>Ga0074044_10003873_pt1 | contig 12567 bp, 9 predicted proteins | sample BogForMeECP23OM1_FD_94443 | JGI IMG/M metagenome (GOLD analysis project Ga0074044, IMG submission 94443) | Bog forest soil microbial communities from Calvert Island, British Columbia, Canada - Bog Forest MetaG ECP23OM1 | ecosystem: Environmental > Terrestrial > Soil > Wetlands ...
CTCGTTGTCGATGCCGTGCAGCCCGGCGGCGATCATCGCGGCGACCGCCAGGTAAGGGTTCACGTCCCCGCCGGGGACGCGGTTCTCCGCCCGGAGCGAGGGGCCGTGCCCGACCAGGCGCAGCGCGCAGGTCCGGTTATCCGGGCCCCAGCGGACCGAGGTGGGCGCGAAGCTGCCCGGAACGTAGCGCTTGTAGGAGTTGATGTTGGGCGCGTAGCAGAGGGTGAACTCCCGCATCGCGGCGAGCTGGCCGGCCAGGAAGTGCTCGCCGAGCTCGGACAGGCCGTAGGGTCCGTCGCCGGCCAGCACCGAAGTGCCGCCCGCGGCCGAGGCGGTGCTGCCCGGCCCGCCCCGCCCGCCCCCGCGCAGCGAGAGGTGAATGTGGCAGGAGTTGCCCTCGCGGGCGTTTGGCTTGGCCATGAACGTGATGCTGGTCCCGTCCTGGGCCGCGATCGCCTTGGATCCGGTCTTGTAGATCGAGTGGTTGTCGCAGGTGGTGACGGCCTCGGCGTAGCGGAACGCGATCTCGTGCTGGCCGAGGTTGCACTCGCCCTTGGCCGACTCGACGTACAGCCCGGCCCCGGCCATCTCGTTGCGGATCCGGCGCAGCAGCGGCTCGATCCGCGAGGTGCCCAGGATCGAGTAGTCCACGTTGTACTGGTTGGCCGGGACCAGGTCGCGGTACCCCTTCGCCGCGGCCTGCTCGTAAGAGTCCTGGTAGACGACGAACTCCAGCTCGGTGCCCACCATCGCGGCCCATCCGCGATCGGCCAGCCGCTGCGTCTGGGCCTTGAGTATCTGCCGCGGCGAGGCCAGCACCGGAGCGCCGTCCAGCCAGGTCAGGTCGGCGACGACCATGGCCGTGCCCTCCTGCCACGGCACCCGGCGCATCGTGGCCATGTCCGGCACGAGCACGAAGTCGCCGTAACCGCGGTCCCAGGACGACATCGCGTACCCGTCCACGGTGTTCATCTCCACGTCGACCGCGAGCAGGTAGTTGCAGCCCTCGGAGTAGTGCTCGGCCACCTCGTCGAGGAAGAACTCGGCCGACAGCCGCTTTCCCTGCAGGCGGCCCTGCATGTCGGTGAACGCGAGCACGACCGTGTCGATCTCGTCGTCGCCGACCTCGACCCGGAGTTGCTCCAGGGTCAGCATGCCGCGCTGCTGGCTGTACGGCCCGTGGCCCCGGTATTTCGGCATTGGCATCCCATCAGGTTAAGCGCGCGGGAGAACCAGCGCCCGGCGCCGGTCAGCTCGCGAGCTCGTGTTCGATGGCCGCCAGTTCCTCCGGCGTGCCCTGGACCTTCGGCCCGGTGAACCAGTTCTTCGCCGAGACCAGCCAGTAGATGCCGGCGAAGCCAATGACCACCACCACCGCCACGACCGTGTAGTTGAAGTTCGACCTCGTGATCGGGCTGGCCGTCGGCAGCATGAACAGGAAGAAGATGAAGATCACCCAGACGACCGCGATCCACCCCACCACGTAACTCCACCGGCCCAGGTGCCATGGTCCGCGCTGGAAGCTCTCACCCTGCCGCAGCCGCAGGAACGTGGGCGCCACGTAGGCGATGTACAGGCCGATGACCGCGATCGAGGTGACGGCGAAGTACGCAGCGCTGTTCCACAGGTACGGCAGCCCGAGGATCAGCGCGCCGACGGCGGCGAGCCAGATCGCGTTGGTGGGGGTCCTGGTCCGCTTGTTCACCCGGTGCCAGATCCCGGAGGCCGGGAGCCCGCCGTCGCGGGAGAACGCATAGATCATCCGCGAGTTCGCGGTCACCGAGGACATCCCGCAGAACAGCTGAGCGCCGATCACGACCAGCAGCAGCAGCTTGGCGGTGGTCGCGCCCAGGGCGTCGATGAAGATCTGCACAGGCGGCTCGCCGGTGGGCGAGGTCACCGAGCCGGCGTAGTTCTGGATGGCGAAGGTGATGCCGATCAGTAGGACCCAGCCGGCGAACAGGGAGACGATGATGGACATCACGATGCCGCGGGGGCCGCTGCGCGCCGCCGAGTGGGTTTCCTCGGTCATGTGCGCCGAGGCGTCGTAACCGGTGAAGGTGTACTGGGCCAGCAGCAGGCCGAGAGCGAGCACGTAGATGGTGCTGTGCCAGCCGGTGAGGTTGACGACCTTGGTGAACACGAAGCTGGCCGACTGGTGGTGGTCCGGCACGAACGCCAGCAGGGCGACGATGAGCAGGACGCCGATGAGGTGCCACCAGACGCTGATGTCGTTCAGCAGCGCGACCAGCCGGATGCCGAACTGGTTCAGGATGCCGTGCAGCAGCAGCACGCACGCGTAGATCAAGATCGTGACCCAGTGGTAGGTGGGCGTGCCGAATACCAGGTTCAGCCACGCGTTGATGAAGAACGCCGCGCCGAAGTCGATGCCGGCGGTGATCGCGACCTGGCCGAGGAAGTTGAACCAGCCGGTGAACCAGGACCAGACCGGGCCCCTCCCTGGGCGGGCCAGCTTGGCTGCCCAGTAGTACAGGCCGCCCGCGGTCGGGAAGCTGGAGCACACCTCGGCCATCGCCAGCCCGACCATCAAGGTCATGATGCCGACGAAGGGCCAGCCCCAGACGATGGCGACCGGGCCGCCGGTGATCATCCCGTAGCCGTACAGCGTCATGCAGCCGGACAGGATGGAGATGATCGTGAACGACACGGCGAAGTTCGAGAACCCGGACATCCGCCTGCGCAGTTCCTGGGCGTAGCCCAGCTGGTGCAGGATTTCCTCGTCACTGCCGGCCGCTGAGGGCGCTTGCTCGTTGACCGCCACGGCGTGCTCCTCGGATCAGGGAATGCCGCGAGACGGACGCTGGCCGGCCGCGGACTTTAATGGTTCAATTGCGAACCAATGATGAACGGGCGGCCGGGAATGTTCAAGACCCCCGGGCCAGATTCGCCACATGCGTCCCGCGGGTACCGGCACGGGTCGGCGTGTCCGCCCGTAGAGTCAGCGAGTACTGGTCCGGTCGTGCGGGCTGCACGGTGCCGGCTCGAAAGGGGCCGGTCTCGCGGAGGACGTTCGTGACGAGCAGCGGGCTTGACCTGACCGGGCTGCTCCGGCCGGTGCGCGCGGGCAATGCGTTCGAGGAGACTGTCGAGCGGCTGCTGACCGTCATCAAGCCAGGCTTCGTCCGGCCCGGCGAGCGGTTTCCGTCCGCGCGCGATCCCGCCGCCCCGCTCGGCATCAGCCGGCCGACCTTGGGCGACCCGATCAGGGAACTGCAGCAGGCGGGCTACGTGGAGTCGCGCCGCGGCCGGTCCGGGGGCACCTTCGTGACTGGCGCGCCGCCCCCGCCGGACCGGGGCGAGCTGCGCCGCCTGGCCCGGGAGGACGGCGACAAGCTCGCCGACGCGCTGACGTTCCGGCTGGCGGTGGAGACCGGCGCGGCAGACACCCTGGCCCGGCTCGTGGCGCAGTCCTCGGCCCGGGACGACGCGCCGCAGGTCCTGGCGGCCAGGCTGGGCGACGTGAACGGCGCCTCCCCGCAGGACTACCGGCGGCTGGACACCCTGTTCCACCTGTCCATCGCGGAGCTCACCGGGTCCACGCTGCTCACCGCGGCCTGCGCCGACGCGCGGATGCGGCTGAACGACCTGCTGAACGCGATCCCGGTGCTGCAGCGCAACATCGACCACACGGCCGGCCAGCACGCGGCCATCGTGACCGCGATCCTGGCCGGCGAGGCCGGGCGGGCCCGGCACGCGGTGGCCGAGCACCTGGAGGGCACCGCCGCCCTGCTCCGCGGCTTCCTGGCCTGATGAGGCGACGCTGCGCCGTCGCCGCGGCACCTGCCCGGCCGCGGCGCGGCCACGAAGTTAGCCAAGCTTACTTACTTATTGATCCCAAAGCGTTACCGATCTGCTGCCCGTGTGCCATACCCGCCGCGCATATGATCCCGGCAAACGTGAGGCGTCAGCAGGAGCCCCTCAGGGAGGCGTCAGATGAGGCTTGTGCGCACAGTTCCCGCCGTCGTGGCGCGCCGCGCGGCACGTCATCCGCTGCGATGGTCCGGGGCCGCCCTGGTGGCCCTGGCCCTGGCCGTGGCGGGCTGCGGCTCCAATTCTTCGTCGTCGCCGAGCGCCGCGCCGTCGTCCACCGCGACGCCCGGCGGCACCTTCACGATCCTGGCCAACTCCAGCTTCGGCGTCGCCGACCCGGCGCAGAACTACACGCTGGAGGAGTGGCAGCTGCTCATCGACACCCACGATGGGCTGACCGGATTCGCGAAGGTGGGCGGCGTCCCCGGGACCAAGATCGTGCCCGACCTGGCCACCTCGATCCCGCTGGCCACCAACGGCGGCAAGACCTACGTCTTCCACATCCGCCACGGGATCAAGTTCTCCAACGGCCAGGTCCTCACGCCGAGCGACTTCGTCACGACGTTCGAGCGCCAGTTCTCGGTGCCCGGGCCCACGTCCTTCTACTCCGATATCGTCGGCGCGAGCGCCTGCTCGACCAAGGGCTGCAACCTCAGCAAGGGCGTGATCGCCAACGACTCCGCCTACACGCTGACCATCAACCTGACCGCGCCCGACCCCGAGATCATGGACCAGCTGGCGCTGCCGTTCGCCTACGCGGTGCCGGCCGACACGTCGCTGAAGCTGCTCGGCAACAACGTGCCGCCGGGCACCGGTCCGTACATGTGGAAGTCCTATAACCCCAACACCGAGGCGGTGCTGGTCCGCAACCCGTACTTCAAGGTGTGGAGCGCGGACGCCCAGCCGGCCGGCTACCCGAACGAGATCATCGAGAAGTACGGCCTGCTGGTCTCCGACGAGGTGACCGAGGTGATGAACGGCGAGGCCAACGAGGTGTTCGACGGCGACCAGATCCCGTCCGACCAGCTCACCCAGCTCAACAGCGCGAAGTACGTGGGCCAGGTGCACGTGAACACGCTCACCGCCGACTGGTACTTCGCCCTCAACACCAGGACGCCGCCGTTCAACAACGCCGACGCCCGCCAGGCGATCAACTACGCGGCCAACCGGTCGGCGTACGTCAAGATCGCGGGCGGCCCGTCGCTCGCGGTCCCGGCGTGCCAGATCCTGCCGCCGAACTTCCCCTCCTACGTGCCGTACTGCCCGTACACCACGGGGGCGCAGACCGTCTGGACCGGGCCCAACGTGGACAAGGCCAAGCAGCTGGTGAAGGCGTCCGGAACCGCCGGGATGAAGGTCGTGGTCGACGGCACCAACGACCAGGTCGGCAAGGCGCTGGTGGAGCAGATGGTCTCCGACCTGGACTCGATCGGCTACAAGGCGTCCGCGCAGCTGCTCGCCGGGACCATCCAGTACCCGTTCGTGCAGAACTCGACGAACTCGTCCAAGTGGAACGTCGGCTGGTCGGCCTGGTACCAGGACTACCCCGCGCCGTCGGACTTCCTGAACGTGCTGCTCGGATGCAACTCCATCCACCCGAACAGCGACGCCAGCCCGAACATCGCCGCGTACTGCGACCAGTCCACCCAGGCGCAGATCAACCAGGCCGAGTCGGAGGAGGCGGCCAACCCGTCCGGGGCGGCCAAGCTGTGGACGCAGGTCGACCACGAGGACACCCTCGCGGCGCCGTGGGTCGACCTGTATAACCCCAAGCAGATCGACTTCCTGTCCAAGGACGTACACGGTTACGAGTGGAACCCGCAGTGGTACATCCTGATTGACCGGCTCTGGCTGTCATAGGGCCGGCCTGGATCAGGGGAGGCTCATGGCTGCCGTAGCCGAGCAGGTTGAGGCGCCCGCGGATCTGCGGCCGGAGATCGTCGGCCGCAATCCGTGGGCGCTGGCCGCCCGGCGGCTGTGGCGCAACCGCATCGCGATGGCGGCGCTCGTGCTGTTCGTGCTGATCGTGGTGGCGTGCCTGGCGGCGCCGCTGTACGCGCAATACGTGGCGCACGTGAACCCGTTCACGCCGAACCTGAACGGCACCACGGTCATCAACGGCAAGGTCGTGCCGGTGATGCAGCAGGGCGGCGGGGCGCTGAAGCTCGGCGAGACCCCGATCGGCCCGACCTGGGACCCGCATCACTACTTCCTCGGTGCCGACGACCTCGGCCGCGACGTGGCCGCGCTGCTGCTGTACGGCGGGCGCAGTTCGCTGGTGATCGGCATCGGCTCGGCGGTGATCTGCTGCGTGATCGCCACCGTGGTCGCGCTCATCGCCGGCTTCTTCGGCGGGATCACGGACTCGATCCTGTCCCGGATCATGGACGTCATCTGGGCCTTCCCGGTATTCCTGCTGGCCTTCTCCATCGCGACCGAGCTGCTGACCCACTCCAGCGGCTTCCAGTTCGGGCCGGTGCACGTCAGCGCCACCAGCCTCTGGGTGCCCACGATCATCATCGCGTTCATCTACGTGCCGTACGTCTACCGCCCGGTCCGCGGCCAGGTGCTCTCGGTGGTCCGGAAGGAGTTCGTGGAGGCGGCGATCGCCAGCGGCGCGTCCAATCTGCGGCTGGTCTTCTCGGAGGTCCTGCCGAACGTGGTGTCCACCGTGATCGTGCTGCTGCCGCTGATGGTCGCGACCACGATCCTGACCGAGGTGGCGCTGTCCTTCCTGACCATCGGGGTGCAGCCGCCCAACGTCAGCTGGGGCACGATCATCAGCGACGGCGAGGACCTGCTCTACACCCGGCCCTGGGTGTCGCTCGCGCCCGGGATCATGATCGTGCTCACCGTGCTGGCTCTGAACGTGCTGGGGGACGGGGTCAGGGACGCGCTCGACCCGCGCGCCAAGCTGCGGGTGGAGGGGTAGTGGCGGCCGGCCAGGCCCGGAGAGGCCGATGCTGACGTTCATCGTCCGCCGGCTGGCGTGGACCGTGCTGGTCCTGTTCGTGATCAGTGTGCTGACCTTCTTGATCTTCTTCAAGACCCCGGGCGTGGACCCGGCCCGCGCGCTCGCCGGCCGGAATCCGAGCCCGCAGGTCCTGGCCGAGATCCGGGCCTCGTTCGGGCTCAACCGCCCGCTCCCGGTCCAGTACGCCCTGATGATGAAGCAGCTCTTCATCACCCGCAGCCTGGTGTCCTACTCGAACCAGGGCCTGCTGGTGGTGCCGGAGATCGCCGCGGCGGCGCCGGCCACCTTGTCGCTGGTGTTCGGCGCCGCGGTGCTCTGGGTGGTAGTGGCCATCGCCATGGGGGTCGCGGCGGCCCTGCTGCGCGGCACCTTGTTCGACCCGGTGCTGATGATCCTCGCGCTGATCGGCATCTCCGCACCGGTCGTCTGGGTGGGCACGCTGGCCAACTACGTCAGCCAGGGCAGCCTGCACAACACCTTCCTGTTCAGCTGGGTGCCGCCGCTCGGGTACACGTCGTTCACGACGAGCCCCACCCTGTGGTTCAAGGGGCTGATCATTCCCTGGATCACGCTGTCGATCCTGTACATCGGCTTCTACGCCCGGGTGCTGCGGGCCAACCTGCTCGAGATCCAGAACGAGGACTTCGTGCGCACCGCCCGGGCCAAGGGATTGCGGGAGCGGCGCGTCGTGGTCCGGCACACGCTGCGCAACTCCATGATCACGTTCGTGAGCCTGTTCGGGCTCGACTTCGGCGCGCTGGTGGCCGGCGGGGCGCTGATCACCGAAGTGGTGTTCGGCATCCACGGCGTCGGGTTCCTCACCTACGAGGCCTTTCAGAGCCTCGACCTTCCCACGATCATGGCCGTGGTGGTGTTCGGGGGGTTCTTCATCGTGCTGGCCAACGCCGTGGTCGACATCGCCTACGCCTGGCTCGACCCGAGGGTGCGGCCGACCTGATGGCCGAGCCGCTGCTGGAGGTGCGCGACCTCAAGGTGTCGTTCCGCACGGAAGACGGAACCGTCAAGGCCGTGGACGGCGTTTCCCTGGAGGTCGCGGAGGGCGAGACGCTCGGCATCGTGGGCGAGTCGGGCTCGGGCAAGAGCGTGACCATGATGTCGGTGATGCGGCTGATCAACGACCCGAACGCGCGCTTCGAGGGCGAGGTGATCTACAAGGGCCGCGACCTGATGAAGCTGAGCCAGGACCAGATCCGCGAGATCCGCGGCCCGGGGATCGCCATGATCTTCCAGGATCCGATGACCTCGCTCAACCCGGTGTACCGGGTCGGCTGGCAGATCGCCGAGCAGATCCGGGCGCATGAGAAGATCTCCGCCAAGGCCGCGCGCGGCCGCGCGGTCGACCTGCTGCGGGCGGTCGGCATACCGCACGCCCAGGAGCGGGTGGATGACTATCCGCACCAGTTCTCCGGCGGCATGCGGCAGCGGGTGATGATCGCGATGGCGGTCTCTTGCAACCCGGACCTGCTGATCGCCGACGAGCCCACGACCGCGCTGGACGTCACGATCCAGGCGCAGATCCTGGCGCTGATCAAGAGGCTCCGGGACGACTTCGGCACCGCGGTGGTGCTGATCACCCACGACATGGGCGTGGTGGCCGACATCGCCGACCGGGTGGCCGTGATGTACGCCGGGCGGGTGGTCGAGCAAGGCAGCCTGCGCGGCGTCTTCTACGACGCGGAGCATCCGTACACGTGGGGCCTGCTCGGGTCCATCGCCCGGCTGGACCGGCCCCGGCCGCCACGGCTCACCGCCATCAAGGGCACGCCGCCGTCACTGATCCACCTGCCTCAGGGGTGCGCGTTCGGCCCCCGCTGCCCGTACCGGTTCGACCGGTGCACGGAGGTCCCGCGGCTGGAGGACCGGCTCGGTAACGGCCACCTGGACGCCTGCCACCTCGACCCGGCGCAGAAGAAGGACCTGCGCGAGACCGCCATCCACCCCGAGCTGGTCGGGCAGGCCGAACGGGTCGGCGAGCCGGAGCTGACCGAGGAGCCTCTGTGACTACCACCTGGGACGGCGAGATGCTCGTCCGGGCCGAGCACATCAAGAAGTACTTCCCGATCCGGAAGGGGCTCCTGCAGCGCGAGGTGGCGCGGGTGCACGCCGTGGACGACGTCAGCCTCGAGGTGCGCACCGGGGAGACACTGGGCCTGGTCGGCGAGTCCGGGTGCGGCAAGTCGACGCTGGCCCGGTGCATCGCCCGGCTGTACGACCTGACCGCCGGCACGATCACGTTCGAGGGCCGGGACATCTCCCGGCTGTCCCGGCGCCAGCTGCGGCCGGTGCGGCGCGAGATGCAGATGGTGTTCCAGGATCCGTACGCCTCGCTCAACCCGCGCAAGCGGGTGGGAACGATCATCTCCGACCCGCTGCGCATCCACGATTACGGGGACCGCGCGAAGATCAAGAACCGGGTGCGGGAGCTGCTGGAGCTGGTCGGCCTCTCGCCCGAGCACGTCAACCGCTACCCGCACGAGTTCTCCGGCGGCCAGCGCCAGCGGATCGGGGTGGCCCGGGCCATCGCGCTGCACCCCAAGCTGATCATCGCCGACGAGCCGGTCTCCGCCCTGGACGTCTCGATCCGCGCCCAGGTGATCAACCTGCTGGACGACCTGCAGGACGAGCTCGCCCTCACCTACGTGTTCATCGCCCACGACCTGGGCGTGGTGCGGCACATCTCCGACCGGATCGCGGTCATGTACCTGGGGAAGATCGTCGAGATCTCGCCCGCCGAGGAGCTGTACCGCCAGCCGGTCCACCCGTATACCGAGGCCCTGCTGTCGGCGGTCCCGCTGCCCGACCCGGATATTTCGGCCCGCCGGGAGCAGATCGTGCTGGAGGGTGACGTGCCCAGCCCGGTGAGACCGCCGTCGGGGTGCCGCTTCCACCCGCGCTGCCGGTACGCCACCGACATCTGCTCGCAGCAGGAGCCGCCGCTCGTCCCGCACGGGAGCCAGGGCCACCTGGCCGCGTGCCATCATCCGCTGAGCGCCGACGGGTCGCCCGCGGTGTGGCGGACGGCCGCGTCCCAGGCTTAGCGCAGGCCGGCGAAGCCCACGACCAGCCGCCCGGGCCCGCGCAGGTTGAGGTTCGGCTTGTAGGCCAGGCCCGCCGGGTCGAGTTCCGGGTCGGCCACCCGGGTCGCGAACGCCCGCACCGCGATGGCCGCCTCCAGCCGGGCCAGGGGGGCGCCGAGGCAGAAGTGCGGCCCGGCGGCGAAGGCCAGGTGGTTGGCTGCGGCGCGGCGGATATCGAAGGAGTCCGGGTCGGCGAAGGCCTGCGGGTCACGCCCGGTCGCCGCGAGCAGGAGCAGCAGCACCGCGCCGTCGGGCGCGCTGAGGCGGCCGACCTGCATCCCGCCGCGCGCGACCCGGCCGGTGAACTGCACCGGCGCGTCGTAGCGCAGCGTTTCCTCGACCGCGCCCGCGGCCAGGCCCGGGTCGGCGCGCAGCGCCGCGAGCTGGTCCGGGTGGCGCAGCAGGGCCAGGATCGCGTTGGAGATCAAGCCCACCGTGGTCTCGTGCCCGGCCACCAGCAGCAGCACGCAGGTGGCAATCAGCTCCGGCTCGCTGAGGCGCTGGCCGTCGTCCTCGGCGCGGATGAGCTCGGACAGCAGGTCGTCGTCCGGGCGGGCCCGGCGGGCGGCGATCAGCTCCCGGAAGTAGCCGGCGAACTCGAGCCTGGCCTGCTGCGCCGCCGCGGCCGGGTCCGGGCCGGCGGCGATGAACTGCGGCTGCAGCGAATGCGCCAGGCTGGCCGACCATCCGGCGAACCGGGCGTGGTCCCCGGCCGGCACCCCGAGCATCTCGGAGATGATCCGGACCGGCAGCGGGTAGGCGAGCTGGCTCACGACCTCCAGCTGCCGCCCTCCAGGGTCGCCGTCCGACCCGGCCGCGGTCAGCAGCTCGTCGGCCAGCTCGCGGATCCGGGGCTCCAGCCGGGCGATGACCCGCGGCGCGAACGCCTTGGAGACCAGCCGGCGCAGCCGGGTGTGGTCCGGCGGGTCCAACGACAGGAACGACGGCGCTCGCTGCGCGCGCATCTCGGGCGGCGCCAGCAGCGAGTTGTTCCGCTCGCTGCTGGCCCGCGGGTCGCGCAGGATCGCCGAGCAGTCCTCATGACGCCCGACCACCACCAGCGCCCCGCCCGCCTCGGTGAACGGCGACGCCCCGCGCACCCCGGCCAGCACCGGGTAGGGTGCCGGCAGCACCGCCGGATCGGCCAGCGCGGTCAGCGCGGGCCGGGCCGGCCCGCTCACGCCGGGTTGACCCCGGGGGACGACCCCCCGGACCCCCCGGCGGCCGGCGCGGGCACGCCGACCGGGTTGGGGAACGGCAGCTCGGCGGCGCAGGCCCGGGCGACCGGTTCCAGCAGGCCGGCCAGTTCCTCGGTGGCGGCCGTCCCCAGCCGGGCCCACGGCCGCGCCGCCGCCCGGTCCGTCGCGTCCTCCACGGCCTGCCGGGCGGTGGCGCCCGCCGGCGTGATCCGGCCGTCCTGGCCCAGCCAGCCCCGGCTGGCCAGCCGGGCCGTCGCCCGGTCCCAGTCCTCGTCGGCCCAGCCGCGTATCGGCTGCAGCAGCTCGCGGGACAGGTCCGATGCCGCTCGCAGCACCAGCGCCTCGCAGCCGTCGATATCCGCGGCCAGCAGGGCGGCACTGTGCCCGTCCCCGCGGTGCTCCCGCAGCAGGGTCGCCGCCTGCCAGACCCGCGCCGCTGGCTCTCCGGGAGCCGTCAGCGCCGCGTTCGCCGCGGCCAGCACCCGGCCGGCGCAGTCGAGGCCGTCGGTGGCGCGCAGCAGCATCCCGGCGAGGGCGGTCAGGCCGGCCGCGCGCTCGCCGAGCAGGCGCCGCAGCGCCGCGACCGCGCCGGCCGAGCGCGCGGCCAGCGCGTCCTCCGGCGTGATCAGGTCCCACACCGCCGGCAGCGCCCGGGCCACCATCGGGGGAGCGAAATTGTAGAACGACGCGGTCACCGGCGCCGGGCCGACCGGGCCCAGCGGGGCTGCGCGCCCGGCGAAGTACCCGCGCCAGAATCCGCGCAGGCCCGCCTGCTCGAACCCGGCCCGCGCCTCGGCCGTGAAGTAGGTGACCACGTGGACCGGCTCGAACAGGGTCCACATCCGCCGGGCCGCCCCCGCCGCATCGTTCATGCGCATCTCACCTCACGATGTGGACTATCACCGCCGGCACCGGACGGCAACTCCGCTGCCGCTGACACCTGCGGCCCCTGGCTGGCCTCTCTACGCTTTGCCTTGTGGGGACGTTCACTTTTCTCTTCACCGACATCGAGGGCTCGACGGCTCTGCTCGGGCGGGTCGGGCAGGGCGTCTACGCGCAGGCACTCGCCGATCACCACTCGATCATCCGGTCCGGGCTGGCCGCTCACGACGGCCGGGAAGTGGACACGCAAGGGGACGCCTTCTTCGCCGTGTTCTCCTCGCCGGCGGCGTGCGTGACGGCGGCGATCCAGATGCAGCGGGCCCTGCAGGAGCATGCGTGGCCTGCGGGGGAGCGCGTCCGGGTGCGGATGGGAATGCATACCGGTGAGGCGGCGCAGACGGTCACCGGCCTGGTGGGCCTGGATGTGCATCGCGCCGCCCGGGTGGCGGCGGCCGGGTACGGGGGCCAGGTCCTGGTGTCGCAGACGTCGGCCGCGCTGGTAGGTGAGGCCCTCCCGCCGGGCGCGGTGCTGAGGGACCTGGGCGTGCGCCGGCTGAAGGACCTGGACGGCTCGGAGCGGATC
>Ga0074044_10003874_pt1 | contig 12562 bp, 13 predicted proteins | sample BogForMeECP23OM1_FD_94443 | JGI IMG/M metagenome (GOLD analysis project Ga0074044, IMG submission 94443) | Bog forest soil microbial communities from Calvert Island, British Columbia, Canada - Bog Forest MetaG ECP23OM1 | ecosystem: Environmental > Terrestrial > Soil > Wetlands ...
AAGAGTGGATTTTCCGTGGTCGATATGTGCAATTATAGTAAAATTACGGATGTTTTTTGGCATGGCACGGCTTAAGCGTCAAGCGTTACGGTTTGAAATGAGGTGAGCAGCACCTATGAGCCCGGCATCATCTCCCAGGGTGGAAGCAATAATCCGCACCTTACCGTAAAGTTCCTTTAAAGCCCTTTTTGAAGCCTCCTTTATCGCTGATTCTATGTAAATATTCCATGCGCCCATGAGACCTCCGGTAAGAATAATTGCATCAGGGCTCATGATGTTAATGATATTGGCAATGCCGAGGCCGAGGCTTTTGCCGGCCTCTCTCAAAATATTCCTTGCGAGCGGGTCGCCTTCAAGCGCGGCATTATAAATATCTTTGGCCTTAACTTTGTAAAAATTACCGTTGTTGAAATCTTTGAGAATACTGCTTGTCCCCTTTTCAAGCTCGACAATGGTTCTGCTTATAATGGCTGTAGCCGAGGCATACAGTTCAAGGCAGCCCACATTGCCGCAGGGGCATTGCGGGCCGTCTGCATTGATGGTCATATGGCCGATTTCAGCAGCCACAGGCAACAGCTTGTCGTGAAGAACTATTCCGGTGCCGATACCGGTGCCCAGGGTGAACATAACAAAGTTTTCGACATCTTTCCCGGCCCCTGAAGATTTTTCACCATAGGCGGCGGCATTGGCATCGTTTTCTACTACGACGCGCACCTTATAGCGGTCCGCTATTTCTGATTTCAGGTTTACGCCGTCTAATTTCGGTACATTCGGCGACCGCATGACGACACCATTTTCACTGTCGATCAACCCTGCGACCGCAATGCCTATGCCGGCGACTTCCTGTGCATTGCCGGCATACACAGATTCCAGCAATTTGAAGAGTACCGAAAGAGGGTCTTCGCCGGCAGGCATCTTTGCTTTATTCACTACCTTGCCGTTTTTATCGACCAGGGCCACCCTTATATTAGTGCCGCCCAAATCAACACCTATGACATATTTGTTATTTGACATTGTCCTCTCTTGTGAAAATATTTGGATTGAAAACTCCCTGCGGCAAGACCACGGGGAATACGCTCGTTATCCATTTAATGACGCTGACACGCTAACTAATCGACAAGCCGGTAAGCACAAGGGTTTACCCTCTGTGGAACGCTAATGTAATATCACGAGGTCTATATTACCATATTCAACTTCTTTCAGCAATTTGGTGGAAGTGAGGTTATTGTTTGCTGTGATATAATCATGGATGGAACTTTATCTGGTTGACGGAAACTCCTATTTCCACAGGGCTTTCCATGCCATAAAAGCGCTTACGAACTCAAAAGGCGCTCCCACAAACGCTATTTACGGTTTCACCACCATGATACTGAAGATACTCCGGGAGAGAAAACCGGAGGCGCTGGCAATAGTCTTTGATTCTCCGGTGCCGACTCAACGGCACCGGCTCTATGAGCGATATAAGGCACATCGGCCCGAAACACCCGGGGAACTTATCATTCAGATTCCCGGGATCAAGGAGATCATAAAGGCCTTCAATATCCCTGTTTTCGAAATGCCGGGCTATGAGGCTGACGATGTGATCTGCACACTGGCAAAGAAAGCCGCTTCACAGAAGTCCCGCGTGTTCATTGTCAGCGGTGATAAAGACATGATGCAGGCGGTCGACAGCTTCATTAGAATTTACGATCCCATGAAAGACGTAGTAATTGACAAAGAATATATAACGAGGCGCTTCGAGATGCCCCCTCAAAGCATTGCGGAAATTATGGCACTTACCGGGGATGCTGTCGACAATATTCCCGGAGTAAAGGGCATAGGAGAAAAAACGGCAAAGGGACTCCTCCTTAAGTCGGGGGGGCTGGACAACCTGCTCAAACATCCCGAAAAGATCGACAATGGTCGTCTGAGAAAGCTTATCATCGAAAACCTCGGGGAAATACGCCTCAGCAAGGAACTCGCAACCATAGACATGGACCTGCCTGTTGAGGCACATCTGCAGGACCTTATGATCAAAGAGCCTGACTGGAAAGCGCTCCTCCACCTGTTTACAGAACTGGAATTCAGAAGCCTTATGAGGCTCATCCCCTCCCATGGCTATGCGGCTCGCGGAGAATATTTCACGATCACCAGCCGCAAAGATCTTCTGGCATTCCTCGGGATTGCCACATGAAACAATGCTTGCTCTTCGGAGATAGTGCGACCGATCCGCAAGGCGAAGTTCCAGCGGTCATCGATACCGGCATTGTTTCGGAATTATCTTTCGATATAGAGGCGACCGGGAGAGATCCCCTTAGCGATACTATTGTAGGGATAGCCCTTTGTAAGGAGAAAGGAAAATCTTATTATGTTCCTGTCAGGCACAACGGACCATGCAATATCCAGGAGGCCCTGTCCATTTTAATGCCGGTGCTGGAGGACCCAGCCGTAGCAAAGATAGGACATAACCTGAAATACGACATGCTCTTGCTCCGGCAGGAAGGAATTCACGTGCGGGGAAGACTCTACGATACCATGGTGGCATCCTACCTGCTGAACCCGATTAAGCCTGATCACAGTCTCCAGGATGTGGCGGTTGAGCACCTTGCGCACAAGAAACGCCCGTTTGCCGAAGTCCTGGGCAAACGGGCATCGTTTGCAGAGGTCCCCGTTGAAGAGGCTACGCAGTATGCTGCCGAAGATGCCGAACTGGCAATGGAACTGAAAGATATGCTCTTTGACAAGCTGCAAAGTTCCGGACTCGAACGTATCTACTTTGAAATCGAAATGCCGCTCATCTATGTACTGGCTGATATGGAAGAGGCTGGAATCAAGATCAATAAAGAGCGCACCGAGGAATTATCAAAAGAACTTGACCGGGAACTGGAGGAGCTGCGGTCAAGGGTATACAGGCTTGCCGGCAGTACCTTCAACATAAATTCTCCGAGTCAGCTCGGCAAGGTGCTTTTCGATGACCTAGGGCTGAAGCCGATGAAAAAAACTAAAACCGGCTTTTCAACAAGTATGGATGTCCTTGAGGAACTCTCAAAGAGCCACGAACTTCCTCGAGAAATTCTTAATTACCGGTCTTTTTATAAGCTCAAAACAACCTATACTGATACGTTGCCTAAACTTATCAATCCAAGAACCGGCCGGATCCATACCTCTTTTAACCAGACTGTTACCTCAACGGGAAGGCTTAGCAGCAGTGACCCTAATCTTCAGAATATTCCGATACGTGGTGAGTGGGGGACGAAAATCAGAGAGATTTTTATTGCTGACGAAGGTAATGTGCTTGTTTCAGCAGACTATTCCCAGATTGAATTGCGGATACTGGCGCATATGAGCGAAGACGAAAGCCTTGTTGACGCTTTTAAAAACAGCATCGACATCCATGCCAGGACCGCCTCGGAGATATTCGGGGTGCCGCTCGATGCAGTCACCCCCGACATGAGGAGGGCGGCAAAAGTTGTGAATTTCGGCATCGTGTATGGGATGAGTGCCTATGGGTTATCCGAAGCCCTTTCTATTACCCCAAAAGAGGCAGCCGTCTATATAGAAAATTATTTTAATAAACATGCCGGAGTAAAGCGTTTCATGGAACATACTATACAAACCGCCAGGCAGGATGCATTCGTTACAACACTTCTGGGCAGAATACGGCCCCTGCCTGAAATCACCAGCACAAATGCAGCGGTCAGGCAGCAGGCGGACAGACTCGCCGTCAACACCCCCATTCAGGGTACTGCCGCTGATTTGATAAAAATTGCGATGGTGCGTATCTCAAAGGCGCTGCAGGCAAGAAATCTTTCAGCGCGAATGCTGCTGCAGATCCATGACGAGCTTCTTTTTGAGGTACCGGAAAAAGAGCTCAACGAAACCCTTGAGTTGATCTCCGTTGAAATGGAGGCCGCCCTCGATCTTTCCGTCCCCCTGAAAGTCGAGATTGGATGGGGAAAAAACTGGGCTGAGGCGCATTGATGGCGGATATATTGTTTTTTTATATTGTATTTTTACCTTGACAAATAGGCATCTTCTTGTTATCGTGTATTGCAATCTTGAAACTATAAATTTTTTATCGGGAGAAAGGGGGGAAGCAGGGACATGACAAAAGCAGATCTGATAGAAAAAATTGCATCAACTGCAGGTTTCTCAAAGACCGATGCCGGCAAGGCACTTGATGCAACTATGGATGCAGTTAAATTCGCTCTCAAGAAAGGGCAGAAAGTAACGCTTGTAGGTTTCGGAACATTCTCAGTTTCAAAAAGGAAAGCCAGAAAGGGCCGCAACCCGAGGACGGGCGCAGAGATTAAGATACCCGCGGCAAAAATTCCTAAATTTACTGCCGGGAAAACACTAAAAGATGCTGTGAGGTAAGGATTTCAGGTCCAAACAGGAGTTATAAATAGTTGCACCGTTAACGATCAGCAAACTATTTTAAATATAAGAGAGGTGGAGAGATTATTCCCCAGCCTCTTTTTTTTTGGGGAAATGTCTCCCTTTGGCAAACGGATGTTGAGAGGATTTTATGGATAATATCTCTGCAAAACGGTCCGGCAGTTAGTGTATAGTATATGTCAGGCACAAATGGACAGCAAGGAAACAATACTCGCCGCAGTCGATCTTGGCACTGATACGGTGAAAGTCCTCGCTTATTCATTATGGCTGTCGCAAGCCCTTGCGTACGGCAGCGGTGACATCACGATCGTCAACGTCATGGATTTTGCCCTTACCCCACCCGCGTATCTCCTGCCTTATATGGAAAAAGAAGAGGAGGCAAGCTGTCTGGAACTTAAACAGTGGGCTGGTCGCCTGGAACAATACGGTGCGACCGCGGCTGTCAGGCTTGGAGTCGGGATGCTTATCGAAACATTCAGCAAAATAATGCATGATTTTCCTGTTGCCGCCATGGTATTAGGGCACAAATCTCACGTGATACGGACAAGCAGTTCAGAGCGGCTCATGAAATCGCTTAACGTGCCGATGCTGGTTGTGCGCGGCAAGAAAGCAGATAGCGCAGTATTGGGGTCAGTCGGAATAAAGAATATTTTGTGCGCAGTCGATTTTTCCTCTCATTCAAACAAGGCGCTCGAGTTTGCTTATGCCATCTCTGAAAAAAATTCATCAAGCCTGCTGATTACCCATATTCTTTCCAGCCTTAAGCTGGAAAGGAGTTTTGTCAGTCTCAGGAATTTAAGCGAAGAGGACAAAAGGAACTATCTGAACCACGCAATTAGGGAGGCTGAGAAAGCGATATCCTCGCAGGCAAACGCAAGCGGTATGGCGGAGCGCATTATTAAAATAGGCGTCCCCTATAAAACCATCAGCGATATTGCAGCTGAGAGAGACTCTGATCTGATTGTCATCGGTGCTCAGGGAGTCTCCTCAACAAAGGGTGTTCTGCTGGGAAGCATCGCTGAAGCTCTTATCAAATCTTCACCTTGTCCGGTAATGCTTATCCGCTGATGATACAGCCGATCCTCTTTCTCATTGGTGGTCTTTTTATGATTCTGCTCAGCGCTGAATTTTTTACCAATGGGGTTGAATCCTTCGGCAGGCGTTTTTCCTTATCTCAGGCTGTTGTCGGAAGCATTTTGGCCGCAATCGGTACTGCCTTGCCCGAGACCATCCTCCCGCTAGTTGCCATTCTGCTCCACGGCGGCAATACTGCAAGGAATATTGGAGTCGGGGCGATCCTCGGTGCTCCCTTCATGCTCTCGACGCTAGCCTTTTTTGTTGTAGGGGCAGCAGTAGTAAGCGGTATGCTCAGAAAAAAAAGAAAATTCGTCCTTTATGTCGATACCGGTTCTATCAGGCGCGATCTCATCTTTTTCATAATCATGTACGGCTTAGCTATTTTTGTGCCATCTTTTGTGCCGGGCAGCCGTGTTCTGATTGCAGGGTTGCTCGTGATCGGCTATGTGATATACGTATATTTAACATTTAAGGCTGAAAGCGCCGATATCCTCCATGCCGATCAATTGCATTTTGAAAAGCTGTTTTCCGACTTCAGGAGGCTTGCAGGTTTGCAACTGAAGTCGGCCCGGGCAGAACCGCTCAAAACCACTTCTTTGATACTTATTTGCTTTCAGATAACAGCCTCGCTTAGCGTCATGGTGGGCGGCGCACACATATTTGTTGCAAGCCTCGAAAAACTTTCATACTCGTGGGGTATGAGTCCCCTGTTGTTTGCCCTGCTGGTGGCGCCTATTGCCACGGAATTACCTGAGAAATTCAATAGCGTCACATGGACGCTGAAAGGCAGAGACACGCTTGCCATGGGAAACATAACCGGTGCTATGGTTTTTCAGACAACATTTCCTGTCTCGGTTGGGTTATTGTTTACGGAATGGTATATCACAGGACTGGCGCTTCTCTCAGCAGTGCTGGCGCTGATATCAGCCTTGACTGTTTTGGCAAATATTCAGTTCGGCAAGAAAATCTCACCCGCCGCAATGCTTTTTGGAGGCGTAATTTATTGTATCTTTGCGCTTGCCGTAATATTAAAATGAGGAGTGAGGAGCAAACGCGCGACAAGTAACGCGCGCTTCGTATCCTCAGTAGCGGCGCATGGATGCCAATCTATTTTTTGAGCGGCGGAGTGCGCTAGATAGGGAGATTTCTCTTTAGCCAGTCTGTTCACTGACTCTAAGTGCGAAAGAACCCTAATTTCTCGATCTCGTTGATAGACCATTCATCTTCAAGCAGCTCGTCTCCTTCCAGGTCTTTTTTTGTCCGCGCATATTCCTTGAGAAAGTAATAGGCAAGCCGCTTTTCTATACTGTTAAGCCGTTTTGCGATGTCTGCAGCAACATCCCTGACTGCCCATCTCACGCTCAACCCATTGATAATGCCGTCAAGCACCCCGTCACTGATCTCGGATTGCACAACCATCACAAGCCGGTTGTCCTTGTCCGTGATCAGTTTCATGGGTTGTGAAGGTTCGTCCAGCGATATGTTTTTCTCATTTGCCCACGATGTCACGTCGGGCACATACTGAATATCAAAAATGAAGAATTCTCTGCCAAGACTTCTCAGCCGATCATCGAAGTCATCAACAAAAATCATAAACACCCCCAGTTAAGATGAGAATCGGTGAACCGGAGAAAAGTCTTTTGCTCCGGTTCTGTTGCCTTTATGCCGTTTCGGATATCCGGGTCATCATGTCTTTGAGGTAACTTATATGAGTAATCTCCTGTTCCATCATGCTTTTGAAAACTACCCTCGCGTTGCTGTCGGAATCGGTTTTGGAAAGGCGCCAGTATAAAGAATATGCCTTCCCCTCTATTCCCAGGGCCATAGTTATCGCTTCCAAATCGTTTGCGATCGAAACCATTTCCAGTTTGGCCTCAAGGTCTTTAACCGGAATGCCGCCCTCCGCAAAAGGAGAACTGCTTCTTCTCTTGAAATCTTCAAAACTCTTTACATCATGGTCTTCCATGATAGCCTGATAAAGGTACTGAATAAATTCCATATGCCTTTCTTCCCAGGCTGAAAGCTCCTCGAAGGCGCTTCGTGCAGCCGGCGCATCCGACTTCCTGGCAGCCTGCGAGTAAAATTCCCGTGTGCCTTTCTCCATCAGGTATGCGTCAACAAGTGCCTGAAGCAAGTCCTCTTTCCCTGTTGCCATTTCCGGATATTCCCTTCCTTATAAAATTAAAGTTCACCGATATGATCACTTTATCATAACAGCTGTGATCTGTCATTCAATACGTCGATGGGTCCTCGGGAGGAAGCGTACTCTCATCAAAGGGCAGTACCCCGAGCTGCATCATTACCGCTTCTATTCCTTCGAGCAGCGCCGTATAATTGTAATCAGCGAGGTTTTCATGCAATGCCTTTTCCACTATCCGGTCGAAGGCCTCGTAATCAAACTCCCTGCCGATTACTCCGGAGCGGACCAGCACATTGAAAACTGTTTTATCGTTGTTAAGGTCGTCATCAGCCTTAAGGAGCAGCTCTGTCCGCCGCCCGGCGGAAAGTAAAAACCACTCTGTCGCGCTGGTCAAAGCATCATAGAGCGTTACTATGCCGGCTGCGGTCTTCCCCTGTCTTAGTCTGCGCTTGCCCCCCCGTATGTGAAGCCTTGCTTGCATCAGAGCCGCTGCTTCCGGACCCAGCTCATCAGCGTTCATCAACCCGGCATGCGGCATCAGCAATATCCTACTTAAGGCGCGCTTCTGCGGCCTGCCAGTCCATATTTTTAAAGAAGGCCTCAATATAATCAGCTCTCTTAAGCCCGTAATCGATCATAAAGGCATGTTCGAAGACGTCCATTATGATTATCGGGTTGGCGCCTGCGGGATGTCCGGCATCATGCTCATTTATCCAGAAATTGATGAGCTTGCCATTAGAAAGGTCCTGGTAAAGCACTGCCCATCCTACGCCTCTCATGGCGCCTGTAGCCCTGAAATGCTTCTCCCATGCCTCATAGCTACCGAAATCCTCCGAAAACTTTGCGGCGAGCTTGCCTTCTCTCTTTATTCCGCCCTTGCCGCCGAGATTTTCGAAATAATACTCATGCAGCCTCATGCCGTTGAATTCCCATCCGAGCCTCCGCTTCATTTCTGCAAACTCAGGCGTGCCTCCTTTGTCTTCTTTCATCATTGCTGCGAGTGAATCAAGTACCTTGTTCGTGTTCGTGACATAACCCTGGTAGAGCGTAAAATGGTTCTTAAGCAACGTCTCACTGAAGCCTTCCATGCCAATAAGCTTTGCATAATCTTTTGCGGTATAAGACATACGAGCCTCCTTTGAAATCCGAAGTTTAAAAAAGTTAGTGCAACGTACGGTTAAATCAGTTGCAGTTTATTTAGATACTATCAGATACCATATAAAAGTCAAATTATGCATGCGAAAAAGAGACCGGCGGCAGAAGTATTTATAAGAAGTTGCTGACACTTTATTAACAAATGTTAGTAACTGCACATGCAGGCTTTTCTAAAAACAGCGCGGAGTCCCGCTCCTCATAGCCTCTGACCTGGTTGTTGTCTTTTTACAGGGTCTATGGTATACGTTGATTAAAGTGCTTTATGGACTGAAGCATAAGGGTCTGAAATAATTTAGCCGGAGGCAGGTCAATAATGAGTTATAAAGTATTGGTAACCGATAATATTAATGAAATTGCGGTGAAAATTCTGCAGGCGTTGTGTGAAGTTGATTATAAACCCGTTCTCAGTGCTGAAGAGCTTAAAGCGATCATCAAAGGTTATGATGCTTTAATGATCAGAAGTTCTTCAAAAGTCACTAAGGATTTGATTGCGGCTGCTGACAGACTGAAGGTAATCGGCAGGGCGGGTGTCGGTGTAGATAATGTCGATATTGATGCGGCCACAGACAAAGGAATAATTGTTATTAACTCACCTGAAGGCAATACAGTATCAGCTGCCGAACATACGATAGCCATGATGTTGGCCATGACCAGGCATATACCGGCAGCTGACACTTCTATTAAGGAAGGCAGATGGGACAGATCGAAACTGACAGGTAAGGAAATATTTAATAAAATATTAGGCGTAGTGGGTTTCGGGAAGGTAGGAAGCAGAGTAACTTCTGCTGCCAGGGCAATGGGCATGAAAGTTTTGGTGTATGATCCTTTTGTCGGCAAAGAGACCGTAGAAAAGACAGGCGCTTATTATGTTGCAACACTTGATGATATTTGGAAGGCAGCCGATTTTATCACGTTGCATATCCCTAAAAACAAAGATACCCTTAATTTAATTAACAAAGACACAATATCCAAAATGAGAAAAGACGTGAAAATAATCAACTGCGCCCGCGGCGGAATAATTAACGAGACTGACCTGGCGGAGGCAATACAAAACGGTCATGTCGCAATGGCTGCTATCGATGTTTTTGATAAAGAACCGGTTGTGGGTTCTCCACTTTTGAAGCTGGGGGACAAAGTTGTTCTTACCCCGCACCTGGGGGCCAGCACGGAAGAAGCACAAACAAATGTTGCTGTTGATGTTGCCGAGCAAATCCGGGATATATCTCAGGGTCTGCCTGCAAGAAGCGCTGTTAATATTCCTTTCCTTAAGCCCGAAACACTTGAACCTGTTAAACACTATATGGCGCTTGCTGAAAACCTTGGATCACTTGTGAGACAAGTTACAACCGGAGCAGCACACGAAATAGAAATAGTTGCCTGCGGCGAACTCGCCGGAATGGAAATCTCCCCGTTGTTGGTAGCAGTTGCTAAAGGGGTTTTAGAGTGCAGCGGTGAGGGAGTTAATTATGTTAACGCTCCCAGGTTAGCCCAAAAAAGCGGAATACACTTCAAGAAATCGACGTCAACCGATGCGGAAAGCTATATGGGTATGTTAAAAGTTGTGCTGACTACGGACAAAGAAACAAATAAGACGACGGGCACCATTATAGGCAGTGATATTCCGAGAATTCTTGGAATTAATGGTTATCATACAAGTATTGAGCCTGCTGAACATATGCTGGTTCTGCCTCATAAAGACAAACCAGGAATGGTTGCTCAGGTGGCAACGCTTTTAAGTAAAGAGAACATAAATATATCCATGATGCAGGTAGGAAGAAAAGTTCGCGCACGGGCCGGCGGCGAATCTATAATGATTTTAAACATAGACGAACCGGTGAATGGCGGTATACTTAAGCAATTACAGGAAATAGACGGCATTTATAATGCGAAATATGTAAATTTAAAGGCGAAATAATTAAGGAATATGAATATTAAAAAAATAGTGGTGCTTATATTTGTAATATTAATGCTGGCGACAGCGATCAACTATTTTACAGGAACAACTATTGTCATGAACGGCAACAAGGTGACGGGGGTAGGGGGCTTCATCGCAGCGTATTTAGCGCTGGTTCTCCTTGCGACGCTGTTAGTTATTGTAATCCCTTCGGCTCTTATACTTATTGCAGCACTTTTAATGGTTTTTGGTATTTTTTTTGCGATGTTCTTTCCTTTGTTGCCCCTGGCTTTCCTCTTACTCCCCGGCGTCGTCTTTGCCGGTGTCGTTTACCTTATTTATAAATTGACAAGAAAGAAAAACTAAAAAGTTCTGAAAGCCGTATAATGTTGCCTGCGGTAGCTCAATTAAGGACCGGATTCATAGTATAATATCTGATGTTCCCAACCTTAGGAGGCGCAAGTTGCTGCGGTATCCAAATATCAATCCTGAAATTGTAAGGATTGGACCATTTGCGGTCAGGTGGTACGGGATGATGTACCTGATCGGATTTATATCATCATATCTTCTTGTGCAGTATCAGCTTAAAAAATCCGGGAGCCGGAACAGGGTGGATATCGATTCCCTCTATTCATATCTCGTACTAGGCCTCCTCGCAGGTGCAAGACTGGGTTATGTCGTGTTTTACAATCTTCCCTTTTACCTGGGTCATCCCCTGGAGATGTTTGCCGTCTGGCACGGAGGGATGTCTTTTCATGGCGGACTTGTGGGGAGCATCCTTGCGGGATACCTGTTCTGCAAACGAACCGGGCTTAATTTCTGGAACACAGCTGACCTCATTATTGTGACCGCGCCAATCGGGCTTGGTCTCGGAAGGCTGGGCAATTTCATAAACGGAGAGTTGTACGGTAGGGTGACCGATGTGCCGTGGGCCATGGTCTTTCCTTCAGGGGGACCCGGGCCGCGTCATCCGTCGCAGCTTTACGAGTTCTTTCTGGAAGGAGTGGTCCTGTTTGTTGTGCTCTGGATATTGAGAAGAAAGCATTATAAGCCGGGGATACTGACGTCGCTGTTCCTGATATTGTACGGGGCCTTCAGGTTTTTTGCCGAGTTTTTCAGAGAGCCTGATGAGCAAGTCGGGTATGTCCTCGGCATGTTTACTATGGGACAGGTGCTGAGCCTGTCCATGCTGCTGGCCGGCTTAGGAATGCTGTATATGCGCAAGAGGGCGTAGAGCACGCTTGAGATGAATATTTTCAATAATAACTTGCAAGGAGAAAGACAAGTGAAAAAAATTATATTATCGGGTTTAGTGTTAATGATTGTGTATGCCAATACGTCGTGTTCCAAACCGGATTACAAGAATATTGTTAATGATTTCATAACTGCTTCAACCCCCATCAGAGATTACACTATCAGGGAAGTGGAACCCACGAGTTCTCCAAAGTGGAAGGCTGTTATTGTCTACATAAAACAGGGCAGGACAAATATGCCGAATGTATTATTTGTATCAGAGGATGGTCTGTCTATTGTGCCGAATTCAATGATCTTTGTGAACAATAAGCCGATTTTTACTAAAAAACTTGATCCCGAACTCGGCAAGATAGATTTTCAGCTTTCCGGGAAGGACCGGCTTGTTTACAATCCCTCGGGAAACAAAACAATTTACATGTTTACTGACCCTGACTGTCCATTTTGCAAGCAGGCAAGGGAGAAGCTCCAGAACTATAACGGAGAATACAGGGTGGTGGTTAAATATTTCCCGTTGGAGCAGATTCATCCGGGTGCAACCAAAAAGGCGATCGGCGAGCAGGCAGAGTGGCTTAAGAATAACAGAAAAGACCTGGTAAAAAAGACAGACATTTTCAGGGAAGCCGAACGAATGGTTCAAGAGGACATCATGGAAGCCAGGAAAGCTG
>Ga0074044_10003876_pt1 | contig 12554 bp, 10 predicted proteins | sample BogForMeECP23OM1_FD_94443 | JGI IMG/M metagenome (GOLD analysis project Ga0074044, IMG submission 94443) | Bog forest soil microbial communities from Calvert Island, British Columbia, Canada - Bog Forest MetaG ECP23OM1 | ecosystem: Environmental > Terrestrial > Soil > Wetlands ...
AGGCCATCTCCGTCGCGGGGGACGCGCAACCGGATCCAAATAACCCCACGCACGGCACTTCGATGGCGGAGACCATTCTCCGCAACATCGCCACGATGACCCAGGGCAGCTCCTCCGTCCAGATCCTGCCCGTGGATGTTTATGGCCCGAATGCCTCTACCACGACCTTCGACGTGGCGAATGGCATTGCGCAGGCCGTGAATAACGGGGCGACCGTCATCAATCTCAGCCTTGGCAGCTCGGGGGACAGCCCCTTTCTCGACAGTGTGATCCAGGACGCCAGTTCGAAGAACATTGCGTTTATCGCCGCAGCGGGCAATCAACCCGTCACTACACCGTTTTATCCGGCGGCCTATCCAGGGGTCATGGCCGTGACCGCGGTGGACCAGGGCCAGCTCGCCAGCTACGCCAACCGCGGCAGTTTCATCTCGCTCGGCGCGCCTGGCACCAGCGTCGTCTATTTTGGCAACCAGGCGTACGTCGTGACCGGCACCTCAGCCTCCGCGGCCTTCATAAGCGGCAGCGCCGCCGGCTACATGGACAATACCCACAACGGGATCAGCCAGATGCAGACGTTCCTGCGCAGCAACTTCGGCGTGAAAATCGTGCCGGCGCCGTAAGACGGCGAACACCCCGGCGCGCTCGCGCATCCCCTCCTTGCGCCCGTGGAGGCCATAAGCCTGTCATCCCCCCAAATGCCGCTTGCGCCCGCCCGGTGAGGGATTAACCTCCTTTCGTGGCTTGGTTCACTGACCGACATTGCTTCCTGTTTGCCGTAGTCGTTTACGGGCTGAGCATGATCTACTCGATCTTCCTGTGGCGGAACGGATTCCGCCGGGACGACCACGTGAACTATGCGCTGTTGCTGCTGGGATTCGCCTTCCATACCGCGGCGATGCTGCTACGGGGGTTTCGCCTGGATCGTTGCCCGGTCACCAATCTCTACGAAGCCACCATCTTCGTCATGTGGACCATCGTCGCGGTCTATCTAGTTGTCGGGCTATGGGCGCGGCTGCGGTTTCTGGGCGCCTTTGCCTCACCGGTCCTGTTTGCCATCGGGGTGTTCGCCCTGATGCCGAACCTGGATGGACTCCACGGCAAGCGCCCCGAATTGCCGGCCACGTGGACGAGTGTGCATGCGGCGCTGATGTCGCTTTCCTACGGCGCCTTTGGGCTGAGCGCCGTGGCCGCGCTCATGTATTTGACCCAGGAACGCAACCTTAAGTTCCACAAGCTGCAAGCCATCTTCTCGCTCATGCCGCCCATCCAGCGCCTCGAAACCGCGGCCGGACGGCTGCTGGCGTGCGGCTTTATCCTGCTGACCCTCGGGTTGCTCTCGGGCATAGTTGACCTGACCCATATCGTCAACCCTCAGATATACCGTGGTGATCCCAAGATCGTTTGGTCTATCGGGGTGTGGCTGCTGTACCTGGCGCTCATTATCATGCGCTGGCGGTTTGCACAGGGCGGACGCCGCTTTGCCCTGAGCGCCATCGGCAGCTTCGTGTTCGTGCTGCTGACGTTCTGGGGCACGAACGTCCTCTCTCCGCTGCATAACCCATGATATGGAGCTAAAATGCCCCTCGTCGTCCTGGGTCTGAGCCATCATTCCTCGCCGGTCACGATACGGGAGCGGTTTGCCTTTGAGGAGGCGCGCCTGCCAGCCGCGCTCCAATCGCTCCGGGACTCGGGTGCCGCCGAGGAAGCGGTCATTCTCTCCACCTGCAACCGCGTCGAGATTTATGCTTTTACCCAGCGGGAGCCACCCGCGGCGTTCTCCGCCCTCCAGGATTTTCTGGTCACCTGCCACGACTATCGTGATCCGCTCACCGATGAGGTTTACACCCTGAGCGAGCCGCAAAGTGTGCATCACCTCTTCAAGGTCGCCGCTGGTTTGGACTCCATGGTGCTCGGTGAGACCGAAATCCTTGGCCAGCTCAAAAAGGCCTACGACCTCGCGCTCCAGAACGGCCATACTGGCAGCCGGCTCAACAAGGCGTTTCAGCGCGCGTTCAACGTCGCCAAGCACATCCGTACGGAAACCAATATCCAGCGCGGCAGCGTGTCCGTCGGGTCGGTCGCCGTCGAACTGGCCGAGAAGATCTTCAGCCGCCTCAGCGACCGCAACGTGTTGGTCATCGGCGCGGGCGACACCAGCGAGAAGACCGCCCGCGCCCTGCTCTCGCGCGGCGCGCGCAGCATCCTGGTCACCAATCGCTCGCAGGACAAGGCCGTCGCGCTAGCCCAGGCCTTGGGCGGCCGCGCCGTGCCCTTCCAGGACTGGGCCGGCGAATTCGAAAACGTTGACATCGTCATCAGCAGCACCTCCGCCCCGGATTATGTTCTCGACCGCGCCCGGCTTGGGCCGCTGATGAAACTGCGCCGCAACCGCCCGCTGCTGCTCATTGACATCGCCGTGCCCCGCGACATCGAGCCGGAAGTCAACTTCCTGGACAACGTTTATCTGTATAACATTGATGACCTCCAAGCCATCGCCGACGACTACCTCAAACAGCGCCAGGAGGAAGTGGCCCGTTGCGAACAGATTATCCGCGAAAAGGCCCAAGCGCTGCTGGCGCACACCGGCGGGCGGGTGCCGAGTGGGGCCGTGAGGCCGGCGTTTGGGGGCGAGTGAATCAGTGGTGCGTGTTGCGTGTTGCGTGGGGCGTGGGGCGTGAAAGGACAAGTATGACGTTTACAGAATGGATGGAGACAGTACCGCAGGAGTTGAAGGGAGACCCCCTGTGGCGGATGGAAGTTTATCGGCTGAGCGTGTTCGCTGGCGACCTGGCGTGGCCAGACGTGACGAAGCTGATCCAGGATAAGCGCACCATCAGCCTGGCCGATCAACTCTATCGCGCCGTTGGCTCCGCCAGTGCCAACATCGCTGAAGGCTATGGCCGTCAGTCAGGCAAGGACCAGGCCCGTTATTACGAATATGCGTTAGGGTCAGCGCGCGAAGCCCGAAACTGGTATTACCAATCACGCCACGTGTTGACCGACCCGGTAGCCCTACACCGCATGCGGCTCCTGACCCAGATTATCCGCTTGCTCCTGACGATTATCCCAAGCGAGCGCGGTTACAAGCTACAGGAGGAGACCGTGGACTATGAAATGGATCGAGAAGCCCTCCCTGCCGATTTGCTCACTAACATCCCTATGCCGTCATAATATCCAGTGCGCGAGGCACTTCTGACACGCACCACGCAACACGCAACACGCACCAGGCCCCCATGCCCTCCCCCCCCATCACCCTCGCCACCCGCGGCAGCGCCCTGGCCCTGGCCCAGGCCAACCTGGTCTTGGCGCAGTGTCGCGCCGCCTTCCCAAAGCTGAGCTTCGAGTTGAAGATCATTAAGACCACGGGCGACAAGCTCCAAAGCGCTTCATTAGCGCAGGAAGGCAAGAGCCTGCCCAAGGGTCTCTTCACCAAGGAACTGGAAGTCGCGCTGCTCAAGCATCGCGCCGATCTGGCCGTGCACAGCCTGAAAGACCTTCCGACCGAATTGCCCGCGGGACTCGCGCTCGGCGCCGTGGGCAAGCGCGCCGACGTGCGCGACGTGCTGATCTATCGCGACGCGGATTACCTTCGCGCCGCCGAAGCGGACAAAGCTGCGGCCGAATGGACGCCCGGCCAATCCGCGCGGCGCGGGTTCAAGTCGGGACTGTCCGTGAAGGACCTGCCGGCGGGCGCGGTGGTTGCGACCAGCAGCACGCGCCGGAAGGCGCAGTTGCTGACGCTCAATCCCGGCCTCAAGGTGCCGGACATCCGCGGCAATGTGGTGACCCGGATGCAGAAGCTGGCCGAGCGGCCGGAGCTGGATGCGACGGTGCTGGCCCTGGCGGGACTGGCCCGCCTCAACTTCCACATCACGCCCGAGGGCCGACTCGAAGGCGATGCTGTGCCGGACGGTTTGCTGGCTGCGGTCCTCGACACGGATGTGATGCTGCCCTGCGTCGGCCAGGGCGCCGTCGGAATCGAAGTGCGCGAGAGCGACGAGCGCATCGCTGCCATTTGCGAACGGCTCAACCATTTCAACACCCGCCAATGCGTCATAGCGGAGCGCGCGTTTCTCGCCGCGATGGGCGGCGGCTGCCAAAGCCCGGTAGCGGCCTACGCCGAGGTCGTGGGAAACCAGCTCCAGATGCGCGCGCTTTCCTTCGCCAGTGGACCTATGCGCCGCGCCCAGGCAAAACGGCCCGTCAAAGAGGCGGCTGAACTCGGGCAGCAATTGGCCGCGGAGCTGAAAGGCTAGCCACCACCACCTGGGTTCAAACCAGCATTGCCGTCCACCCCGCCGCCGGTGTAGAACACGGCCATGCAAAGGTTGGAACTGAAGCCAACGCACAAGCCGGTCCAGAATTACTACGCCGCCTTGCGCCAGTTCGACGACCTCGGCGTCACCCACGAAACCGCCGTCCGCTCCGCTTTCCAGGGCCTGCTCGACCACTGCGCCCGCCAACACGACTGGACCCTCGTCCCCGAATGGGAAATCCGCCGCCCGCGCCAGCATCCGCTCCGCGTGGACGGCGCGCTCCTCGATAACTTCCGCCTCACCCACGGCTTTTGGGAAGCTAAAGACATCCGCGACGATCTCCCCAGGGAAGCCCGCAAGAAATTCGACCTCGGCTACCCCCGCGACAACATCCTCTTCCAAACCCCGCGCCGCGCCCTCCTGTTCCAGAACGACACCCTCGCCTTCGACGCCGATCTGACCCAACCGCCGGCCCTCATTGACGCGCTCAACGCCTTCTTCAGCTACACGCCGCCCGCCTACACCGAATGGGAGCGGGCCGTCAGCGAATTCCAGGACCGCGTGCCCGAACTCGCCCGCAGCCTCATCCAAATCATCGAAAAGGAGCGCCGCACCAACCAGCGCTTCACCAAAGCCTTCGCCGACTTCGCCGACCTCGCCCGCCGCTCCATCAATCCCAACCTCGCCCCTGCCGCCGTCGAGGAAATGCTCACCCAGCACCTCCTCACGAGCGGCTGTTGCGCGCCGTCTGCAAAAAGCCCGAATTCGCCCCGTCTAACGACTGCATTGCGGAGAATTGAGGAGCAAACCAACGGACAGATAACGGAGTAATTACAACCAGTGAAACTGAGGCATATCCGAGTCAAAAATTTCCGCTGCTTTCGAGACGTGGAATTGCCAGTCGACGACACGACCATCCTGATCGGAGAGAACAACGCTGGCAAGACGGCGCTCTTGGACGCGCTGCGCAAGGCGCTCGCCGCAACAGCGGGCGCCCGTCGTGAGCCATTCGACCAATACGATTATCACATGGCCGGCACAGCGGACACGCCGGAGAAGTCCGCTGGAATTGCCATCGAGTTGGTCTTTCGGGAGGACACAAATGGAGAGTGGCCGGTGAACTTGATTCAGGCCCTGAACGAAATCATCCAAACCGATCCGCATAACGGCATCAACTCGATTCATCTGCGTCTCTCCAGCGCGCAAGATCCGGCCTCAAAATCCATGGTGGCCCGCTGGGAGTTTCTCAATCTTGCTGGCCAATCCCTTGGTGGCAAGGGCGCCAGCCCGGCGAATCTGCCGCGTTTTTCGGAGTATGCCCGCTTCATTTACCTGTCGGCTCTCCGCGACCCCAGCGATGAATTCTCAAGTCGGTCCCAGTTCTGGGGAGCAATTCTAAAGGACTTGAAGATCTCGGAAGAGCAAGCAAGGAACTTGGCCCTAGAGCTCCAGGAACTGAACGCGAGCCTATTAAAGGCGGACGTAAGGCTGGAGCAGGTTCGCAGCACGCTCGATAACATCCAGAAGATTGTGCCGATGGGGTCGAAGCAGGTGGCCTCCATCCAGGCCTTGCCGTTTCGGCCCTGGGAACTATTGTCCCGGTCTGAAGTTGTGCTGAGGGGCGCGGGCACAGACCTGAACCTACCCCTGGCCCGTCATGGACAGGGGATTCAAAGTCTGGCGGTTGTGTTTCTTTTTCAGGCTTACCTGGACGTATTGCTCAAGCCGCTATTTCATCCGGAAACGGAGGCAATCCTGGCTATGGAGGAGCCGGAATCGCACTTGCACCCTCAGGCGGCCCGAGCCTTAGCGGGAAGCTTTGCTAGCATGAAGGCACAGAAGTTGATTTCGAGCCATTGCCCATTCTTCATCCAGGAGATTCCGCTGGTTCAGCTTCGCCTCTTTCGCCGGAACGGCGCTACCGCCAAGGTTCTCCATTTGAAACGGGAGTACTCTGCAGCCCTGCCTGACATGCCAGAGATCCACGGTCTCTGCCTGAAAGCGCCCAACCTGTTTCAGTACGAGAAAGGACGGCAAGTCCTGCGTGTTCGGGGCGCGATGACCGAGAAGCACCGGCGTGAACTGCTAACAATCTACGCAACTCGCAAAGAACTGCATTCCGAGATTCAGCGCCTATTCGCAGAAACCCAGAACCACCTGTCGGAGCCTGAGATTAGCGATTTGGAGCGATTTACGAAGCGAATTCGCGGCGAGATCTACTTCTCGCGGGGCTGGCTGCTTTGCGAAGGGCAGAGCGAGCTCGTCCTCTTGCGCTATTTCGCCGATCTGCTCGGGACACCGCTGGACCAAAAAGGAGTCTCCGTCATTGATTTCCAGCACAACGGGGCACCGGCGGCTTTCGTGAAACTGGCCAGAGCTTTTGAAATCCCCTGGATGCTCACCTGCGACAACGACCAGGCCGGCCGTGCGTTTCTGGAGGCCGTCTCCAAGCTCGGGCTTTCGACGGAGGAGAAGAAGGACTTGCTGCGGCCGCTCCCAGGAAGGGATATGGTTTTGGAACAATTCATTACGCGTTCCGGCCTAATAGCGGAAATCGAATCAGTCCTGCCACCGCTGAATATCCAACCCTTAAACCCAAAGGGCTCAACACCATACCTTGAGGAGATCGCCAGGTCACTGGGTGGGGCGAAGGGCACCTATCCCGATCTAATCGTGAATGCGCTCCGGAGGAACGGGGCCGATGCTGCCAGGGTTCCGGCCTTTTTCAAGGAACTGCTTGATGCTATCGTGAAGAAGGTGTCCTGAGATGCGCAACGAACCTTTCATACGGGCTTGGCAAGACCTGAGCGAAATCCAGCGCCAAGCCGCCGAGTGGGAGCAAGGCCCGATGCTGCTGCTTGCGGGACCTGGCTCCGGGAAGACCCGTGTGCTGACTTGCAGAATCGCGCACATTCTGGAAGCCAGTTCTGCCAAGAACTTTCGCGTTCTCGGTCTCACGTTTACCAACAAGGCAGCCAACGAGATGAAGGAACGTCTGGAAAAGTATGTTCCGGAACAGCAAGAGCGGGTTTTCTTGGGAACGTTCCACTCGTTTTGCGCAGACGTCTTGCGCCAGCATGGCACCCACCTTGGCATTCGCCCCGACTTCTCGATCTTCTCGCTTGAAAACGACCTTCTGGAGTTACTGAAAGAAGCACTCAATACCGAGCCAGTCCTGCACGAGGATGCAGGGAACGGGAAGCCAGAGCCAAAGGACATTCTGGGAATGATCCACCGCTTAAAGGCCAATTTGATCTTTCCTGACCAGGCACCGCGGGCCTTTCGCAACCCGGAGTTAGGCCAGCGCATGGCAGTGGCTTACGGCGCTTACGAGGAAGCTCTCCAAAAGCACAGCGCCCTGGATTTCGACTCTCTCATTTTGAGGACTTATCAGCTCTTCCGGGACTTCCCGGTCTTCGCCCAGCGTATCCAATCCGTTTACTCGTACGTGTGTATCGATGAGTTCCAAGACACAAACCTGTGTCAGTATCGTTTGATTCAGGAAATGGTCGCGCCGGGGCAGAAGAATATTTTCGCGGTGGCTGACGACGACCAAATCATTTACCAGTGGAACGGCGCCAGCCATGAGCGCATTAAGCAGTTCGTCGCCGACTTCGCCCCACAGGTTCTCCAATTGCCCGTTAATTATCGCTGCCCGGCAGAGGTCGTGGAATTGGCCAACCGTCTGATCCAACACAATTTCTTGAGGACGACAAACAAGCCTCCTACGCTCGCACACTCAAAACCCCAAGCAGACGACATCGTGCGCCTGCGCGGCGGCTATCGAAATGAGGACGCAGAAGGGCACGCCATTGCTGTCGATATCAAGGACAAGCACGGTACCGCTGGCTCCGTAGCCGTTCTCGCTCGAAACCGCCGTATCCTAGATGTCATCCAGAAAGCGCTAACGGAGCAAGGGATTCCGAACGCCCTTTCGCAGCGGAAAGACGAGTTCCGAAGCACTCCAATCGTCTGGCTGCACTCGCTTTACCGGTTGGCTGCGAACCCCAAGAATGAGCAGTATTTGGAGGCAGTCTGTGGCTCGTTTAAGGAGTTGACGGGGATTGAAACCAAGCCTAGCGACATCATTATGGAAGCTGAGGGCCAAGCGTTGGGTTTCCTGATCCTGTGGCTCCGGGCAGTCCGGCGGGCGGACACCGCGAAGCGTTGCCAACAAATACTGGAACAGGTCGGTCTCTGCTTGGTTTCGCGCCGCGATTTTCAACGACTAAGCCGAGAAGCCATGGGGTGGTTCGAACAGCTCGAGAAGGCAGACCACGCCCCCCCGGCAGGCGGGGAGCGATTCGCAATGTTTGCAGAAGAAAGGGGCGTTTGGGAGGCGCTGCTTCAAGAGATTGTTGGCTTGCTGGGTAGGGAAGTTTCCCTAGAGGCATTCTTACAAGAGTTGCAAATGAGGTCCAAAGAGCCAACACCCACGCCCGGGGCAGTGTTTCTCATGACTATCCACGGAGCGAAAGGAAAAGAGTTTGACCATGTTTACCTCGCGGGTGTGGTTGAGGACGAGCTACCCTCTTTTCAAAGCAAGAGACGCGGCGACAGAAGTCCGGAGATGGAGGAAGAGCGGCGTAACTGCTTCGTCGCCATCACTCGTGCTAGGAACAGCCTCACGATCAGTTTCGCTGAACATTACCGAGGATGGGCAAAAGAACCATCACGGTTTCTTTACGAGATGGGCCTTCTGCAGAGGCATGACCCAAAAGCAACAGCGTGAATTAAGCGTTTGTCCGTTTGCTGCATGACCGGCTGCTGGGGCAGGGGATCCGCTGCTGGCTCGGCGAGCATCAATTGCCGCCCGGCGACAATTTGCATGAGGGCATCAACCGCGGCACCCGGTTTTGGGACAACGTGCTTCTCTGCGCCTCCCAGGCGTCGCTCACCAGTGGTTGGTGGCTGGACGATGAAATCAACCGCGCGTTCCAGAAAGAGGCGCAAATCATAAAAGAGCACGGCAAGAGAGTGCTCGCGCTGATTCCACTCAACCTGGACGGCTTCCTGTTCAGCGCCGATTACCAGAGCGGCAAGAAGGCGGAAATCACGAGCCGCGTCGCCGCCAACTTCGTTGGCTGGGAGAAACACCACGCGCTGTTTGATCGCGAACTGGAAAAGGTGATCCGCGCCTTGCGAACGGGTGAAGGCGGCCGAGAGAAACCACAGCCAGCAAAACTCTGAGCGGCAGGGCAATCAAAGAGGACCTTTGAACCATGCCACAGTTCGGGCGCTGCTTCGGCACGCGTTACATTGGCTACGGGTTGCTTGAATCCACCCTGCCGTCCCCGAACCAGGCGATGGAACTGGCCGGGCTGGCCCGCGCGGCCTTCCTGTCCGAGCCGAACCAGTTGCCAAGGGAGCCGCTGTCCGTCAAAGTGGGAGCCCATGAGCAAGCGCTTTCACATCACAACCGCCTGATCCGTGTCCGCCATGCTTGCCCGAGCACTTATCGCCTTTTTGGCATTACCCGGCGTGGTTGCTGGACTGGTTCCGGCTTTGCTCGTCGCTTTGGATGGGCGGCGCGACGGTGGCGGAGCGTATGGTTTCGTGGTGCTCGGCCTCGGGCTGTTTTGCCTGCTGTGGTGCGTGAGAGACTTCTTCGTCGCAGGCAGAGGGACGCTCGCGCCCTGGGACCCGCCCAGGCACCTGGTGGTCGTCGGCCTCTATCGGTTTGTGCGGAACCCCATGTATATCTCTGTGCTGACGGTGGTGGTGGGGTGGTGGTTGGCGACTGGCTCGCGTTTGCTGGCCGGGTATGCCACGTTGCTGGCCATCGGGTTTCATCTCCGCGTCTTGTATCACGAAGAGCCCTGGCTGCTGCGACAATTCGGAGACGAGTGGGTAGCGTATTCTGCATCCGTCCGGCGATGGCTTCCGCACCTGAGGCCCTGGAAACAAGACAATAGTGGCCAGATGCGCCAGGGTGAACGTCCGCGCGAGCCCTAACTTCTTCTGCCAACGCCGCGGGTTGCGGGGATGACGGCACTTCCGGTGGTGCGGGGGAGAAGGCCGATGTCCACTATTTGGACACACTCGCGGGGTCTCACTTGCCGCAGCAGGACGGATTGTTGGCCCTGGGAAGAGTCATGGGAGACGGATGGGAGCCTCACCGGAGCCTCACCGGAGTCTCACCGTAGTACCTCTTATCACCGATAAGAGGTACTACGGTGAGACTCCGGTGGGGCTCTATGGAGTATGAGCGGGCGGTTGGGGACGCTATTCCACCCATTACCCCCGGACACAGGACCCTGACCGGGGATAACATTTGAGCTCCCGGGTGCGCCTCCAGCCGCTGCCGGGCCCCGCAATATAATCCAGGCTTGCGGTCAGCGGGCGGAAGGCAGCTTTCCCGTGTTTGGGCCGCTTTCCCAAGGTGAGGTCAACGTCGCCAGCGACATCATCAGCGGGGGCTCCCCACGCCCCGGTCTCCGCGTGAGCCAGGGCTGCTGCTGGATTGCAGCGCTGGGTTTTCCCGCATACAGTGTCCGACGATGAAGCCAAAAGGCATGGTTTATTTGGTCGGCGCGGGACCGGGCGACGCCGGATTGCTCACGCTGCGCGCTGCGGAATTGATCGCTCGCGCTGACGTAGTGATGCATGACGCGTTGGTCAACCCCGAAGTCCTGCGCCTGGCACCGAAGTCGGCCGAGTTCATCGGTGGGGGTAAAGCCGCAGCCGAGCTGAACCAATTGCTGGTCACCCGGGCGCGCGAAGGCAAGACCATTGTGCGGCTGATCGCCGGCGACCCCTATTTTTTTGGCGGCGGCGGCGAGGAAGCGGAGCAACTTGCCAAGGCCCGCGTCCCGTTCGAGGTCGTGCCGGGCGTATCTCCCCTCGTTGCGGCTCCCAATTACGCAGGCGTTCCCCTCACGCATCGCGAGTTTGCCTCCCAGCTTACATTCGTGGCCGGCCATCCCGACCCAGCGCAAACCGCGCGGGGCATTGATTGGGCGCAAGTGTCGAAAACCCCGGGCACCAAAGTCGTCATGCTTGACCCGGATCGGATAGGGCAACTTGCCGGCGTCCTGGTGGGCCACGGCCTTCCGGCGGACACCCCCATAGCGATGGTCGGACGCGGCGCCGGCGGCCACCAGCAGTCGGTTGAAGGCACGTTGGCCACGATCGGCGGCGTCACGGCCCGGGAACAAATCGGTCCGCCGGCGATAGCGATCATCGGCAGCGTGGTGAAGTTGCGTGAGAAGCTGAACTGGTTTGAGCGGCGGCCACTCTTCGGGCAGCGCATTGTGGTCACCCGCAGCCGCGAGCACGCGGGCCAGCTTTCGCGCCGGTTGCGCGAGCAAGGCGCTGAAGTTCTGGAGGTCCCCACTATCAAGCTCGAACCCCCCACGCGCCGCCAGGAGCTGGTGGACGCGCTGCTGGCGCTCAACGCTTACGACTGGCTCGTTTTCACCAGCCCCAACGGCGTGACGAAGTTCTTCGAGTACTTCTTCAAGCAGTTCCACGACATGCGCGATCTCGGTGGCGCGCGCATTGCCGCAGTCGGCCCGGCCACGGCGAGCAAGCTCAAGGAACTGCACCTGCAAGTGGACCTGATGCCGGAGGAAGCGCTGGCCGCGGAGATCGCCACGGCCTTCGCGAAATTCGAGAGCATTGAGAACCTCAAGATCTGTCTGTTGCGGGCGGAAGTGGCAAACCCCGAATTGCCCGCGGCGCTCGAAGCCCTGGGCGCCATTGTGGATGATGTCGCCTGCTACCAAACCGTGCCCGAAACGGAAGATGCGACCGGCGCGGCGGCCAGCCTGGTAGCCCAGGGGGCGGATTGGGTGGCCTTCACGAGCGGCTCGACCGTCGCGCATTTCCATGCCCGATTCGACCTGCCAGCCTTGCTGCGGAAATTCCCGCAACTCAAGACCGCCGCCATTGGCCCCGAGACCGCCAAAGCGCTGACCGCGCTGGGCTTGAAGCCTACCCTCGAAGCCAAACTGCACACCATTGACGGGTTGGTGGCGGCCCTGGTATCGGCCCAAGCGGCAAATGCCTCGGCCTGAGACCCGAACTCAATGCCGGACGCGGCACCTTCGGCCTTGTTCATACCGTCGTGGCTGGAAAGCCCCCGTTGCCGGCGACTCGCGGAGCCTCCTGGGCGAACAATTCGCGCCCGAAAGTGTCCATATACCGTCCGCCAAAGCACCGCCTGGCGGCGACAATGGGCCTTGCCAAAGTCAAACTTGCGTCGCCCATTCCCGCCGGGCAAGACTAAGCGGACGTGTTAATGCGAAGGTTGCTGTCGTGGGTCAAATCTAATCCGCGCGGTCGCAGCCCGGCCGG
>Ga0074044_10003877_pt1 | contig 12554 bp, 8 predicted proteins | sample BogForMeECP23OM1_FD_94443 | JGI IMG/M metagenome (GOLD analysis project Ga0074044, IMG submission 94443) | Bog forest soil microbial communities from Calvert Island, British Columbia, Canada - Bog Forest MetaG ECP23OM1 | ecosystem: Environmental > Terrestrial > Soil > Wetlands ...
CCCGTTGGCGAAGCAAAGAATACGATAACCCCGAGCGCAGCGCACAAAATGATCAGAGTAGGCCGTCTCATCAGGGTCGACCGATAGTGATAACAACAGGCCACCGCAGCAGCCAGTAGCGCGAGAAATCCAGTACGCGAATAGGTAATCAGCGCCGTATAGACGAGGACTGCAGAGGCTGCCCCCCAAATCGCCCGCCCGAGGAGGCCGCGCGCGGCCAGGAAAAACATGATGGCAAATGGAATGGCGAGTACCAGGCACAAAGCGAAGTCATTGGGATTAGAAAAGTCTCCCTCCACTACGCCGCCGGCGCGGCCGCCAATATAATTCCAGCTTGAGAATGCCGCCATTACGCCCATAGCAATGGTTTGGGCCAACAAGAGTTTCCGCAGTCGGGACTCCGAGTTGACCGTAAGCATCACGACCAGACTGACGAGCAGAACTTTTAGGAACACCCCCATTACAACTTCGAAACTGCCTGTGCGATAGTATGCGAACGGTATAGCTACGCACAATTGCGCGAAAAGCCCTAACATCAGAAAGGCCTCTCGGGGTATTGCGGACATTGTCAACTGGCGAGAAGCTGAGAAGATGAAACTAACAATCGCGATCCCGCCCGCGATCTTGGCCAACGGAACAGAGTGCAGACCCGGAATCCAGTCTTCTGGGCGGCCAAAGTAAATGCCGGCAAACAAAAGGAGTCCTGCATAGGCGAGCGATGTCTGCCGGTTAGAGGCTCCGTTGATCCGCAATCTAGTACGAAGTATCCGGAACGGGGGACACTTTCTTGCGAGTCCATATCCAGAGTGGGCATCGACCCTTTCCGCGAGATCTGCCGTGTCAGTCATTGGCTCCTTAAGCTGCGGGTGTTGTCGTTGTGGCGGAGTAGATCACAAAATGGGGCAGTGGATAGGCACGGCGTTGTTGTGTGTCATAGCCGACCATCTTGGTTCATGCTGTTGCCGCGAGCGTGCGAAGATCCAGCACATTGGTTGTGTCGACGTCGAGCGCACCAATTAGATCAATGACCACTGGCGTGATATCAACTTCCTGAAGCAGGGTATGCTCCTCCTGCAGCAGATTGTGGCCTACGACGATCAGATCTGACTGCTCTAGAAGTTCTCTGAACGAAGGCACGAGGAGCTGAGACACGTGGGGCAGGTGTCGCGCAAGATACTGCAGATTGCTACCGTAGATCGATGATAAGGAAAAGTGCCGGTCGTAGATGGCCAGGTGCAAACCTTTTCCATGGATTGCCTCCGCCAACTCTACGAGAGGACTCTGGCGCAAGTCGTCGGTGCCCGGCTTGAAGGTGAGACCAACCAGACCGACGCGCTTCTTCCCGCTTTCCATGATGGCGTTCAGCCAAATCTTGAAGTGGTTTTCGTTGCTGGGCAGGATGGCCTCCAGCAATGGGAGTCTCAGGTCGTCCCGTTTCCCCTCATAGATGAGCGCTTGCAAGTCCTTGCACAGGCATGAGCCGCCGAAGGCGAAACCTGGTCTCAGATAGGCTGGGGAAATATTCAGGTGATGGTCCTTGCAGACCGCCTCCATGAGGCTGAAAGGATCGATTTGCTGCATTCGGCAAAGGTTGCCTATTTCATTGGCAAAGGCAATCTTGAGCGCATGGAAGCTGTTGCACACATATTTTATGAGTGCCGCTGCCTTCAGATTGGTCTCGATGATCGGCGCCTCAATACCTGCATAGACTTGCCTGACGAGCATACGGCTACGGGAGTCCTCACCTCCCACCACAATCAACGCGGGCGAATCGAAATCGCGGACGGCGTTGCCTTCGCGCAAGAACTCCGGGTTGTAGACAAAGCCCACATCTTCTGGAACCCGTTTCCCGGAGGTCCGCTCCAACTCCGGCAACAGCTCCTTCTCCACCGTTTCCGGCAACGCTGTGCTGCGGACAGCAACCACACGGTAACCGTCGAGATCCTTGAGATGCCGAGCCACCTCCCTGATTGTCTCCAGCAGGCCGCGAAAATCCGGACGGCCGTTCCAGCGTGCGTACGTGCCTACACAGATGAAAATAACTTCGGCATTTCTTATGGCCGCTTCGGCGTCGGAACTGCAACGGATCAGCCCATTGTCGCAACCGACTCGCAGTTGTTCGGCCAAGCCCGGTTCGTGAAACGGGCTCCGGCCGGCGTTGATGGCCTCGACCTTGTAGGGGTCGACATCCACTCCATAGACGGACTGGCCTCGGGCGGCAAGGCCGCCGGTTAATACCGCACCGACATATCCCAAGCCGAAAACCGCTATTTTCATCGCTTCACACCCTCTTCCTTGTCGCTCGGACGGCCTAGAGCAGACTCCAGAGCCGCCGACAGCTCAGTGCCCACGATGCCCCAGGTGTGGTGACTTCGAATATCCTGCAAGGCGTTATCTGCGAGGTGTTGCCGCAAGCCCGGATTCTGCAGCAAAGTTATGCAGGCATTAGCAAAATCGACGGGGTCATCTGCCAAGATAATGTTCTCACCGGATGTAAAGGTGAGACCCTCGGCCCCGATTGTCGTGGACACCACCGGCACGCCACTCGCCATGGCTTCATAGATCTTCAACCGGGTGCCCCCGCCAATACGAAGAGGAACTACGAATACGGTTGCGCTATGAAGAAACGGGCGTACATCTTCCACTGAACTCATCAGTTTGACTCCGGCTTTGCTGCGGGCCAGAGCGCGCAGTTGAGCTCCAGCATTGCGCCCCACGATCAGGAATTCAGTTTCGGGAACAGCGGCCCGGATGTGCGGCAAGCTGTGCCGGTAAAAGTTCACGATGGCGTCTTCATTGGGCCACCAATCGAGGGCCCCCAGGAACAGAAGCGTGTTGGGGCTGCGGAACGCTCCGAGAGGGCGCTGGAAGAACGAAGCATCTACGCCGGTTCGGATAACCTGAATCCGGCTCTCCGGCAGGCATCTGGCAAAGTATTGCTTGTCCTCTTCCGATACCGTCCACAGGTATTCGAAGCGGCGCACCTGCCGCTGTTCGCAGCCACGCATTTTCCAAAATTCGATTTGGGCGATAGCCCGCTCCATCCAATTTCCAGCCTGTCTCCGCCGCTCCCAGATTTGTGCCTCGACGTTGTGAGCAAATAACACCCAAGGACATGTCTTCCGGGCCGGCAGGTTGAGAACCGGGGAAAGAAAATCACACACCGCCAAATCGAATTGTTCCCCGTTCAGCAGCTCCGTGATTTGCCGCGCAACTCCGGCGTTCCGAAATCGGCGTAACTGAAAGGGAGTGCGGGACCACAAGCTTTTCGCGTAACTGATATAGAAAGCGGCAGTGGAATGAGCTGGCTCACTGGAAGGGATTGCAATCACGCGGCTCAGCAGATGTTCCAGCGCGGCATCACAGGCGGCCTCACCTTCACCAAACCGGTGGTAGCTGACCAATGTGACCTCATGGCGCTGGGCCAGATACCTCAGCAGGTTGTACGTGCGGATCTTGCCCCCGGAATGTTGCGGGTGCAAGCCCCCGGCTTTAAGCCAGAGAAGTTTCATAGCTCGTGATTTTCCCCAGGGACATGTTTGTTTTCCCTAAGATGTCATGCCGCGAATCGTGGATAAGCTCAGAGTCGCCGTCGAGAAAGATGCGGCACCAGAGCTCAAAATTCATCAGCGTCCAGAGACGGTCGGTGTGGTCGCGCGTACCGTCCCGGTGCTGCGCGAGGAGAGTGCGCACGTACTCCGGGCTGAAGTAGCGCCGGCTTAGAAAGGCATCGCTCAATAGAAGTTGCTCGAGCGGTTCGTACATTTGGCGGCGCAGCCACTTTCCCAGCGGAACAGGGAACCCGCGCTTGCTGCGCTTTCGGATCTGCGGGGGGATCATGGATTGAAAAGCGGAGCGCAGCAGGTATTTTGTGGTGGTCCCGCGGACCTTCATGCGGGCAGGCAGATGCCACACAAAGTCTGCCCAAATGTGATCCAGGAAAGGTACGCGAGACTCCACCGAGGCTGCCATGCTCATCTGGTCCTGCTTCATCAACAATTCCACGAGGTAGGTCTTCAAGTCCAGATAGAGCAACTGGTTGAGCAGCGACTCGTTTTCGCCGCAGTCCTTCAAGAATTGCCACTCGTCCCTGTAGGGTGGATAGCTTTCGAGGAGTTCACGGCCATAAGGCGACAGAAGCTTCTTCTGCTCGGTCCGGGAAAAGGTGGCGAAATTATCGAAATATAGGCTATCGAGGTGCAGCTCGCGGGCAAGAAATGTACGCGACAAAAATCGGGCCGCGCCGTTAGTTCGGCCCTCCATCCGCTCGCGGATAAAGCTTGCGGCTGCCTCCGGCAGGATTGCGTTGTAAACCCGCCCCAGCCGTCTGTTCCACAGGGTTACGCGATAGCGATTGTATCCCGCGAAGAGTTCATCACTCCCTTCGCCGCTTAGCACAACCTTCACCGAGCGCTGTGCCAACTGGCTGACAAAATACAGCGGGATACTGGACGGGAAAGCAATCGGTTCGTCCTCGTGCCATAGCAGGCGAGGCAGAGCGCGGAAGAAATCCTGGGCCGTGACTACCCGTTCGCTGTGCACCGATCCAAAAGCACGCGCGGCAATCCGAGCGTAAGGCAATTCGCTGGATTCGGCTTCTTCGAATCCCACCGCAAAAGTCCGCACCGGCTCTTTCATCAGCCCACTCATCACGCTCAGGATGATGGTGGAATCGATCCCTCCACTCAGAAATAGTCCGACGGGCACGTCGCTGACCAAGCGATAACGGACGGCGGTTTGCAGTTGGGCTCGCAGCTCTTCTTCTAAATCCTGCCCAGGATTCCAATCCTTACGGGAGTCTTGCTGCAGATCCCAGTAACGCCGTATCTGGATGGCACTCTCCAGTTCCTCCGCTCCGGGATGAACGTCCTTTACGCTCAGCGTGAGGAAGTGACCCGGCATCAATTTGCGGATGCCGGCGAACAGGGTTTCATCACTGGCAATGAACTTCTGCGCCAGAAATTCAGGGACCTGCCGCTCGTTCAGCTTCTTGGCAACGCCCGGGACTGTCAGGAGGGCTTTGATCTCGGACGCGAACAGGAAGCGCGAGCCTGCGATGGTGTAGTACAAGGGCTTGATGCCGAATCGGTCCCGCGCCAGGAAGAGCGTCGCCGAACGCGTGTCCCAGAGCGCAAACGCGAACATGCCGCGGAAGAGCGCCAGGCAATCCGCGCCATGTTCTTCGTAGGCATGGACGATGGTTTCCGTGTCACTCTGAGTGCGGTACCGATGGCCTTGCCGGATCAGCTCTGCCCGCAGTTCCAGATGGTTGTAGATCTCTCCGTTAAAGGTGATCCACAGGGTTTCATCTTCATTGCTGAGCGGCTGTTTACCGGTGACGAGGTCGATGATGCTCAGCCGGCGATGAGCCAATCCGGCTCCCCGGTTCAGGAAGATTCCAGCGTCATCGGGGCCGCGGTGATGGAGCGTGTCCGCCATGCGCCGGAGAATTTCCGGTTCCACCGGTCCACCATCTCCGCGGATGATTCCTGTAATGCCGCACATAGCTATCGCAACTCCGCGCAGCCGGCTAATGGATTGACGTATGTGAGTGGATCCATCGGCACCGCACCATCGTGCTGCCCGTGCGGCGCACCCCACTTCCATCCGGCTTCTTGCAGGAAGGAAAGACCGATGCCATACGCACGCCTCGTCCCGTCCGCCTGCTCGGCTACCAGCGCAAAATCCCCTTGCAGTGACCAGCCCTTCCAGGTGAGCGGTTGGGCGCCGAAATTCGATAAAAGCACATAACTTGTCTCGCGATACACGAAGCTCGCGCTTTGACTGCAAGGTAGGGTAGACGTGTTCCACGTCTGGCGCCAAGCTGCCGTATCCACAACTCCGGTGGCTGGCAGCAGCACAAATCCCATGTGCGCTGGCAGACGTGTTCGTCTCTTGTAACTGAGGACCGGGGCCGCTTCCCGTAGCCCGTATTCCGCGGAATACCAACTTTCTCCGGTCTTGTCGTTTCCGTTTGCGCAGCCGAGTTCCCAGCCGTCTGCGCACAGCGGGATTACGGTCAACCGTCCGCCTTCAAGCGTTTCGATCTCCGTGGCGCTTGAGCCGGGCAGTACCCGCGCGTGGCCGGGAGCGCAAGGAAAAAGCCATTCCAGCGTGTGCTCGCTCGGCCCCTCGATCCAGTCATGCACAAACCAAAAACCGCTCTTGAGAAAAACCACCCTTCTGCGATGCCTAAAGGAAAAGTTCTTGGATCTCGCGACCACACTCGCTTGAGCGTAATCCAGCTCCGGACCAAGATGGATTTTCTCGGTGTGCGGCTCGGCTCTGGTCTTCCAGCGAAATGGCTGGCGGTCGGGCTCGGAAGAACCGGAACCATCCACCAGGACGACGCTGTGACTTCCGCCTCCCCGAAAACGGTTGCGCCAGTCGCCTGCAACCGCGTAGCTGCACGTGCCCGGATCGACTAAGACTGGGATTCCATCGGCGGCGACAGCGATGCTGAGGTCATCTGCATGCGCATGGCCAACCGGGTGCGGCTGCCGCGTACCCACGTTGAACAGCAGGAAGTTTGCGGCTTCCCGATTACTGTCGCGGAAAGCATAAAAGCCGCTTTGCGGCAGACCCTGGGAACAAATAGGTGTTGTGCTTTCGCCCGCCCGCCAGAATGTTGAAGCCGCTTCCGCACCGAGCAGCCACAAAGTTTCTTCGCGCAGTTGTCCCGCCCGTGAATGCAACAGGGCGTCGGCGAACAAGGCCGCTCCCGTGGAAAGCAGCGGACGCAGGTCGTCGGGCTTCTGACCATCCAGGTTCAGGAGCAGTCCGCCATCACTGTCGCCGCACTTCACAGTCTCGCCATTGGGAAAGACGAAACAGGTTGCTGCCTGCATCAGGCCACGCAGACGTTGCAGGAAATCCGCCGGAATCACGACACCGTTTCGCCGGGCCAGAAGATACGCATGCAAATAGAAGCAGGCGGTGTATTTCAGATAACAAGCCGACCGTTCAAAATGCATGAAATCCGCCATCACCTGGCGGCGGGATTCTTCTACGAGGATGCGCCAGCCCAGGCTCTGCCACTCCTCAGACGCGGGTAGTTCCGGAAATAACGTGCCAACGTAGAAAAGGCCAAGCGCCTCTCCGGTAAGGTGCGTATTGGGACTGAAATGATAAGAAAGATGCGTAGCGACGTGCCGCATTTGCTGGAAAACAGATTTCAGGAGCGCGAAATTCAGCGCGGCTGAGTAGGCAGAGGCATCGCACAAAAGATGCACCGCCCACGTCCAGGAGATGCAGCGCAACGCCAGTTCCAGAGGGCTCGTCCAATTGACACCGAGGTATGGCGGGTTGTCATGGATCCAATCCACCAAGTGCCCGGCGAAAACCTTGGCGTATTTTTCGTCGCCGGTGAGCGCATACGCCTTTCCCAGAACTGGAAAGTGGAGATGCCGGTTCAACTCCCAAATAATTTTGGAGTCGCCCGGAGCAGCGCTGGAAAGGGGATCGATTGCCGCCCAGAATGTCCGTGGCCATTCGCGCCCACTGATGGGATCGCGATGCCAGCGGGGAGGACTGCCAACATCTATGTCGGCAAACCCGAGCAGATCGAGCTTCCCCTGGGCGGCCCGGTCTGCCCGCTGGCAGCTTTGTTCCACTGATTCCGGAAATAGCTGCCGAACGGACTCAGCAATTCCCAGCAACTCATCCCGGGAAAAGAAGAAAGATCCGGTGCGGCGGCGGCGCCACGCCAACAGTTCGGAAGCGAGTGAGTCGATATCCTTCCCCCGCCATTCCGGCCGTGACCCTGACAGATAGGCAGCAAACGCCTCGTCGGACATAGGGCGCCGCCACCGCTCACCCCATGTGGCCAGCCGTTGTGCGCCCCGCTGGCGCAGCTCCCGCGGAGGCATGTGCAACAAGCGGCCAAATTGATGGAGAGTGCTCACACGGTCACGCGGTCGTCTTCTGTAGATTCCGGTGCGAGTGTCGCAGCCGGCACAGGGCCTCCCGGCTGGCCTCGCAGCAATTCTCGATATAGCCGGAGCCACTGCTGTCCCACCGTGCTCCATGAGTACTTTGCGCACTCCAGGCGGGCCCGAGAAGCAAGGCTGCCCGCCAGCTCAGGATCATCCAGCAGCCGGATTATGTTCGCCGACAATTGGGCCACATTCCCCACGGACGACAGCAAACCGGTCTTCTGATCCTCCACGATGAAGGGAATGCCGCCGGCGTTCGTGCTCACCACGGGAAGCCCGGCTGCGAATGCCTCCAGGATGGAGACCGGCATGTTGTCGATCGACGAAGCATTGACAAAGATATCGTGGCGGTCGTACCAGGCAGGGATCTGATCGTGCGCCACGGCGCCAGCGAATGTGACATCTCGTAATCCCAGCCGCAGCGCCAGCGCGCGGAGCTCGGCTTCCTGCGGGCCTGTGCCCACCAAACTGAGAATGGCTGCCGGATACTTCGCTTTCAGATACACAAATGCCTTCAGGACGTCCTGGATTCTGTAATGAGGCTCAAAGCCCCGCGTGCACAGCAAGCGAGGAGCGAGAGGAGCGCGCAGACGGAAACGAAACTGGTCGGTGTCCACGACGTTTGGAACCACTTCCGCCTGCTTGTCGAATTCGGCAAAACTTTGGCAGAGATAGCGGGAGCCCACCACTATGCGGTCGGTGTAACGAAACACCCAGCTCACGAACCTCCGCCAGCGCCGGAAGTGATCGTCTGCTTCGCCACTCCGGTAATTGAGCAAGACCTTCTTCCGCAACAGGTGTGCCACCAGGACGGCTGGGGCCGGCGCTAAGAGAAAAGACCAATAGGAAGCCGAAAAGATATGCACCACATCGGCCTGAGGTAGTTCTCTCAAAAGGCTGGACAGGTAAAACAGGGTACGCACGAAAGTCCGAAGGTATCGGATTTTCAATGTCCATCGCATCGAGCGCGGAGCTTGCGGGTCTACCGGCAGGAACTTCATCGCGATGTCTTGGTTGCCCTCCCAGCAGCGACAGAGTGTCTTGGCCTGGACGGCCTGCCCGCCCACGTACCGCGACGTCGGCGCCACCAGCAGGACCCGAATGGGCTGACGACCGTTCGTCCTACGTTGGACAGTGAATCCGGTTCCGGCGTCTAGCGGCTCCACACAGACTTCTTTCCAATAACGAAATTCAGAAATGCCACCAGCGCCGCTGCATTGAGCGTAAGGAAAGTAAGCACCGCATTGGCGGGACGGCTTGCGAACCCGAGCCAGGGATGCATCAACCCCAGTAGCCCAAAACCATAGAAGAGGAGCTGCGCCAGCATAACCACCTTGTAAAAACTGGCATGAAGCAGCAGCGAGCTGCCGAGAACTCCCGCCAGGGCAAAGGGAACCGCCAGCCGCAGCAGTTTGTGGCTGACGAACCGAAAGAGCACCGGATTGGTTGGCGAGAGTAACCAGGAGACCGACTGCAGCATCTGGTAGTTGCCGGTCAAGGTTCGAGTCTTCCGCCGGAACTCTTGCCCGAGGCTTGCCGGCAGGGCATCCCACACCCGCGCTTTCGGCTCAAATACAACTCGCGCTCCCTGGCGCGCCACGTGCATTGGAATGTACACATCGTCCAGCAGGGTTCCCTCGGGCAACGGTACAACCAAGCTTCGACGGGCGGCGTATAAGGCTCCGGAGGCTCCGACCACCGAACCGCTCAGCGATTCCCAACGTCTTATTTTTTTCTCCATCCTCCAATACAGTCCCGCACCTTCTCCGAGGTCTTGTTTAGCTGTTGCAAATATTAGCTCACCGCTTACACAACCTACCTCGGGGTCGGCAAGGTCCGCGGCCAGGCATTTGAGAGCATCGGCCGCGATCCTTTGGCGCGCGTCGGTAAAAACCAGCACTTCACCTCGCGCCGCCTCAATTCCGCGGTTCAGCGCGATCGCCTTGCCCTTGTGCTCCGGGAGCACAAACGCCCGCAGCTTCTCGCGGGCAACCTGGCTGAGCAGTTCGTTCGTGCCGTCGGTTGATCCATCCGAAACGATCACGATTTCCAGGCGATCCTCGGGGTAGTCCAGTTGCGAGAGGTTGTGCAGCTTATCGGGCAGCGTATGAGCCTCGTTGTAAACAGCCATGACGATCGAAATGCTCGGTAGATTTGCAGCCCTCCGCACCGGACGTGCGCTCCATCGGCTGCGCAGGTAGAGTATGAGTGGGTATCCCAGGTACGTGTACAGGATGGTTCCAACGGAAATCCAGAACACCCATTTCATAGCGATTCTTCCTCTCGGCTGAAACTGCGAATCATCCGTCTGTCAATGACGCACGCTGGGTGCTGTCGTTGCCGTCACCATTTGATCTCCCGCCTTCGGCCGCGGGCGGCTCCCTTTGGCGAGCAAAATGGTCTTGATGGTTTTGAAAATGATTAACAGGTCCAGTGGCAGCGACCTGTGCTTGATGTAGTACAAGTCGTATTGCAATTTTTCTTTGGCGTCCTCGACCGAGTTGCCGTACTGGTACCGCACTTGTGCCCAGCCCGTGATGCCCGGCGGGACCGTATGCCGCAGGTGATAATAAGGAATTTCTCGATTCAGCCATTCGACGAATTCCGGACGTTCCGGGCGAGGACCGACAAACGCCATGTCTCCACGCAGCACGTTCCACAGTTGCGGGAGTTCGTCCATCCGTGTCAGCCGGAGGAGACGCCCGATGGGTGTGATACGAGGGTCGTCGTCGCGAGCCCACGTCGGTCCAGTGTCGGCTTCCGCATCCTTATGCATGGTGCGGAACTTGAAGCAGGTAAAGATCTCTCCGTTTTTTCCAACCCGCCTTTGCCGGTACAGCACTGGTCCTGGAGAGAAAGCTTTGATCAATAGCGCAACCAGAGGTAGTAACGGAAAGGACAGCGCCAACAGAACCAACGAAGCCAGCGCCGACACCGCGCGGTGCAGGGACAGGCGCGCATTGAAGCCGTCACAGAAGATGAGCCCGCTGGGGTAAAGGCCATCCACCCCGATTTTCCCGGAGGTCTTTTCAAGGACCTCGGTGGCGTCCTGGATCTTGATTCCCTTCAGCTTGAGTTCAAGTAACGCTTGCACCGGAATGGCTCCACGCCGATCCGACGGAGCCACCATCACACGATCCACGGTGCGGTTCCGCATTCGTCCGGACAGGCCCCTGACAAGTTCGAAAGTCAGCTCTGAAGTTTCGAGGCTGTCGCTCCACCCGACAATGTCCAGTCCCAAGTCACATCTGTCACGGATACTGTGGACCACTTGCTCGGCCAGCTTCCCCGTGCCCAAGATATACACACGTTCTCTCAGGACAGGCAGTTGCAACAGCCAAGAATATGTCGAACGCCAAACCATCAATGACGCAACCATGATCAGCAACCCGGCGATCAGGGATCGTTTGCCGAGCATAACCCCGGGAAACAAATACCCTGCGGCGGCGAGAAGAATGGAAAGCCCCCCAAGTGCGGCAAGAAGGCGGAAGTAAGTTTCCCGGTTTGTGCGCAGTTGCTCCGGCGCATAAAGGTCGAAGTAGTGCGACAACAGTAGACCTAGCCCAGTAATAACAAGAACCTTTTCGAGGCCGTGTTTATAAGTTAAGACCAGGTAAGAGTCATGACCGTAATTGAGAAGTATTCCAAGCAGCAAGGAGGCGCAGACGAGAAATAGGTCGCTGGCAAGCAGTATCAGTATCCGTCGCGGGTAGTAGACGTTAAAAAGGCGAACAACCATGACTCAATTCCAAGTTTATCGGAGGTGCGTCTCAACAGGAAAGGTCAGTTGCTGAAAGATCACACTGGGTCAGAACTACAAGCCAGCTGTCAGCGATGAGTTACACAGCGGTTATTGAGGCATTCCGGAAAGGTGCGGGTTAGCCAGACCACAATTCCAAACGCTGCACTGAAAAGAGACTGATTAGCCGGATGGCATCACCGGACTCGACGTGGTCGGATTATGCCACCCACCAGGACCAAACCAGAACCAAACAAAGCCAAGGTGACAGGTTCCGGCGTGTCATCGTCCCTCTTATTGGCAACAACCGTAACGACTCGGTTGGCTAGCATGGAGGGCTTGGTCGTGTCTTTGCCAGCTACTCGCGCAGAGCCAGTGTTTAGTCCGAGTAATCCACAGAGGACACCTGCCCAGAGCAGCGTTCTCCGCAGACTCCACATTTTACGTTCCATGGTGGCGGTTTCCCTCTACGCCGTTCAGCGCCGGATATGGTCGTACACTCCATAACCGAAGGATGAGTTGCTGATGAATGCATGGGGAGATCATGTTGCCTTATCTTTCCAGGGGATAAGTGATCAGGAGTGGGGCTTTTTAATTCGAACCACATCCCCTGTTTGTTGCCTGACAATAATGCGTCCTAGCTCCTCTTCGCCTGGTAAGGATAGGAGCGATACCCAGGCGCGTAGCCAGTCTTCCTTGGGTCCCATTCGTTCAAAACCGTTCCCAGCACCCGCGTTCCGTCTTCCATCAGCCGCTGGCTCGCCACCGCCGCCGCCTGCCTTGTGGTCTGGGATGAACGCACCACCAGAATCACGCCATCCGCGAGCCGCCGAGCACCCGCGCGTCCGGCATATGCAGCATGGGGGGCGTATCGATGATGA
>Ga0074044_10003878_pt1 | contig 12553 bp, 13 predicted proteins | sample BogForMeECP23OM1_FD_94443 | JGI IMG/M metagenome (GOLD analysis project Ga0074044, IMG submission 94443) | Bog forest soil microbial communities from Calvert Island, British Columbia, Canada - Bog Forest MetaG ECP23OM1 | ecosystem: Environmental > Terrestrial > Soil > Wetlands ...
ACGGGCCCTTCGCATTCACCGCCATCACGCGGTCCCATGCTTCTTCGGCCAGATCGCTCACCGGGCCGACCGCGATGATTCCGGCGTTGTTTACGAGGATATCGATCGTGCCGAGTTTTGCGACCACCTCAGACGCCATCCGCTGCAGGTCGGCGAACCGGGTCACGTCGGCGAGGATCGGGATAGCGTTGACGCCGAAGCGCTTGACTTCCTCGACCGTGCGATTCAGTTCAGTTTGCGCGCTTAGATTGTAAGTAAGCGCGCGGTCGGCCGGACTGCCGAGATCGACGAGCGCGACGTTGGCGCCCGCCGCCGCCAGCTTGAGCGCGATTCCGCGGCCGATTCCGCGCGCCGCGCCGGTGACGATTGCGTTCTTGCCCTTGAGTTCCATCCGATTTTCTCCCCGTCCCACATGCGATCCTGCACGACGGCCGAAGATCGCGGTAAAGCGCCGAGCCTGCGTTTAGTCGAATGCGTTCTCGCCGGTGATGTCGCGGCCGAGAATCAACGTATGCACGTCGAAGGTGCCTTCGTAGGTGTTGACCGTCTCCAGGTTCATCATGTGACGGATCACGGGGTACTCGTTGACGATGCCGTTGGCGCCGAGCATGTCGCGCGCGTCGCGTGCGATCTTGAGCGCCTCGTTGACGTTATTTCTCTTGGCGAACGACACGTGCTCCGGGCGCATCTTGCCCTGGTCCTTCAGATGAGCCAGCCGCAGACAAACCATCTGCGCCTTGGTGATCTCGGTCAGCATCCTCACCAGCTTTGCCTGCACCAGTTGATAGCCGGCCAGCGGACGCGAAAATTGCTTGCGGGATTTCGTATAATCCAGCGCGCAATTGAAACACGAGCGCGCCGCACCGATCGCGCCCCACGCGATTCCGTAGCGCGCCTGCGTCAGGCATCCGAGCGGACCCTTCAGCCCGCGCGCTTTTTCCAGGTGAGCAGTCCTGGGTATTCGCACGTCCTCTAAAATCAGTTCCGAAGTGATCGACGCGCGCATCGAAAATTTCCCGTGGATATCGCGGGTCGAGAATCCCGGCGTTCCCTTCTCGACGATGAAGCCGGTAATGCCCTCGTCGACCTTCGCCCACACGATCGCGACGTCGGCGATCGAGCCGTTGGTGATCCATCGCTTGGTCCCGTTGAGGATCCATCCATCGCCATCGCGTCGCGCCCGCGTTTCCATCCCGCCCGGGTCCGACCCGTGGTCGGGCTCGGTCAGACCGAAACAGCCGATCAATTTTCCCCTGGCCATTTCCGGCAAGTAGCGCTGCTTCTGTTCCTCGCTGCCGTTTGCATAAATCGCGTACATCGAAAGCGCGCTTTGCACAGACGCGAACGAGCGCAGCCCCGAGTCGCCCGCTTCGAGCTCCTGCATGATCAGGCCGTACGCGACATTATTCATGCCCGCGCATCCATAACCCTTCAGATTAGCTCCAAACATCCCAAGCTCGGCCATTTGCGCTACGAGATGCATCGGAAAGGTCTCATTCGCAAAATGGCGCTCGATCTGTGGGATGATTTCGCGATCCACGAAACGTTTGGCCGTGTCACGGGCCATCCGTTCTTCATCGGTCAGCAGCTCGTCGAGATAAAAGAAATCGAGGTCTCTTAATAAATCCGACATTTTGCGCTCCATGCGATTCTTGAAGGGTGTTTTACAGATTGCGGACGGAGGCCGCCAGAGTCGTTCCGCAGGCTGATTTTGGGCCGAGCTACTACTTGCCTTGGGTATCACATATCCTTATATTTGAAGTCAGCGATATGCACATAGAGACGCTAAAGGTCTTCTGCGACATAATCGAGAGCGGAAGCTTTTCTTATGCCGCATCGCAAAACTTCGTCACTCAGTCGGCGGTCAGTCAGCAGGTCCGAAGTCTGGAAGAGAAGTACGACTGCCGATTGATAGAACGCGGACGAGCCGGAGTCAAACCCACGCCGGCCGGACAGATTCTGTACGCCGCCAGCAAGGAAATCGTGAGCCGGTTCCTGGAATTGGAGAATCGGTTGCGTGAGATCGGCTCGGTGGTCGCGGGCTCGATTCGCGTCGGCACGGTTTACAGCGTTGGCTTGCATGAATTGCCGCCGTACCTGAGCGAATTTCTGCGCAACTTTCCGGCTGTCAATGTGCATCTCGAGTATCTGCGCTCGAATAAGATTTACGAAGACCTGATCGAAGGCAAGGTCGATCTCGGCGTCGTCGCCTATCCTGCCAAGCGCAGCCAAATCGTCACGGTGCCGTTTCGCCATGACGAACTCGTGCTCGCTGTGCCGCCCGACAATCCGCTGGCCAAGCACTCGAAGGTAAGTATCGGACAGTTGCAGGGCCAGAAGTTTGTCGGATACGAGCGCGATATCCCGACCCGAAAAGCCTCCGATCGAATCCTGCGCGAGTACGGCGTCAAGCCGACCTACGTGCTCGAATTCGACAACATCGAGACCATCAAGCGCGCCGTCGAGATTGGCCTTGGATGCGCGATCGTGCCGCGAATGACGGTCGAGAACGAGGTCGCGCGCGGCACTCTGCGGATGCTCGAGTTCCAGGAAGGGAGCTTTCTGCGTCCGCTGGCGATTATCTACAAGCGCGGCCGCGAGCTCTCGCCCGCGGTGCGCAAGTTTATCGAGGTGCTGACGACCAGCAACATCGTGCCCCGCGCTCGCGGCGACAAGACCGAGCGCCCGGCACGCGGCGAGCGCGCTGAGCGCGTCCTCGACGCGGGCGGCTCGGATCGCGCCGAGAAGGCCGAGAAGCCGACGGCGTAGCCGCGACGGATCAATGGCGACAAACGGCCGGGTCGCGACGACTCGGCCGTCACGCTTGGCGGAGCAGGCAGCGGGCGCAAGAATAAACGATAGGGAGGATGGGTATGATGGTGCTGATTCTTCTGTTGCTTCTGCTGGTGAGTGGTGGTGCCACCTACTACGGGTATCGGAACTACGGCAGGTATGGGGGACTTGTACCGGCTATGCTCGTAATCCTGATGATTTATCTGCTGGTCGCGAGAGCCGGCCCGCACTAACCAATTGAGAAATCCCCCTCGCCCGTCTTCTCCGGGTTGGACTCTCGCTGCCCTGCGAGACTTGCAGTTCACCGCGAGAAGCCGGGTGGCTGCGTGTTTACCGGCGACGGCTCCATCGCCTTGAAGGCCGGACAGCGCGGGTTGAGAAAATCGCGCGGGTCGCGGCCTGCCGCGATCCTCCGTGCCCGGGCGCCGTACTCTGCTACTCGACGTTCGAGCCCGTAGCCGATCCGCCCGCGGGACCGCTGCCGTGGTCCAGCGGCTGGCCGCCTGCCGACGACGACGACGCGGTCGCGGACGAGCCCGACGGCGGTAGCGGTGCGATCGGCGCGACGCCACCCGAACTCGTGGTCGTGCTCGACGATGAACTTGTCGAGGGACCTGCGGCCGCGCTGTTTTCAGGCGGGGTTGCGGTTGGCCCGCTGAAGTTGATCGGCTCCTGGCCAGCCAGCATTTGCGGCGTCACGACGTAGTCGCCGCCGAGCGCGCTGCGCCACACCGTGTCGGCAGCCTGCTCATTGCCCGCGGTCACCAGGTAAGTCCCGCCGCCAACGATGCCGCCGAGCAGCGCGTACGTCAGCTTGGCGGGGATATAGAGAACATTGCAGAACAAGGCGCCGGCGCCGTAACCCGCGCCCGGCCAGTTGACGCCGCCCTCCTGCGGCTGCGGCACCTGCGTTGGCGTCCCGGCGGCTGCCGGCTGCGCGGCATTTGCCTGTGCCGCGGCGTACTCAGCGAGCGGACCGGCCGGCATCGCGAGCATCACTGACAATACCAGCGCGATCGCGGCAAATCTGAAACTTCCTTTCCTCATGATTTACTCCTCCACCACCACCTCGGGCGTAAATTGCTACTCAGTCTTGACCACCGCCTCGGACGGCAGCAGCCCCATCAAATGACGAAACGCGCGCTCGAGATAGTCGGCGTTCTTTGACTCGAGCGTTAACTTCACGCGGTAGTTGGGATCCCCGATCCGCGGATACGAGCCCAGCATCAACTCCGGAAAATTGCGCATGCAGTCGTTCAGTTGGTCGGTGATCGTGCCCTCGCCGGCGGTCAGGTAGATCGCGCGCATGAAATATGGGTCGGTCGCAAACCGGCTGCTCAGCGCCCGCAGCTTGGCCTCGAACAGTTGCGGAATTCCGGGCAGCACGTACACATTTTCGATCTGCACGGTCGGAAAACGGACGTCGCCTGCTTCGTTGAGGACCGCGCCCTCAGGCACTTCGGCCATCTTGTGGCCCGCGTCGAGCGAGCGCTCGCGGAAATGTTCGCGGATGAGTCGCTCGAGATCGGGATGGACCACGAGACGGCGGTTGAACGCGCGCGCGACGCCTTCCATCGTAAGGTCGTCATGGGTTGGGCCGACGCCGCCCGAAGTGATCACGAAATCGAAGTTGCGCGCGCAGTACGAGACTTCGCTGGCGATCAGCGCAAGTTGGTCCGGGATGGTTGCGATACGCGCCAGCGCGACGCCGATCTTGCGCAGCTCGCGAGCCGCGAAATACGCGTTCGAGTCCTGAACCTTGCCGGAAAGGATTTCGTTACCCACCACAACCAGCGCGCAACTGCGTTCTCGCATTCGACTGCAGGCTCCTTGCGCGATCCGCCTCAGAGGGCATTATCGCAAGCGGCGGCTATCAGCGGCAATGGGGTGAACCAGAGAAACAGCGATGCCTACGACGGGCCGGCGTCGTCGACGTCGGGCGCCGCCGCGGCGATAAACTCCTTCAGCCGGCGCTTGAGCCGCGTTTCGATTTGCCGCACGCGCTCGCGGCTGATGCCGAAGCGCGCGCCGATCTCCTGCAGCGTCTCGGGATCCTCCGACAGCAGCCGCGCCTTGAAAATCTCCAGCTCCTTGCCCGCGAGCGTCGCGGCGAACTGCTCGACCTTGTCGCGGGCAAAGGCGCGCCACTCGCGGTCGGCGGTTTCGGTTTCCGGGTTGTGCCCGGCGTCGGGGATTACGTCGAGCAGCCGTGTATCATCGCTGGCGCCGGTGGGTTGATCGAGCGATACCTCGCTCTGGCCCATCCGCTCCTGCATCTCGCGCACGTCGCTTTCCCGCACACCCATCCGATGCGCCAGCAGGAGAGGTTGCGGCTTGAAGCCTTCGCGCTCCAGCCGTTCGGTCTCTTTGCGGAGATTGAAGAACAGCTTGCGCTGCGCTTGGGTGGTGCCGATCTTGACCAGCCGCCAGTTGTTGATCAGGTAGCGGTAGATATACGCGCGCACCCACCACACCGCGTAAGACGGAAAGCGGATTCCATGTTCGGGGTCGAAATTCTTGACCGCTTCCATCAGGCCGACGTTGCCCTCCTGTATAAGGTCGAGCACGTTTTGCGTGGCGCGGGCGAAGTCGTACGCGAGTTTCACGACCAGGCGCAGATTGGCGGTGACCAGCCGGTAAGCGTCCTCCGGATCCTTGTCCTTGACGTAGCGCCGGGCGATCACGGCCTCCTCCTCGCGCGTCAGCAGCGGGAAGCGGCGAATCTCGGCGAGGTAGCGGCCCAGCGGATCGGCGGCTACGAGCGCGCCGCCGTCCTTGGCGGCGTCGGCTTCAACCTCGGCGGGCTCCACGGGTCCCGCGGCTGCTTCGTCGTCGGTGCCTGCGACCGGATGAAACTCGGAGACTTCGATCGGCGCGTTTTCGTCGGCAGCTTTGGCGACGGCGCCAGCTTCGCGGTCGAGATCCAATTCGGACTCTTCAGCTGCGATCGGCTCGGCAAGCGCGCGCCCGCGACGAGCTTCGGCGCCGGCCTTGCTAGCGCGTTTCGCTTTGGTTGTGCGCTTGCGACGGATTGGTTTGCCGGGTTTGCGCGTCACAGGCTGGCTCCAGCTTCACCACACGCTGGCACGAGATGAGGACACCAATGCTCGAGCCGTCGCCGGCGAGGAGCTGTGTCGGTTCTTGTCGGATCGATCGTGCCCGGTCAGGCGTCGGGTTCTTCGATCGTGACCTTGCCGGCGGCGATTTCGCGCAACGCCGTGACTACTTCTTTATTGTCCGATTCCACCAGTGGCCGCGCGCCCTTGAGCAACTGTTTGGCGCGCCGCGCCGCGCCGAGCACGAGCTCGAAGCGGTTGGGAATGTTTTCCAGGCAATCTTCAACGGTAATTCGTGCCATTACGAGCAATTGTCCGGCCCGCCGCGTCTCTTGTCAACGCGGCCGGCATCGGTAGGCTGGAAAGGCATCAGCGCTCGATCCGTCGAGTACAAGGGAGGCTCTGCAAGTTTGATGGGCAGGTTCGGGACGTTGCGCCAGTTTGTCCTGATGACGGCACTCGCGCCGATCATCGCGGTCGCACGGCCCGCCACGGCCGGCGATCCGGCCACGATCCTCGCGGGCAACCATCCCGACGAAGCCGCCGAGATTGTGGGCGAGGCTGCCGCATCACCCTCGCAGCCGCTCGCGATGCATCTCACGATGGCGATGCGCAACCGCGCTGAACTCACGCGCCTGCTTGCCGGTCAGCAGAATCCCGGGTCACCGGAATACCATCGGTGGCTGACTCCGGATGAGTTCACCAGTCGTTTTGGACCCACGGACGCCGACCTTGTGCGAGTCGCACGATGGCTTAAGAAAAAAGGTTTCACCGTCACGTCTGCCGACGCCTCGACCCGAGAGGTCTCTTTCACCGGCACGGTGGCGAATGCGGAAGACGTTTTCGCCGTGGAGATTGCCGCGACGGCCGACGGCCGTCTGTATTCCAACACCAGCGATCCGGCGGTACCTGCCGACCTCGCACCGCTAATCGAATCGATTCACGGCCTCGACAACCTGCTGCACAGCAAGCCCGCGGTGTATCGCGTACCGAAGGGTGATTCCAGCGCTTATTCGCCCGACGCAATCGTCAATCAGGTAGGGCCGGCCTTCGGTCCTGCCGACATATACACCTTCTACGACGAGACGCCGCTGTTGAATGGTGGCACCGACGGCAGCAACCCTGGATGCATCGCGGTCGTTGAGGACTCGAACATCGATATGCCTGCCGCGGACGCATTCAACACCCAGTTCGGCCTGCCGGCGCTGTCAGCGGCGAACTTCAATATCGTGTTGGTTGATAAGACCGACCCGGGCCAGACCCCGGACGAAGATGAGACGATGGTTGACGTGAACTATTCGCACACCGTCGCGCCCGGTTCGAGCATCCGCATCTATCTAGGCGATCCGAACACGTCGTCCTCCGCCATTCTCGACGCAATCCATGCGGCGGTGAGGGAAAAGAACAGCCCGTGCAGCGCGATCAGCATCAGCTTCGGATTCTGCGGCGGCTCGAAGGGCTTCTACGAAACCCAGAACGGTTTGTTTGAGCAGGCGGCTGCGCAAGGCCAATCCGTGTTCGTCGCGACCGGTGACGCAGGCGCGGCGGGGCTGCAATTTAATAAAAAGATGGGTGCTTGCGTACCCGCCACGACGCGCAACGTCAATGAACTCGGGGCGTCGCCACACGTGACCGCGATCGGCGGCACCGAGTTCACCCCTGACTACGACGTCGATGGCAACGACGCCGGCTTCGTTTCAGAAACCGTGTGGAACGACGACGGCTACGCGGCCGGCGGCGGCGAGAGCAAGGTCTTCAAGAAGCCCGGGTTTCAGAAGGGGCTCATTCCCAAGGATAAGAAGCGCGACGTTCCCGACATCTCGTTTGGCGCCAGTCCCGATTCGCCCGGTTTCTTCTTTGGCGGCCGCGACCCCGGCAGCAACGCGCCGGCCGTCGAATGCTGCATCGGCGGCACCAGTATCGGGGCTCCGGCATGGGCAGGCATCAGCCAGCTGATCTCGCAGCAGGAGGGCGATTCGGTCGGCAATCTCAACAGCCGAATCTACCAACTCGGCGCAGAGGGCGAGGGCGCAACGACCGGGATTCGCGACGTGACGTCGGGCAACAACTCTTACAACGGAGTCACCGGATTTTCCGCTGGTCCCGGCTATGACAAAGCCAGTGGATGGGGCACCGTCGATATGGGGCTCTTCGTCCCGGCGTACATCGGCCCGTAGCGGCGCCGCGCTTCAATGCGCCTGGGCTTCGGTGGCCGGCTTGGCGAACTTGAGCGTCATCCGGTCGCTCTCTCCGATTGCCAGAAACTTGGCGCGATCCTTTTCTCCCTGGCGCAAAGTTGGCGGCAGATTCCACACCGGATGGTCCCGCAGGTCCTTGGGATTTGCGTTGATTTCCGAGGTGGCCATGAGCTTGAAGCCGGCCTGCTGCGCCAACTGGATCATATAGTCCTGGCGCACATATCCGTTCTTGGCGTCGGGATCCTGCGGCTGCGACGGATCGGCGCGATGGTCGGATATTCCCAGGATTCCGCCGGGTTTCAGCGCGCGGTAAAACGCCTTGAAGTAGTCTTCCGTGTTGCGGTGCGGAAGCCAGTCGTGAACGTTGCGAAAGGTCAAGACCATATCGGCCGCGCCTGCGGGCGCGATGTCCGTTTCGGCCGGCGGCTTGAGCGTGGTCACGATGACCTGACCATAGACGGCGGGGTCGGCCTTGAGCTTCTCCTCGAAGGTCTTGGCGCCTGCTCCCCCTCCCACCGCTTCGTAGAGCTTGCCGTGGTCCTTGAGAAAGGGCGCCAGGATCTCGGTATACCAACCGGCACCGGGCGAGATCTCGACCACGGTCATCGCGGGCTCAATCCCGAAGAAAGTGAGCGTTTCCAGCGGATGGCGATATTTGTCGCGGGCCTTATTTGCCTCGGAACGCTGCGGTCCGGCGATCGCGGCCGCAAGCGCGGGCTGCGTGCCGGTGTCATCGCGGGCCGCTCTTGCCGAGGGGGTCGTTGAGATCGCAACCATCGATAGAGCAAGCAGGAGCAACAACGGGAATCGGATTCGGTGTTTCACTTTCACTTGCGTCGGGGGCCTTACTTTTTACTTTTCACTTTTCACTTTTTCACTTTTCACTGCGAAACGCGCGGCGCGCGCCGCGGTTACTTGCTCGGATCGGGCGTGATGCGCAGGTACGGCTTCACTACCTTGTAGCCTTTGGGGAACTTCTCTTTGAGAACTTTCTCGTCCTGCAGCGCGGGCACGATGATGCAATCCTCGCCCTTCTTCCAGTCGGCCGGCGTCGCGACCTGGTACTTGTCGGTGAGCTGCAGCGAATCGATGGCGCGGAGAATCTCCTGGAAGTTGCGCCCCGTGCTTGCCGGGTAGGTCAGCGTCAGGCGGATTTTCTTGTTGTTATCGATCACGAAGACCGAGCGAACCGTCAGCGTGTCGTTCCACTCGGGATGAATCATGTCGTAGAGCTTCGCGACCTTCTTGTCTGAATCGCCCAGGATGGGGAAGTTCAGCCTGGTGTGCTGCGTCTCCTCGATGTCGCCGATCCATTTTTTGTGCGACGGCACGTCGTCAACGCTAACTCCAATCGCCTTGATGTTGCGCTTGTCGAATTCACCCTTGAGCTTGGCAACAGTGCCGAGCTCGGTCGTGCATACGGGCGTGAAGTCCTTGGGATGCGAAAATAAAATCGCCCACTTGTCGCCGATCCATTCATGAAAATGAATCGGTCCTTCAGTGGATTCCTGCGTAAAATCCGGTGCAACGCTGCCGATGTGAAGTGCCATATTCGTCACCTGCCTCTTGACGTGTTTTTCGGTCAGCTCCGCCTCGAACAGAACGGCGAGAGCGTGTTTGGATTAAGATGATAAATGAGAGTCACTAAGTTATCTACTTGAAAACCTAGCGACAGGCATCGCCTGGGTCAAGACTGTGATTCACTGATTCGGGGCGGCCGATCTGCGGCTTGTTCGGCACCCTCACGTGTTTCCAGCAGGACGAAAGTCGCGCCCAACTGATATGAGAATGAGTAAGCAAATGGATTCTTGAACCCAGTTGGTCCAGCCTCTCTGAAGCCGGCTACCCTAAACACCAATCGGTCGGCACTGAACCATCCCACCGCGCATTTGAACACGGGGTAGCCCTGAAAGTCCCTTCTCATCTTAGAAGTCACTGCCTTCGACTTCAGCAGAAGCTTCCAGAGATTCAGCCGCTTGAGGCGGGGCGAGACAAGAATCAGGACGCTGGTGCTGTCGTCTGAGCCGAAAAAGTCATTTACTACGATTGCGCTGGAGGACGGAGACCACAGTACGTTTACCCATCTGCCATACTGATAGAGAAGCGTTCGTTGCCCAGTCTTGCGATCAAGCAGAAAAATCGAGTGTGCTGGTTCCTGGGTATCGGAGTCGACGTTCTGCAACTCATAGCGTCGGTCTGGGGAAGGAAGTGTCGCTTGCGGCCCTGAAGGAAAGGTTGGGAGCGGCTTGCTCCAAGGGTCGATCTCTGCCCGAGCCACAGCTGCGTGAGCCATCGAAATGATGACGGCAGCGACCAGAAACAAAGGCAGTCTATTAACCATCCTCTCGATCAAGGCTGCCATCCGAGCCGATCGATCTGCGGCTTAAGCTTTCGCCTTCTTGAAGTTCGGCTTGCGCTTCTCCAAAAACGCCGCGACGTATTCCTGGTGGACGTTCAGGACCGTTTTTTCCGGGTCTTTTTGCGCAACTCCCTGGTCTTCGCCTGCAGTCTCGATTTTTTTCGTTTGCGCCGACGCTTGATTTCTTTTTGCCGTTCGCTTGCCATCCAACCTCTCTACTTTTCTTGCTTAATCCAGCGGTACTGTCCGTTCCACTTTTGCGCCAGAGTCGAGATGGATTCCAGCCGAAGTTACGTAGGGCTTGCCCTTGCCGGACCGATTTTCCACGTAAATGTCGTAGTCGCCCGGGTCAAGTTTGAAGCGATGCTCACTGCCCGGGTTGCTCTCTGCGACTTTGGTCTGCGTTCCCGCGCGCAAAATCACCACGCGCGTCGAGTTGTCGAACGGAATTTTCGACATCACGGTCTGCACCGCCAGCTCGGCCTTGACAACTTCGTCGAGCGTCAGTATCGCGCCATGCCCGGGCGCGAGCGCTACCGCGTGCCAGTCATAGCCTTGCGGGGGAGCATCCACATGGACGTCCACCTGTTGGGGCGCGAACAGATATTTGTCACCGGTAATAAAGCTGGCGACCTTCGCGTGCGGCGAATCGGTGGTGGTCACGCTCACGCCGAAGCCGGGATCGGCGCCGGTCTTGTCTTTGGCGCTGACCTGCATCACCGCAACATTTTCTATAAGCACGGTGTGAGTGCGGCCGGCCTCGATTTGGACGCCGTCCTTGACGATCTGCCCGCCGATGATCGGCAGCACCAGTTTGTATTCGCCCGGCGGCAGCGCGAGCGACGAGCCCGGCGTGACCTGTCCGGCCTCCGTCCCGTTCGCCGCGATGAGATGCGCGGGATTTTTCGCGCCCGCGCCGTCTTCGCCGAGCACATCGAGCTTCAGGTTTCCGGTTTGCGCCGCGTAAGCAATCGTCGCGACAATCGAAACGGCCGCGAGCAAAGCGATTGCGGTGGCGGCGAGCAGGCGAATCGGTCTCATAGGCGGAATGGTATCTTATGGCCGCGCACCGGCCCGCGCCACCGCAAGCCGGCGATAATCGCTTCGCGCAGACCGTTTCCCCTCGTCATGGCTCCGCGTTAATTTGATTTCCATGCCGACCCTCAGCGCCCGCGTCGACGCGTGGAAGACCGCGTGGGAAAGCCGCGATCCTGCGCGCGTCGCCGCGCTCTATACTCGCGACGCAACCCATCAGAGCGCTCTCATCGCCAAAATCTATCCGGAGCTGGGCAGGCTCGCGCTGCAAGGCCACCATGAAATCGCCGTGTACGCCCGCCGCGGCTTCTCGCGCTACGCCGAACTGCAGTTCGAAATCCTCACCGTGACCGAATCCGGCGATCGCGCTGCGGTTGAATACCGGCGCCATTCGAATATCGACGGCGCAAATCCGGCGCATGTGCTCGAGCTGATCGAATGGCGCGACGCTCTGATCAGCGGCGTTCGCGTTTTTCATTTTGCCGCATGACTGTGCTGCATAACTTGGGATGAAACTGGCGACGCGACTGTTCGGCACTTCCTACCGATTTCGCTCGGTCAAGGAATTGCTTGCCCGCGCCAACGAAGCGCGCTCGGGGGACGAGCTTGCGGGAATCGCCGCGCGCTCGGAGCAGGAACGAATAGCAGCCCAGGCCGTGCTTGCCAATCTCACGTTGAACGATCTGCGCGAGAACCCGGTGGTTGCCTACGATCGCGACGAAGTGACGCGCGTCATCGACGATGCGCTGGACCGCGACGCATTCGCCGCCGTGCGCAACACGAGCGTCGGCGAATTTCGCCAATGGCTGCTCGACGACGCGACGACCGGCGATGCGATTGCGGCGACGGGGCGCGCAATCACCGCGGAGATTGCCGCCGCGATCGCCAAGCTGTGCACCAATCTCGATCTGATCACGATTGCGTCGAAGATTCGCGTCGTCACCAGGGCGCGCACCACGCTTGGCCTTTCCGGCCGCCTCTCCACGCGGCTCCAGCCCAACCATCCGCGCGACGATCTCGCCGGAATCGCCGCCGCCATCTACGAAGGCCTCGCCTACGCGACCGGCGACGCGCTCATCGGAATCAACCCGTGCATCGACGAGCCCGACAAC
>Ga0074044_10003879_pt1 | contig 12553 bp, 15 predicted proteins | sample BogForMeECP23OM1_FD_94443 | JGI IMG/M metagenome (GOLD analysis project Ga0074044, IMG submission 94443) | Bog forest soil microbial communities from Calvert Island, British Columbia, Canada - Bog Forest MetaG ECP23OM1 | ecosystem: Environmental > Terrestrial > Soil > Wetlands ...
AGAAGGCTGTCACGAAGAGCGACCTGGATATCAACCTTTTCACCAGTAACCGGGTGTTTAACCCAGCGATCTGACGAAGGAAGTACACGAATGTTGATCCCTGGTGCTTTTCCTAGTTGAATATAGGAAATAGCACGGGACAGAATCTCACACTTAATGCGCTGGATCCAAGCATGCCCTTTGAGTTCTTCAGCCGCGATTAGCGCCTGAACTTCCTCCTGGGGGCACATATTAGAGATGCGAAAACCAACCTGCTTGCCACCAGTTTTCACGGTAAGAATTTCCTCTGAATCCTCAATCCCAAATCCAGACAAATCAGCAATGATGTCATCTAACGACAAAGGTTTTGTATCTACTGTTTCTTCTGCCATATGAGCTCAGCCTCCTGAAATGTAATGTTGAGTTTCTTGGCCAGCATGCCTATGCTGGTGTTCCGGCTAATTAGTTTTCTCGAAGCCAGTGAATGCAGCATCGTATGGGAGCCAACAGGTGGCTTGCAGCCATGATCAATACTATTCTGTCTAATCTTGGCCACCACACTCGCGGGCAGTGATCTACCAGTCAGAGAAATAGAAATCCGATCCCGTGTAACCGTAGAATTCAAGAACCCATCTCTCAATGCTCTCCGTTTTCTAGCACAACTAATTTTCTGTCGTGTTCCAATCGAACGTGTAATGCCCAAAGTCGTCCCGCCAAGGGCAAAATTCTTCAGATTATAGGAAGTTGGATCAGCAGCCGCATTCAAAGTCTGCAGGATTTGAGTTTCGAAGGCCAGAAATTCTGACCCTTGATACAGAATCTTTCGATCAAAATTCTGAATTCCATACTTGCGAATCGCCAGCTTAAAGACCTTTCCACTCCCGGTGTATCGGCCAGAGGGAACACCTGCGTGGGAGCCGATATACCATCTTCCGTTGAGCCGGTTGGTCCACTTGTAAACGAAGCCTTCCACGGTGCCTCCAACTCTGATGAGTGAACTCCTTATTCCTTATTTCGTTATTACTTGTAAACGACTGATAGTACAGAGCTCAGACTTGACTATATAGCGTCTTTCCTCGTAGTATATAGTGGACGAAGGAGCTTACGATGGCTGAACTGACAAAAGACGAACTTCTGGAACAGCTCTTCATAGCGAAGACCGGCAACGCGATCGATGGCCGCATCGCTTTCCGATTCGCCAAACAAGGCATCACGGACAACTCCTGGGTTCCTGTTGAACAGCGTCCCAGTCCCAGTTATGTTACTCGCATCGATGGCGGCGATCCTGGGCCAATCATGCGCAGTTGGCTCGGTGCCCTCATCTTCTGGGCACCTATTGGTGCACTTCTCGGAGCCTTTGCTGGTGCATTCTTCACTGGGAACAACACCACGCTGGGCTATTGCGCTGTCACTGGCTACATTCTCGTGCTGCTTCGGCGCTGTTTCCAGGGAAAGTGAAATACTAGCTCCGGTACTTCCTCATCTTTTGCTGCACGTTACCCTCGTCTGCCTCACGTTCTTCCGGACGGACGGCGGGACGAGCTGGGACAGCGCGGCCCTGGCGCAAACCTCTCTGGCGCTGCTTGATGTCTTTGTCAGACAAGACCTCGATGCCACGATCCTCAAGTTCTGGGATCCGGTCGCGCATCATCGACTCGAGCTTTTCCTTCTTCTCTTTGGCCTCATTGTACTGTTGGGCGTGGAATTTCTCGATGAGGCGCTCGTGCTTGTCCACTGCGAGCATGGCGTCCATTTCGCGCTTCAGACCCTCGTAGGAGTCCTCGATATGGGCCCAGCCGTCGTTCTTGCTAACCTCTGTCTTTACTATGCACTCCCAGGGATCTGAGATGTCTGGAATGAGTGTCTTTGAAATGCCCTTGAGCTCACCGATGATCGAGTTGGCTCCCTTCCCAACTTGCGCTCGCACGATCATAGCGGCATTGAAGTTGTCATCGAGCCTCTGCTTCGCCTGCTCTCTCAAGGTGCAAAGCGAGACCCACAACCGACTATGATCAGGTGCTGCTATAATTTGCATGCTCTTGCCGTCTGGGAGAGGTATGGCGCGGCGATCGTAGTTGCTGAGGGACTGGCCTCGACTCCACCAGAGACCCTCGGAGGCGCTCGTGGTCGTGAAGGCCGAAAGGTACGGAAACAGACTCACGTCTCGATCAGACATCTCAGCCACGATCCGACTTAAGCCCTGTATTTCAAGAGAAGTACAAGTCTCCAGCTCGTCGCGAGAGAATGAGGTAGCCAGCTCTAAAGACCGTATAATCTGTTGTTTAGGATCGAGGATCATCCTCTGGAGCGATTTACGCTCTGCGAAATGTAATCCCCGGACCCAACCCACTTGTTTACTATCGACTAGGAGTGGTCTGATCCGTGCTCCCTGCTCTAGGAGCTCAGTCATAGCTTCCGAGACCTCTGACCTCACCCTGACAACCTGATCCAGCGCGGCCCGCGTTGGCAGGGCGCTCGAGCTGAGTTGTTTCATAATCTCGGTGCCCAGGCCAGAGTTATGTGATGATTTCTCGCTCGCCAACTTTGACAACCTCCTTCCTGTCTTTCTCAGCGGCTGCGGTGCCAGCTCGTGCTGGAGCAGACTCAGGTTCTACACCCTTGCGGACAGCACCACGTGGCTTGCCGGTCTCGTCTCGACTGGCCAACAGAATTTGCTCTTGGATGGCGCGAGCACCTTCCAGTTCCTTGGCTCCATACATGTTTTCAAGATGACGATCCACATTCTCCATTTGGTTGTCTTGCTCACCAGCTTGAATCTTCACTCGTCTCGCGTAAGAGCTTGGTTCGGGCGCACGATACAACGGGGCTGATTCGAACTTGCGCGAAACTTGAGCATTGCCTCGATAGACGATGAACATACGGGATATCACAGCGGTGGGCAGAGGAGCCAGCATGCGATGAGCCTCGTCAACAGACGGCACCGGTGTCCCAGAGATATCAACCAGCGCGTGGGCCAGCATGACTTTCTGTGGGTTCTTGTCTTTGGGATAGACGACCGAGAATTCTTCCAACCAAGTCAATGGGCGGAAGTGATACTTGAACTTGCGAATCGGTATCTCGATTAGTTGAGCGGCGGAGTCCATCACCTACCAATTACGGAGTCCACAGGCTGGAATTCATTAGCGCCGGATCTGGAGAGTCCAACTTTCAGTAACATACTTCAGACGGCCTGATACCCGTCAAACCAGCACTGCAAGGAAAACTCATGGCAGCTTCCAGCGATCTCTGTAGTCCGAACTTCTGGCGTCTCTTCCATAACATGCTTCGTCACGGGAATTCTGCTGACGACATTCAGCGTGCCAAAGATGGTTACACCTGGACCATCGACAAATCCACAACAATCCGCAAGATCAACGGCGGCGACGAAATGGCTCTCATTGGTGCCATCTGGAAATGCTCCAGTGATGACAGGGCGCTCCCAGGCTACTCCATTGTCAAAGACTACATCGAGGCACAACCACAGAACGAAGGCCTACTCACACAACTTGAAGAATATGAATCGCTCACAGACACACTGCAGGTGCACGCCCTCATCGATCTGGACCAAGTTCTGCGCGACAAGGCGAACGAATGGGAGACAGAGCACTTCGCTCACATTCTGAAGAAAGCGGCGGTCATCAACTCTTCCGGCGTCCAAGACAAAAAGACAGGAGTCACACTCATTGGCCCGCGTGAGGCGATCAACTTCACCATGCGAGAGCTGGAGAAGGGTGTGTTGGTTGATGTAACCAACGAATGCAACCGTCCCGTCCTAGTACAGAATGAAGCGAAGAACATCACCGAACGCTACGAAGAGCGAATCGCACGCGGGTGGCTGGATACAGGAATTCCACAAATTCGCGTCTACCCCTCTGATTTCCTTGGTGTGTTGGGATACACAGGCAGCGGTAAGAGCACGCTCGCTCGTTTCATGGCCTACCAGATTGCACAACAAGGCCACAACGTGCTCCACATTTCGCTCGAGAACGATGCCATCGTCGAGAACGACAAGTATGTGTTGCTCCACGCGCATAATCGCGAACGTTGGGGAGACGAGTTCAGCACGCTGAGTTATGAAGCCTACAAACTCGGAACATTGAATCAGTGGCAGAAGGAAGCCATGAAGATCGTGGGTGATGACTTCGAGAAATCGATCGGCGGCAAAATCATCATCCGCCAGCCACAGACGTTCAACTGGGCACACACCCGTGAGATCATCGAAATGACCCACGCGACCACACCACTGAGCGTGGTGCTCCTCGATTACATTCAACTCCTGGAATCATCTTCCAAGAATGGCGATGAGTACCGGATCCGCACCACACAGATGATCAAAGACATCCGCCAGTTCTTTCTCACGTTCAGCCCGCAACGCAAGCTGGCCTGTATCTCTCCAGCCCAGGCGAACGAGGAAGGTCTCAAGAAGGCCGCTGAGAAGGAAGGCGTCTGGAGTTTATCCGGCGTCAACAATGACAAGGAGCTGGCACGTTCCATGTCATTCCTAATCGGTGTGTTCGATTGTGGCCTTGGAGAGAAGGAACACCGTCAAGTAACCACGAGCTGCATCAAGGATCGTGATGGTATTGGCTTCACGCCTTTCAATTACTCGCTATCGAGCTGCGGGTGGATTAGCACTAGCAACGCTGTCATGTCTTCGGTCGATGTGGCCGATCGTGCAACGAAGATGGTCACAGAGTTCTACTAGACACGTATAAGAATTGGGTACGCTCTGGGAGCGTACCGAGAAGGCTCCTCCAATGGCAAATAAGGTCCGACTCCCGATGCGGATCAGGAACGTTCAGCCCAAAGTTTTCCAGAACTACGAACTGGACGACGCTGAGGCTCAGTCAGGTCAACCCATCTTCAAGACTCTCGTTGGGCTTTGGTGCCATGCGGACAGCGAAGGGAGATTCGTCTGGGATCCGCGTAAGCTGCAAGCGTTGATCTTCCCTTATCGCCAAGTAGAAATTGACCAGATACTCAATGTCCTACTCGAACAGGACATCGTCCGAAAATACACCGTGGAAGACGTGGAGTATGGTTGGTTGGTCACGTTCAAAGATTATCAGTACATCAGCAAGAAGGAGCCTCGTAGCATCCTTCCCGCTCCCTCCTTAGAATGTTATGAGAAGGCTCCCAGAGCATTCCCAGTACGCTCTATGGTACTTAGTACGAAGGAAGAGGGACGAAGCACTCAGCTCGCGAACCACCTAGAAACAGAAGAGGCCAGGTAATGCCCTGTTCCCGGACGCAACAAGTACGAATCGTAAAGCTGGTCATGGGTGTCGAAGGAACCACAGAACAGGCGATCGAAGTAGGCCGTCTGGGTGAAGAGTTCTCGATCTCCGATCTCGAGTCAGCCGCCGAAAGGGTTGGTCAGTGCGGGTCCATGGAACAATTTGAGGCCGCGCTCCGTGGGTCGTTCGCCCCGGTGAGCCGCACCTTGGCCGATCCTGAATCTGCGAGTCCACCCACGTTGAGTGTGGGAGTGAACACCCTTGAAGCTCTCATGAATTGGTCGGAGCCATTAGAAGGGGTTCCCGCCGCCGCCGTGCGCCGTTCGCTTCGTTATCACATGAACGTGAACAAGCGCCACTGGTTTAGAGACAACATGAACGAAGCCTTCCTTCGCCGCCATGTGCTCGAACTTATTGCTGAGACCCCACTCGCGTTCGAGAATGTGGTGCCCAATACTGGCAAATCCGTGTTCACCGATTTTAAGAAGCTGGCAGAGCAGGAAATGCTAGAGAAATTTCGCCCAACCTGCAGTGGGTGCAAGGGTGCTGGCGAAGTCGTCGCCACCGGCCCTGTGAAGGGAATGAAGCCTTGTCCAGCTTGCCACGAAGCGAAGTTGCTGATCTTCAATCGCATAGCGCTGGGCAAATAAGTCCAGAGTGCATCGCTGATATGTTCGCTCGCCTGCAACGAAATGATCTAAACGTTAACGTGATGTTCATGCATCCACGTACATATGCAGACCTGTTGAATACAGCAGGAAAACACCTACCCTGTGACGACTGGAACAGCGGCTACGATTCTTCTGCACGGTATTAATTCATTGTCAATCTGAAAACTCCAGGAAGCACGAGTAAGCACAACCGCACGACGCTGTTCCCCCGATTCCTATTCAATAAGCACATGCCATCGTCAGAAGGAATCATTGCAAGCCATGAAGAAATTGTCCTCGTATCAGCAGTTCATTCACAAATCACGTTATGCCCGCTGGGTTGAATCAGAAAAAAGAAGAGAGAACTGGGCCGAATCGGTCTCGCGTTACGTTACGTTCTTCTCTCCTCGTATTCCTGAGTCAGATCGCGAGGCCGTAGCCCAAGAACTCGGAGCCGCCATCCTGGGACAGGAAGTAATGCCCTCGATGCGCGCCATGCAAACCGCTGGTTCTGCCCTAAAGAAAGACAACTGCGCTGGTTACAACTGCTCGTTTGTCGTATGTGATGATCCTCGCGCTTTTGACGAGGCCATGTACATCTCCATGTGCGGGACAGGTGTAGGTTTCAGCGTGGAACGTCAGTTCATCAACAAAATGCCCATCATTGCTGAGAAATTCTTCAAGGTGGACACCGTCATTAAGGTTCCTGACAGCAAGGTCGGTTGGTCATCTTCGTTTCGACAGTTGATCCAACTGCTGTACGGTGGGCACATTCCTTCCTGGGATGTTTCCGCTGTCCGTCCGAAGGGTGCAATTCTCAAAACCTTTGGAGGTCGCGCTTCCGGTCCAGAACCTCTCACCCGCCTCTTTGAATTCACCGTTCAACTCTTCCAGAAAGCCGCTGGACGCCGTCTCAATTCCATCGAGTGCCACGATCTGATGTGTATGGTTGCTGACATCGTGGTGAGCGGTGGTGTCCGTCGCAGTGCCATGCTGTCGTTGAGCAATCTTTCTGACGATCGTATGCGTAATGCGAAGAATGGTGAGTGGTGGAAAGAGACGAAGTTCCGTCGTCTGGCCAACAACTCAGTGGCATACACGGAGAAGCCAGAGATCGAGATTTTCTTGCGTGAGTGGCTCACACTCATCGAAAGCAAGTCTGGTGAACGTGGGATCTTCAATCGTGTTGCTGCCACACTCCAGGCGAAGAGGACAGGCCGTCGCGATTACGAAGGCATCGAGTTTGGGACTAACCCTTGCGGCGAGATCATTCTACGGCCACAAGGCTTCTGCAACCTGACCGAAGTCGTCGTACGCCCAAACGACACGAAGGCTTCGCTCAAGCGCAAGATCCGTCTCGCTACGATCCTAGGGACGCTTCAGAGCACGCTGACCGACTTCCGTTACCTTCGCCGTGAGTGGACAAAGAACGCTGAAGAAGAACGGCTCCTGGGTGTCAGTCTGACTGGTTTAATGGACAACCAGATCATGTTCAGCAATGGGCCTGAGTTGGCCAAGCTGCTCGAGGAACTCAAGCAGTACTCGATCGAGGTCAACAAGGAATGGGCGGATAAGCTCAATATCAAGCCGTCTGCTTCCATCACTTGTGTCAAGCCCAGTGGTACTGTGAGCCAGCTGGTAAACTGTGCCTCAGGCATCCATCCGCAATACTCTCGCTACTACATTCGCGCTGTGCGTGAGGATCAAAAGAATCCTGTGTCTGATTTCTTGAAGTCCATCGGCGTCCCGAATGAACCTGAAATCGACAAGGAGAATGACGTCCAAATTTTCTACTTCCCGATGGAAGCACCAGCGGCCAGTGTTCTGCGCAATGATCGTACTGCTGTGGAGCAACTTGAACTGTATCTGGCCTACAAACAACACTGGTGTGAGCACAATCCGTCGTGTACCATTTACGTGCAACAGAACGAGTGGCTCGAGGTTGGTGCTTGGGTTTACAAACACTTCAATGACTTGGGTGGTATTACGTTCCAACCACATTCAGACAGTGTGTACAAGCAAATGCCATACACAGAGATCACAGAGGACGCGTACCACAAAGCTGTGGCTGCGATGCCCGAGATCGACTGGGATCTGCTCAAGAACTTTGAGTTTGAAGATCAGACGAACTCTGCAAAGGAACTTGCTTGTGCTGGTGGAGCGTGCGAACTCTAGCCAGTATTAATTGGCTGGTGATTCATTACCACTGATGGACAGACGGTGTCTCGGGGGAGCATCGTCTGTCCGTCTCCGTCTCTGGAGCTCATTATGGGAACATCAGCCATGCCGCCTGCCGGTCCACCAGTAACCATCAACATTCTGAAATGCGATTTCAAAGTCATCTTCAAGGATGGTCGCGAATTCCACCAGCCGGTGGACATCGCTTTCCAAGAGCAGGGTCAGATCTCAGGAGCAATTGATCGAGCCTTCGCTCGACTCTGGACTTTTGGATACACCGAGAAACAAGAAGTAGCTGAGAAGTTGGTCAGCTATGGACCGCATTACTTCGATCGCATTGAGATGACGCAGTCACTTGTCCAGCCGCCGTCGAGTCTCATCGGTCCATAAAAGAAGGGAGGGCCGAAGCCCTCCCTAAGTAGCTACGAAGCGGTCTGCCTAGAAGCGGAAAGTCAAGCCGCCGATGGGACGCAGGCCGTTTACGCCAGTGTCGAACAGAGACGTATGAAGGTACTCCACGCCAGTGCGCAGATAGAAATGACGCGTCAAGCGCCAGTCAATCCCGGCTCCGGGCATGTAAGCGATGCTCTGAGTTGCACCCAGGGCGGTGAAGCGAGCGTCGGCGATCACGAAGTTCGCGTACGGATGAAGCGCCTTGAAGTGGGCAAAGGTGTACTGTAAGCCACCGCCGTAAGTGTTCAGAGCGACTGTTGCAGAACCACCGTCGCGTCCACTGCCGAGGGTGACGTCAGTGCCGCTGAAGCTGCCGAGGACGCTGAGAGATTTGTAGACCGGAACGGCGATGCTTGCGTTCCAGCCGGGGTTCGTGTTCATGACCTGGCCATCGGCATACAGACGTGTGAATTGATAGCTGCCGTTGATTTCGATCGCCATGGACTTTTCGGTGGCGGCTGGCGCTGCCTGTGCAAATGCTCCGATGCTCAGTGCCAGAATTGCCAATACGACTACGAGTGTTTTCTTCACGAGTTTCTCCTTTGTGGCTGAGCCACTGATAAATGAATACCATTTTGGGAAACGACACCGTCAAGGATTTCTGCCGGTTTGTTGCTATACGTACACAGTTTTGCCTCAAGCGGGAACCAGAAGGACTCCCAGTCAGCCATGCCGTCATGGCACAGCCTTCCATTCTCGAGATATAGTCCAGAACGTTCAGCTTGAGCTGCAGGTGGATATAGACAAACCATCAAACCTTCCTCTGGACCGAAGAGAGAAAGATTTGCCACTATGGGAAAGCGGTACGAAACCTCGTTCGACACGCCGTCCTCACCTGGGTTGGTGTAGGTGATTTCAACCATGTGGTCAATGGTGACAGTCCAGCGTCTCTTCTCATCGCTAAGGGTCGCGCAGATTTCCTTCAATGCTGCGAACGAGACCACATAGGGCCGATCAACGGCGAACGGGTTCTTCATTGTGCCTCACGCAAAAACGTCAAATGGAGTTTCAAGGCCAATTGCTTCTGTGAAGTGATGAAACGTCAATTTGCGGTCCAGTTCTGACATCGCCAGTTGACTGATCAATTCAGCTTCTTGTGGTTCACAACCTTCGTCCTCGGTGCAATCGGCCTTGATCGCAGAGTGGATTTCTTCGTGTGTCATGCGCCCTGAAAGGTAAGGGAGGCAAAACACAACTGCTTTTTCGTGAGCCAGTGCGTGCTCGCGATGTACCAAAAATTCAGACGAATAAATTGCTAGTGATGCCATGATTGTCCTCCGTTTCTGAGGCACATGCAATTATGCTCCAGAAAACGGTGGCGTAGTAACACTTTCTTCAGTCTCAAACTACGTGGGATCAGCTTAGGTAGGCAACGATCTCGTACCGGCCCGATTGCATCTTGTGCCATGAGAGCGAGAGGAAGATTTTCTCGCGGCCCATCAGCCCGATACCTACTGCTTCGTTTATACGGCCATCGGCTCCGCAGTAGAATCCCGGTTCGAGAATGTTGAAACCGTTTGCGGCCAACGCGGCATCGATCTGCTTGAGAGGCAGTTCGTTCCAATAAGTCGCTCCCAGATTCGACAGGAACTGATTCATTCTTACACGGTCGTGGATCACTTTGGCTCGCGCCTGGGCGGAACGGTGTCTCAAAGCTCGTTTTGCCATCCGGGACTCGACCACTTCGAGGTTGTCTGCCAGTGAGAATGTGCTCATGCTATATACTACGATGTTGTAGGTATATAGGACAAGGAAAGGGCAAGGAAATAGGCCAAAACGAGAGCCGCTTCGTGTGCCCTTTCAGGCGCGTGCGCGTCTCTTTCTCGTCTTGGCCCGATACTGGTTGACCGTCACCAGCAGGATAGGTCTTGTGGGTCGAAGCCTAGCTCGCCAAAACCTCTCAGCTATTTCAGCCTCACCACTTGATTACTACGACGCCGCTCCTAGAGCGGTCAAGTCTATTTCACCAGTTTGAAGCTGTCGATAAAGTCAAAATCGTTGATCTTTTCGTCGAAGTTCCGAAGGACAGATATCTGGTAGAAGCGGCTAGTCTTGACCACCGCGACAAGGCGCATGGTGAAGTGTGTCTCGATTTTCTTCCCGTCGGTCACTGTGCGCATGGAAGCTTCGAAGGTAGCTACCTCGTTGCCGTCAACATCTTTGCTGTAATGCAAAGGCCCGATTGGGCCAAAATTCTTCCCAGCGACAAGATGTGCCCATATATCTTCGAGCATCTTTTGGACATCCTTCACTTGGGCATAATCAATGCCCTCGGTGACATTGACCATATCCATTTGCCACTTCATGCCGTCAACGTCCTCCGGCCCTTCCTCATAAGTGTATGTGGTCTGGCTCCCGTCAACGTCCACTTTGACGTCATTGCGAGCGGGAACGACGATATTGAATCCGTGTTCGGGAACCGAGTAGGTTCTGTGAGAGGCCAGGGCGAAGGTGGACAGCAGGAGTACCAGTGGGACTAAACTTTTGAGTCTCATATTGCTTGTCTACTACAACGAGATCGTAGCGGTCAAATCAAATATGGTAACCCTAGTGGGATTCGAACCCACGATTTCTTTCTTGAGAGGAAAGCGTCCTAGGCCGCTAGACGATAGGGTCAAACTTGGTACCGTGTGCGGGATTCGAACCCGCGATTCTCGGATTGAAAGTCCGATGTCCTAGTCCGCTAGACGAACACGGCAAAACTGGTGGACCGGAGGGGAGTTGAACCCCTGACCTCTGCAGTGCGAGTGCAGCGTTCTCCCAACTGAACTACCGGCCCAAACTTGGTGCGCCGTGTAGGATTCGAACCTACGACCACTCCCACGTCAAGGGAGTGCTCTACCAACTGAGCTAACAGCGCGTTGACATCGATCGGTGTCTTTTTCTGAAAGACAGCGATCAGTGTCTTTTTCTGAAAGACAGCGATCAGTGTCTTTTTCTGAAAGACAGCGATCAGTGTCTTCAAAACTTTGTCACTGTGATACGTGTCGTTAAGGTCTCGTACTTTTGACCATAACGCGTTTATGGTCTGCTTTTCAGAGACCATAAGAATTCTGGTGGACCTGGTGGGGATCGAACCCACGACCTCATCCATGCCATGGATGCGCGCTCCCAGCTGCGCTACAGGCCCATTCTAAACTTGGAGCCGGAGACTGGCATACCCTGTTCACTCCGGCATCAGGGGTTCTCGATCAGGCTCCGCCTGTCTCCCACACCTTTGTAACTTGGAGCTGACGACTGGGATCGAACCAGCGACCTCATCCTTACCAAGGATGTGCTCCCCCAATTGAGCTACGTCAGCAAACTTTGGTGGGTAACTATCACTCCACGTTCACCTTGCGGCTACTGGCTGGCGCTGTCCACCCACAATTGCAACCTACCGTAAGCGGGGTTCTGTCGAGGACGATCATTCCTCTAGGCTGAATGTTACCACTCAGCTCAAGCACCCTACCCGCTGATTAAAATCTTGTCGGATCGAGCAGATCCTCTCAGCCTATTTGGGCTTGCACCACGCAGAGATTGGTCGTCTCACCCGAACTAAATCGGTTCGTCTCTGTCCTCTAATCGTAATCAGAAACTGTTGCCAGTCGCTGACCCCAGGTCTCTCTCCTGTGCGCTGCTCTAGGTGCCCCGACTTTACCTCTCCCTCATTGCTGAGGCAGCGATCGTCTGTCTCGGTTGCAAACTTGGAGCGGGCGACAGGGATCGAACCTGCGCATCACTGGGTGGAAGCCAGTTGCCGTACCGCTTGGCTACGCCCGCATAAGTGCTCTCAAGAGCATGCTAACCGCGTTAAGGTGCTCTTGAAGGCACTTTTCATTTTGCTAGAAGACCATGCATGGGTCTATTCTGCAAACGTATTTCTGAAAATTCTTGAATGAGGACAGCACTCTGGGCCGTGGTTCTGAACCTCTCACTCAAGACCTTACAGGTAACTTGGAGCCGACGACCAGAATCGAACTGGTGGCCTCCTGGGTACGAATCAGGCGCTCTGCCATCTGAGCTACATCGGCGATTGTGCTTTTCTATTGCAACCCTGTAGGATTCGAACCCACG
>Ga0074044_10003880_pt1 | contig 12552 bp, 10 predicted proteins | sample BogForMeECP23OM1_FD_94443 | JGI IMG/M metagenome (GOLD analysis project Ga0074044, IMG submission 94443) | Bog forest soil microbial communities from Calvert Island, British Columbia, Canada - Bog Forest MetaG ECP23OM1 | ecosystem: Environmental > Terrestrial > Soil > Wetlands ...
GCCTCACCCACCGCCACTCCACCTCCGCACCGCCCCTGATCGCGTCAAAACCCACATCTGTCAATGACTCTGCAAGGTCTTACCACACTAGTAGTACACCTGGAAAATGGAAATCCGGGTTTAAAGCTAATCGCCTATTCGCGAGGCTGCTTACGTTCGTTCTCATTCGTGCTTTTACCTACGCCGCCCTCTTCATCGGGTTCTTGCTGGTGTTCTTGCCGGCCCGCATACTCCCATGGTCCGGAATCGTCCAGCCGCCCAGCATCGGCGCGGCGCAAATCGCCGGCGTGTTGGTTGCTGCAAGCGGTGCCGTTCTGGCGCTGTGGTGCATCCTCAGTTTCATCGTGATCGGCCAGGGAACGCCGGCGCCATTCGACCCGCCGCGGCGCTTGGTCGTTGTCGGGCGGTATCGGCTGGTTCGCAACCCGATGTATATTGGTGCGGCCCTTGCTCTGGCGGGGGCTGCGCTGTGCTATGAGTCCTGGGCGCTCCTTGGCTACTGTGCCGCCTTCGCGCTCGTTACGCACCTGTTCGTGGTGGCGTACGAAGAACCCACCCTGCGGGCCACTTTTGGAGAACCCTACGTGCGTTACTGCCAGCTTGTCCAGCGGTGGTGGCCCAGTCGCCAACAATGACCAGTCAGTCTCCTCCTTGGAGATTAATTCACGATTGGGGTCTGGGTCTTATGGCTGGCCTCGAAGCGATTCTGGGCCGATCGGATGCGGCTTTGGGCTGGAGTTCGTAAACTCATCGGATCGATACGTCGCGAATCACTCGACCACCTCATCGTGTTCGGCGAAGCGCACTTGCGCGGCGTTCCGAAGGCTTACGCTTCGTACTACAATGAGGTTCGGACACATCTCTCATTGGATAAAGATGCTCCAGATTTTCGGCGAACGCAGAAGATCGGACGCATCGCAGTGATACCAATCCTCGGTGGGCTCCATCATCAATACGTCCGGCTTTAGGTTTTGAATAGGCACAAGGCTTCATACCAACATAAATTTTTGATCAACGTCGTGCGTAATTCCTTGATTAGACCGATGGCCTACTTTAGCGGAGGCAAGAAATCCGGCATGTCGCGCGATGGCTTGCCCCGCCATTTTGGCGCGCGCTTCTCGATAAAGGCCTTTGCGCCCTCGGAAATGTCGGGCAGCGCCCTGACATAATTCATCGCTTTGACCTCGAGATCATCGGCGCGTTCAGGAGAGTGTTCGCTGAGCTGCAAATGAATCAACCGCTTGGTCATCGCAACGGAAATCGGGGCAGTATTCTGAGCGATGTCCGCAGCGAAATCCCAGACTCGCGGGAGGAATTCGTCGTCGGGCCAGACCTGGCTGACGATGCCAAGCTGCAGGGCCTCTTGCGCGCCAAAGATACGACCGGAGAGCAGTAAATCGCTGGCCCTTGCAAGTCCGATTTGGCGTGGCAGAAGGAAGGTCGAAAAGAGTTCTGGCACGGCAGCGCGACGCGTGAAAACAAAGCCCATCCGCGCGCTCTCGGCGGCGATGCGGATATCGAACATCATCGGGATCGTTATTCCTCCGCCCACCGCCGGGCCGTTGATCGCAGCGATAACCGGCTTGGTCATGTTCCACGGCCGAATCATCCGCTTGAGGAGAGCACCAAGACGCGACGCCTCTCCTGGCGCCACCCCCGTCAGATCGGCTCCTGCGCAAAATGCACGTCCCGCGCCGGTGACGACGATGACGCGCACGCCATCGTCGGCTTCAAGCTCGGTCAATGCCGCGTCGAGATCGGATACTAACTGATAGTTGAGCGCATTGAGCTTCTCGGGGCGGTTAAGCGTAATCGTCGCGACGCTATCCTTGAGGTCGAACAGAACGGTTTGGTAGGACATGGATCAAGCTCCTGATATCAGAGGCTGAAGGTGAAGCCGCCATTGACGGGATAGGTCTGGCCCGTTACCCAGCTCGATGCGTTGGAGGCTAGAAAGAGCACCATATTGGCAACATCGGTCGGCTCGCCTACGCGATGCAGCGGATACAAACGGAGCATCTTCTTCGTCCGTTCTTCATCTTTGAGAGTTTGCTCAAGTGTGGGCGTTCGCGTGGTTGCGATAGCCACCGAATTCGCGCGGATTCCGTGACGGGCCATTCCCCGCGCAACCGACCGCATGAACCCGGCCGCACCGGCTTTTGCGAAGGCGTAAACCTCGGAACCCGCGTCGCCGTAGCGACCTGCATCGGAAATGATGGTCACGATGCTGCCCTGGTGATTTTCCTTCATCAGCGGAAGCACGCAGCGCGTGCAGTTGAGGACGCCATACATGTTGACGTTCAGCCAAGGAATCCAGTCGGCTGGTTCGGTTTCATAGAATGGCTTGGAGAAAGAAACGGCCGAGGGATCGGGGCCAAAATTTCCGGCATTATTCACCAGCACATCAATCCGCCCAAATTTTTTTCTGCCTGCGTCGACCATTCCCTGCACGCTTTTGAAGTCGCCGACATCCGCTTGAGCTGGCATCGCAGCTACGCCCAGCTCCGATACTTCCGCAGCTACAGCCTCAGCACGTTCGCGATAGAAATCATTAACTATGACTCCGCCGGCGTTGTACGAACCCAGGTGCAACGCGATTTGGCGTCCCACGCCCTGCCCGGCGCCGGTGACGAGCGCGACGCGGCCATCGAGATCCAGGATGTTTCCCACTTTGCTCATGTCATATCTCCATCAGAAATAAGGAAAGTGAACTTATCGTTTTTGAGTATTTCTCAAGTCATCGACCTGGTCGTATCAAAAGCGCTGAGAAACTGTCAACGGTCAACAGTGGACTGCTCGTTGAACGCGAAATGAAAGTCACCATGTCGGTGGCTAGCTGCGTATTTTATTCAGGCGTTTGATTGATTCTCGAATTCACTCGAGTGCGCCCGAGGCGACGACCTGCGCGATGCGGTCGTCATCATAGCCAAGGATGCCGGCCAGCACTTCGTGAATGTGCTGGCCCAAGGTTGGTCCTCCGCGCTCAATGCGCGCGGGGGTGCGTGAGAGTTGAAAGCGCGTACCCTCGATGACAACTGTAGGAATGAGTGGATGGGGTACCGTAACAAAGTGACGGCGATGAGCGAGCTGCGGGTCTCCGTATAGGTCGGCACTGGTCTGGAGCCGATGCGCTGGTACACCGCGAGCTTGCAGATTCGCTTCCAGTTGGCCTCCGTCAATTGGCATGGTCCATTTGGCGACGATTTGGTCGAGCTCCTCCGAGCGCGCGACGCGCCCTTCAACCGTTGCCAGGCTAGCGTTCCTCACCAGATCGGGGCGGTCCATCTCAAGGCAGAGCGCTTGCCAATGCTGCTCGGTCTCGCAAGCAATCGCAACCCAGCGATCCGATCCGGCCACCGGGTAGCTCCCATGCGGAGCGCAAAAGGGATCCGCATTGCCCATCCGGCTAATGACACGATTGTTCACCTGAAATTCGAGCAGCGCGGGCGTATAGAAGTGAAGCGCGGATTCGGCTTGTGAGAGGTCAACGAACTGACCTTCGCCGGTGTGGCGGCGGTGCTCGAGTGCGGCCAAGATTGAAAGAACGGCAAATCGGGGAGCCACCGAATCAGTATAAGCCCCGAACGGTCCGACAGGTTCGCGATCCGGCCAGCCCGTGACCTCGTAGAAACCGCTCAGCGCCGCCCCCAGGTTGCCAAAGCCGGCGAACTTTGCGAGAGGGCCGGACTGGCCCATCAGCGAACAGCTGACCTGGATGATCCTCGGGTTGATCCTGCGAAGCGATTCGTAGTCGAAGCCCCAGGCCGCCATAGCGCCGGGCGCAAATGAATCGAACACCACGTCGGCCCATCGCACCAGGTCGAGTACCACCTCACGACCTTCCGCCGTGTTTGGGTTCAGCGTCAATCCTAGCTTGCCGGCATTGAAGTTCTGCTGAGGAGCCGAATGCTCGGGCGACGGATTACCGTCGATCCTGGGCGATAGTGCGCGAATCAAATCCTGGCGCTCGACGGATTCGATGCGCACCACGGTCGCTCCGTAGTCGGCGAGTACGCGCGTAGCCAAGGGTCCCGCCATGACCCACGCGAAGTCCAAGATCTTCAAGTCTGCGAGTGCCGGCCCCGAGCTCGCTTTGTAAAGACCGCCGACAGGTGTCGGCAAACTTCGGGGCTGCGAAAACACCTCGGAGGTGTGCTCGCCCAACTTAGGCGCTGGCCCCAACTTCGCTTGCGGTGCGGCAGAAAATACCGCCACGCGGCTTGGCACCCTGATGGCACGCTGGAAGCGAGCAGTCTCGATAGACTCCCAAGCGTTGCGAGCCGCCAGCTGCTGACTTTCCAGGATGTCGCGCGCATTCGCGACCGGCGCGATCAACAGGCGCCGCGCCGTCGCAGCCTCGAACAACTCTGCTTTGGTCTTGGTCGTGGTGAACCGCGCTATCGTCTCGATTATTCGCTCGTACTCAGAGATGGGCTCCTTGCCCGTGAACAGCAGCATCCCGTATCCAATCCAGTCCTTGTCCCGAGTCGGCTCGTCGCAAAATCCCTCTTCGCAGATCCATTCGAACAGGCGTCGCATATAGGGTCCGACCATCGTCCCGAACATGATCGATATGACGACATGACCATCTGCTGCCGGGTAGACGAAGCGAAGGTTGATCGGGCCGGCTTTTGCCCCGCCGCCCGCGCGAGACGGGGGCACCGCGCGATTGGGATGCGCCAGTGGTTGTGCCTGGGCGGCCAGCATCGCAGCTTGCTGTGCTGAGACGTCCACGTATTGACCAAGGCCGGAGCGAACCCGTTCATGCAGCGCAATCAGCGTTGCGCCTGCGGCCTCGGCACCTGCGTGCAGCCAGGCCTGTGGAATACTGATGCGAACCGGTGGGCGATCCGCATCGCCTGCTAGGATCGAAACACCGGCCGCCGCCATCAGGATGAGATCGGTGGCTGCCCAATTCGCCTTAGGTCCTTCTGAGCCAAATGCGGTTATGGAAGTATGCACCAGGGCTGGATTGCACTCGGCCAGCACGGAGGCGTCCAAGCCGAGAGAGCGCAGATATCCGGGGGCAAACGACTCGATCACAACGTCGGCGTCTCGCACCAGTGTAAGAAAGCGGCGACGGTCAGGAGCGTCGGTGAGATCCAGCACGACGCTCTTTTTCCCACGGTTATACGACCAGTGAATCAGAGAGCGCTCGGGTCCGGATTGATCAGCGATGAATGGGCCTATCCAGCGTGCGCCAGAACCGCCCGGTGGTTCAATCGCAATGACCTCGGCTCCCAGCGCTGCTAGCAGGAAGCCGGCCAAATTGCCGCGGTGATCAGTGAGGTCAAGAACACGATACGCGGTCAGCATCTACATCCTCCTACGAACGCCTGGCTCGCTTACTCGGCGCGCACAACTCCCGAGCCTAGTTTGGCCCACGCTAGACCATTTTGAGAAGATTTCAAGATCCACTGAGCGGTGAATGTGACCGTTGTGCCCCGGCCTTCGTCCGGTGCGGACTCGATCTCATTGCACCCCAGGCAGGAAACGCGATAAAGAAAAGTTGAAATTGAGTTTTACTCAATTTGAGATTGTCGAGATATAAGACGCGCAAGGAACAGGAGAATAAGATGCCGAGCACGAATGGCTCTGGTTCCTCGAGACAACCCACTCCCAGCGGACCGCTCGCTGGATATCGAATTCTCGAGTTCGGCGCCAACTTTACCGGGCCCTTTGCCACGATGCTGCTCGGCGACCAGGGCGCCGACGTCATCAAGGTGGAATCGCCGCAGGGCGACCAGATTCGCTATTCGACGTCCGCGCGCGGTGGGATTTCGGCCGCCTTCATGAGCACCAACCGCAACAAACGGTCAGTGGTGCTCGACATGAAGAAGCCCGAGGCCGTAGCCACGTTCCGCCGGCTGGCGAAAAGCTGTGACGTAGTCGTGCAGAACTTTCGGCCAGGCGTGGTAGACAGGCTGGGACTTGGCTACGACGACCTGCGGAAGGTTCGAGAAGACTTGATCTTCGTGTCGGTGAGTGGCTTCGGCAGCAATGGGCCGTATTCGAAGCAAAGAGTGTATGACACCGTGATCCAGGGCGTCGCCGGAGTAGCGGGCACGCAGCGCGATCCTGACACGCGCGTTCCATCCACGGTGAAGAGCGCGATCGCCGACAAGGTGACGGCGCTCATCGTCGCGCAGGCGATAACGGCTGCGCTGCTGGCGCGCGAGCGGACCGGAAAAGGTCAGCACGTCCGCCTTGATATGCTCAATGCGATGCTGTCGTTCTGGTGGCCCGACGTTATGTCGAACCAGACGTTCATCGGCGCGGGCGCGACGGCCGCCGGCACCATCGCCGATGCCCGACTGATCTATAAGACGCGCGACGACTACGTACTCGCGGCGTGCATGTCAAATGCGGAGTGGCAGGGGCTAGTCACCGCGATCGGAAGGCCGGAGCTGGCGGACGATCCGCGCTTCAGGACGATGCCCGACCGTGTTGCGCATCTGCATGAGCAATACGACGAGCTCAAGGACGGCTTCCTCTCCAAGACGACGCATGAATGGCTCGAGATTCTGCGTGACCTCGATGCGGTCTGCGCGCCGGTCAATACGCCGGAGAATGTTTGCGACGATCCGCAGGTAAGCGGCTCGGGAATTATCTGGAATGGTGAGCATCCGGTCGCGGGCAAGTACCGTCAGCCGATCCATCCGATCCAGTTCGAGCAGACGCCAGCCGGCATTCGCCGCCACGCGCCGGTGCTGGGAGAGCATACCGACGAAGTGCTACATGAATTGGGATTCGAGCGCAGTGAGATCGATAGCCTGCACGAACAAGGCGCAATCAAGGGGAAGCGATAGTCATGGCAGTAGCGAGGGCTGCGATAGCAGCGGCAGTGCAATGGCCCAGCACGCGCACGCCCGAGAGGGATGCGTTCTGGCTGGAGGCTGCGGCCGATTCTTGCGAATGTGGTTCAAAGTTCTGCACTTGACGCTGCGCGCGCTCAAGATGGCGGGGGTGACGCATGACGGTACTCTTGTGCGTGATGTGTTCTGCGTATCCCGTCAGCAGCACCGGCCGATGCGCGAGCGATGCTCCGACATGAGTTTGTCCGGCACAGCGCGGGCGAATATGTACGCGGCAACATTCACACGCAGAGCATCAAGAGTTTTTGGTCGTTGCTCAAGCGGGGCGTGATCGGAACCTACCATCACGTCAGCAAGAAATATTTGCCGCTGTATCTGAATGAGTTTCAATTCAGGTTCAACAACAGGAACGAAAGAGACATCTTCGGCAAGGCGATAGCAGGATGCTGAGACACGAACACTGGCGAATGTCTCAGCTATCGGAGAACGACGCCAGCGAGCCTGTTCAGCTAGATTTGTTCGACTGTTGGCGCATCCCATACTTGAGCCAATTGCAGAGAGAGAGTAATTCCAAGGGGCGGGCAATTTCGGCCCGTGATACGAACATCAAATTTGTACGCGCCCAACGCGCTGATTGCTGCTATCGCCATTACTTGAGGCCATGTTTCTAGACTAAGTTGGTTGTGGTTGTTCACCCACAACAGATTCAGCCGTTCCTCAATGTTAGGATGTAAAACGATGGGATGTGGGCCAAAATACGACCAATGCAGGCGTAGATGCGGCTGTGCGCCCGAAGACGTGGCAGTGGGCGCGAAGGTCAAAGCAAAGTCCGTTCAGAGCAGGAATGTCTTCATCTTCGGATTCGCTCGTGTAGCTATGCCGCCCTGAAAGCGGTCGCGATTTCCTCCGCCATCAGCTTCATATTCTGCCGAACGTCTTCGGGACGGCAGGCCCAGGTTATGACGAACGTTCGGACACCCGCGTCTATATATTCCTTGATCCTCTTGCGGCAGTCGTCGGGGGTGCCAGCAAGAGTGTACCGACCCGCTATTTTCGAGAAATCTTGCGCGTAGCCCCTGCCGAGCATCGCGGCCGCCTGCTTAAGAGCCTTGTCGCGATCCGGATAGACCGACGTGAAGATGAACAGCCCGGGACGGAAGTTGCTCATGTCTTTACCCGCTTCCTCGCGGAACTGCGAAATCTTCTCGAGGCTGTTGTGCACCATCTCCGGTGTGTACATGTACGGCAGCCATCCGTCCCCGTAGATCGCCGCGCGGCGCATCGCGGGCTCCTTACGTCCCGCGACCCAGATGGGAGGATGCGGCTGCTGGACCGGCGCAGGTGCGATAGTTACCCCGGAAAATTGTGAGTATCTCCCAGCGAAGGTCACGTCCTTCTGGGTCCAGAGCTTTGTGATTACTTCCAAAGCCTCGTTGGAGCGGGAGGCACGCTGCTTGATCGGCACTCCGCATGCCTCAAACTCTTTGGGAAACTCTCCGCCAATACCGACGCCCAAGTGATAGCGGCCGTTCGAAACGACGTCGAGAACCGAGGTCATCTTCGCCAACACCATTGGGTTGTACAGAGGCAGCAGTACGATGCTGCTCATCAGCTTAATCTTACTGGTCGCGCCGGCCGCCGCGGAAAGACTGATCAGCGAATTCGTGATCGGCCCATGGAACATCATGTGCTCGCCGCTGCACAGATAATCGTAGCCAAGGTCTTCGGCATAGCGGGCGAACTGCGGGATTTCCCTGGCCGACGGTAAAGCCGATCCGAACTCTATTTTTTCCATCGCCGATATTGTGAACTCCAATCGTGGTTTCCCTTGAAGGTAAAATATTCTTGAACTATTCTCAAACCCGGGCGCGTTACTTCCGTATCGCAGCAACCCGCAACGGAGAATGCAGCATGAGCGAAACAACGAACATCACAGTCGATGAGAAAAACCGGTATCGTCTCGAGACCCCGGGACATCAAGGATGGCGCCGCACCGCGCGTCCCGACGACCCCGGCAAGTACCTGATGATTTCGGCCGATACCCACGCCAACGAACCCGGCCATCTATGGTTCGAGCGGATGGATAGGAAATATCGGGACCGTCTTCCGCACGAAGAGGTGGACGAAAAGGGCGAGAAGTGGATGGTCACCGAGGGCGGCATGCGTTCGCGCGTCCGCACCAGGCTTGATTCTCCAGTTCCGCCGGACGGCGAAGATCGGGTGCGGGGGAAGGCCGGGCGCGATCCGCTCGAGCGGATCCGCGACCATCGCCGCGACGGAATCGACGCGGAGATCATTTTCCCCAACAAGGGATTGCAGATGTGGTGGACGCGCGATGCCGAATTCGGCGCAACGCAATGCCGTGTCTGGAACGATTGGGCGTGGGAGACATTTGGCAAGTACAATGATTTCATGTCGCCGGTGGCGTCGATCATGACGGCGGACGTCAATCTCGCGATCGAAGAGATAAGGCGGGTTGCCAAGCTTGGTTTTCGCGCGGTCACCCTGCCCTGCAAGCCGATTTTCGGAGCGCACGACGCACGCGACCTGAATTACAATTTCGTCGATTTCGATCCGATGTGGGCGGTGATCCAGGATTGCGATATCCCAGTCACGTTCCATGTCTCGACCGGCCGAGACCCACGCGCGGCGCGCAAGGCTGGGGGCGCGATAGTTAACTACGTCTCTCATTCGCTCGCGCCAACCATCGAGCCGGTCGCGAGCATATGCGCCTCGGGCGTACTTGAGCGATTTTCAAAAATCAGGTTCGCCGCTGTGGAATCCGGTATCGGGTGGGTGCCGTGGGCCCTGACCGCGATGGACGAGGCGTATCGGAAGCATCATCTCTGGGTTCAACCAAAGCTCAAAAAGCTACCGAGCGAGTATTTCCGCAGCAACGGCGGCGCGACGTTCCAGGAGGATCCCGCCGGCCTGCAGCTCGCGGAGGCGTGGAATCTGGTGGACAACTTCATGTGGGCGAACGATTATCCACACGCCGAAGGTACATGGCCGCATTCGGCTGAAGCAATTGAACGCGAGATGGGCGGCCTCAAGGAAGAGAGCCGCGACAAAATCCTGGGAATGAACGCTGCCAGGATTTTCAAGTTCGACGTGGATCTGCTGCTCAAGCGCCGTCAGACGGCAATTAACTAGAGCGCACGAGTTGAACCAAACTTGGAAACCATCAAGGACAAGGTGGCGATCGTCGGGATCGGCGAAACCATCTATTACAAACGTGGCACCGCGCCGGTCAGCGAATTCCGGCTGGCGTGCGAGGCCATCATCAAGGCGGCGGACGACGCCGGAATCAAGGTAACCGACATCGACGGCTTTGCATCGTACGCCGATGATCGCAACGACGCCTCGCGTCTGGCAACGGCGCTTGGCATCCCTCATCTCGGTTTCGCCAACATGTTTTGGGGAGGGGGCGGAGGAGGCGGATCGGGCGCGGTCGCCAATGCCGCCGCCGGTATCGCGGCGGGATACGCGAAAAATGTCGTGGTCTTCCGCGCTCTCGCGCAGGGCCAATTCGGCCGCTTCGGACAGGGTAGCCGCGCGCCAAGCATCTCCGGGCCGGCCGCCTACAGCCTCCCTTATGGGCTGATGTCCGCTGCGCAGATGTTTGCGATGAAGGTCCAACGCTTCATGTACGACCATCAGGTAAAGCAGGACGCGTTCGCCGCGGTGGCGCTGGCATCTTACCATCACGCGCAGTTCAATCCGCGTGCCGTGATGTATGGTCGGCCCCTCACGCGCGAGGCTTACTACGAATCACGCTGGATCGTGGAGCCGTTCCATTTGTTCGATTGCTGTCTCGAGAACGACGGCGCGGCGGCGGTTATTCTGACCTCGGCGGAGCGGGCGCAGGACATGAAACAGAAACCCGCTTACCTGATGGCCGCGGCTCAGGGGTCGGACTACCGGCAGAACGCGTCCGCGCATAATCAACCGGACTACGCGACGTCGAATTTCAAAACGCTCGCGCCGCGCCTCTACGAGATGGCCGGTATCGGGCCGAAGGACGTCGACACGCTCCAGTCGTACGAAAATTTCACCGGCGGAGTAGTGATGAGCCTGGTCGAGCATCACTTTTGCTCCGCTGACGAGGTCAACGAGTTCTGCACGTTCGAGAATTTTTCCTGGCCAGACGGCAAGCTTCCATTGAACACCAGCGGCGGCAATCTGGCTGAATGCTACATGCACGGACTCGAACTCGTGCTCGAGGCTGTGCGCCAGGTTCGCGGCACGTCCACGTGTCAGGTCAAAGATGCCGAGATAGCTCTGGTTGCGTCGGGACCGATGGTGACGCCGGTCAGCGATCTGATTCTGCGCAGATGAAGCGATGAGCCAAACTCCAACTCGATCGGAACCTTATCTGCCAGCGGGATTGCCCGCTCCACGCGCCGCCCGCGACGGCTTGGACAAGGAATTCTGGGAAGCGGCGCGGCGGCACGAGATTGTTGTGCAGCGATGCCACGATTGCCTGACCTTTCAGTTCGGCCCCGAGTGGATATGCCACAATTGCCGCTCCACGGAGCTTCGATGGCATAGGGTATCCGGCCGCGGCCGGGTCTATAGCTGGCAGCGCGTCTGGCATCCGGTCCATCCCGCGCTCCAGAGCGTATGCCCTTACGTGATTGTGCTGGTCGAGCTGCCGGACGCGGGCAACGTCAGGATGGTAGGCAATCTGCTCGGCGATCCGCGCGAAGAAGTGGTAATCGGTTCCGCGGCGGAAGCCGTTTTCGAAGACCATGAGGAAGGCCATACGCTGATCCAGTGGCAGCGAGTCGAGGCCTAATCGCCGAAAGTGTTTGGGGGTCGTTGAAAATGGATTTTGAACTGCCGGAAGAAACTCGAGCGCTTAAGGATCTTGTTCGCCGTCTCGTCAATGAATACCAGATGCCTCTGGAGGCTAAGCTTCTTCGCGGGGAGGAAGTTACGCCGGAAGACATGGCCAGAGGAACGGCGGCGGCCAAAGCGGCGGGCCTTTGGGGGCTAAATCTGCCGAAGAAGTTCGGCGGCCTTGAGATGTCCACGCTCGACAATGTCGTCCTCGAGGAAGAAAACAGCCGATGCCTGGTTCCGCTGGAGTTCGGCGGCTGGGCGCCGGACTTTCTTTTCGATTGCTCCGCGAGCCAGAAGAAAAAGTACTTGGATCCTCTCATATCGGGCGAGAAGCACTTTGCGTTCGCGCAAACCGAGCCGGGCGGCGGCGGCGACCCAGGCGGCGCGATCAAGACGCTCGCGGTCCGCAAAGGCGACAACTGGGTTATCAACGGGACGAAGATATTTATCTCCTTTGCCCAGCGAGCGGACTTCTTCGTCGTGGTGGCAATCACCGACAAGGAACGCCGCCAGCACGGCGGCGTGACACTCTTCCTGGTCGATCGCAACGCGCCGGGATTCTCCATCGCGCGCAATCTCCGGATGCTCGGCAAGATTCCGACCTGCGAACTGTCTTTCGACAACGTGGAGGTTCCGACGGAAAACGTGCTCGGCGAAGTCGGCCAGGGTTTCGTGCTCGCGCAGAAGATGCTATCGAACCAGCGCCTCAATATCGGCGCGCAGTCAGTGGGAATCGCGGATCGCTGCGTGCAGATGATGATCGAGCACGCCAAAAACCGGGTTGTTTTCGGAGAGCCGCTGGCCCGCAAGCAGGCGGCGCAATCGATGATTCTCGATTCATGGGTCGATGTGCACCAGACGCGGCTGGTGATCTATAATGCGGCTTGGAAGA
>Ga0074044_10003881_pt1 | contig 12551 bp, 6 predicted proteins | sample BogForMeECP23OM1_FD_94443 | JGI IMG/M metagenome (GOLD analysis project Ga0074044, IMG submission 94443) | Bog forest soil microbial communities from Calvert Island, British Columbia, Canada - Bog Forest MetaG ECP23OM1 | ecosystem: Environmental > Terrestrial > Soil > Wetlands ...
TACTGGGAAGTATGTTCTTTAATCCCTGAGTATTTAGCCAGATAGCATTATTGACCTGTCCATAATTAGCCAGACTGCGTAGTTCGTTATTGTTGGGCAAGTGCCAATCATTGTGCCCCAGATAATTATTTTTGTTGAGACAGATCGCATAATCCAAAGCCTGTTGCCATGTCTTCTTTTTTCCTGGTTGGCAAATGGCAGGACCGGGGGCATTACCGTCTTTCGTCCATATTAGTCCAGTTAAATTGTCGGTGACTGTCTGATCGCCGTTATCTTTAAAACGTGGGTTTGGCCAAGCCACCCCTTTTTGTAATTCGCCATCTTGTCCGGTATTCTTACAGGCAATGACCTTGCCAGCATTATTATAACAGGTCGTCTGGCCGGTTCTGGAAAGAGCAGCAACAGCTTTTACAGTGGTTGTTATCTTTTTGATTGTTGGATTATTTGTGGTTGTGCTGCTTACCTGTTCAGCCTGATCGGCAGAGATTAGCGAATGACCATTTTTGCTCAGATAAGGATCAAGAGTTTTCCAGTCTATTTTGATCAATAGTGCGACACGAGATCCCTTGTCATATTCATGTGCATATTGAATACCCAATCCATCTTGCGCGAGCACCCACTGCTCTGGCGAACATAATTCATCCTCATCCGTGAGCTGAAACGGCTTGATTTCGTAAGTCGTTTTTTTGACAGCTTCCTTTTCCTTCAGCTTCTGCGTAACTAATGTTGTCAGTTGATTACGGCAATCGATATTGCTGTCGAATAAATCTGGGGCTTGTAATTCTCTCTTGGCATCCAACAGCCAATGAAAGGAAGCTATGTTCATATATCCATGCGCCGCCCTTTGCCCATACCAGTACTGCTCATTTTGCCACGATATCAAGCGCTTGCTGTTAAAATTAATGGTGATTTTTGCATCAATATCTATGCATTCACTCTCGCAGTTGGTATCATCAGTAGCTGAGCAAGTAGGATTCCCCAGATTATCACTGGCCTTCTTAGAAATAAGATTGTTAAAGAATTTTTCATTTTCGTCGTGCGGGTTTTCAATTTGCGGGTAGGTGAGGTCTCTTGCTACGAATCCACAGGTTTTCTTAATTCCTGACTGGCTAACATGAACATTTCTGAAAATACGAGCAGGATATTTTATCAAGCTCTGTTGAAGTTGTTTGATTCTTTTCTTATAAGCATCCTTCAGACATTGGGCCGCATTATCGTCACGCTTAGCCTTTAATCTATCTTTACAGTATAGAGATATTTCCTTGACCCATTGCTTTTGATATTGTTTTGTTTCCTGCTGACCTTCAGGAGATAGGCTGGCCAGGGCATCGTGATAAGCTTTGGCGAGTTGATCATCAAACTGTGAAAGTACCTCATCGGAGCAAATGGTCTTCTCCACCCAACTGGCAGCCTTCTTGCAATCAAAACTCGCGGCATTTGCTTGTGTGGAAAGCAGCCCGAAAAGGGCGATGATAATAACACCAAGCCGAATTCGCCGGGCAGTCCGATTAGTGTCGGGAATGACATGACAAGTTTGACGATCAACAGGAACGTGCATTTTCTCTTCTATCTCTGAATTGTTTACAAAATACAATTCAGATGTTTTAGTATGAGCAACCGTAAATCCGTGAAACTTGTTCTTATAAAATATTTGTGAAGCTATTTTAATTCTTATAGATGTACTTTCATAAACAAATTTATTTTTCTTGTCAATAAATATCTGCCATAAAATATCTTAATTGATATATTGGACAACTTGAACAAATTGATCTTTTAGTGGCGATAATTTTAATTGCAGGGCGCGTTTCTCAAACGCGCCGCATACCGGATTGCCAAGGCGAACAATCCCTACAATGTCCACCTCCGTCACTTACGTCTTGCCAGTTAGGAAGACCTTAAACATCGTTTACTCTCTACATATTCATAATGACACATTGAGGCTTTCGTAGTTCGGGCCTTTAGGCCCGCGAAACAGGCGCAGCTAAAGCAACGCACTACATGATTCCTTTATCCACCTCTATCCACCTCCGTCACTTACGTGACACCTCCGCCAGCGGAGGATAAAAAAATTGTATAATATTTTATTTGATTGTTATCGGTTTGTCTATGATACCGGCATAAAAAACGATAATTTCTGCCTTGTGTGTGCCTTCGTTTTTTCCGCAATACTTTTTGTTGACATATTCAACAATGGAATTTCCGCTTTGTGACAGTATGCTGTTACGTAGTTTTCAATCCGTTATTGTTTAGAAAAGACTCTACATTTTTGATTTCGTGGATTAATGGATTATCAGGTGGGTGCCAGTTTGGAACTCAACCGTTTTAACCGGTGCAGCAGCGATTTTTTTTCATCTTCCGAAAATATATTGTCCTGATTAAGCGCTTTATCGATGAGTATTTTCGCCCCGGAATAGTCCCGGACGCGATGCTCCAGCCATTTGGCAAGTTCCGAAACAACATAAAAATCAGCAGGAGTAGATGGGGCCAGTTCCTGCCATATTTGCGCGGCTTCATTCAATCTGCCGGTTTTCTTGTATAACTGAGCCAGTTTCTTTTTCGACTGCACGGAGAAATCCGTGCGGATGTTCTCCTTAAAGATGTCCAGTATCTTTTCGACACCCTGCGTGTTGGAACGCTTAAGCAGAAGACGTGCGGCGGCCAGGTAATCATCCGATTTTACGTATTGGTCCATGGCCTGCGCGTTCATGATCTCAACCAGATGCGCGGTGAGCGCCGCCATGGAAATAACATCCAGACGGTTGTGCTCAAAGATGTCAACAAGCAACAGCGGATCGCGTCTGCGCAGCCAATCGAAATAACGTTGCGGAATTTCCCAACCGGGAATGTCGCCTTCGCGCTGTATGCCAAGAATGTCCGCCTCCAGAGTGACCAGGCGGCAGTTTTCAAGGCGATGTCCCAGAATGCGACGCGATGGATGCAGCAAATCCAGATGCGGAAGACTGGCAAGATCGCTTTGCATTCGGTTTAAAATAAAGCGGGATGAGAGCAGATTGACATCAAAGGCTTTCCCGTTGAAAGTTATTAGAAATTTTTTCCCCTCTGCAATCTCTTTGAGATAAGCAAGCGCTGCCGCTTCTTCGCTAAAATCGCGCGCCAGAATTTGACGGACATGAAAGTGTCCTTCTTCAAACCATCCCAGGCCGATCAAAAAAGCCATCGTTCCGGTGCCGCCGGCCAGACCCGTTGTTTCGGTATCCAGAAACAGGCCGTCGGATGAACAATATTCACTGATCACGGGATTGTTGGCGAGCATCGACGCCGCACCCATATTAAAATCATACGCTTCACGAATGTTGCGATAACCGTGACGGCTGGCGCCTCGCACGACATCGCTTAGCAGAAAGAATCGGCCGTGTTTATTTTCAATTTCTTCACCGGAAAGCATTTCGATGAGTCCCCGATTGCCGCGGGCAAGCATTTCAGAAGCTGCCGTTTTGTTGTGAGCGTTGGAACGTGACACAACCGTTTCAATACGGCGGCGTAAATCATCGAGCTGTCCTTGTTTTTGTGATGATGGATGATTGTGCTGCGCCTTATCCACTCCGCAATTTTCAGCAACGGGTTTTATAATATTTTCACCGGTCAGGCGTTTTAATTTATCAATCGATTTCATAAGATTTTAATGATCCGGCTTATTATGCGCATCTCTGTCAGACTTTTCTTATCTATTTCCCCAGAATCAGTTCCACGATCTTCGGAACAATTTCCTTGGCGGTTTTACCCACTTCCAGTGTAGGTCCCACACAGGACGGACAGCCGTAGGCGCACGGACATTTTTCGATAAGGCTCATGGCGGCCGAAAGTAGATTGGCGTGTTCCCGATAGAGCAATTCGGAAAAGCCGATGCCGCCGGGGTAGGAATCAAAAATAAAAATGGTCGGGTCAAACTCGTCAATGCGAGCGATCGCTTTGTCATCCGAAATCTTGGTTTCTCTGTCTTTAAACGACGTGATAACCCGCCCTGTTTTGCCCTGACTGATAAACCATTCACCGCTTTTATCCCCTAACGACCGGTCAATGTCATGCGTGTCCGCCATGAGATACATGGCTGACAAATGCTGCAGCGTATAGGCCAGCGCTGAAAGACCGTCAATAATTTCCGCCGCGGTGAAATGGAGTTCGCGCAGGCGGTTGCGCGGAATAGTGAACCAGTAACTCGTTGTGTGCATATCTTTTTCCGGCAGACTGACATCGCCGTAACCAAGATTCTCCGAGGTGTAGAATTTTATTTTTTTATATCCCACCACCTTGCGCACCACCTGCACTTCGCCGTGCTCCACTATGGCTCCTGCATCCTGATGATTTTCAAAAGAGTCGATTACGCGCACATTTGTATAGGTCATGGCGTCAGTGTAATAGTCCGTATCGACCTTGTGCACATAAGCTTTCTTTCTTTCCAGATCGAGCTTGTCAACATGATACTGCTCGGATGCCAGCATATAAATAGCTTCATCGTGCACGGCGGTAAAGGCGCTGTCCCAATCGACTTCGGCAATGACTTTATGGCTGCCCGTGTCGGTGGTATCGACCACCACGACATTTTCGGGATTAATCGCACGGAGACTTACTTCGTCGGCCGGGTAACTCTCCGCCGCCCAGTGCCAACGGTCATTCGTCTGGTGCAGGACGCCTTTTTCCTCCAGATATATCAGAAATTCTTCCAGATTCTCGCCGCCGAATTTTTCCCCTTTTTCAAAAGGCAGTTCAAAAGCCGCGCTTTTGATGTGATGCAGCAGGATCAGCAGATTGTCGGGATTGATGCGGCAGTGCTCCGGGGATAGCGCAAAGAAGTAATCTGGGTTTTCCATGATGAACTGATCCAGCGGATTACTCCGCGCGATAAGAATGGCCAAAGAGTGCCCTGAACGCCTGCCCGCGCGTCCGGTCTGCTGCCAGGTACTGGCAATTGAACCGGGATAGCCGGCCATGATGCAGGCTTCCAGATTGCCGATATCAATGCCCAGTTCCAGAGCATTGGTGCTGATCACACCCATCACTTCACGTGAGCGCAGGCCGCTTTCTATTTCGCGGCGCAGATTCGGAAGATAGCCTCCGCGATAGCCGGTCACAAAATGATCATCAATCGGCTTTGTTTTGACAAATTTATCTTTCAGGTACTTGGTTAGCACTTCCACATTCAGGCGGCTGGTGGCAAATACAATGGTTTGAATATTGTTGTCGATCAGGTCAGTAGCTATCTTGCGCGCAGGTGTCAGAGCGCTCTGACGGATGCCCAGTTCGCGGTTGACGATCGGCGGATTGTAAAGAATAAATGTTTTGGCTGCGGTGGGCGCGCCGCTCTTATCCAAGAGCGCCACGGGCCGCTCCAGAATTTTTTCGGCATGTTCGCGCGGATTGGCAACAGTTGCCGAGCAGCATATAAACACGGGATCGGCGCCGTAAAAGCGGCAGATCCGCACGAGTCTGCGGATGACGTTGGCAAAATGCGACCCGAAGATTCCACGGTAAATATGCAGTTCATCGATTACAATGTATTTTAAATTCATAAAGAGCTTTTGCCACTTGGTATGATGCGGCAAAATGCCGGCGTGCAGCATATCGGGATTCGTTACCACAATATGTCCCTGCCTGCGGATAGCCTGACGCGCGTCGTCGGGTGTGTCGCCGTCATAGGTGAAGGTTTTGATATCGGCTTGAAGGCCGGTGATAAGACTGTGGACTTCATGCATCTGATCCTGGGCAAGCGCTTTGGTGGGGAAAAGATACAGGGCGCGTGTTTGGGGTTCATCCAGAATGCTTTGCAGCACCGGCAGATTATAACACAGGGTCTTGCCGCTTGCTGTGGGCGTCACCAGGACAACATCCTTGCCGTTGCGGATGAAGCGCACCGCCTGCGCCTGATGCCTGTATAGCTTATTCATTCCGCGTTTTTGCAAAACCGAAAGCAGCCGGGGATTCACCCATGAGGGGTAGTCTTCCCAGTCGCCAACTCTTGCGGGAATTTCAACGACTGCGGCCGCGTTTTTATTGAAACTGTTATTTTTTTTTAAGCGTGCGATCCACTCATCCAATGTCAGTTTAGCCATAATTTCCATCTCATGTAAGGCGGTAGCCCTTCCCGCGAAACAATCTCAGGCAGGCATCAGATGCAGTCTTGTCATAAAGAGTCCCTCTGTTTTTCTCTATTTCTTCAAGGGCAGCGTCCAGACCCAATGACGCTCGATAGGGACGCCGCGTGGACATGGCATCCACCACATCGGCAACAGCCAGAATGCGGGCTTCCAGGAGAATTTTGTTCCCTTTTAGTCTTCTGGGATAGCCGGAACCGTCTATTCTTTCGTGATGTTGATAAATAATTTCCGCCAACGGCCAGGGCAATTCCACATCTTTAAACATCTCGTACCCAGCCCGGGCGTGTTCTTTAACCTTTGAATATTCTTTGCCTGTGAGCTTTGAAGGCTTGATCAATATCTCCACGGGTATGGATAGATTGCCGACATCATGAATGGTGCTGGCTATGTTTATTCCTTCAATGATGTCCTGGGCCAATCCCATCTCCTGAGCGATGGCACAGGCCACATTCGCGGATCGTTGCTGATGACCGGCAGTATAGGGGTCCTTCATCTCCAGAGCTGCTATCAGAACATTAATAGCAGCGCCAAACGATTTCGTCAGTCTTTCATATCGGTCCGCCAATAGACGGTACATTTCTTCGCTTTTTTTCAGTCTTCTTTCTACTGTCTTGTGTGTCCTGGCAGTCGTCGATGGTTTCTTTTTTTCCATAATGCAGACCTCTTGTGTTGTGATCTGTATATCTTCAAAAGAGTTTAACGTAATGGTATTAGTATAATTTTTCTATTTCTTTTGAATAATATTTCTGAGCCGCGTTACGTTTAAGTTTCATTGTCTGGGTAACTAATCCGTTTTCCATCGTGAAATCTTCACTGACAAATATATATCGCTGAGGTATCTCATATCCTCCATATGTTTTCTTTAGATGCCGTTTAATCTCGTTAAATAAAAAATCCTGAATATTTTTATTGTTTACGACTTCTTCAGGAGAGCCCTGCGCCCATTTGGCGATTCGATCATCCTTTTTCATCGTTTCAAAATCCGGAACTATTACCGCAATGTTGTATTCTCTGCCGTCGCCCCAGACAAAGGCATTGGCAATATTGTGAACCAGTTTAATGTCGGTTTCTATGGATTCAGGGTGAACATATTTACCGTTGGAAAGTTTGTATTCATCTTTAAATCTGCCCGTAATATAGAGAAATCCGTCAGCGGTCAGACGGCCCTTATCACCGGTGCGTATTCCGGGAAATCCGTTCCAATTATCCTGCATCATAATTTCCGCTGTCTGCTGAGGCTTATTGTGATATCCCATCATCACATTAGCTCCGTAAACAATAATTTCCCCATCATCGCTATCGTCTCCTGTCCGGGACTTATCAATGATTACATGCATATTCTCCACGCATTTGCCGACGGATCCGTATCTGTTTCCCAGAAGCGGAGAATTCATGGTAATTGCGGGTGCGGTTTCAGTTAACCCGTATGCGTCATAAGTGGGTATACCGAGATCGGCAAAGAACATTGCTATTTCAGGATTCATGACAGCGCTTGCTGTAAGAACGCCTGTAAGCCGGCCACCGAATCTTTCCCTGATTTTTGAAAACACGATCTTATCAAGTATTTTCAATTTCAGGGATTTTTTCGCCTTACCCTTGCATTTTGCCGCTTCCCTGCACGTCATATCAAACAGCATTTTCTTGATTCCGCCCTCTTCATGCATTTTCGCCTGAATTCCATCGTAGATTTTATTAAAAACCTTTGGAACCGCTATGAGATAAGTAGGCCTGACCTTGAAAAAATCCTCACCCAGCGTGTTAACTGATTCCATTAGCGCGATAGCTCCGCCGAACTGCATAAAATTGTGCAATTCCCCGCTCAGCCCGTAACTGTGCGCCCAGGGAAGTATAGCCAGAGAAACTGAATTTTCATTAAGATCGGGAAATATGTGATACCCGCCTTGAGAACAGGCGGACAGGTTTCCGTGAGAAAGAAGAACCCCTTTAGGTTCTCCGGTAGTTCCTGAAGTATAGATCAATTCCGCAGGTTCCCACCAATTAGGCTTATAGGATTTAACCGGATTTTTAGCTCCGGCATCTTCGAGCGACTGGAGGCTATTTTTACCTTCTCCGTAGATGATGAATATTTCCTGTAAACTTTCTATTTCATTTTTAAAATGCTGTATCTGTTCGAAAATTTTTTCGTCCTTAACAAAAAGATATTTTATCCGGCTGTCTTTTATGATGTATTGCCATGTGTTTAGTAATTCTTTTTCATACATGGGCACAAAGATCGCGCCCAGTCCGTGTGCCGCGTTTTCCAATATATACCATTCGACGGAGTTGCCGATGATAACTCCCACTGCATCACCCTTATTGATGCCCAGTTGGTTAATGCCGCTCCTGGCATTATTTATTCTTTGAGCAAGAGATTTGTATGTTATCCATTCGTACTGTCTGGTTTGAATATTTTTTGTTCCAATAGCGTTTCGATCACCCCATTTAGCCGCCGAATCTTCAAATAAATCTACGAGATTTCGCGGGTGTTTGTAGTATTTATCCAGTTCTTCGATTTGTTTTTCGGTATATTTTATCATAATCCCTCGCTTTCAATCTTTTTTCGCATTTGTCGTGCAATGCCGATTTTTATTATAACATATATCCGGCAAATTACATCAAATTGAATTTATATTTCGGAATTGTTTACTTGAGAAACCATAATTCACTTTCCTATAAATATATTTACTCCATAATATAATAATTATTTGCCCTAAACATAATTTGACCTGATATAGAGTGTCAAGGCTATTGATAAATTCCTTAAGATTGTTTTTCTCATTCTAACAATTCATACAACATTTCAATTGGAAATAAACAAAAATTTCTGAACTTTAATTTAACAAGCGGTACCTGTGTCGGATGCAGGTCAATTGGATGATGTCGCCCCAAGAGTAGTTCAGGACAACTCGTATGTAATTACATCTAATATTATCAAAGATGGTTCCTTCAGGATTGACTGATTAGTATCCCTTCTGAGAAGATGGTCATCAAACTTTGCATGATCGTTTCTTCAGAATAATTCTCATGCATCACCAGCCATGCGCCATATTCAGCCATTCCCATTAAGAGGTATCCTGCCAAAACGCAATCGATATCTTTCCGGATGAGTCCTTCTTGTTTCAGGTGCTCGATTTCCCGGATCATTGGATTAACCATTTGTTGTATCAGTTGATAGAATTTTGCCCGGAATGAATGATTATCGCCTACTGAGAGACTTTTTACAAGATTCATCATGGATATCCATTGGGGATATGAAGAAAAGAATGTTTTCCCTCGTTTTGCCAGTCTCAAGGCCATGTCTTTTTCTTCCTTGATCTCATTCCAGACATCATTATACATGTCGTAGAATATCCTGTCCGCACAGGCCATGAAGATTTCTTCTTTATTGCTGAAATTATCGTAGATGGTCCCCTTACTCATTTTTGCATGATGTGCAATATCGGATGTGCTTGTCTCAGCATATCCCTTTTCCAGGAACAGCTCGATAGATGATGAGAGGATGGCATCACGTTTGTCAGATGATAGATCAGTTTTTTTAGGGTTGTTCTGGAGAAAAGCAACTTTATTTTTGATCTCTTCTTTGATTACGTTGAGCGGTTTTCGCCCTTCGACCTGCTTATATCTAATAAGATTCAGTATCTTCAAATGAATACCAGAATAGAATGCACGAGTCTTCCCTGTTTTCAATGGCGCAGGAATAAGCCCTTCGAGTATGTAATATCTTATTGTGGAGATAGGGATCTTTGATCTCCTGGATAGTTCTGATATCTTCATGAGATCCTTTTCTTTCATCTCTTTCAGTGCTGATTTCCCGATGCTTTTTGCTAATATCCTATCCTTTATCAAAGGTTTTGATGCCTTGCAGTTTACTGCCGGGTAGTTTCTTAACCCCTCTCCGTGAAGTTGGATATGCTGATTAACGGGATTGAAGACTATATCCCAGCCTCTTATTAAGACGTTCTCTGTATCGCTCTCAGGATGAATCTGCAGATAATAGTAACCATACTCCACTACCCCCATGAGAAGATACGCAAGAACATGGAGATCCATAAAATGGATTGTTCCCTGACTGGATGCCAGAATGAGATCTGCCTCGATGGGATCAATAAGGTTATTCATGACGACTTCCAGCATATGCCGGGAACGAGGACTGTCTTTCATGAAGGCGCCCCTCGCGAGATTAAGCATATCGATCATATGGAGATGGGTAAGTTTGAATGACTCTGCACGTTTCCAGAGACGCATCAGTCCGTCGTCTTCGTTGCTGATGGAGAAATCATCACTCGCTATGTCATAGAACACATGATCGGCACATTCGTAGAACAGTTCTTCCTTGCTCTTGAAATAATGGTAGAAGGTGCTTTTTCCGATACCTGCATAAGCGACGATATCGTCAATATTTGTAGTGTCATAACCTTTATTACGGAAAAGATAGACCGCAGCCTTGACGATGGCATTACGCTTACTCGTATAGACTATGTCAGATTTCAGGTTAGAATGATTTTTTCCTGAGTTCTGATTTACTATATGACTTATCTCATCAAGTGAAATCCCCTTTTTCTGCAGTGACTGAATCTCTTTAAGCCTCTCTACATGCTCGACAGTATAATACGCCATGGTCTTCCCTGTTCTGACCGGCTCGGGCAACAGTCCTTGTCGTGTATAATTACTGATGGTAGCAGCCGATATTTTTGCGCGAGTACTCAACTCGGACATCTTCATGTGTTTAGGGTATTGCTTCATTGTATGGTCTCATTCCGCAATGATCAATTATCTGCTTTCCGCTTTGTATCAAAACAGAATAATAAAGTAAAGAAATAATTTGCCTCAATTATTTAAAGACATGATATTTTATCACTATATAATTGTGTAATAATATAAATATCAATATGTTATATCTTTAATGAAAATTATTAAAATTAATCCTTGACAGCGCTCTTTTGCTTTGTTACACATAACATACGAACGATACGGTACTGTACCATTACCAGTCGTAATTAATGACTGATTAAATACAATGCAAGGAGGACAATCTTTTGAGTAAAGGAAAAATCGCTATTATTGGTATTGGCGAGGTCCCTACGCGTAACATGCCAGAGCGTACGCATTGGGATATTATTTACGATACGTGTATGGAGGCGGTCAGAGATTCCGGTCTCCATAAGAATGACGTTGAGGGCGTGATCAGTGTCACTCCGCAGGCCCAGCCGAAGATCGCCGCAGAGCTTTCCTTCGGCAAACTGCCCGAAGAGCTAGGTCTTAAGGGCTGCAAGGATGCGGTCAGTGTCAATGCCGGCGGGGCATCAACCTCGAACGCTGTACGACTGGCCGAGCAGTGGGTGACGAGCGGTGTCGCCAAGGCAGTGATTGTGCAGCATGTCACAATCCATTCCACGATCCCCCTGATGGATCAGCTCAATTTCTTTGCCAAAGCGGGCGTGGACCTGCAGTGGGAATATCCCTATGGAACAACCTACAACATTATCATGGGTCTGATGGCTAATCGCTATATGTATGATTCGGGTTGTACACCCGAGCAGATGGCCTCGGTGGTAACGGCACTCAGGAGTTGGGCAACCAAGGATCCGAACTCTTTCTTCTACGGCAAGGATGTGCCTTCGGTGGAGAAGGTTTTAGCCTCCGACATACTCAATACGCCCCTGCACAAGAGAGAGAGCAATGTGCTGGGTGACGGCGGGTGTGCCATGGTCATTGTCTCGGCTGAGAATGCCAAAAAGATGAAGCGCCCGGCCGCCTACAAGCTGGGTGATTCCGTGCGCTATTTCAGCGGGACTTGCGTCATGCGTGATTTTAACAAAGTTGCGGAAGGGTTCCGCGTCACGGCCAAGGAGGCAATAGCTCAGGCCGGCATCACCAAAGAAGATGTCAGTCTCTGGAACTTATATCTGGCCTATCCCTTAGCCCATCCGATGATCTCGGAGCTGCTCGGGGTGGCGCCTGCAGGAATGGGCGGGAAGTACTTCCTTGAAGGCCGCATGTCCTTTGGCGGTGATATCCCCTGGTCCACAATCGGTGATGCGCCGGGCAGAGGACACACAGGTTCAGGTGTTAGTTCGGCGTGCTATGTGGAAACAGCAAGGCAGCTCATGGGCAAGGCCGGTGAGCGTCAGGTTAAGAACTGCAAATACGTCTACCAGAATGCCGGTGGCGGATCGGGATTCAACAACATCGCCACCATCTGGGGAAAGGAGATTAAATAATGGAATTCGATATGACAAAACCCATTCCGGAGACACAACCGTGGTCGGAAAAATTTTGGGAGGGAACAAAACAGGGCAAACTCCTTATCCAGGTCTGCAAAGACTGTAAATCAAAAATATTCTATCCGAGAAAATTCTGTCCTGAGTGCTGGTCCGGCAACCTGGACTGGATCGGGGCAAGTGGCAAGGCCACAGTTTTAACATTCTCCACGGCCTA
>Ga0074044_10003882_pt1 | contig 12550 bp, 11 predicted proteins | sample BogForMeECP23OM1_FD_94443 | JGI IMG/M metagenome (GOLD analysis project Ga0074044, IMG submission 94443) | Bog forest soil microbial communities from Calvert Island, British Columbia, Canada - Bog Forest MetaG ECP23OM1 | ecosystem: Environmental > Terrestrial > Soil > Wetlands ...
GCACTTCGGACCGGCATTTTGAAGTCATCACGAACCGCGGCCATAAAAAAGCGAGCGATATTTTCGCGGGGCTCGAGCTCGGTCAAAGTGATCTTTTCACGCACGTATTCAATCCCTTTGTTCTTGATGTATCCGTCGACTTTTTTACGCTGATCTTCATTGAGTTGGTATTCCTCCCCTAGGTAATTTAGAAGGTTTTGAGGATCAGAAAGGTCCGAGGTTGCGCGCCGGTCTTGAAAAAGTTCGAACTGAGAGGGCATCGGAATTTCAAAGCCTTTTAGTTTCGGAGTCGATGGCTCCTTTTGGCGTACAGTGAAAACAATCGCAGCAACTATCTTCGTGCCTGGGCGTTTGACTTCCCGAAACGCGAGTGAGATATCGGTTTTCTCGTTGATTTCCTTCATCGCCGGCTGCAGAGCGACGCGGTTGAAATCGGCGTAGCGCTTCAGCGATTCCTTGACAATCTTTCCCCGTCCATCGAACTCGATCGTGCCCAGTGAAAGCCGGAGTTCGTCGACGGTGACCTGCTGAGGACGTTTGAGATATTCTCTGCTCTTCGCCCACTGGTAAAGCCGGATCCCATAGGCCGATCCTAGGTTGAATGCATACAGGGTGCGGTACACAAAAAACGTCCTCTTTAAGCCGATCAGGTATGGGCGGAGTTTTTTGTCGAACGAAAAAGCAATCGATTTATCGTTGGGGTTTTTCTCAATGGAGCTGATCCAGTGGCAAAGGAGCTGCCGGGATTGTTCTTCGCCGGCTATTGGTGCCTGCGCAATCGCGACGAACCGACCCACGAATTGCTCGGCGGCGTCGCAAAAATGAGCAAAAGTGACATCGTTACGCTCCTGCGCAGCCAATACTGCAAAGTCAGCCAGCGATAGTGTGACTTCGGACAATTCGACTGATTGCTGGTCCAACTCGGCAATCAACCGTATCAAAAGCTTTTGCGCCCGGAGGGAAAGCCGATAGTGTGCTTCTGCGAGGGCGTTATGCTGGACGACTACCCGCGCGAGTTGCGAAGTGGGATCGGGTAAAATGGACGTGTCCTGGAGCTGTTGCATAAAGTGCGGTTATTAATTGAATCTCACTTTGTTGTAAAGCTCAATTCGTGAACATGTTAGACGCCACTTATTTGCGTATTTTCCTCACTTTGGCTCGGGCACCCGAGCCGCTATCAAGCAGTCATCGTTTGACCGTAGGAACCTCACTTTTGGTATCATTATCCCTCTCAGCCGAACGGACTAAGGCCCTGATTCTCGTCGACTACCAAGATTCACATCCGAGCGAAGCAGACACGCGTAAATTCCTCACTTTGAGTCTCTATCATTTTAACAGGGCGGACCGCATCGAGGGAGCCGTAAAAAGCTCACTTTTCTCAATCGCTCGATACAAAAAAACTAAATATTTTGATGCCGGCGCTGTCTGCGCAGCCTAAAGCTGGGTAAGAAACACGCGTAAAGATATTACTTTTGGCTCCGGCTCTGCATCGAGCGACCGTGTTGCAACTTGGCGTATAGACCTCACTTTTGGGTGAAGCCAATAAGCATTGGGCCAGACGGGATCGCAATGCGGAGATAACTCACCTTGTCCTTGCAAGTCCCCTCCCCCCGGAGTCCGGCGATTGGAGAAAGGCAAAAGGCCTCGCCATTTCGGGGAACGGCTATCCAAGATTGACGCATTGAGGTGGCCTCCTCGTCCGAATCCTGTAATTGGCTCGCCTCGATGATGAAAGCCCTTGGGGTGAGCTCTTGCGTCAAAATCTCACTTTGAAGGGGTCGCGAACCTTATCATCTCTGGGCTCGAATGGAATCGGGAAAGCGATGACGGCCAGCCAAATGAAAAGGGAGCGGAAGTCTGCTTACTATTTGGAAGGCCCGATCTAACGAGGGCTTCTGAAACCGGCCATTGGCAAGCCTTTTCAGACGTAACAGGATTGGAAGGCGCGGATCATCGAGAGCAGTTCGAGGCGAACGCCGCATAAGGAATCGGGTCGGCTAAGAAAAAAGGAATGGTTCGCGAAGCAAAGTGATGTTTTAACGCTATGGTCTCGAATGCGTGGACCCGGGGGATGCGAATGTGATTTTGTTCTGATTTCCGAAACCAACCAAAGAAAAACGCCGACGATGAGAAAGCTTAAAGCCTTCTTCGTTTATCTTTTTGCTTATTTATTTTCTTCGTTTTAAGCAGGAGCCGTACCAGGTTCAGCCCAGTTTGGGGAATTGACAGAGGGCTTGTATTGACAAAATGTTCCAATTCAAATAGTTACAAATGGTATTTTTTCTCAAGAGATTGCGGTAAATGGAAAGAATTGGAAGTTCAATGATGCCAGAAAGTGATGTTTTTACGGTCAAAAGTGGCTTTACTACGCAAAGAGACTAGGCAAAGTGATGTTTCGGCGGGCGAAAATGAGATTATTACGCGATTGTCGCTGGCTAAAGTGAGGATTTCACGATTGAAAGTGAGGTTTCTGCGCTTGCCTTCGCGATGTGAAACTTGGTGGGAAGAGGCAATCGGAGGGGCTGGAGATTAAAGAGGGTCGTGGCAAGCTGGGTCTGCCGTGGAACCGCAAAGTGAGATCCTTACGCCGACAGCGGGCTCCAATGCCTTTCGACAAAAGTGAGACTTTTACGCGGATATTCGGAACCTCGCGATAACCCGGTATGATTCTGCGCTTCTGCGCAGCTTATATGGGACTGGACGAAAATTACACCGGGTTCAAGGATCAGAGCCGCGTGTGGAAAAAGCGGCATAAAGCTCATCCAGTTTCTTGGTGACAAAGGATCCGAATTTCGGTGCGAGCCTTTCGTCGAAGATGAACCTAGTTCTGGCTTTAACGCGTTCGATTCTCACTACGGGACGACCAGTGGGGTCGTGCCAAGTTTCGCCCTCATGTTTGGCCGTCGCCTGGCAGGACAGTGCTGTGAATAGCTTCGCGAAACGAGCGTCAGTGTCTGCCGTGCGAAAGTTAGGGTCTGCAAGCAGCTTTTCTGTCGTCGAACGGGAATCATTGCGGTCGAACAAGTGAGCGAGAGCCATCCACCGCGGTCGACCCGCCTTCGGCGCCGGTCCGATTGCGTAAGCCACCTCGCCCGGAATCGCTCGTGCAACCGCAAGCAAGCGGGCTACCTCAGTCTTGTCCACCGACAGAGCCGCGATCAGCGTATTTCGATCAAATCCTGCTTCTTCAAGGTTTTGCGCGAAGAGAGCGCGCTCGATAAATGACAAATCGCGGCGCTCGCTGTTCTCTTTTCCCTGCGCGATGACGACTTCGGTATTGGACATTTCTCTCACTACTGCGCGGACCTTCTGGCGGAGAATGATGCAAGCTCGCAAACGCCGGTGCCCGTAAGCGATCTGGTAACGGTCGGATTTTCCGGGATGCGGCCGCACGAGAATGGGCACTTGCTGGCCATGAGTCTCTATACTTTTGACCAGGTCTCGAAAGGCTTGGTCGTCAGCCTGCGCAAAGCGGTCCGAAACAAACGATGGTTCGATGAAGTCCGGGTCGACCTCGACGACGTTAGATCCGCTGTTAAGCTGAGCGCGCAGCGTGCGACCGGTTTCAGCGTCTGCCGAAAGCCTTTGCAATGAAAGCCCCATCACCCTTACTGCGCCCGACCCGATCCGTTCGGTATGCGGGATTTCGTTGGGCGGGTCGCTCCCGTCACTCGTCGGAGGCCCAGCCTTCGATGGATTCAGTAGCTCACGAAGCGTGTCTTTGCGATTGGTGCTCATTCGCGTCCCCAAGCGTGCCTGATAAGTTCCTCGATCTCGCCGTTCACCGCGTCCAGCGCTTCTAACGCGCGATCGTAGGTTCCTCGTGAGAAGTTTTCCCGTCCGACCTCGTAAAGAGTTTGTTTTGTCAGGCCGGCGTCCGAGACAGCCGTCGATTTAACCATCGGATGTGTTAGGACGCGGTCTCCGAAGAGCGATCGGAGAAAGGCCACTATCTGGGTTTGGGGACCGTCGTTGGGTTCGTACCGAGTAACAAGATAGCGGAAGAAATCAAATCGAAGGTCACCGCCAGCCCCTCGCACCACGTTTAGTAAATCGCTGGTCATGAAGAGAAACTGGCCCATGCTTGCCACATCGAGCATTTGGGGATGAATGGTTACAAGTATCGAAGTTGCGGCACACAGAGCGCCGAGGGTTAGAAAGCCGAGCTGTGGCGGGCAATCGATAACGATGACGTCGTAAAGGTCTTGAATTGCGGAGAGAGTAGCGGTAACGCGTGCGAAGAACATCCCCTCGCCTGCAGATCCCCCCTCGGCCAGCACTTTCGGCGTTGTATGCTCAAACTCATGAAGCTCAAGGTTCGCTGGAACGACATCCAGGCCCGGGAAGTAGTTCTTGCGAATAATTTCGCTTAAAGGACGGCGCTCGTCGTCGTAGCGAATCGCTCCGTAAAGTGTCTCATTGGCCTTAACGTCAAACTCTGGTTGGTAGCCAAATAGCGCTGAAAGGCTCGCTTGCGGATCTAGGTCTATCGCGAGAACCCGGTAACCACGAAGGGCCAAGTTTTGTGCCAAGTGGGCCGCCGTGGTGGTCTTTCCAGATCCGCCCTTGAAGTTTGTAACGGCTATCACCTGCAAATGTTCGGTGCCCAGCCGATGTGGCACATAGGATCGGCTTTTGGCGCTTGGGTGCGACGTTGCGAGGTGCCGCCGAACCTCGTTGATCTGGTCCAAGGTGTACAAGCGTCGACCTCCCGCAGCAGTGTCGAGCTTTGGGCCCTGGCCCGCCAGCGAGATTTGACGAAGATAGGAGTCGGAGACGCCAACAAGTCGCGCAGCCTCACCACTCGTGAATCGGCGAAGCTGTTTTTGAGAGGCGGGTGGGAAAATTCGTTCGCGCAAGGCCTGAAGCTGCTTGCTTAGGATCGAAGCATCCGAGGCAATCAGGGAATCAATGGGCGTCTGGTTTAAGAAATGCGGCTTGAGTACCGTCGTCACGATGTGTTCCGTTTGTAACGTTACCTACTCGTTATGGAGCGGAACGGTGTGATAGTGGTCGCGACGCGTAATAGAGGTCAAGAAGAAAATTCACGGTTCTTAGCGTTATTGTCGCTGGCCTATGCCGTGCGAGTCAAGCTCGGGGGTGGTGGTCATATGAACAGCCATCGCGATTCGGCTCAAGGCTAAGTTCAAAGTAATGCATGTGGTAGCCGGGGATATTTTCGGGTCGGGACCTAGGGGGGCAAGAGTCTTGACAATAGCGGTGGTCTGGCGAGGAAGGTTGGCAGCTGCCAACCGGAAAATCATTGCCACAAACGTGGGGTTAGCGGAATCGTTTTTGAGCCGATCCCCTCCCCCGGTTGATTAAGCGACTTGGTGCACCGAGTTTTCTCGGGTTAGAATAGGGTGAATAATCGGTCGTTTTAGATCGGCAAAGGGGACCTGGTTGGCTGAGTTGGGAAGGGCTAAAGCATCGGCAGGGCCATTACGAGAGATCATGAAATATCATGAAGTGTCCTGAAGAACAATGAGATGTACTGAGTGTATCTGAACCTTTATTAAGTCGCTCTTCGGGCGAACGAAATTTGCGAATTATTCCTGCTGATTTGAAGGTCCCCAGTAGTTGACAGTTGGCGACATCAAGCGAACGATTCGATTAGCGCGGGGAAGGTAAAGCAGAACAAAATTCACGCGTCTTATCGTTTTGGCGCTGGCGTAACGTGGATGTAATGAAGCATTAGGGTGAGATGTTCATATGAACATAGTTCCTACGAATCGCTAGGCTGAAGCTAATGCAGTTGGACAGCTAGGGGTATTTTTGCCGGTTCGGATTTAGGCTGGAGTGTGAAGATAGCGGGTGGCGAGGAAAGTTGGCAGCTGCCAACCGCAAATTATTCCCACAAACTTTGGGGATAGCAGAACGCGTTCTGAGACGATCACCCTCATTGCAAACTCGGGTTTTGGTTTAGTTGCCAAGTGCGCCTCGTTTCAGACCTCCAAACGGGGGCGTTACCTGGCTGGGTTGGTGGGGGCGCATTACGATAGATACTGAATCATCTTGAAGAATCATGAGATGTACTGTTGTATCTGAATGTTTTTGAAGTCGCTTCCCGGCGGAGGCTGGAACTTTGAAGATTACTTTGGGCCGACTCGAAGGAACCATCTGTTGACAGTTGGCAACATGAAGCGAGCATTTGTTTAGGAGCGCGTTGGTAAGAGAGGAGTTTCCTTCGTGCTCCGAGGCTGTGGCGTTGTTAAAGTGGGAGGTGAGCGCAGCAGGTGTTTGGGCAGATTCGGGGGGGGTGAGGGCTTCCCGCCGGTTTTAGACTGCTCATCGTGATTTTGTTTTGGGCCCTTTCTATTTTTGCCCAAATCGAAAAGCGCGAAGATCGGTGCCTTTCGGAGTCAGTTGTAACGGGCGCTTTGAGATGCCGCTTGCGGGGCAATTGTTGGCAGCTGCCAACAGAGAAAAGCAATACCTCAGATTGTTCTATCGGGACTATGTTCATGTGAACATAGTCCCTCGCTCTATCGCGTACGCAAGAAAGTTGACAGCTGCCAACACCGGGTGGCGCACTGAGGGGTTGGTCTAGCAAGCGACTGGGGGAGGGGATATGAGCGATGGCCCCTCTGACACTCCTGTTGAGAAATCTCGCCAAGAGGTCTCCTACGCAGGCCGTTTTCGCAATTCTCTGGCAAAAATTAGAGCGTTCTGAGAATCTTCGCGTTAAGGCTAATGGGTGAATCCATTCAAAGAGTTCGCCGCTTTTGAGGGCAAGCTATACGCAGCATCAACACGACGTGTATACGTGAGCGCCGTCAAGACGGCATTGAAAATCGCAGGAATAGCCCCTGACGATTGTGGATCCCATGAAGAGGTCCTCGCGGTACTGCTTGAAGCGCAAGCGAAACAGAAGCTTCCTAGATCTTTAAAGATTGGTCCGTTTTTGGAGTTCTTGGATTCGCGGCTTCCGAAAAATCCCAACGATATACCAGACTATGAGCCAATCCGAAGGTGGGTAGTTGATCGCATTGGGGAGGAGACCAAGTTTGCCGCGAAGGCTTCTATTTATGTCCGGCGTGATTTGGCGATTCTGGCCGGTCTGTGCGCAGCGCCGGAAAAGGGCTCACCGCGGCGCTGGCCGAAAAGCGCACTGGTGGTGACCAGGCAGGGTGGAAATTTTTGCGTTACTTTATGGGACAAAGCGGTGGAAGCGCCGAGCCTTGCCCTGGCGCTCCTTTATTGGGACAACTGGCGAAGGCGCTTGGACCGGCCGGAGCAAGGCCGATTTTTCCGGAAGTCTTGGGCCTATAGTCCGCTACTATTCCCAAATTCTAAGGGAGAGGCATTGACGAAGCACTCAACGCGAAATGCTCTCTTGCGGCTAACAGTCCGAGGGGAGGGGCGGGTACGGTTGACTCCGGGCGATATCCGGCGGGCATTCTTGGAGGTTGGAGGGGCAGCCGGGCAGGAAAATTAAAAAAAGTTTGGGATGGGGGACGGTATTTGAGGGGATCCCTGCGCCTTCTTTATTTGGGGGAGTGGGCACGTGCATAAGTTCTCTTCCCGAGCAAACGGCTCAGCGGGAGGTTTAGAGACGTTACTTATTGGAGGGGGGGCACATTTCCGTGTTCGAAACGCTATATCCCTGTCCGAAACGCTTCCCGGTTCCCGGCGAGGGGTCAAAGCCCACGTTGCGTTCAGTAGTCGTGGGCAGCAAAAGCGAATCATGAAACATAATGAATCATGCTGAATCGTTCTGAATATCAGGTCTTGCGCTGAATCTGTTAAGCATCGTTCTAGTACTCTTAAAAGCGCGGGGCCGGAAGCCCTAGGGCGGCTAACCCAGGAGCGTTTAAACTGCTTCGTCGCGTTCAACATTGCTCTAGAGTCAATGGTGTTGAATCATCATGAGCTGTCGCGAAATATTCTGAAAATAACCTTGAAGAACCCTGAAACATTCTGAAGACTGCAACTTCGTTAATGAGGGAAAAGCCCAAAGCATATCGCTCGCCTCTCTGGAAGCATCTGGAGGAGATACGAAGATGGCGGCGCGAGCAGGAGACATGGGAAGCGATCGCTGAAAGGCTGCGGGTTAATTACGGGATCGTGATTTCTTTTCAATCCGTCCAATCGTTCTTTAAGCGTGCCATTGATCCAGACCACAAGCGACCGTTGGGCTTTGAACCTGAGACTGTAACAAGCGCGCCAGCTCAAAAGCTTGCGGTTGACCCGTCACCCGTTGAAGAGTCGGTTGACCCGTTTTCAATAGAAGCGCCATCCAATCCGATTGACCCCTTCGCGAAATCCAGAAGGAAATACCAACAAGAAAATCCCAATGAGTAAAGACAGCAAGCCCGACAAACATCCGGTCACCCGGCGACTCATAGCCTGCACGCAAAGCACGGGCCGTGTCGGGAAAAGCACAGTGGCCGAAGGACTGATCACTTGGCTCAGATTTGCCGAAATCCCGTATGCCGCGGTCGATTCCGACCGCCAGCATCGCACGCTGGCTAATCGGTATCCTACTGTCGATACATTCGACGCAACCAAATCAATCAACGACTTTCATACGATGGTTCGCGCGTTGCCGGATTTCCCGGTTACGATTGTTGATTTTCCCGCACAAGCCACAGACTTCCTACTGGGAGCGTTCCAACACTTCCGTCTGCTTGACTCCTTTGAAGCTTCCGGCGTTCGTCCGACTTTGTTGATTTTTGCCGCGGATGATTCCACCGCGGCCGAATCCGCCTCAGCCAGCGCGCGATTCTTCCTGGATAAGGCGGACTACCTCCTAATCGAGAATCCCGCCAAATTTCAGAGCGAAGAGTTTAAGAAAACCGCACTCTTCAAATGGCTCTCTGAGCGCAAGACACCCACGATTCGATTGCCAGCAGTTACAGAGGTGACAATCAACGAGTGGAAATCGCTTGAACGCCGCACCAAGAAATACATCCAACTGGAGGAGGCAATTAAGCATCCGGACCTGTTCTACACGGTGCGTGACGAACTGACGTATTTTCGTGATACTTTCCTCGCACAATTTGAGGACTGCGCGGTACCGCGGATCATATCGGATGCGGCCCTCATCAAAAACAAGATTGTCCGGGGAGAGGCGCTCAAGACTGTCCCCGCCGCTGCTGCTTTGGAAGACCCATGGCTTTAAACGATTCAGACAACGTTGTTGATTTCCCAGGGGCATCTCACTCCATCAGCCCGGAACTCGAATTTCTGCTCATGGGCTTAACCGAGGCACAGAAGCAAACTGTTATTGACGCCTTCTACGGATTTGCACGGGGCGACGCGCAAGGATTCAACGCCCGATTCGCCGTTCTTCTGCAAGTCCACGCACTTGCCTTGAGAAACTATCCGTCCAAGCTGCAGAAGGTTTTTGACGCAGAAATTAAAACCCTGGGGGAGGAGATTGGCGCGCAACAAGCTGTTGTGAAACAATCCACCGCGGAGATCCTGGAGGCGTCGCTCGCGTCCCAAAGACAAGTTGCAGCACTGCGTCATCTCGTCGAGGGCACCGAAATCCGTCTGGAGAAAGAGTTCCGAGAGATCCAGCAACAATGGGATCGGCACACGTCCGCAATACAGCACGCGGCCGAGACCGTCGCCGAGAAAGCGGATCGGCTAAAATCTGTCTCCATGAATGTCATCGTTTTGTCCGTCGTAACCGGCTTCATGCTTGCTTCCATTGCGCTCGCGTCCATTTTTCTCTGGCCGCACTGATAATCATCCGCTCAAGTTGTGCGGAGGGGCGCGCTGGCCCGGCGCTCAAGTTCGCGCCGGCGTTTTCTGCTACGGCTGGCCTGGGCTTTCTCTAAAATCGGCTCGACTTTCGCTTGTGCGTCGGTCGGAAAGCGACTCTGGGATTCAAACCAGCGTTCCAGCTCCTTGAGGGCTGGAATCTCACTGCCGGATCGCAGGCCCAGGGCCAGGAGGGCTTCCGGGGTGGGGCGCCACCAGTTGAGCTCCTTACCCGGCGCCGTATAGACCAATTCGCTCCTCCTTAGCTCTTCGAGGTAAGGGGCCGCGTCCAGGGAAAGAATCTCACCTATCCTCGTCTTTGAGACCCCACCTTTGCGGCGATGACCGATCACGACCAAGAGTACCGCCCTGTGCTCGTCTGTCAGGGAGTCGGCAGAAGCACAGGGAAGCCTGCGGATACCGGATAACACTTCCAGAAGATCGTTTTTTGACGCGAGCGTCCACTCGGTCCCGTGTTCAGCGAGATTCCACGGGAACCAGGGGCACAGGGAGATTTCGAGCTCCAACTCGCCAAGGGCGCCGAGCACCGCTGGCTTTGAACACCCAATCCCCAGATCGTTAAGACGCTGATAGAGCTCCATAACCGTCCAGCGGCGGGACTCCCTTCCCGTTAAGCACGCCAGAAGAGCAGGTTTAAGGTCGGTGGTAAGGGCTTGTGTGCCGATCAATTCTTCCAGGGCTTCTCGCGTCGGCATAAGGCTGCTTGACGGTTTCCGCGTTGAGGTTTTTAACACGGTTTCGAAAAAGATGCAACTATACGACCAAGTAACATGATCCAAAAACAGGCAACATAATAGGGATTATGTCGACTGCTCGGTTTTCCCGGAAATGGGATTCTTGGGAAAATCGGGGGCAGGGACCCTCGAGGTCCCCCCGGCAGGGCCGCCGACTTGCCGTGCTTGCTTTAGTAGAATAGAGTCCCGGCGTGCCGCTGACGATTCAACTAGAGCCCTCCGCACAGCAGACCGCTTTCAACCTCAAGCGCTGGGCCGAACTGCTGGCCGATCCAGAGCTGGCACGCCTACCGCACCGGATCGAGACAGATCGGCATGGACACATCCTCATGAGCCCTCCGCCGGCACCCAAGCACGGCAACTTCCAAAGCGAAGTAGCCCACCTTCTAAGATCCTTGCTCATCGCGGGACGTGTCATCACAGAGTGTCCGCTCTCAACCCCGGATGGCGTCAAAGCCCTCGACGTCGCGTTGCTGAGGCCAGGCCGCGCTCAAGAACTACGCTCCACGACCTGTTTGGTACGCGCGCCCGAAATTTGTGTTGAGGTGCTTTCGGTTTCCAACACGCCAGCGGAAATCGCCGAAAAAATTGCCCTCTACTTCGAGGCAGGTGCACAAGAGGTTTGGACCTGCGATCAGGACGGAACCTTGGAGTTCCACTTTTCTACGGCCCCGGAGGTCCGGCAAGCCTCGGAAATCTGCCCGGAATTTTCATCAGTTATTCGCTTGGGTGAATGAGCGGGTAAGGGGTTCCACTATCCCTGTAACGTGACACTTCACGGTAATTTCCAAACCGTCGCGTAGCGAACCAGAACTGGTAATGGGGTGACGACACGAAAGTGTCAGAATTGTCCGGTTCCGAGAGAACCCAAATTGGACAATTTTAGGCCTTGAGCGTGAATTGGCACGGATTGAGCGGCTGGAAGACGCCGCGGAGGGCATCTGGTTGTCGTTCCAAGGTTGAAAAGCGTGCGCTTGATTGTCTGATTCCGATCGCGAAACAGAGCTTTTCTGTACACTGTCACCTTCGCCGGCTCCAGGGTACCTTAAAAATCGTTCCAGCTCGAATTGCTAAACGCGGGCGTCCGCCGCAGCTTCGCGAACCGGACAATTTGCGCACCTTCGTGTCGTCACCCCTAGTGCGTTTTGCTTGCCCTTTAAGCTTGTTTTTGATACCCGAACACTGCAAGCTTCAAGTCCCTAGTTCTCCTCAACACGCATAGGGGGAGCAATCGATATGAGATTCCAAACAGTGGCAGTGTTTGTGTTCGCCTTTTTATCAATGACGATCACGCACTCGGCCAAGGCTGTGGTGGTGATTGATAACCCATTCACGTTCGAGCTGACGATAACTACTTCCCAAGTACTTACCGATCCGACTGTGGTTCTCTTCGACGCAAGTATTCCGACGCAACGTTTTGATTTTGGAGAATTCGCTTCGCCAGGCACTTATACAGCAATTTTCGATGGCGACCTTGGTTCAAGCACGACTAATTCCTTTCTATCTTTGTACGGAGAAAACTTGTCACCCAATCCTGCAGTTGCTGCCGCTTTTCCATCCCCGATCGCTGCGAATGTCATCGGCCAATCGTTCTCGGCGGCGTTTCCGAACCCGAATTTCTCCGAAACAGGGGTCGGCAACGCCTTATTAAATCAGGATGCGGCTACCGTTTTGGCATTCTCCAACCAGGAGCTTCAAGCAAACTCAGCACCATTAGGAACTTCACTCGAACTCGTAGGGTTCACGAATGGACAAAACATCGGGTCTTTGACTGTTACTGTGGTGCCAGAACCTCAGAGTTCGGGCCTTCTAGCGGCGGGATTGATTCTGTTGTTCCTGTTAAGCGGAACCTTACGCCGCCAACATCTGGAACCATGCTTCCTGGCCAACCGGTCGACACAGCAGAATCCCATGCGTGACTACCTAGGCTGAACGCATCCACCCCCACTGACTTCAGGGAGTGCAGTTGATCAAGCGCCGCCTTTTCTTTCGGAGAAAGGGCAAAGTATTGAACGCATTCTTCGTGCGTGAAGCAGGGACGCCCGTAGAGTGCCTCTACCTCGTCACCTTCAAGCACGGTGAGA
>Ga0074044_10003883_pt1 | contig 12550 bp, 12 predicted proteins | sample BogForMeECP23OM1_FD_94443 | JGI IMG/M metagenome (GOLD analysis project Ga0074044, IMG submission 94443) | Bog forest soil microbial communities from Calvert Island, British Columbia, Canada - Bog Forest MetaG ECP23OM1 | ecosystem: Environmental > Terrestrial > Soil > Wetlands ...
TATGAGCCTGCTTCCGATTGGCTCCGATGCGATCGCTGGCGCCCAGGCCGGGTTTGGCAAGCCGATAACCCGCAAATATCGCGAACGGTTCGAATTCACGAGCCAGTTTGAAGGTGCCGAGCGCATCGCGACCAAGTACGGCATCACCCGTGACGACACCGACCGTTTCGGCCTGGAATCGCAGCTCCGGGCGAAGCGCGCAATTTCAGAAGGGCGCTTCCAATCTCAAATCATCCCCGTCGAGGCTCCCATGCCGAAAGGTGATGGCGAGCGGAGCGGCGAGACACGAACTGTCACTCGTGACGAAGTGCCGCGCGATACGAGCCTCGAAGCTCTTGCCGGTCTGAAGCCGGTCGCGCGCCCGGACGGCATCCACACCGCCGGCTCTTCGTCGCAGATTGCCGACGGCGCCGCCGCAGTACTTCTGATGAGCGAGGCAAAAGCGCGGGAACTCGGATGCCGGCCGCGTGCCCGCGTGACCGATACGTGCCTGGTCGGCTGCGATCCCATACTGATGCTCGAGGGGCCGATTCCGGCGACCCGCAAGCTGCTTGCCAGGAACGGTCTTGGAGTGGCGGACATCGATGTCTTCGAAATAAACGAGGCGTTCGCCTCGGTGGTTCTGAGCTGGGCGCGCACGCTGGGCCCCGACATGACGCGGGTTAATCCGAACGGCGGAGCGATCGCGCTCGGCCATCCGTTAGGCGCGACCGGATGCGGGCTCGTCACCAAAGCGCTGAACGAACTCGAGCGCAGCAATTGCCAGCGAGCGATCATCACGATGTGCTGCGGCGGCGGTCTCGGCACCGGAACGCTGATCGAACGCGCGTGAGAACCTGATCGCTACGGGCGATTCGGAACTGATTCGCCCGCTTACAACGATCGTGCGTCGTCGATGATGGAGCGCGTCACGGCTTACGTCATCTTGGCGCATAGCTCTCCCGGAACAACGAGTTCTTTTTCCGGGGGACACGTGCGGCGCTTGATGGAACCAGCTACGCACATCGCATCAGACCGGATGGAGAAAAATCATGGGTAAACTGGACAAGAAAGTTGCAGTAATCACCGGCGCCGCCAGCGGAATCGGCCGTGCCAGCGCCATCAGGTTTGCCGGCGAAGGCGCCGCGGTCGTGATCGCAGATCTCAATCGCGAAGGCGGCGATGCCGCGGTGCGCGACTGCAGGGAGAACGGCGGCAATGCGGTGTTTCAGTTCGCCGACGTCGCGCGTGAAGAAGACATCAAGGGGTTGGTCGATCGCGCGGTCAAGGAATTTGGACGCCTCGATATCATCTACAATAATGCGGGACTGGGTGGCGCGGTCGGACCGCTGGAGAAGACGACGGCCGACAATTGGGACCGCAGCTTCGCGATTCTGCTGCGGGCGGTGTTCCTTGGGATCAAACACGCGGTCCCCGAGATGCGTAAGGCGGGCGGCGGCTCGATCATTTCGACCGCGTCGATTGCGGGACTGCGCGGCGCGGCCGGGCTTCACGCCTACTGTGCGGCGAAAGCGGGCGTTATCAGCCTGACCCGCTCCGCGTCGATCGAGTTGGCCAAGGACAAGATTCGGGTCAACTGCATCTGCCCTGGCCTGATCGCGACGCCCCTGACCTACAACCGGATTCCAGGCGGCGAACAGACCGCAACGCAGCTATTCGCGGCCTTTCAACCGTGGCCGCGCGCCGGCCGTCCCGAAGACATCGCCGCCATGGCGCTGTTCCTCGCCAGCGATGACTCCGAGTTCGTCAGCGGCCAGGCGATGGTGGTCGATGGCGCGGTGACATCGGGAATGGGTGCGGGAAGTCTCGCACAACGCCCCCAGGACGCTCCGTCGATGCTCGATGACGAATGGTCGGGCCCGTCATTTCAGATGAAGCGGCCGTCCTAGGAGTGGAGCTTCGGCGATCCGAATCCGGGAGATGGCTGCCCAGCGGCAATTCTTCATCGAGGGGTCTGCGACGCAAAGGGTAGCGGCCCGGTGTAGCGCGCACGCGGCCTGATGATTCTGCCCGACTGGTACTCTTCTATAGCGTGGCCGATCCAGGCGATTACGTTGCCCAAGGCGCCCAGGCTCGCGACCGCATAGTTGGGCAACTGCAGCGCCCTGCCCAGCGCGACACGAGCGAAATACATATTGGGGTGAAGCTCACCGATCAGTTGTCGAACCTCTCGCTTGATGGTTTCCATCGCGGCGGTTGTCGGAGATCGCGGATAGGCCCTGGCGATAAGCTGAACCAGAAGATCGACGCGAGGATCACCGTGGGGATAAAGCCGATGCCCGAATCCAGGGATGCTTTCGCCGCGTCTCAAGCAAGCAGCGATTGCTCCGCGCGCGTTTCCGGCCTTGTGTACTTCAGCAAAGAGCGCCTGAACCCTCTCTGCCTGGGCTCCGGTCTTGCTGCCCTGCGCGGCGCAAAGCGCAGCCATTGCGGCTGAATAGAGCGGCGCCCCGGCAGAGGCCACACAGCGAGCGGTGAAGGTCGATACGCTCAATTCATTGTTCGCGCTCATTATCAGTATCGCATTGAAGAGCTTTGCGGCCGCGGGCTTGCCGGGCACCCAGGCTTGTTGGAGAAGGCGGGCAAGTGGCGCACCGGTGTAGGCGCGACCGGTTGCCACCGCGACCATCAACATCAGGATGCGCGCGCCGGTGTATGCCACCGCGGGGAGGCTGTAATTGTACGCACTCTCATCTTCACCCTCTGCCAAAGTGAGTGCGATCTGAAAGCGCTGCTGCACCCCGAAAGCGTCTCGTTTCACCCGCGCCACATAACCCGCCGGCAACGCGACGCCGCTATCGGCGAACAGCGCCGGTCCGCGAGGTTGAAATTCACCCAGCCAAATCAGCGATGCGACCTCTTCGACCTGACGGGTCATCGCCAGTTCAACCGCGTCGTGACCGCGATAGTAGATTCGCCCTTCGGATATGAGTGCGATGGCGGAATCGAGAATCGGCGCTCCCCATTGCAGACTCTGCGTCGCGACCTGCTCTGGATCGTGCCGGGCGAGCTTTCGGGTTTTGAGCTGTTCGATATCCTCCGTGCTGTAACGCCTGGACCGTTTGTTGAGCGACACCGGTTCCGAACGCACCAGGCCACGGCTCACGTACGCGTACAGCGTCGGAGTGCTGACTCCCAGCTCTTTCGCGGCGCGCTGGGCGCTCAGGTAATTTTCCGGCACCGTTGCTGCTCTCTCTTCGGATCCCGGCTCGGAAGCGGTTCCCGAGGCGCCATCGAAGTAGACCAAATATTGATTACATAATCAACATTGACGAGTCTTGGCTTAATTCGTAAATAGAGCACGGGCCGCGCTCGACGATGATCTGGCCGGACCATGTGGGCGCCTTAGTCCCCTGCGCGCGGCTGCAGTGCGGCGGACATTTGTCGATGCGCGGCCCGGCTCTGAAAAACAGGAGAGCATCCGATGCCATACGCCCAGGGACGCACCTACTACGACGCGGACAGCCATCTGATGGAGCTGAGCGAATGGTTGCCGCAGTTCGCCGACCCGGCGATTCGCGGCCGAATTCGTCCGCTGCAGTTGGGAGGCGCGGGAGGAAACGCCGCCCAACTCATCGCGCGCGCAAAGGCGCGCGCCACGGATGCTGAGGCGACCCGCAAACTGGAAGAGAACGTGATGGGCGCTAAGGGCTGGCTGGCCCTGGGCGCATTCGATCCTGCGGAGCGCAGCCGCGCTCTCGATCTAATCGGCGTCCAGCGTCAATTGGTATTTCCCACCTTCGCCTTTACCCAGTTTCAGGGCGCCGACCCCGACCTGCTCTATGGCGGCACCCGGGCGCTCAACCGCGCGATGGCCAGTTTCTGCGCACAAGACAAACGGTTGGTCGCCATCGGATGGGCACCCTGGGACGATCCCGAGCGTACGTTGCTCGAAGCACAGGAGGCCGTGAAATTAGGCTGCGGCGCAATACTGGTGAACTCCGCACCCGCAGGCGACAAGTCGCCGACCCATCCCGCGTATCATCCGTTCTGGGCGTTTCTTCAGGACAGCAACGTCCCATTCATGCTGCATGTCGGCGGTGGCGGGCGCCCGCTTAGGCGCGCCTTCAATAACAACGGCAAAGCGCCGACTCTCGATTGGCTTGGTGGTGGCGAAAATATCCGCTCGAAGGACTACATGACGCTGCATCAGGTGCCGGAGCAGTTCCTGTCCGCGATGGTGCTGGACGGAATTCTCGATCAATTCCCGAATCTACGCGGCGGAGTTATCGAACAGGGAGCATTGTGGTTGCCGTCCCTGCTGACGCGTCTCGATCTGTGTCAGGCGATGTTCAGCAAAAGCGAGCCGGCTCTGCGGCTGCCACTGAAAGCCTCTGACTACTTGCGCCGGCAGGTGAAAGTCACACCGTTCCCGACCGAGCCCGTGGGATGGATTATTCAGAACGCGGGCGCGGAGACCGTGCTATTTTCCACTGACTATCCGCATCCCGAGGGTACGCGCGATCCTATCGCCCGTTTCGAGGCGACGATGCAGTCGATCGGCGAGGACGCGAAGGAAAACTTCTACCATCGCAATTTCGCCGCGATGATGGGGTACGCAGAATAGGTGGCGCGGGCGTCCCTGCGCGTGGATAGCAGACTTCGCTCAGAATGAGAAAAGACTGGCGTCTTGTGTCATTCCGAAACTTTTTCTTGAGGAATCCCGGATCAGCGAGAGGTTCGTTTCGCTGCTGCCTTAAGGAGTCGGCACCGAAGCCTTCTTCTGCTTCTTTCGCATCAGAGCTTAAGTCCAGCTCCCTCCAGCCGCTGTTCCAGCACCGGAAGGCGGTCGTGGCCCCAGAACGGCTCATTTTCGAATACGAAGATCGGCACGCCGAAGATATGGTCAGTGGCGGCTTCGTCCTGCGCGCGTTCATAGTCCGCCGCGCCCTCGCCCGCGAGATAGGCGTGATACTGATCGGCTGAGAGCCCCACCGCCGACACTACCGCCGCGACCTGATCCGCATCGTCGGGTAGCAACTCGCGTTTCCAGAAGAGTTCGTAGACCTTGAGATTGAAAGGCAGCAGCCGGTCATGCTTTTGCGCGAACAGACCACCGATCAGCGCGATACGCGTGTCGTAGACCTTGAGTTGACTACGAATCACCAGACCGCGTGACTTCGCCCAGCGCCGCGCGTCTAGGTACGAGTATCTGGTCTTGTACTCCGAGTAGAGGCTGCGCTGGCCTTTGTCCTTTACGCGCAACTGAAAAGGAATCCAGCGCACGCTCACGTCATAGCGCTTCGCCAACTCGAGTCCGGGTTCGAATGCCAGATAAGCGAACGGACTCTTGTAGTCCGAATACATTTTGACTTCTCTGGTCGCCATGACCGAGACTTCAATTCGCTCCAGTGATAAGCGTCATCATCTCGGAAGCTCGCTGCTCACTTCTTCCTGAAGGCGAAGTGATCTTCCATCTTCGCCCTGACCTCCTCCATGTGGGTACAGTACTGGTTGAAACCTCCGTTGTAGTTGCCGTCCTGCCTGCGCTGGAACTCGCCCTCAAAGTTGTAGTAGCCGGGTGTGCAGTCCTGATTGCGGCTGGTCTTGCCGCGATGCTCGATGACTTCCTGTACCCACCACTCCTCCGCCTCCGGGGTGGCATCGATCGACCTATGGCCATGGCGGCGCGTGTAGTCGATGCACGCGGCGATGTGATCGCCCTGGGCCTGAAGCATGTCCGTCAAGTTGAATTGGAAGGAGGCTTGGTAGCCGCCCATGATGAAGAGATTGGGGTAGCCCTGCGTGTGGATTCCCAACAGCGTGCGGATGCCTTCACGGTATTTGTCATTGAGATCGAGGCTGTGTTCGCCCTTGATCTCGTTGTAGATGCCGGTCTTCTGCACCTCGAAGCCCGTGGCGTAGATGAGGACGTCGAGTTCGTATTGTTTGCCCTCGAACACAGGGCCCTTCTCGGTGATCTCCGTGATGCCCTTGCCCCTGGTGTCCACCAGATGGACGCTCGGCCGGTTGTAGGTCGGCAGGTAATCGTTATCGAAGCACGGCCGCTTGCACATGAACATGTACCACGGCTTGAGCGCCTCCGCGGTCTCCTTGTTCTTCACCAGCTCGTCGATGCGCCGATGGATCCTCATCATGTAGTCGATATTCGCGTTTTCCTGTTTGCGGACCTTCTCCTCCGGAGATATGGCGTCCAGCTCCGCCTTTATCCTGTCGGCGAGCAGTGGCGTCATCTTCGCTTGCTCGCGCCTCTTGGCCTGCCACCCGGGCTGGAGTTTTCGCGCCCAGTTGGGATCGGTCGGCCAATCGTCCTTGATATCGATCGAAGACGGCGTGCGCTGAAACACATACAGTTCTTTGGCCGCTGCGCCCAGGCGGGGGATAGCCTGCACCGCGGATGCCCCCGTGCCGATGATGCCCACCACTTTATCTTCCAGGCCCGACAGGTCCGGCTTGGTGTACTCGTAGTCCCATCGCGAGGTGTGAAAGGAGTGGCCCTTGAACGACTCCATGCCATCGATCTTGGACAGCTTGGGCTTGGAGAGGGTGCCGTTGGCACAGATCACGAACCTCGCCTTCAGACGATCGCCTCTGTCCGTCGCGATATGCCACATCTCTTCGGCTTCGTCCCACACGGTGGAGGTGACGGTGGTCTGGAAAATCGCGAGCTCATACAGGTTGTACTTTCGGGCGATGGCCTGGCAGTGGGCGAAAATTTCGGGGCCCTTCGCGTAGTGGTTCTTGGGCACGTAGTCCATCTCGTCGAGAAGGGGCAGGTAATCGTAGGCGACCACGTCGCACGCCGCACCCGGGTACCTGTTCCAGTACCAGGTACCGCCCACGTCCGCTCCCCGCTCCACGATACGGATACTCTCAACGCCACACTCGCGCAGCCGCGCGGAGGTCAGAAGCGCGGAGAACCCTCCGCCGATGAACAGGCATTCGACGGTATCGTTGATCGCCGCGCGAGGCGTCGTTTCGCCGCCGTATGGGTCGACCGCGTACTTCGCCAACGCGCCATCGAGGTCCGACGTGTACTGCGAGGTGCCTTCCGGCCGGTAGTGCAACCGCAGGTCGCGCTCCGCGGCGAACTTCTGCTTGATCGCATCGTAATAGCCCTGCGGCGGCCTCGCGGCCTTCGGCGGGCGGCCACTCGTGGCGGTGGTATGGGGCTTATCCTGCGGCTTCTCCAATTTCATACCCTCCTTGCATATGCGCATTGTGTCGCATTGATGGAGCAGTGGTCATGCCTTGCGGGGCGTAATGCCATCCTGGGCGCATGACTTTGTGAGCGACGATCAGACCACCCCGTAGACTGGAATAAGGGGCGATGCGCTGTCAATGTCAGGCGAATCGCGATCGGCTTTGGCGGGTCGATCGTGCTCATGGATAATCCTTATCTTCGACGCGGCGGCTTTCCATCTCAACGCGTTCTCTTTGCATTTGAGGCCGCGCCCTTGCAGGATCTGTCGCGGGAGGATCAATGAGGAAGATCATTCAGCTGCTGGCTGTCGCCGGATTGCTCGTAGCGGCTCCGGTATGGGCGCAGGCGCCTAATAGCGCTGCGGCGCCACCTACGGCGGTTAGCGCGGGTGCGATGCCGCCGCAGTGGGATCCGAGAATTCCGCTGCCCAAAGGTGCGACACTGATTTCCTCTACCGTGCCAAAATCCGGTGTCGTTTATTCCGCCGATTTTGCGGTGCCTGGCGACTACAACGAGCTGGTGAAGTTTTACGACACGGAAATTCCCAAGGCTGGATTCACGCCAGGACCAAAAATGGCCTTTGCGGCGCGGAGGGTCTATGACCGCAGCTTCGGCACGGCGGATATATTGGATAGCGTGCTGATTAGCCCCAGCCCCACCGATTCCTCAAAATTCATAGTACGTATCGCGTACACCCCACCATCCAAGTAGAACGCGACGACTCCACAGCCGCGGGAAGCCGGAAACATGCGCTTCGCTTGGTGCGGTCCCCAAGGCGATTCCGTCGATCAGAAATAAATCGGCTCTTTCTGCCCCTTCGCGGATTTCTGCGCGTTTCTGTCATTCCCGCGCGCGTGCCTGGCGTCCGCGAGGAATCCCGGATCCACAGCTGAACGTGATGCCACTGGTGGCGTTTATGCTTTTGAATACACAGCAGACCGCATCGCCGGATTGGTGGAAGCAGTAGACACAGGGGACTTAAAATTCTCTGGATGGCAACCTCCGTGCGGGTTCGACCCCCGCCCTGCTCGCGCTCCGGGAGCCGACCATCTCGCACCACCTCGCGATCCTCAAGGATGCGGGCCTGGTTGCAATGCGGATTGATGGCAACACCCACTGGTATCGGCTCGACCGCGATGCGCTGGGCCGCATCAATCGCTCGGTGTTCGCGGCCAATCTGTCCCGGGTGCCGTACCAGGCCGACGGCGAACTATGGGAGCGCGAAGTCCTGCGCAATTTCCTCGACGGCGACCGCCTCACCAAGATCCCCGATGCGCGCAAAAAACGCTGGGTGATCCTGAAATGGCTGGCCCGCCGCTTCGCCGTCGACTCCCGCTACAGCGAGGCCGAAGTCAATGCCGTCCTGAAACATCACCACCCCGACGCCGCCACCCTGCGCCGCGAACTCGTAGGCTACCGAATGCTGGAGCGCAAGAAAGGCATCTACCGCCGACTCCCGGAATCAGAATGGAAAGCGTTTTAACCGATTCCCGTTGACTACTTCAGACTGAACGTCTTACCCGGGATTCGCAAAGTCCGATCCTTGCCGAGTCTAATGGTCGAGTCCTTCGGGCCCTACGCGCGCTTTTTTGGAAATCACCAGCGGCAAATATGCTGCAAACAGATTCCTCGTACCTATTTCGCTCACAAATGCAAGGCCGTGCGCGAAATCAAAGCCGCAGTCCGCAAACATGTATCCTTGAAAGCCTGGCGCGGTCACCGAGGCCAACGTCGTGTATGTCGCTCCCGCTGCTATGTTGCCCGTGGAGACCGTCTGTGTGTTGCCGCTACCATCAAAAAACGTGAGCGTGCACGTCCCCGACTTCTTGGCAGTACCAAACGGGTCTGCTGAGGTATTCGAGATCGTGATAGACGTATCGAAACCCTCCTGGTTCGTAACAAACGAATACAAAAGTCTTGTCTCCGAGGTCGTACCTCCCCCCTGGATGGCGGCAAGAGTGTTCTGGCAGGTGCTCAGGGTGGTCATGCATGAGTTAACGCTATTGGTGCAGGTGGTTTCGTTGTTGTTGCAGGCATTCAAATTGCCGGTGAGCGTATTCTGATTGTTGGTGCATGCATTAAGGTTGTTGTTACAAGTGACCAGCTTACCCTGGCACGAGGATGGTGCCGGTGCCGCCTGCGCAACGTCGATTCCCAAAACGGCGAGGGTTACGAGCGCAGCCACTATCGTCGCCAATCGCCCACCCGCCAACAAAATGTGTGAAGGTCCTATTCCATGCTCTCCGTGTCGATCTCTGGTGCGAATTTCTGTCACCGCGACGCTTAAGGTGCCAATCCCGTGTACACTCATATGCTCCTCCTTCAGTCTCCTCTGGGAATCAGATCAAACCGTCGGCGATCACCCATGAAAAACCAATGGCATGCGGTTATCACATCAATGGTTCCGCGCGAAATCGCGCGGACTGGCGCGAGGGCGACCGATCTCCCGTTGTGAATTAATCCGCCTGTCTTTGACTCGATGTTCTGGTCCCGCTTCGGCATCTGGGTTGAGGGTCCCATCGCAGTTAATCCGATCGACGACAATCCTCAGCTTGAATCCTTAGTGTGGCTGGAATCAACAGTGTGGCTGGAATCAACAGTGACTTGACGATGATGAGCCAGCTTGCGTCCACCCCAAATTATCCGGTAAGATTTCCGGAAATAGGGGTGTAAGAATGACCGCCAAAGGAAAATCCTCTCTCGCGAGACACCGTGCACGAATGGAACGCCAGGGTTTCGTGCGGATCGAGGTCAATGTCCGCAAGGAGGACGCGAGCCTGGTTCGCCGCGTGGCTTCGGCGTTGTCCGATCCTTCGCGGCAAGCCGAAGCGCGCCTGCTTCTTCGACAACGCTTCGTAGAGCCGCCCAAGGTAGGCCTGAAGGCGCTCCTTGCGTCCGCGCCGCTCGACGGAATCAACCTCGAGCGCAACCGTGATCTTGGACGTGACGTCAATCTGTGAGCTATCTGATCGACACGAATATCATTTCCGAGGTCCGGAAAGGCGCTCGCTGCGACCCGCATGTGTCGGCTTGGTATGCCTCAATCGCTGACGAGGATATCTTTCTCAGTACGCTCGTCCTTGGTGAGATCAGAAAGGGCGTTGAACTTGCCCGCTCACGGGACGCAGTCAAGGCAGCATTGCTCGAACGATGGTTGCGGGAAGTCGAATCGGCGTTCGATGGGCGCGTGCTCGGTATCGACAACACTGTGTCCGATCAGTGGGGTCGCATAAGCGCCATCAGACCTGTCCCGGTTATCGATGGCCTACTCGCGGCGACGGCTCTGACTAACGGACTGACGCTTGTGACACGCAATGATCGCGACCTCGCTGGCCTGGGTGTGACAGTGCTTAATCCGTTTAAGACTGCCAAAATTCACCATCGATCGTAGCGACGGCGGCTTTCGGATGGCAAAAGCGTCCGATAGCGCAGAATCGGCAGGGTTGGCGGAGAGGGGGGGATTTGAACCCCCGGTTCCCTTTCGAGAACACACGCTCTCCAGGCGTGCGCCTTAAACCGGGCTCGGCCACCTCTCCGCAGTGAACCGCGATTATGCCATCGCGCCAAAGCGCCGCGCCACACGCCGTAATTTGGCGTTCAACTCTCCCTTTGCTTTTTCGCGGACGAATCTTCAGGATTCGTCTCCGGAAGAAACGTGAGAAAAATCATTTTGTTGCTGATGATGGCCGGAGTGCTGGCAGCAGATCCGATACGTGTCGGCGCCCAGCTCCTTTTCGGGCCAGCGAAGATGCCGCCGAACTGGGACGCGAGAATTCCTCTGCCGCCCAGGTCGACGATGATCACCTCAACTTCGCCGCATCCCGGTGGGAATGTCTACTCCGCGGAATTCCTGGGTCCGCGCAGCTACCATGACACGGTAGATTTCTTCGAAACCGAGCTTCCCAAGGCCGGGTTCAAGATGGGACCTGTAACTGCGAGCCCACATCGCATGCTCTACCAGCGAACTTTCACCTATGGCACCGTCAGGGACAAGCTGACCATCCACACGCGCCCCGGTGACAATCATGAACTGTTGACGATCTTTATCGAGTACACCCTGCCACCCGGCGCGGACACTCCTTCGCATTAGACACGCCTGTATGCGGCGCGCTGCTCTGCTTGATCGGGCGGCGAGCCGCAAAGTATAGGGATCGGGCCACGGCCAGCATTTTCGCGCGGCCCACAAAGGAGAAATTCGCGATGCTGCATACGCCGATTTGTGATTACCTTGGAATCAAATATCCGATTCTGCTCGCCGGGATGGGCGGAGTCGCGATGCACAAGCTGGTGGCCGCCGTGTCCAACGCCGGCGGACTCGGCGTAATCGGAGCGGCCTCGCTCTCGCCGGAAAATTTGCGCAAGGAAATCCGCAGGACCCGCGAACTCACCGACCAGCCATTCGCCGTCGACTTGCTCGCCCCGATTCCGGACATGATGCGCCCGCATATGCCGGTGCTGATCGAAGAAAAGGTGCGCATCTTCGTGGCCGGGCTCGCGGTGCCGGGCGAGTTTATCCAGACGATGCACGAGCATGGGATGAAAGTCGCGGTGATGTGCGGCAAGGTCCATCACGGCGAAAAAGCGCAGGATGCCGGCGCCGACGTGGTCGTCGCGCAAGGGACCGAGGCGGGCGGCCATACCGGCGAAATCGGGATGATCTCGCTGGTGCCGCAGATGCTGCGCGCGGTGAAGCTGCCCGTGCTTGCGGCGGGCGGAATCGCGCACGGCAGCCAGATCGCGGCGGCGCTGATGCTCGGCGCGCAGGGCGTGGTAATCGGCACGCGATTTATCGCGACACCGGAAGCGCAGGCGGCGCAGGTCTACCGCGATTCGATCGTGAAGGCGCGCGACGACACCACGATGCGCACGCGGTGCTACACGGGCAAGCCGTGCCGCGTCATCCGCACTCCGTACGCGCTCGAATGGGAGCGGGACCCGTCGAAGATTCAGCCATTCCCGATGCAGGCGCAAATTTCGCGGCGCAACGGCGTGATGGGATACACGGGTTATCCAGGAGAGGTGGCAGACGCGGAACGCACCTTCATGCCGACCGGGCAGGGTGCTGGGTTGATTGGCGAGATCAAGCCGGCCGCCGAGGTGTTCACCGATCTCATCCGCGAGACCGAGGTCGCGCTGCGCGGCGCGCAGGCATTGCTGGCCGACCCGAGCGCGCAGCAGCATTCTGCCGCGCAGCTCCGGTAGGCGGCACCCTCACGCGCGCGTCACGGCTCTTGCGAAAAGAGCGCAAGAGCCGCGCCGCTCGCCCGCTCCCGCTTTTTCAGGCGGACGCTTCGCGTACGCGGGCGAGGGGCAAGACCAGAGAATCCACAGATTTCTGCTCTTTAGCGACGGAGGTTCCCTTGCTGCGGCTACTAATGAAGCAGA
>Ga0074044_10003884_pt1 | contig 12548 bp, 8 predicted proteins | sample BogForMeECP23OM1_FD_94443 | JGI IMG/M metagenome (GOLD analysis project Ga0074044, IMG submission 94443) | Bog forest soil microbial communities from Calvert Island, British Columbia, Canada - Bog Forest MetaG ECP23OM1 | ecosystem: Environmental > Terrestrial > Soil > Wetlands ...
CGTCGTCCAGCTTCGCATAGCTGGCACGGGAGGTAACCACGTCCGTCGCCGAGTTTCCCGGCACGGCCTCCGGAATCAACTTCCGCACCAGCAGCCGCGCGATGCTCGCGTTGCCGTCGGGAAAGTGGAAGAAATAGGTCCGCTCGTTGTTCAGCCCCGACGCTTCGAGACCCATTCCGCTGAAGCCCGGATATCCCGTCTCCGCCGCGTCCAGTGCCGAAATCGCCTCAATGCCAACCCCGAACAAAGTCTGAGGAATCGTCTGGTAGAGGCGAATCACATCCGCGTGCACGACGACTAATTCGGTCAGGAAGCTGGCGTAACTGATTCGCGCGAGCCGATTTTCTTTCTGCTCGGCGTTGAGTTCCGGAAGATAGTCTTTCTTCTCCTGGCACAAACGCGAGACGTCTTTGCGCGCCTGCTCAGCCATCGGCGCCTCCGCCATGAAGTGCACCCAAGCATCGGGTCCGGCCACCGCGAGATCGTAAGTCTCGCCCCCGGGAAATGGATAAGGATCGTCGACCAGTTTGTCGCTGCCAAAGGTTTCTTTGTCGAAGAATATCTTGGGAACTCTTCCCATCGCACCGTAGAGCTCGCGCTCCAGATATTTCGGGAAGCTGGAGACGTTGATGCCCAACTCCTCGATCACGCCCTTCGCCACCGCGCTGTAAGGTTCAGGACTCTCGATCGAATACGTTCCTCCGTATCCGATTAACGTGCGGTTCCCTGCGCGGAATTCATTGCGCTTGGCATGCCCGCCGAAATCGTCATGATTTTCGAGGATAAGGATGCGTGCCTTCGCGCCGGCCGTCTTGCGGTAGAAATGCGCCGCCGACAAGCCGCTGATACCGCCGCCGACAACGATCAGATCGTAAGTTTCACCGGTGTCTTCGATCTTGCCGGCCGACTCCCAGAAGGTGCCGTCGCGCAAACTGTGAGCCACATCGAACGCCCCGGGATGGCTGCCTCGCATACCCGTGAGTGCGGGAGGATAGTAGCGGGGAGATTTTTCCGGGGCTGCGGTTTCCTGGGAAGCGAGAAGATGCCAGGGCATCATCGCCGCACCGGCGGTCACGGCCACGCCATTGATGAAGTCGCGGCGCGTGATGCGGCGATGCATTCCCAGTTCCCGATCGCTTTTGTCGTGCCCCATCTCGCCTGTCCTGAGACTACGATCCGCCTTCAGCCTTCTTCACCGCGAGTTCTGCACCCTGGAATCCGATCTTGCTGTGGGTTCCGTCGCAGAAAGGCTTGTTGACCGATCCTCCGCAGCGGCATAGCGAAAATGCAGGCTTGCCGGTGAGATCGAACTGGTTGCCGTCGATGTCCACCAGCTCGATGGTGCCTTCCGGCGCCTCGACGCGAAAGGGACCGTTGGGCCGCACCGTGATTTTTACCTGTGCCATGAGTAAATCCTCCAACCTTACGGGTTTCTAGTAAGCATACGAAGATACCACCAAGAGCGGCCGCGTGTCGCCGGGCGACGGCAGGGAGAACGTACAGTCCGCTTGCCGCATTTACTGCCTCGCTTGCCCTATCGAATATAATTTCGGCAACAAGGACGCTAACGGGGATGGCCTCATGAAATCCAAGCTATTTGCGACTTACTGACTTGAGTCTGATGACAGGGTTCCTCGCGAGTTGCGGAAGCGCGCCGCCAAAAACGTCCCTTGCTTCCGTAGAGCCCTAGCCGCAGCGACAACCCGTGGATTTTCGAACGGTACAACAAAACTCTCAGCGGAGGTAACGACGATGCCGCAGCTTCACAGAGGAAGACGAGGAATGGCGCTCCTGCAAGTCGCGATGTTGGGTCTGCCTCTTATTTTGTCCCTCGGTTGTGGCGGAGGCACAACTCCTGTTGTGAAAACTCCTCCGACCCCGTCGTGCGTCCCCGCGTCCCCTTCAGCCCATGCCTACGTCTTGAACGGCTTCTCCACGGACACAATCTCCATTTACAACCTCAACTCCTGCACGGGAGACCTGACCCCGGCGACTCCAGCTTCGGTAGCCACCGGCGGGAACCAATTCGGCTCCGAAGGCATGGCCGTCGACCGCAGCGGCAAGTTCGCTTACGTAGCGAATCTCGAATCCAACGCGAGTGACCTCGCCACCATCTCGATGTACACCATCACTCCCGGCACCGGAGTCCTAACTCCGACCACGCCCGCCACCGTCCCCACAGGATTCTTTCCACAGGGCATCGCCATCGATCCGTCGAGCAGGTTCGTCTACACCGCGAACAGCGACGACAATACGGTCTCCATGTTCACCATCGACGCCAGCACCGGAGTCTTGACCCCGACCGCGCCCCCGACCGTCGCAGCCGGCTGGAGTCCCGGTTTCGTCACCGTCGATCCCTCCGGCAGGTTCGTTTACGTGACGAATCAGGATGACGATACCGTCTCGATGTACACCATTAACGCGAGCACTGGCGTCCTGACGCCGATGACTCCGGCCACGGCGCCAACCGGGTTATCTCCTTTTGGACTCACCGTCGACCCTTCAGGCAAGTTCGCCTATGTTCCCAATCCTTACGATCCCAGAAACATCGTCTCGCAGTACACCATCGATCCAACCACGGGAGTCCTCACTCCGAATACTCCGAGCTTCGCAACGGCTGGGAGCCAACCCTCCTGGATTGCAGTGGATCCTTCCAGCACGTTCGCCTACGTAACCAATCGCGCGGAAAACACCGTCTCAATTTTCAAGATCGATCCCAACACCGGGAACCTGGATCCCAGTGGGACCACTCCGACCGGACTAGACCCCTACCCAGTGACGGTTGATCCATCGGGGCATTTCGTCTACGTAGCCAACGAACAAAGCGGGACGGTTTCGATCTACACGATCGACAGCGGGAGTCTTCTGCCCGTAACGCGGTCGGTGTCAACCGGAGGTGGGCCCGTATCCATCTCGGTAAGTGCTGCGGCGGGAACTACGCAATAGGAGCACGTGACGGAAACAGTCGACTGGCCGGTCCGTCAGGCGGCCAACGTCCTAGCCGACACCAGACTCCGGAAAAGCTGCAGGTAGTCGTCGATCATGCGCTTGGTGGTGAAGCGTTCCCGCGCACGCGCGTAGGCCAGTTCAGCGTAGCCGTGGCGCATGGCGCGGTCGTCGCTCAGGCGGCGAATGCTGGCCGCGAGGCTGGCAGAATCGTTGGTGCGGAAGTACAGTGCCGCGTCTCCCCAGGTCTCGCGGAAGCTCGGAATGTCGTTGGCCACAATCGCGCAGCGTGAGAACGCGGCTTCGAGCGCCGGCATGCCAAGCGGCTCATAACGCGCCGTGGCGGCGTAAATCGAGGCCTTGCTATAGAGCGCCCGCAGTTGCGCTTCAGTCTGCGGACCGCGCACCGCCACCGAAGTATCGTCGGTCGTCACCTTCACGTCGGCGCGAATCGGAATGCGCGGCATGGGCACGGTGTGTTCCGCGCCCACAATGCAGACCGGGATCGGGTGCGGGTGCTGCGTGAGCAGTGAAACCTGCTTGCCGGCATCCACCAACCGGCCCACGGCCAGCACGCAATCGTCCTTGCTGACGTAAGGATTGAAGAAAATCGGATTGCGCCCTGGATAAATCACCTGCTCGCGCCGCGGTTTTCCGTAGCACACGCGCAGGCGTTCGAGCATCCACAAAGACGGAGCCACAACCGCGTCGGCCGCGGCCATGCCGCGCTGCACTCGATCGCGATATTGCATCATCTGGGCATTCTGCATGGCGGCGGGCGGTTGCGACGTTCGATCCGGCACGGCCTCCCTCCACGTCATCAAATCTCCGTGGCCCATCACCACGCGCGGCACATCGACGGGAAGATCGCCGTAGCAGAACTGATTGAAGTGCAGCACATCCGGCCGCAGCTCGCGGACCAGCGCCGCCAGAAACGCGGACGACTCCGGCAGATCTTCTTCGGCCTCCTGCATCCACTCCAGGCGAAATGCCGTCGGACGATAGTCGAGGCCGTGCAGATGGTCCATCCACGAGGTCTGATCCGGAAGCGGAATCTCGCCGAGCGTGACCAGCGTGACCTGGACCCCGCGCGTTACCAATCCGGTAACCAGTTCGCGAGTATAGATCCACGATCCCGACAGCGTGTCGGCTGCAACAAGGACGTGCACAGAACCTCCCAGAGCCCCCCAAAACGAAGATCGTCAACAGAAGATCGTCAAAACGAAGATCGTCGAAAACGACGATCATCCAGATGAAGATCATCGAAATGCCGCAATAAGCGGCATTCGACCTGCCAACCGCAACATTCTAGTGGGAACGGGCCTGGACGGGAAGGAATTTCCGAGGAGCTATCTTGTCAGTTCGTTTCGGAAGCCGGGCGTCAGACTGGGAGACGTACCTGCGAGGCGCCGTGGAGTGACTCGCGAATCTAAAGAACACGAATGCCAGTGGCACGGGTCCACGCGACCAAGACTCAATACATCCGCAAAAACGAGAGCAACGCGAACGCAAGAACGGCAAGAACGCAGGCCGCACGAATGCGGCCGGAGGAATGCGAGCGGGGCAAATGCAAGCGGGACGAATGCGAACCGCACGAATGCGTCGGATACGTGGAAGAGCGGGCGCTTCGCAGGCATCTCCACGGCGCATCCGGGCGATTCTCCGGCGTTTCATGGGGCGCTCGACCGCCGCTTCTGCCCCCTCGCCACCCGCTCAGCCGACTTGTAGTTGAACCCTCAGCTCCCGTGCCAGGCTATTGATGTCACGGATCTTCTGCAGCGCCGGATCGGGCACGCCCGGCACCGACAAGGCCAGTTCGCAGGAGAGGAGCAGCGCGGTCAGAGTCTCGCACATTCCGCTGCGCATCTGGGCGGCAACGGCGCGACGCGCGGCCGACTCTTCTCGCATACGGCGATGCAGCGCCGACCGCACCTCCTTCACGAGACGGTCCATGCCGGTGACCGCAAAGTTGACGTAGACGGGAAACGCTGTGCCGAGATGCTCGATCATCTGCTCGCCTTCTTCCGGTTCGGTTTCGAGCAGAAACTGATCGATCACTGCGGCGCTATAGGCTTGCTCACGCAGGCGGGTAGCGGCCTCCTGCGGGTTCTGCGCCCAGTGCGTTTCCTCGCCGGTGGCGACTTGCAGAGAGTCAGCGCACTGTTGGCCGCGCGCTGAAGATGTCGTAAGTAGAATCATGCTTTTCAAGTAGCACGTCTCGCTCCACGCCGATAGGCGTTAAAAACACAGGACTTAGCCCAACCCAGAGCAAAGCGTTTCCCGTTGCCGAACATCCCGCCCCCACGTCGGTTCAGAACGGAACTGTCAAGCGGCAGAGTCCGGCATTCTGAGCATCCTCCCATCCCAGCCTCGCCCATCAGGATGGGTACGCTCCGGTCGCGTAGTCTTTGAGCTTGCGGTAGAGCGTGGTCTTGCCGATCCCGAGCAGCCGCGCCGCCTGCAGTTTGTCGCCGTTCAGTTCGGCGATCGCGTTCAGGATCGTCTGCCGTTCCAGCTCCGCCATGGGAATAATCTTCGCCCGGCCGTTGCCCTCCCCAGGCGCGGCGTCCAATCCCGGCACCTTGGCGATTTCCCGAGGCAGGTCGGTGGTGTGGATGAGCGGCCCGCTGGTAAAGGCGAACGTTCGCTCGAGACAGTTTTCTAGCTCGCGCACATTTCCCGGCCAGTCATAGGCCAGCATCGCCTTCAGTGCCTCGTCGCTGAGCAGTTTTTCGTGGCCGGAGGTGCGCGACGTTCGTTCCAGAAAGTGAGCGATCAGCAGTGGAATATCCTGGCGGCGCTCCCGCAGCGGCGGAATCCGCAGACTCAGTACGTTGAGACGAAAATAAAGATCGCGGCGGAAGGCCCCCTGCATCACCGCCTGTTCCAGATCGCGATTGGTCGCGGCCAGGATGCGAACATTGATCGGAATCCGGCGCGTGCTGCCCACCGGCCGAATCTCCTTTTCCTGAATCGCCCGCAGCATCTTGGCCTGCAGATCTACCGGGAGTTCGCCGACCTCGTCGAGGAAAATAGTTCCTCCCTCAGCAATCGCCATCAGTCCATCCTTGGCCTGGTTCGCCCCGGTAAAAGCTCCCTTGACGTAACCAAATAGCTCGCTCTCGATCAGCGTGGGCACCAGCGAGCCGCAGTCCACGGGGATAAACGGCTTGTCGCGGAAGGGTCCGGTGTAGTGAATCGAGCGCGCCACCATCTCCTTGCCCGTACCGCTTTCGCCCAGAATCAGCACCGGATGCGCGCTGTTCGCGGCTTTGGCAATGATGCGGTAGAGCTTCTCCATCTCCGGAGCGCGCCCCACGATGCCGCCGAAGCCCTGCTTCGACCTGACTTTTTCGCGCAGCATTCGGTTTTCGGACTTGAGTTTCAAATGAGTGGCCACGCGCTCCAGCAGCAGCTTCAGTTCGTCGACGCTGAAAGGCTTGGTCACGTAGTCGTAGGCCCCATGCTTCATGGCCTGCACCGCCGATTGCACCGTGCCGTAGCCGGTCACAACGACAACAATGGCCTCCGGACGCCGCTCCTTGATGCGGCGCAGCGCATCCAGACCGCCGGCGCCGGGCAGGCGCAGGTCGAGCAGGGCCACATCCACATTCTGGGTGTCGAGAAGCCGGTAGGCGTGTTCGGCGGAGTCGGCCACAAATGCGCTGAACCCTAGCGACTGCGCCACTTCGCGGCAGGCTTCGCGGATCGGTCTCTCGTCGTCGACGATGAGAAGGTTGAGAAAGTTTGCCGCTTCTATTTGCGGCGGGGTAAACATCGGAGTCAAAGCGGCAGACGTCATGGCGTTTTATTTCCCTTCGAGTAGCGAATTGCCCCCTCGTTCGTTTGTGTTTGCAACCTCATCAGCAGGCTGGGACTTTGAAAACTTTGCGGGATGCAGCGGCAGAAGCACGCTGATCCGCGCGCCGCAATCGGGCGCGCTGGCCACGTGGATCAAACCGCCGTTACCAGTCACGATTTCGTAGACGGTGGCCAATCCGAGTCCCGTACCTCGGCCGTCCGATTTGGTCGTGTAGAAGGCTTCAAACAGATGGGCGCGGGTCTCTGCTGCCATGCCTCGGCCGTTGTCCCCGACCACGAACAGCGCGCAGGGCAGCGAAGCTGGGTGGACATCACCCTGCTGCGAGTTATCTTCGTGCGAGCCAGGCGCATGGGAATTGACGCCCGACGCACCCACGATCTGCACCCGGCAGTTGCTGGTTTCCACCGTGATCTCGCCGCCGCCGGGCATGGCATCGCGCGCGTTGAGCACCAGATTGAGCAGAATCTGCTGCGCCTGCGTCGCGTCGATCCGGACCAGTCCCAGCCCTGGATCCAGCACGAACTTCAGTCCGATGTTCTCGCCGATCAACCGCGCCAGCAGCGTGCGCATTCCCGCGATGATCTCGTTTAACGAGAGCAGGTCGGGCTCCGCGACTCTGGGCCGGGAAACGGCCAATAACTGCTGCACCAGGCCGGTCGCCTGCAGGCCGGCGCTGCGGATTTCTTCCGCGTACTTGCGGACTCGAGGTCCCGCCTCAGGGCTGGCCAGCAACAAATCGCAGTACAACAGCACGCCGGTCAGAATGTTGTTGAAGTCGTGAGCAACTCCTCCGGCGAGGCGGCCGACGGCTTCCAGCTTTTCAGATTGCCGCAGGCGCTGCTCAATTCTGGAGTCTGTTTTTTCTCCGTTTGCCCCTGACGTTGTGCTCCAAGCCTCCTCGGCAATCGCCAGGGCGTAATCGGTTTCGCCGTCGTTCGCGCCGGCGCGCCATACGGTCCAGCGCAGCGGGCGCCTCTCCGCTCCTGTCGTCTTTGCTTCCCCGGTCCTTGTTTCCGCAGTTTTTGTCTCGATCCGAAAGCTGGCGCGCTTTCCTTCGAATAATTCGCGAAGACAACGTTCACCCTCGGCGCAGTCCTCCACCGGAATCAGATCGGCGAGGCAAAACGAAGTCTCCGGCTTTCCTCCAGAATTCGCACCCAGCCAGCATTCCAGCATGGGATTCAGAGCGATGATGCCTCCCGATCGCTGAAACTTGGCGACCCCGAAGTTGGCCCGTTCGAACAGGAAACGCAACTCCGTGGTCGCCTCTGGAGTGGCGTCGGGCGGCATCCACGGATATTCGGCGGCAGCGCTCATACAGGTACTCTGAACGGAATGGTTCCCGGAAGGAACCGGACAACTGGTCGGCTGAGCCTTTGGTTTTCCCGAATCGGGAAGGCCTCGTCCCTTATCCGCCAGTTTTCTCGCTTCCGAACCAACTTGCTTCCAACGAACTACTTCCCCGCAACGAACTATAGACAGGTGTGCGTCTGCCCGATAAGGACGCTCGTCACTAAAACGGGAAATCTTTCTGTGGAAAACTCCGCCGGAATGGGTGGAGTCAGTGAGCGGCCAGCGGGGCGCTGGCCACCGAAACGGGTTCGATCAGGCGGAAGGTAAGCCGGCGACCGCGTTCTAAATGAATGACTTGCGAGGAAGCTGCGTTGTCCGAAACGGGCGTCGGCGCGGCCTTCCCCTGCACAAAAAGGCTGGAGGTCTGCACCGGAAGCTGTCGGCCACCGAAATCGATGGCGTCGAGCGTCAGCCGCATATAGCCGCTATCAGTCTTCACCTTGGAGGTCCGGGCCGATTCCACGCGCCCCGCGACATTGGCGCCGCGCGGCAGCAGGGTGTTGCCCTCCACTTGGACCGGCTCATCGACTACAGCTCCGAAGGTCAGGCTTTCACCGGGATAATCGGAGGAAATCCCGTTTTTCAGCCGGACCGTAAGCAGCGTTCCGGCAGGCAGATCTTCGGTATCGCGAAACGGGAGAGCAGATTCGGCTGCACCTTTGTTTGGATCGGCCTGCGAAAGCTGGGTGGTGGTATTGCGGGGCGTGTTGGCGGCATTCTGGAACGGAACCTGGCCCGGATCCGTCGGGGTCGAATCCTGTGGTCTGGGACCGGCGGGACGGGAACAGGAAATCCCAAGCATGGCGAACAGAATCAGCCACACTGCTCGACCCTTCGGCCTGAGCGACCCCCTCATTAGAGACATCCTCGCCTTTACCTTTTCGGCCAGGAAGTGGCAACCCGAATACCAGCCAGCCTCTCATGGAATCAATTACTTGGGAACGGCACTTTCGGGTAGTTTATGTAGATTTTTCCACAACCAGGCAGAACGCGACCCGGGAGGAACACTCTGTATCGCGGACGGGACATGTGGGGACAGCCGCCCTCGGCTGTCCTGCCGGGCAAAGCCCGGCAGGGGTTTGGCGGCCACGAAGAAAGACCCGTCGAGCTTCGCTCGACTGGACAGCCGAGGGCGGCTGTCCCCACATGATCAGCGGGCGCCATTCTCGTCTCAGCAAAGAAACAAAGAAAAACGCGGAGAGCGTTTAGCACGCCCTCCGCGTTCTGATTAGCGCTGCTTAGTCGTTATTGCGGCTTTTTCTTCGTCATCGGCTTTTTCGCCGCCGGCTTCTTCATCTCCGATTCCCGTCCCCCGATCAGGGTCAAGGCATCGGTTGCGTTGAAGGGGAATTGACGAACCGAAGTCTGGCCCGTCGTGCTCAACGTGACATCCACCCGGCGATTGCTCGCCATCCGGATTACCACGATGTGACTGAGCACCCTCGCCTTCTCTTCCGAAGTAAGCTCAGTGTTGCTGTTGACTTCACCTTGCACCTGTTCAGTGGTGAGGTTGTCTTCCTTGCCAAACGCCTTGACCTCGATGTTTGCCTCGGGAACACCCTGTTCGACGAGGAAACTCCTGGTGCGGTCGACGCGACGTTGAGAGAGTGCCTGGTTGTATTCCACGGAACCACGATGATCGGCGTGGCCTCCGAGAATCAGTTTCGCATCGGGCTTGCTGGCCAGGTATTCCTTGAAGTCGGCAGCCAGCGCGATCAGCGTCTTCTGTTGACTGGGCAACAGACCACCCTTGGGATTCGCAACCTTGGGATAGTCTGTCACGAAATAAATGCTGTGCAGTGAGAGCCGGGCCTCCAGCCGCACGATCTCAGGATTGACCGGCGGTGGTGGCGGGTTCTCGATCGTGACCTGAGTCGAGCCTTGCGCCGTCAGGCCGCGCGAGTCGGTGCAGGTCGCGTTCACAGTCACCGAGCCAGCCGGAACTCCGGCAGTGCTCAGGGTTGCGGAAGTGCCGCTGCCGGAAACCGTACCGGCCGTGGAGTTCCAGTTCGCGACCGAAACCGGCACGCTGTCAGGGCTGGTGCACGACGCCGACAGGTTTACCGTGCCGCCTGTGACCAGGTCAGTCGGATTGGCCGACAAAGACATGGTCGGCGGATTCTTCGGCGGCAATGGCTTGATCGTGTAATTCGCCGAGCAGCTGGCTTCGTTGTTCTTGCTAGCCTTCGGGTCGGTTACTTTCGCTGTAATCGCATAGCTGCCCGGGGTGGCGTTGTTGGTGTCGATGTTGGCAGTGGTGTCTTTTCCGCTGACCGTGCCCCCGTTGCCGCTCCAGCTGTAGCTAACGGCGTGCTTGGGATTGAAATTGCTGGCGGTGACTGTGGCAGTAAGGGGCTCGCCCACCAGAACTTCACTCGGCGTCACGGTGCAGGCCGCGGTCGGTGCCGGGGCGGGTGCGCCGCCCCAGCTATACACTAAGCCGGTTCGCAGTCGGGTGCCTTCAAACGTCGGGCGTCTCAAATTCGGCAGGTCCAGGGCTGCGATGTCGGAGTAGTTGTGCCGCGCCCAGACATAATCGACTTGAAACACGCGCCAGGCGAGCTGCTTGGTGAGCGGCAAATCCATGCCGCCGCCGAGGACCGCGCCAATGCCGTTATTGCTGGTGATGCCAAGATTATTTCCGTAGTCATAGGCGACCCGGTTGAAGCCTCCCACCGCATGCAGGAAAAAATTCACCGTGTCAGTGCGCCAGATGAAACGCGGACCGAACGATACGGTCCACTCCGAAGACCCGGAATTCGTATCGCGGTTGTATCCCAAATCGGTTTCCAGGCCCCAGTGCTTGTCCATGTTGTAGGTGAAAGCGCCGCCTAAACCCCTGGGCATATCGGGAAGTTGGAACGCGACTGGGTTTTCAGGATCACCGGTGCTCTGCGGAACGGTCGCGCCGGGATGCAGCCATTGATACCCTGCAAACGCGTCCCATTTGGGGGTGGAATCGCTCTGCGCCACGGCAGACGCGGAAATGGCAACTACAAAAATTGCGAAAAGCGCAGTCGATAGCAGCCGGCTTCCGCGTGAGTTCGAACAAAGTGACATGGAAATCCTCCGATTGCGTGCTTATTCCCCGTGCTTTTTGGAATGAAACGCGTGACGGGGAAATATGTACAGACGGAAAATGAGGTTTACCCTTGGAACGGAGAATTCTACCGCAGCGCGGCTGAAACTGGAAGCAATCGCGCCAAAGAATTGTAGACTAAAGCAATACTGGGAATGAGTCTCAAAGTGAAACCGTCGACCGGCGGCTCGTCGACCTTGCCCTGCAGCTTGCCCGGTAGGAAGCCTGCCGCGTATCGTGGAGACTGCACTTTCTGCCTTGAAGCGTTCGAATGCCCTTCAAGGTTGGGCCCAGGGAGCGGCCGACCACACCCAAGCCAATGAGCCACGAAAAGGTATTGATCGTCGAAGACGAGGAAAACGAACGCTCTGGACTGGCGGAAATCGTGTCTTCCTGGGGCTATCGGGTTGAGACCGCCTACGACGGCGCCGATGGGTTGCAGAAGGCAACGCAGTGGTCGCCCTCGATCGTCATCACCGATCTCAAAATGCCGCGCATGGGCGGCATTGAACTGCTGGGGCAGTTGGCCGAGCAGGCGCAGACTATCGCTGTGATTCTCGTCACCGCGCAGGGGACCATCGACAGCGCCGTGCAGGCCATGCGGATGGGCGCTTACGACTACATCACCAAACCCATCGACACCAACCGCCTGAGGACGATTCTGTCGAACGCTTCTTCCCTGCTGGGCACGCGCGCCGAACTCGAAGCCACGCGGCGCCGGCTGCGCGATACCGGATCGCTGGGGAGATTGAGCGGCGCATCCAAGAAGATGCAGGAGATTTTCCGGCTGATCGAGATGGTCGCGCCCAGCACGGCCTCGGTGCTGATCACCGGCGCCAGCGGCACCGGAAAGGAATTGGTGGCACGGACCATCCACGACCTCAGCCCGCGCAAGGATCGCGCTTTCGTCGCCATCAACTGCGCCGCGATTCCTGAAACTCTCATGGAGAGTGAAATCTTCGGCCACGAGAAAGGCGCGTTCACCGGCGCTCTGGAACGCCGCACCGGCTGCTTCGAACTCGCCGAAGGCGGCACACTGCTGCTCGATGAAATCGGCGAGATGCCCGTCGGCACACAAGCCAAACTCTTGCGCGTCCTGGAAGACCGCAAGCTGCGCCGCCTGGGCAGCAAAGTCGAGACGCCCGTCGATGTCCGAGTGCTGGCAGCGACCAATAAGGTTCCCGACGAAGCCGTAGCGCGGGGCGAGCTGCGCAGCGATCTCTACTACCGGCTCAACGTGTTCAACATTCACATGCCTCCTCTGCGCGAACACAAAGAGGACATCGCCGCCCTGGTGCAACTGCTGCTGGTCGAGATGAGCAACAAACATGGCCGCAAAGTCGGCGC
>Ga0074044_10003885_pt1 | contig 12547 bp, 19 predicted proteins | sample BogForMeECP23OM1_FD_94443 | JGI IMG/M metagenome (GOLD analysis project Ga0074044, IMG submission 94443) | Bog forest soil microbial communities from Calvert Island, British Columbia, Canada - Bog Forest MetaG ECP23OM1 | ecosystem: Environmental > Terrestrial > Soil > Wetlands ...
CCTTTGACGGTGAACTGGTAGGTGGTCGTGTCGCCCGCCGTCGTGCTCAGCACATCATTGAACAGGAACGTCGCGGTCATGGCCCCATTTGAATCGAGGTTGCCGCTGAACAGGACGGGTGCTATACAAGCGATGGAATATTCAATGCAATCGCCAGAAAGTTTCCACTGGTAAACACCATTGGCAACAGGTGAGCCGTTCGGATACTGGAACGTGCCAGTCGCTACCCCCATCTCATTCTCCTAGTTTACTTTGAGAGCACGGGCGGCTTTACCCAAGCATAGATGGGCCCTGTCATCACCGGTCCGACACGGAGAAGATTGAAGAAACATTCGACCAGTGCTTGCTTCCCTTCATAGGCTCCATAGCAGTCGTCCACGGCGATGATGCCCCCCGTCGCGATGTGCGGCCAGATCGCGGCGAGTTCCCCGACGTGATGGAGCGATGAGTAGAGCTTGTCTTGGTCGGTGCCTGTCCAGTCCATTGAGTCGAGATACACGAGATCGAACATTTGCGGCACGGGCGGCATAAAGCTGCTGAGCGCGTGAATCGAGTCCCCATTGACGATTTCGGTTTTCGGACCGACGAGACTGCGCGTGTAGCTGCTGTGAATTGGATTGATATCGACCGTGAAGCACTTGCCGCCCGTATGCTCGACAACCCAATCCCAGATCAGCGTTGATTGGCCATCTTGATCGGGAGTTTCGCTCGGACGGAGAGATCCTGTTTCGACAATAACCACGGGGCGATTCAGCCGGATAAGATTGGCTGCGATGAAGGCGAACTGCTCGCCGCGCACCCCGAACTTTTCCTTAGTAATGAACTCGCCAAGATCAGCTGACATACCGCACATTGTCCCTGCGTCCGCGTGGTTTAGCTCTTACTTTTTCATAAAGCTCACCATCTTCGGGCTTGAATGTCCAGTCGCAGATCGGACAATACCCTCGCTCAATGTTATCTGATTGAGTTGCCCAGGCGATGACGCAAGTTGCATCCTCGCGCTCGTGACGGCAGTTGTCGCGCTTGCGGAATTTGTTGGCCCACATATCGGCCAAGGCTTGAACTTTGGTTTTCTGCTCGCGCTCTTTCTGGATTTCCTTGATGGGATCGTGCGGGGGCTTGCGAATCTCCGCCACAATAACGCGGAGCATCTTTTCAAACTGATTTACTGTGATTGTAGTTTCTTCCATTATGACCTTCTCTCGAAGCGTCCTTTCTCAGCCGAATTAGTACTGCACGGCAAGCAGGCTGAACCCAGTCGCTGCCACGGTCATCAAGGTTTGCGAAGTCACCTGAAACACGATCTGCGGGTGGATCCCAGCCGAGTACGCGGCGGTCGCGGTTGCTTGCAACCAAGCGTTCCCAAACACCATGCCCTGAGCGGCGGCGCTTTCAGCACTCGAAAATCCTGTCGGGAAACTGACTTCCACGGGGCCGTTGCCCTGAAACTGGAATGCCGCAGAAGTCAATGTAACCAACTGCGTGGTTGCGGCAGTGATCGTGATGCCCGCAGCTACGGCGGTGAAATACTGCCGCGCGTGCTCGCTGCTCGCCGTGCGCGTCCAGTTCGATTTCTGAAAATTTGTCCAAGCCATGATCTGACGCTCCCTTAGTTGCCCTGTGGCTGAATGAACAAGAGTCGCGTGCCCGCCGACAAGGTTGCGCTGGCGCCGGCATTCACAAAGGTCAAACTCAGCGTCCCTGATTCCGAATAGCTGATCAGTCCGGTCGCGGTATTAGTCTGCTGTGCGGTGGTTCCGAGAATGCACGAAGCCAAACCGATGCCTCCGGTGATGGTGGACTGCGCGCTCAAGATGTTGTTCGAGCCGTTCTGCAAAGTGCTGTAGGTCACGGTCGCTGCTGAAGTCGCGGTGAAGGGAACGAGCACCACGCAAGCCACGGGGAGAGAGGGCTGGAGAACGCGGGCGGAGGTATTGTTGTAAACAATGCTCATGGCCGCCGAAGTCGTTGTCCCGGTGACTGGGAACGCGGAGGCGAGGGTGCATTCCGTCCACCAGCCGGGGCCGGAAGGGGCATTGGTTACGAGTGTTCCATAAACGGTCATGCAAGTTCTCCTTCTGCTCTCAGTTGTAAAAAGAGAGCACGAGATTCTGCTAGATCAGACTCTGAATTCTCGGACGTTCAGGTTCCAATGCTTCCCGCGCGCGTCTCCGAAATGCACTTCTCCCCAGACTTTATTGATCTGAGAATACCTGAGATCGCCAGATTTCATCAGTCGCATGAGCACCGTGCGCCAGCCGTAGGTGAACTCCACCGGAAGATCAGCCGCGTCGGTTTTGATGATCGTGAATTCCGGCACGAGTCCCTTGCGAAACGAAGCACCAGTAAACTTTTTCTCCGAACCGACCATCTTGTAGAACCCCGCGCATCCCGGCAAAGCTACCGCATCTTCAACAAGCAGGTTCTTGTTGAGCTTCAGAACTTGCTTGACGAGTAGGTGGGACCAGATGCCTTTGCCGGTTTGCTTCTCTCTATTCTTGAATGATTCCTGATCGGGATAGCGATAGCGTTCCAGCTTCGAATCAGTGTCTTTCCACATCGCCTCAAGCATGTCTTCGGGATTGTCGTAGGTCACGCCCTTGATCGAGCAGTGGCCTTTCAGCTGGCGCTCTACGCCGAGCTTCTGCTTCTTCTTCGGAACGAGCCATGCTTTCGTGTGAACCGAACCATAATCCGGCTTGCGCTCAATCGCTGCGCGGAGCGGGCTGTACTCGTTTGCCAGCACAATGCTACTCATCGAGATTTTCCTTTCCGCCCTTGAGGGTCCGCAACTCGCTGCCGTCGCGAGTGAGATACAGGGCTGCCACTCCAGCCTGATCGAGGGGTGTGTGATCGTAACTGGCGTCCTTACTCAGTTCGCCATACTTCTGGAAGAAAATCTGAACCAATGAACCGTGCGTCACGATCACGACCGGGCCAGATGCCTCCATGCCTCGTCGCACGGCGCGCTCGATAGCTTGACACGCTTGCTGCTCGAACGCGCCCCACGACTGCCCACCAACCGGGACTTTATCAGGGTGAGTCTTGAAGTCTTGGATTTCCAGCTTGTGCGCGGCCATTGCCTTGCCTTCGAGCCGAGAACCTACATCCCAGCTTCGCAGCCCGATATCCGTTTCAACTCCACAATTGCAAGCCTGCGCTATAGCCATTGCCGTGGCCCTGGTGCGCGAGAGATCGTCCGTGTACACCGAAAGCACCATCCGATCGGCAAAGAAGTCCCTGAGGGCTTCTAATTGCTTTTCGCCATGCTCGTTGAGAGGCTGGTCTTTGAGTCCCCGGATTTTGTCGTTGGCGTCGTCGTCGTTCTGGGCGTGGCGCACAACATAAAGAATCGGGGCACCCATTGAAGGTGCCCCGCCGAAATCGCCGACCGGATTCAGGAGCGCGGCCGGGGAGTACATCACTAGCTTATACTTGCCTCCGTTTTTATTTGCCTAAACCGGGGGTTAAGCGATGCGTTCTGCGGTACGCGCAGCGCTGCATATTTAAAATTGTAAGCGGCCGACGCTCCTACGACACGGGCAGGATCTGCAACGGAAGGCTCCCAGTTACGTACAGTAATCTGGAAATTGCGCTGTTCCGGAATCTCCGTTGCTCCGAGACTGACGGAGAAAACGGCGTCCTGACCAATGACGTAGGTTCCGTATCCGGTTTTGCCGGACGACGGGAAACCGGAGAACGTGCTGGCGGTGGTGGTTTCGATGAAGCGAACGCCGCCAATGTCGATGACGCGATAGGCTTGCACGCCGCGCTGCAATTCTTCGGCACCTTCGCGATGATACTTCAGAATGTCGATAACTCCGCCGGCTGTGTTGTCGTTCAGCAAGTCGAAGGCCGGAGCCGGCGAGATTACGCCGACGAACATCCCGTCAGACTGGGGCCGCACGTCCTGATTGCGGAGCGACATGGCTGCCTGACGAACGAGCGAGGCTGACAAAAATTCGTTGTCGGTACAGGAAATCACAATCGCGGAAACGGCCAGAGCTTCGGCTTCATACTCGGTACGGGCCAAAGTGTTTGCGGTCAAGGCTGCCTGGTATCCCATTTCGGCAGCGGTGTTCTCCACGATCGGATCAATGGCGGTTTCGACCAAGATGTCCGAGAACGACGCGAAGTTGAAATACTGTTGCACCGTCACGTTACGGATGGAGGTGGTCGGGTTTTCGCCCGTGCCCACGGTGCCTTCAGTTCCCGGCGTGGTTGCCGCGCCCAACAGGTCATAGCTATAAAGCTGGATGGTGCGACCGTTGCGGTCGGGCAACTTCCGGCGCGAGGTAGTCGCCACGTATGGCAGATTGGCCTTCAGGTTCTCGACGCCGACGCGATCGTAATAGATGCTCGACAGGTGAGACAAGCCAGCGGTGGACGTGAGAACTGATGCCGGTTGATATGCCAAGGGGATGCCTCCAAAGTCTATTTATTTCGTCTCAGCTTTGCGAAGTAATTTTGCTGCTTCGGCAAAGGCCAAGACGCAAATTCACGGGCAAACTTTGCGGCATCAACTTGCTCCTGCACTTCCGGCCTGCCTTGGTTCGAGGGAACCAGAACAGGCGGCGGAGGAACTTCAGTCAGATCCTTGTTTGCATCAGCGGAATCAGCTACGACCTGTTCATCCACTTTTCGCAGCAGCGTTTTGTCACCCGCTGCTACTAATTGTTGAAAAGAGAGCACGAGATTCTGCTTAGTGATCGGCTTGCCCTTTGCGTGCAGGTAGTCGGTCAGCTTCTTTGCATTGGCTTTCGTGGGGTTGTAGGTATCGCATTCGCCGAGAAATTCTACGCCCGCTTCTTCCTGTCGGCGATTCAGTTCCCGCAGTTCTGCACGCGAGAGATTCTGCATGATCGTTTCGAGTGGAGCGCCGTACTCTGCCTCTTGGAGTTTCCGCATCGCAGCCTGTGGGTTCTCTTTCCACAGGTTCAGAATCTCGGCCTGCTCGGTGAGTGAAAGGTCTTTGCGCCTGAATTCGATGGGCGTGTAAAGCGGCTTGTCCTCGAATTCCAGAACTTGCGGTGGCGCCTGAACGAAAGACTTCTCAATGAGGGTTGCCAGCTCTTCGACGCTCGCTGCTTCGAGGGTCGTGCCGTTCGCGAGCTTGTGTGTAAACTTCGGCGGCGGGGTATCTTCGACTTTCGGCGGTACGACTTCTGCTACGGCGGTGAGTGGGGCAGTATCGTACTCACTTCCCAGATGGAAACGGTCAGTTCCTTGTGAGCCGACCTTCATGCGGTCGGGGTTGCTACGCGACAAGTCCACACGATCATCGAACGTCTCTATGCCTTTGTTGATTTCCATTTACTCATCTCCTTCGGGCTGTTGCCCGTTCCGGATTTCTCCATCGAACTCTGAGGGGTCTGCTGCTTTCGGTGGACGCAGCGGGTGATTCAGAATGTCGATTTCTTTGTCGATGGTCTGCGTCAAGATCGTTGCAAATTCTCGCGCCCCGTCGAGCCGCAAGCCAGATGCCCAGTAGGCATCTCTCGTTCCCTTCCCTGCGAATCTGAGATGCTGGCCTTCGAGTCTGTCCATCATGCCCGAAGTAAGTTCCTGCAGGATTGTCCAGCCGGGGTGCTTCGTCAAATCCTGCAAGGCTGAAGCGTTATGGATGACTTTGAGATACTCAATCTCATCCAGTTCAATTTTAATTTCGCCATTGGTCGGTGCTGCTGGTGAATACGGCATTACATTCCTCCGCTCGGTTCCATCTGGTCGTCTGACGGTTCGCCGGTTAATGGGTCCGCTCCCTCTTTCAGTTCTTCGACAACTCCCTTGATAATTTCCTTGATGGCTGCCGTGTTAGATTGGGCATCGCCCTTCGCCGAAATCTGCTGCAACTGGTGCTGATTGTCGATCGCCTTCGTGGCCATCTGTTGCGCGAACTCGTTCTTTTGTTTCAAGGCTTGTTGCTCCTTCGGGTCCATCGGGCGAATCCACTTCTGCGTTCCCGCGATCTCTGAAATGTCAGCGATGGCTTGCGCGATCTCCACCCAATCTACAACGAGTCCCTGAAGTTGCATTGCTTCCTGAACAGGCTGCTGCTGGAAAATCTGCAACATCGGCATCATGTTCTGCGCGAGAGCCTGACGTGCCCTCGCCTTCGCCGACGCAAGCATTCGGAACTTCAGCTTGGCATTGACCACATCGAGCATGTCGCCGTCGTAGTCGTGGGCCAGTTCGTCGGTAAGAATCTGCGTGACAGTTTCTTCGTCCAGCCATTTCGAGTTGCACTCCTGAATAAATTCCAGCGTCGGAACGAAGATCAAGTCCGAGATGAAATCGATCAGGTAGCCGAGCCTCGCGCCGACGCCGGCAGAGAGGGCATTCATTCCCGTCGCGGTGCGGGTAATCGAACTCGGCCCTTGCTGGCCGCCCTGCGTGATAAGTTCGTTGGCTCCGCTGCGCCGCTGGGCTCGGGAGTCGGATGCTTCGACTTCGGTGAAGGCATCCATGAGCGCGGCCGGGTACTCGATCATCTTGATTCCGTCCGCATTGTCTGTGTCCATGATGCCGCCCGGACGGAGCCTTAATTGTTGCGCCGGAGTATTTGAACCTCGTACTCGGATGAAACTGCCGGAGAGCCGGAGCGATAAATCGTCCAGACGGCCGTTGATGATTCCTTGCTGAAGTCGTTGCTCACCTTTGAGTAGACGGGCGAGGCCGATGCCGAAGAATGAATCAAGAACATCCGTGAAACAGCACGAGCGATAGCATATTTCGTTGAAGCTATTTTGCTCATTGATGATAACCAGTTTCCGGTTGAGCAAGACGTAGTGGTCGGTCGAGTTCCAATACTCTACCACTTCGAGTTGCTGTTTGTTCGGATCACTCGTTGACTCCTGGTAGCGCGGCATCGCCTTGAATTCCATGTTCAAGTCGAGCGACGAAATGCCTGTGTTCATCACCGAAGTCGTCGAGCGGCCTTCGAGCATTGAGCGTTCCGGAGATTCTTTCGGCTGATCAAAGAAAGATTTCAGCGTCTCGTCGTCCGGCAGCATGTTGCCGGGAACTTTGCGAAAGTTCTTGATCAAATCTTCGACGCCCATGTACTCGCGGTGAATGAGGTATTGCGATTTGCGAACGTCAGGGCAGCGCAGTTTCGGGTCGGGAATCATGTAGCGGACGTGCACGTTTTCGCAGAACGGCTCGTTCACTTCGACCATCTGCGTTTTCATCACCCACTTGCCGTCACCCTTGTCATAGGACTTTACGGGCAGCCCATTCGTCATCGTGACTTTCGGGATGCCGCGGCGAACCCGTGTCCGCATCGGTTTCTTGTAGCGCCGCCAGCCCAAGCGCATGTAGCAGGTGCCGTAGACCATCAGTTCCTTGATGCACTTCCGCAATTCCTCTCGAAATCCCATCTGGGAAAGCTGGTAGTTGATGAGTTCCTTGCAGGCGCGCGCGACATTCTGCTTTGTCTTGGGCCGCGAAATAGTCTCGAATGGCGGGTCGTCGGCAAAAAGCGCGGACATGACCTGTGGCATCAGGCTTTCGATGTGCTCATAGATCAGGGGAACGCCTAGAGAGGCTCGTGGGACGCTAGAGCCTTCCCAGAAGCCTTGCGGAACGCGAAAGAGGTACAAACGGTCATCCGCATCCCACTCGACGCTCATACCCTTCGCAAGCAGGTAGTATTCGGCTCGATTGAGGTCTTTGAGGACGAGTTCTTTTACTATGTCATCTTCGGGCAGTGCGGGGGGTAAGGGAACCTGATCGGCTCGGATTTCGTGCGCGAAAGAAATGGGGCTGTCGATCAGGGCCATAATCTGTTAATCTTTGAGAGCACGCTACCCGGTAAGTCCCGCTCCAAGCTCCATATCCTCCCTATCCCACGAAAGTGCGGGCGAAATCAGTTCTGATCCGTAGATCGCCATGTTGGAAATCGAATTCTGCGTTCGGTAGTACATCAGGCGCGAAATCGCATACGGGATGCCACGCAGCTTAAATTTCGGGAATCGCGAGAACTGCAAATAGAGATTCGTCAGGTTCGGCAAGTCGGCATGGAACCAAAGTTGGTTTTCGCGGAGCAGGGGTTCGAGCGCGAGAACGTGATTGATTCGGTCGTCATCGGTCTGACTGTTCCCGCCGAATTTTACCCAGTCAATCGCAAACGATAGTTTCATCATCCGCAAGCGCGACATCAGCCCCGGCTCAACCATGCGCTGCTTTCGAGAATCCTCAAACGCCACGCGGGTGATCGGCCACTTCTGCCAGAACGCGATGATGAGGTCAATCAGGTTCGACGGCTTGAATCGGCCCATTACGAGATCAATGATGAACAGCCGCCCCTTGCCATCCCATCCGCCAACGATTCCCACTGAGGCTTCTGCTTCGGGATCAGCCAAATCAAAATACCAGACCATGAAGATGTTGAGCATTCCGGTGTCTGGATACTTGTCTCGCTTGACGGTGTGCTTGATGAGTTCGGCCATCGGAAAATTGTCAGCCGATGCGGGCACGGGGTTGTTGAGTCGCTGGCAGTTGAACAGGTAGGGGTTGTCATTCTGGATTTCGAGAAGTTCTCTCAGCGTCCAGCGTTCCGGGTGGAGGTGGATCAGATCTCCCGGAAGATAAGTTTCTGGGATATGGAACCCATTTCCTTTGGCATAGGCAAGGTCTTCCGTCCAGATCGGCCGGTCGTGGATGCGCCACTGGCCTTTGTTCGTTTCTTTGATTCGACCGTAAAGGTCAGACCAGTCATACCTGGTTCCGAGTAGTTCACGATATCCGCGAGGGTTAAGCAGGTTCCGCGCGAGATCCCAGTCGTCAATGGTTTTTTGGAGAAGATCTCTAGTCTGATAATTTTTTTCGTGGACAAGATCGTCTCCCGTCACCCACTCATAGTGGGAACCAGCCTTTACAGATTCTAGCGTAGAAATCGTCAGCGTGGGTTCGCGGCGAGGATTTTTTCGCTGCGGGTGCGTCAGCCCATAGGCCGTTCCGAAATCTGAAGGCGCCAACCCTGCTTCGCCTTTTTTGTCGCTCCACGGCACCGCGTCCGGATAGAGTTCGCGCAAAGTCGAGTTGCTGAGAAGCTGAGAGCGTGTTTCCTGAATCGTCCGCTTCACCAGCGTTTCAATGCCAGACATGCGGAGCGTTGCAATCTCCGGCCAGTTCACCCAGTTTTGCAAAGCCTTCCCGATGGAGATGGAGGTTTTGAATTCTCCGCGCGGGTCGAGAATCAGGTAGTTGTGGATTTCGTCCTGATCTTCAAAGGGTTTCTTCGGATCGGGTGGAGGGCCATAGGTATCGCACACGCATTGGTGGACACGCGGCAGCATATCTTTGTAGCCCAAAATGTCATGGCAAAAATAGTAGAGATCACGTTGTCCGCGCTCGCGAGCAGAGGCTTGAACTTCGGTGAAGGAATGTTTTACTTCGAGGTCAGGACTTGTCAGCTGTTCTGCGGGCTTGACTGAGGGCGATGGCGACGGCTTGCTTGCGGTTTTTGACTTTCGGGCCTTTTTTGGAACCGCTTCTGAGTTTTCCATGTTTGTATTCCCGCATGGTCTGGGCTATTTTCTCATTCCCCAGCACCGCTTCTACAGACATGGTTAACGACCAGTCACTTTTTCGGTGTACGCGGCCGACTTTCCGAAGCCCGATCGATAAGTCTCTTGCAGTTCTTTGCCGCCGCCGCCAGCGGCCGACTCGGTGGTCTGTATCCCTCCGCCGCCGTGCGTCTCGAACGGATGAGAAATGTCTGCCGCTTCAAAGGCCAGCGTCTTGGTTTTGGAAACGATCTCGTCTGCCATGCTCATGGGAATTCTCCTTAGAAAGTGTTTTTGGCATCGCGAACCATTGGTGCCTTGTTGGCTTTGACTTGAGCTTTGGCGCCGCCGAGCGGGTGCATGTAGCTATGGTTCGTCCCGCTGGCATTGGGCGCTGGAAGTTTGTAGGACTCATTCAGCCCGTGGCCGTCCTGAATCGCAGCCCGAAATGGGTTGTTCTGCATGTTCATGGAATCGAGCTTCGGTCCGAATTTGCCCGTCTTAACCGGCTGAACGTGGGGTTGGTGAATCTTCTGCATGATTTAGAAAGAGAGCACGAGATTATGAAAAAACGGGTCGGGAATCCCCGACCCGCACAGCACCCGTCGCACCTCCTTATCGAATTGGTTTGAATCGCATCGAAGCTGAGACTGAACTGCCAGCCGAATCGTTCACATCGAGCAGCACCGCGGACGATGAAGTCCCGGCGACGGTCGGCGTTCCCGCGAGGCTGACGATGGTGTTGGACGGATCTTCCACGAACGTGATGCCGGTCGGAAGCGGGCCGGAACTTGGATCGATGCTGTAGATATAGGGCGGAACTCCGCCTGAGACGGTTGCCACGACTGTGCCATCCGCCGGTGTTCCGACAGTCAGATTGAAAGTGCCCGAACTGGGCGTGATTGCCAACGCTGCTGCGCTTGCGGTGACGGCGAAATTTGCGGAAAACTGTACCTGCGACATAGTAACTCCTTTGGGTAACTTGACGATGAATTCAAAATCTTCCTGCATTACTGACCCCATTGTTTCTTAGGGCTGGTTGATTGCGGAATTCCCATTGATGCCGTTGCAGTCTGGGCCGTCGAATCGGAAACAACGACCAATATCTGGATTGTTGACGGAACAGCCACGGTCGGTGTTCCATCGAGATAAATGTTGCCGCTCTTGTCGTCGGTGAAACTCAGGCCAGCCGGCAAAGGCACACTCGGAGTGAGCACGTATGGCGGAACTCCTCCGACAACCTTTGCGATCGGGAAAGTCGGCGCGGCGGTTCCCACTGTGAGAGTCAAATTTGTGGCTGTCGGAACGACTGAGAAAGCCGCAGTGGACGACGGCTCAATGCTTAATCCCAATGATAGCATTTTGTTGCTCATATCAAAGCTCTCCTGATTTATCTTTCAGAGCACGGGATTTAGCGGCGGAGGTTCTGCGGCGTCCCAAGATGTCCGAACTGTGCTTCATACATTTCCGGGGTGATACCGTGCTTGGCGAAAATCTTATCGCACATGGCCGTGAACATGTCGCGTTCCATCTTTCCCATTTTGCTGGGCGTGTACTCCCGGATTTCGTTCATCGCCCGCATCAGCCGTGTTTCCTGATCGAGCGTTCGCATTTCTTTTTCTTGGGCGGGACTGCTGTTCCGGGTGATTGCTCCGCTGAAATCTACGAGCAACCCATCTTCGCGGTATTCCATGATCTTCCTCCGGCATCAGCCTAGATGCGTGCTGTTCGCCAAAGCTACTGATTTTGAGTTCTGCATAGCCTTCCTCGATAATTCTTTCTTGCCTTTCCTGCCTAAGTTGTGCTTTCATTCGGCCCTTGCGGGTTAAGATCCGTTCCACCCCAGCTTCCGGTATCTGGCCGTGTATCGTTACCCCCGATTGAAGAGCGAGCGCGCGCGCGCGATTGGCCCGCCGACCGGCCCGAGTGGCCGAACCGACCCCCTTGCGGACGAACCACGGATCACTCCGTCGCCGTTCGCTGGCTGAGATGCACCAAGCATTCCCGCCGTGGACATGAAGCCAGGATTCGATGAGAAGTTGTGCGGCGTTTCGAGCGTGTCGAGTCCGCCAGGATTGTCCTTCACCAGTTCGTCGTGACGCTTGTACTCATTCATCACTTTCCGCCCTTTATCCCATCGGGATCGTGTTCTTCTTCCATGCGGCGATCATAGTCGTTAGGCACGCCGAATTTCAAATCTTCTTCTTTTTTTTCAGCTTCGACATCACCATAGGAAACGTCATTGCCGTACTGCCACGAACCCGCACGCGCGATGATGTCGGAATATTCGGAGCCCGCGTTCCCCTGCGAACCCTTGATGCCCCGCTTTCGGATGATGTCCATGATCGTCTCCTAGTACCAAACTATCAGCGTTGAACTGCTCGCCGCCGAATAAGCGTTTACGACTTGCCAGCTTGAAGTCGAGCCGACTTTATTGGGCAGGGTCAACTTTTGCGGCCCCGTCCACAGGATTTGCGATTGGCTGGCGACTTCGCATTTTCCCTGCTCTATGACGTTGCCATTGAAATCCTGTACCGAGATTGTGTCTCCGATCGTGATGGGCGCAAACCACTCCATGCGTTTCACGAAGATGGGGTGATTCATGATGATGCTCGTGGTTGCCGTGAGCGCGGGCGCCGGAATAATCATCGGGTTCGTGGTAACTGTGTAGGTCGCCATGATTTACTTTGAGAGCACGAACTACTGGGTGCTTATCAACTGAATTGCGGGGATGTTCATCCATCGGGGAACGTGGCGGGAAGTCCAGCATTAGACCACGCAATTGCGCGGGTAGTCGAGAGAATGCCCGACCATGCCTGCCCGAAACAAGGGACGCAGGTTAAGATGAAAGCTAGCAGCCAGCGCCCTATCATGGGAACACCACAGCAGGAGCGGCCAAGTTGACGTGAATATTGGCGAACTGAATCGTATTGGTATTGGGGATCGTTCCGCCGGACGCCCCGAAGAGCACTTCTCCCCATGGCAGTCCCTTCGAAACTGCGCTTCTTGTCGATCCGACCTTGGCAAAAATGTAGCCA
>Ga0074044_10003886_pt1 | contig 12545 bp, 10 predicted proteins | sample BogForMeECP23OM1_FD_94443 | JGI IMG/M metagenome (GOLD analysis project Ga0074044, IMG submission 94443) | Bog forest soil microbial communities from Calvert Island, British Columbia, Canada - Bog Forest MetaG ECP23OM1 | ecosystem: Environmental > Terrestrial > Soil > Wetlands ...
GCGGTGCGGTCATTGCCTCCGGGCACGACGCCGCCGCTGGTCATCACCTACACGGCGTCGTCGACGCCGGTGGTGCAACTGGGCGTGAGCAGCAAGACGCTTCCGGAGCAGCAGGTGTTCGATCTGGCGCAGAATTTTCTGCGCACGCAGTTGACCACGGTTCAGGGGGCGGGCACGCCGTATCCTTACGGCGGCAAGCCGCGCCAGATCCAGGTGGATCTCGATTCCGCCAAGCTTCAGGCGTATGGCTTGTCGCCCGCCGATATTGTGAACGCGGTGTCGGCGCAGAACCTGATTCTGCCGGCAGGTACGGCCAAGATCGGGCCGACCGAGTACAACGTGGAGCTGAACGGCAGTCCGCGGACCATCGCCGAACTCAACGATCTGCCGGTGAAGACTACGAGTTCCTCGACGCTCTATATGCGCGATGTGGCGCATGTGCGCGACGGATTTGTGCCGCAAACCAATATCGTGCGCCAGGACGGTGTGCGCGGCGTGTTGATGTCGATCTATAAACTGGGCGGCTCTTCCACCTTGACGGTCGTCAAGGCCATCAAGGATATGGTGCCGCTGGCGGCGCAACAGCTTCCGCCGGACCTCACCATCAAAGCCCTGTTCGATCAATCGCTCTTCGTGCGCGCGTCGATTCAGGGAGTGATCCGCGAAGGCCTGATCGCCGCCTGCCTCACCGCCGCGATGATTCTGCTCTTCCTTGGTGACTGGCGGCCGACGGTGATCATCGCGGTTTCCATCCCGTTGTCCATCTTCGTTTCCGTGCTCATGCTGAGCGCGCTGGGCGAGACCATCAACATCATGACCCTGGGAGGACTGGCGCTGGCGGTCGGAATTCTGGTGGATGATGCGACGGTGGAGATCGAAAACATAGAGCGCAATCTGGCCATGGGCAAGGAGATGAAGACGGCCATCCTCGACGGGGCGCAACAGATTGCGGTGCCCGCATTCGTATCCACCCTGTGTATCTGCATCGTGTTTGTGCCCATGTTCTTCCTGACGGGAGTGGCGCGATTTCTTTTTGTGCCGCTGGCGGAAGCGGTGAGCTTTGCCATGCTGGCGTCGTATCTGCTGTCGCGAACCCTGATTCCAACCATGGTGATGTTTATCATGCGCGGACACGAGCACCGCGGCGCAGAGACGAAGAACCCGTTCGTACGATTCCAACGGAAATTCGAACGCGGATTCGAAAAATTCCGTGGCGGCTACCAGCAACTGCTGGAAACCACGCTGGAACACCGTGGACTCTTCGCTATCTGCTTTGTGATTTTCTGCGTGTTGTCGATGGGGCTGGTGTTCTTTCTGGGGCAGGATTTTTTTCCGCAAGTGGATGCGGGCCTGATTCGCCTGCATTTTCGCGCCCGGCCTGGCTTGCGCGTGGAAGAGACCGCACGCTTGTGTGATGGAGTGGAGCAAGTGCTGCGCAGCGAGATTCCGAAGGAAGAGCTGCAGACCATGCTGGACAACATCGGCGTCCCCTACTCGGGCATCAATCTCTCTTACTCCAGCTCGGGTGTGATTGGGACCAACGATGCGGAGATTCTGATTGCGCTGAATCCGGAACACCATCATCCCACGGCGCAGTACATTCGCACCTTGCGGCGGGAGTTGCCGTCGCGTTTTCCGGGCGTCGAGTTCTTCTTCCAGCCCGCCGATATCGTGTCGCAAATTCTCAATTTTGGATTGCCCGCGCCGGTCGACATCCAGATCATGGGCGCGGATATGCGCACCAGCTACGACATCGGACAGAAAATCGCGAATCGGCTGCGCCAGATTCCCGGAGCAGCCGACGTGCATGTACAACAAATGTTGAGCCTACCCACTCTTCATCTCGATATGGACCGAACGCGCATGGGCGAGGTGGGGCTGAGTGCGCAAAATGTCGCGCAAAATGTGTTAATCAGTTTGAGCGGAAGCTCCCAGACGACGCCCGATTACTGGCTTAACGCGAAGAACGGGGTCACGTATCCCATCGCCATTCAGACGCCGCAGTATCACATGACATCGTTGCAGGACTTGATGAACACGCCGGTGACGAGCGCGAGTGGGCAGCGGGCTCCGCAGGTGCTCAGCAACCTGGTGCAACTTACGCCGGTGGCGCGTCCTGCCGTTGTCAACCACTACAACGTGCAGCCAGTCATCGATGTGTATGCGAGCACGCAGGGACGGGATCTGGGCGGGGTGGCGTCGGACATCATGAAGGCGCTCAAGCCATTTCAGGACCATCTGCCGCGTGGAACGCGCATCATAGTTCGCGGGCAGATTGAGACCATGCGGTCGTCGTTCTTCGGACTGGGGGTTGGCCTGCTGGGCGCAATCGTGCTGGTCTATTTGCTGATTGTGGTCAACTTTCAGTCGTGGCTCGATCCCTTTATCATCATTACAGCGTTGCCGGGGGCTCTGGCGGGAATCTGCTGGTTCCTGCTGATTACGCGCACTACGCTCAATGTTCCGTCGTTGACGGGCGCGGTCATGTGCATGGGGGTGGCAACCGCGAATTCGATTCTGATGGTATCGTTTGCGCGCGATCGCATGGATATGGGTGTCCCCGCGTTGCAAGCGGCGATTGAAGCGGGCTACACGCGCATGCGGCCGGTGATTATGACCGCCCTCGCCATGATTATCGGCATGCTGCCGATGGCGCTGGGCTTCGGAGAAGGCGGCGAGCAGAACGCGCCGTTGGGCCGCGCCGTGGTTGGCGGTCTACTGTTTGCGACCGTAGCCACGTTATTTTTTGTGCCCAGTGTATTTACCATTATTCATGGCCGGCGCCAGGCACGGCTGCAGTCGGAGCAAGGGTAGAGAAGAAGAAGAAGAAGATCGAGGAACAGGGAAGAAACAAAGAGAATTTGTCGGAGATCGCCACCATGCCAGGGCAAACGCCGCTAACGACAGAACAGAACGAGACGCAACCCGTGGACCCGCAGCACGTCCATCCGCAGATTGAGCGGCCTCCCGATCTGGCGCCCGCTCCGGTGGGCCGGGCAAAGATGCTGGTGGGCGCCCTGCTGCTCGTCCTGATCACAGCGGGCGCGGTCACGTTTCTGAACCGCAAGAGCGAATCCGATGCGCTGGCGAAGGAAACCGAACTGGTTTCGGTTCCGACCGTCGCGGTCGTGCAACCCCGATCCGAACCTGGAAACGACGAACTGGTGTTGCCGGGAAATTTGCAGGCTTTCATCGAGTCCCCGATTTTTGCCCGCACCAACGGCTATCTCTTACGCTGGTACAAGGACATCGGAAGCAAGGTTGAGAAGGGAGAACTCCTGGCGTCGATTGACACTCCGGAGATCGACCAAGAGCTGTCGCAGTCCCGAGCGAGCCGCGAGCAGATCAAAGCGGCGCTGGAGTTGGCGAAGATCTCGGCGGACCGCTGGGCGAATCTGCGCAAGTCCGACTCGGTTTCGCAGCAGGAAGCCGACCAGCAAGCGAGCGGCTACCAGCAGGCACTGGCCAACCTGGCGGCAGCGGACGCGAATGTTCGCCGCCTCGAGGAACTCGAGTCTTTCAAGAGCGTGTACGCTCCTTTTTCGGGCGTGCTGACCCGGCGCAATGTCGATCCGGGAGCGCTTATCAATTCCGGAGCGGCGGCGGGCAGAGAGATGTTCGATATTGCGCGCGTCGATCCGCTTCGGGTTTACGTGAGTGTTCCGCAGGCTTATGCGCCGAACATAAAAGCCGGCATGAAGGCCAACGTCACGCTGCAGGAATTTCCCGGACAAAAATTTCAGGGGACTGTGGCTCGCACCGCGGACGCCATCGATCCTGCGACGCGTACCCTGAACACGGAAGTGGATGTTCCGAACAAGAACGGCACGCTGTTGCCGGGTTCGTTCGGTCAGGTGCATTTTGCCACCGGAACTTCCGTTCCACGGATTACGATTCCGGTAAACGCGATGCTGTTCCGTGCCGAGGGGCCGCGAGTCGCGGTGGTCGACAAGGACGGCAAGGTTCACATGCACCCGATCAGTATTGGGCGCGACTTCGGCGCTACGCTTGAAATTCTGGGCGGGCTCGAGGTGAGCGATCAGATCATCATCAATCCGTCGGACTCGCTCGAGGAGGGGCAGCAAGTGCGCGTAGCCAAGCCGACCGCGGGAGATGGCCGCTCGTGAAGCGATTGCCTGTAGCCTGTAGAGACGGGGTTTGCCCCATCTTCGGAGACGCTGCCAGACGCGGCAAGCCACGTCTCTACGGAAAATGCATTTTGTGGGCGCTCGCGGTCTGTGGGTTAGTCTGCACGCTGGGCTGCACCGTGGGACCCGGATATAAGCGCCCCACCGCGCAGGTTCCCGACACGTGGAAGGGCGAAGGGCCGTGGCAAACGGCGGCTCCGAAGGATGCAATACCCAAGGGCGCGTGGTGGCAGATATTTCACGACGCGGAACTCGACCGGCTGGAGCAAGATCTACTGCAGGCAAACCAGTCGCTGGAGGCGGCGCGGGATCGCCTCTCGCAGGCGCGGTCGCAAGCGCGGATCGCAACTTCGGCGTACTTCCCCACGGTCAGCGTTGATCCCAATGTGGTGCGTCAGGAAGTGTCCAGCAACCGTTCGTTTTCGGGCGGTGAATTGGCGCCCTTTACCCAGAGCAATTATTCCATCCCGTTTTCGGTCAGCTACGAGCTGGATTTATTCGGACGCGTGCGCCGCAATCTGGAAGCAGCCAACGCTTCCCTGCAGGGGAGTGCGGCCGACCTGGAAAATGTGCGCCTGGTGTTGACCGCCGAACTCGCCGCCGACTATTTCAATATGCGCGAACTTGACCGTGAAGCGGGAGTGGTACGGCAGTCGGTCGAACTCCAGCAAAAGGGATTGGACCTGGTGAACCATCGTCACGAAGGCGGAGTCGCGAACGGGCTGGAAGTGGCGCAGCAGGCCGCCTTGCTGGACGCGACTGCGACTCAGCTCTCGCTCGTGATGCAGCAACGGGCGCAATACGAACATGCTATCGCCGTACTCACGGGCAAATCGGCCTCGGTGTTCAGCCTGGCGGAGGCGCCGTTCAACGCCGCGCCGCCGCCGATTCCCGCCGGAGTTCCATCGGAGATTCTGGAGCGCCGGCCGGACGTTGCCACCGGCGAGCGCCAGATGGCCTTCGAAAATGCGCAAGTCGGTTTAGCGATGACCGCATTTTATCCGCATATTACGCTGGCCGGGAGTGGCGGATATGCAAGCCGCGACATCTCTACATTGATAAGCGCTCCCAGCGCTCTATGGTCGTTGGGCGGTGACTTGCTGCAGCCGATTTTTGACGGCGGCCGCAATCGCGCCAACCTGGCGGCCAGCCACGCGGCCTATGACGAGTCGGTGGCCAACTATCGCGAATCTGTGCTGGTGGCGTTTCAGCAGGTGGAGGATGGGCTCTCCGGTCTCGCGCTGCTTGATCAGGCTGCCAAGACTCAGCAGGCTGCGGTCGCCGATTCACGCCGCGCCCTCGACCTCGCCAACAACCGTTACGTCGGCGGCCTCACCACCTACCTCGATGTGATTACCGCGCAATCCACGCTGCTGAGCAACGAACGCCTGGCGACGCAATTGCTGGGCCAGCAGATGGTCACTTCCGTTTATCTGGTGAAGGCTCTAGGCGGCGCGTGGGACGCCTCCGCAATTCAGCACGAACAGGTAAGGCCGACGCTGGTTCAGGCCGTGCAGCAGTAACTCGGATGTGGGCATCCCAGCCCACGGTTTGAGTGCAGGTCGCATGCATCCGACAAGAAGGCAGTTGGTGGTTCTTGGCAGGAAAGCAATCTGCAAAAGACAATCTTCGGCGCTCGCCGGAATTCGAGTCCGGATCTGACCGGATCTACGCCGTGGTGTGGCGTGCCAATCTGCCGTGTCGCGAAAGAATCTCGTTCTCCGCGACCAGCCAATCCTGATTCTGGTCGCCCTGGCCGCCACCCGCAGTCGCTCTGCGCTGGAGGTAGAGTTCATAGGCACGGTGGCGGATCTCTTGCTCCAGGTTGGCAGAAACCAGGCCAGCCGTCTTCCCGTTGAGGGGAACTTCGGACACAGGCACAGCGGCAGGCTGAACTGAGGATCCGGTTTTCTTGCTGCGATTGGTGGTCGTGCTTCCAGTTGTCTTGCGCGCCATACAGTACTCCTTACAGACACCCAACTCCAAGAACGGTCTTGCGTAATGAATAAGCGACATACGATTCAGCGAATAGCCGCTCCGGCTATTTGCGGTGACTGATGTATTTACTATAGCGCGAACGCCTGTGGAAGAGTGCCGATGAGAGATCGAAAAAATCGCTCCTCCGTATAAGAAAAGTCACTCTTTGGGAAAGGTCGCGGCTCGCGATGCTGAAAGGGGCAAAAGTACTCTGGTAACTTGTGGAAAAGTTGCTGGTGCCCTCAGGATAAGCGGGTAAGGATAATGGCCACAATTATGCCATCGAATAGTAATCAAGGTTCCGCAGCCAAGGCCGCCAAGACCGGCCTGAGCGAATTGGAGAGCATGCTTGCGGAATCTCCGAGTTCGGACAGAGTGTGCCTCAAGCTGGCGCAGATTCTTAATGTACGGCGCAGCGAAGTGGCACTGCTCAAGTTAGAGAAGGGCAGTCTGCGCTTTATCTATCCGCCGGAGCTGCGATCCGCCGGCGTACTGCCGCTTAGCGGATCGGCGGTGGCAGCACGCACGGCGGCGACTCGCACTCCGCTGATGTCGAATGCCTTCATGCGGGTGAAGCATGTCAGCCTGTTTGAAGCGGTAAAGCTCGGAGCCGTGGAAGAAGATCGAAGCCAGGATCAAATGCCGATTCAGAAAATCATGTCGGTTCCCGTGGCGCCCTCCGGGGGAAAAGTGATGGGAGTGGTGCAGGTTTCGCGCAAAGGGCTGGATCCCGCGGTCTCGGGAGCAGACTTCACCGCCGAAGATCTCAGGCAACTGGAGCAGGCCGCCGAAATTCTTGCCCGCATGCCGTTCATGCAGGAAGGCGCGGAGATTCAGTAGCAGCCGCACCGAGCAACCGTATGGTTTCGCGGGATGTCCTTACATCGTCTCTCTTCACATCGCTTGTCTTCACAACGCTTGTCCGGCGCAAAATCCCGACGCCCAGGCCCACTGGAAGTTGAAGCCGCCGAGCTGGCCGGTGACGTCGACCACTTCTCCAATGAAAAAAAGGCCGGGCACTTTCCGGGATTCCATGGTCTTGGCCGAAAGTTCGCCGGTATCGACGCCACCCGCTGTGACTTCCGCTTTTCCGTAACCCTCGGTCCCTTCCGGCTTGATTTCCCACCCATGCAGTCGCTGTTCGGCGTCAGCGAAGGCGCGATCGGAGTTGCCGGCTAACGGATAAATTTCGAGCCAGCGATCGGCGAAGCGGCGGGGCAGGATTTCCCGCAGCAGCGCCTTCCAACTCGACTGGTCGCGATGGTCCCGCGCTCGCAGATCGGCTGCAAGATCGCGGTCGGGTGCAAGGTCGAGATGGATCGGTTCCTTGACGTCCCAGTAAGAGGAGATCTGGAGAATCGCGGGCCCACTGATGCCGTGATGAGTGAAGAGCATGTTTTCCCTGAACGTCTGCACGGCGGAAGCATGTTTCGTGCCGCCGGTGGAAGCAACCACTTCGGTCGAGACTCCCGCCAGATCGCACCAGCGCTTGCGGTCGCGTTCGCTGAAGATCAGCGGAACCAGGGCGGCGCGTGGGGGCTCGATCTTCAGGCCGAATTGCCGGGCCAGATCGTAACCAAATGAAGTAGCGCCGATTTTTGCAATCGACAGGCCTCCGGTGGCGACCACCAGACGGGGCGCGCTGAAACTCGCGTCCTCGGCGTGCACGGTGAACTCGGTGTTTTTGTACGCTTCGTTCTTCAGCGCTTCGTTCTTCAGCGCTTCGTTCTTCAGCACCTCGTTCTTCAGCACCTCGTTCTTCAGCACCTCGTTGACTCTCGTGTTGCACCGGATTTCCGCTCCGGCGTCGGTGCATTCCTGCTCCAGCATGGCCGTGATGTCGCTCGCGGCTCGATCGCAGAATAACTGGCCCAGTTTTTTCTCGTGGTAGGGAATGCCATGTTTTTCGACGAGGCGCACGAAATCCGCTGGAGTGTAGCGGGCCAGCGCCGACTTGGCGAAGTGTGGATTGGCGGAAAGAAAATTCTCCGGGCCGCTGTGGAGATTGGTGAAATTGCAGCGGCCTCCACCGGAGATCAGGATCTTCTTGCCGATACGATCCGCGCGTTCGAGGACCAGGACACGACGGCCCCGCTTGCCGGCTTCCATGGCACACATGAGGCCGGCAGCGCCGGCTCCGAGAATGATGACGTCGTATTTCGGGTTCACGCAGGACTGATTCACCCAAGTATGATTCACGCAGAAATGAGCTTAGCAGGGCCGGCGAGACAACGGCGCTACAGACCACAGAATGGATCAGTGCAGAATCGGTTTTACCGGTTGGGAGTTCGGTGATTGCGAGTTGAGCGATCGTGAGTTTAACGAGTGCAAGAATGTGACAATCTGCCAACGCTCCGGTTCCGGCAACTTCGACCAAACTGGCATGCCGCGGCGGACAACTCCATTGGTCAGGGTCCAGAACAGTGTGCCGGGCGTTGCCTGCTGCACTTCTTCCCGCAGTAAACTCGGGCCTTGCGTCGAGCCTCCCGCCTTTTCTCCGTGACAGCCGGCGCAGTGTTGCTCAAAAAGTTTCCCCCCCGCTGCCACAGCCTGCGTATCGCCTGCGAAAGGATTTTTCCTCTCCTTCGCCTTTTGTGGAGCTTCTGCAAGCGCGGCGTAGGTTGACCTTTTGTGTTTAGGTGCGGCAGCGCCTTCCTCCTGCCCCAGCGCCCGAGCACCTCCGAAGACGTTCATTCCGAAGACTACGATCCCGATGGTGGCAACGCCGATGCGTCCGGCGGGGAGAAAAAAGGCGAAGAGTGTTTTCATGGCCGACCTCCGAACCATCGCCCGACCATCTCGCCAAAGCCGGAAAACTCCCGCGAAAGCCCCCAGCGCAGCAGAAGCCGGTGGCTGTTGTCGTTCAAACCGAAGCCGCTCGAAAGACGAACGGTCCAGTCCGACGGGAGATTCCAGGCGACTACGGGCGCGAGGTAATGAGACGTATCGTGCAGGCCGGCGCTCTGCGCGTCGCCCAAGCCTCCGTACATTTCCACCCCGGCAATAAAGTTCTCACGGCAAAAATTACAGCGGTTGGGTGAGGCCTTAAGCGCGAGCGGGCGGCTGGCACCGATAGCGTATGCGAACTCCCAGGGCTCGCTCGGCAACAGGTTCTTGGTAACAATGGGATTCACGGCGACATTCCAGCCTTTGAAGGTGCTGGAAAGCAGAAGTTTCATCTCCAATTCGTGGTCGTGCTCCTGCCGCAAGACGGCGTTCGAGGCGGCGTAGTCGGATTCTACGTCGTGACCTTCGACCTCTTTCAGGATTTTGTCGGCCGCGTTGGTGTTCTCGTACTCGATATAGAGCACGGGATTCACCAGGTGCTCGCGTTGCAGCAGGCGAAACCGGTTTTCCCAGCGGAACCCGGTAAAAATCGTACTGTCATTGAAGGTCGTCTGTCCGGCCAAATAAACCTCGGTCGTCCACCATGCGGTGGCGCCATATTCGAATTCCGTCCAGAAGGCATCGAAGTCGTTGCCGCCTCGCTGGGTACCGAAAGTGGAAAAGTATTCCACCTCCAGACTGCCGGGCTCTTCGAGGTAATGGTCGTAGGTCACGATGTACGGACTCTCCTGCGCCATGGACGATCGGCAACAAAACAGAAAGGAGATCAGGGCAATGAAAATGACAGCGAGACTGGGCAACTTCCGCGGGATACGTTGAGAGATAATGCGCACGACCTGTGGACTCCACTATTTCCGATAGTTGTTATTGCGACCCAGTCGCAATAAGCGGTATAATCCCAGCGTAGAGTGCGCGTTTGTGCGCTGTCAATGGTGCAGCGAATTTTTCGTCGCAGGTCGTTCGCGACCTGGTCGCAACTGGAAAGAGGAGGATTGCGAATGCCGCTTCCACAAACGGAAATTCCTGGCCGGCTGCAGATGCAACTCGCGGAACGCGGGATCCGCATGACCGCTCCGCGCCGGGCGATTCTGAGTGTAATTGAGACGGCGACCAAACATCTGGACGCCAGCCAGATTTTGCGCAAGGCGCGCACCGTGGATGCATCGGTGGATCGCAGCACCGTCTACCGGACGCTCGACCTGCTCAAGCGGCAAGGGCTGATCGATGAGCTCGACTTGATGCATCTGAACGGAGAGGGCCATTACTACGAGCGCAAACTGGGCCGCGATCATATCCACATGGCATGTCTACGGTGCGGGAAAATCACCGAATTTGTGAGCAAGACTTTTGAGTCCTTGAAGACGCAATTGCAGCGGGATTGCCGCTTCCACATCCTGGTGGCGCGACTGGAAGTCGGTGGTTACTGCTCGGCTTGCCGCCGCTAGCGTTCGGTTTAGATTCCCGCCCCAGTCACGAAGGACTTTTCGTCCGGTCGTTTGTCGGGCTTGGGGCCCGCGTCGGCGGTGACGTCCTGAACGAAATCGCGGCGGCGTTCCTGGCCCCCTTTGCGTTCAACGACACGCACGCGGCGGGCAGGCATGTTGCTGGGTTCGAGGCCGATGACCCGGCCGTCGCGTACCTGGATGTGCGACCGAAACCAATCCGTGCGGAACATTCTTCCCGAGGAATAAAAGGTCATTGAAGCCGCAATCGGACCTTCAAATTCTTTTCCGGTGCAGGCCAGGATGCGTTTGCCCATTTCCTGGGTCCAGGTCATGCCGCCCACCAGCGGATCGTTCAGGCGGTGGCGCTCGAAGGGTACGGCATGCGAGATTTTGCGCAACTGCAGTAGTTGCAGGAGGACGGAACTTTTGGCCAGGTTGGTGACGATGATCCTGACTTCGGTGGACGACACACGCTCGAGTTTTATGTGCAGATCGGGCGACCATTCGCGCTCAAACTCTTCGCGTGCCAGGTTCAAGCCTTTGTCGGTCGCCTCCACATAGCGCAGGGTCGCGCGGGCCAGAATCACACTGAAGATGCAGGTCACCAAGGTCGCGATGACCGGAACAATACCGATGAGAGCGGCAAACCAAAGGCGAAACGAGTTGATCCACTGCGCGGGCATACTGGCTCGGTTCCTCGCTGCGCCTCGTTTCCTAGCTGCGCGACGAGGCGCGACTTCTGGCTAATAAAAAAGGGGGAGGGATTCCGGGAGGCGCGTGACCAATTCCCGTGCCCATGTTTGTCTGACCATGAAGAGTCTAGCGAGAGAGGGGTGGCCGCTCCAGATGTCAGATGGTGAGGAGGCGAAGCCAGCGCGGTGCAGCGACTTTGGTAACCTTGCGCCGACTACGTGGCCGGTGCAGATTCCATCATTTCGTCGGTCGTCCACCAGACGTCGGGTTCGACGGGATGTTTCCGCCATTGGTACACGACACCCAGACGATCCAATTCATTCAAAACCTCTGCGATCGCTTCCTCCAACGACGCTTTCACCGGCTTGCTCAAACTGCAGCCCGCCTCGTACGACGCACCGGCGATTCCCACGAGCAGCACATCGGCGGGCGCGACTCCGAACAACTCGGCGCTGAGTAGCGCGTCGACCAGCGCAGGCGAATGGGGGTCCATGCGAACGGCGGGACGGTGCCGCATGATGTCTGCTTTGCGGTACAGGACGACCGTTCCAGCTTCGGTGTCGTCGGTAGTGAGGGAATCGATCAGGATGACAGCATCCTTTTCGGTGAGCTGATCGATCAGGTCCAGGGCCGGAGTCCCCAGGTCGGCGACTTCGACGCCCTCTTCGAACTCGAAGTGAGCGGTCAGAAGCCGCGCGACGTATGGCCCGACGCCGTCATCGCCGAGCAAAATGTTTCCGATCCCGCCGATCAATATCTTTATCTTTCTCATGGCACTCTTTTCTTCGTTACAGCACCTCTTTACAGCACCTTCACTTTGGCAAGCTGGCGACCCGAGGGATCGAACGTGTGGCAGGCACAGGCCATGCAGGGATCGAAAGAGTGCACGGTGCGCAGGACTTCCAGCGGTTCCTCAGGCCGGGCAAGCGGCGTGTGCAGCAGCGAGGCTTCGTAGGGACCGTGGGCGCCGGAGCGATCGCGCGGGCTGGCGTTCCAGGTTGAGGGCACAACCGCCTGATAGTTTTTGATTTTTTCATCCTTGATCACGATCCAGTGGGATAACGTGCCGCGCGGGGCTTCATGGGTTCCGACGCCTTCCACTTCGTGTCCGGAAAATACCGGCTGGTTATGGACCGTGTCATCGCCCTTGGCGATGTTGTCGGTCAGCAATTGCAGGTGCTTCTGGGCCAGTTCCGCCAGCATGCTGGCGCGAATCGCGCGCGCGGCATGGCGGCCGAGCGTCGAGTGCAACATGTCGGGAGTCACGCGCAACCCACCGACGGCTCCAATCTTGCCGATTGCGAGATCCGTATACTTGCGCGTCAGCGGATGGCCTTGGGCGTAGCCGATCAGCACCTGCGCCAGCGGGCCGACCTGCATCGGTTGACCATTGAAGCGCGGCGACTTGACCCAGGAATACTTCTGCTCGCCGTCC
>Ga0074044_10003887_pt1 | contig 12543 bp, 10 predicted proteins | sample BogForMeECP23OM1_FD_94443 | JGI IMG/M metagenome (GOLD analysis project Ga0074044, IMG submission 94443) | Bog forest soil microbial communities from Calvert Island, British Columbia, Canada - Bog Forest MetaG ECP23OM1 | ecosystem: Environmental > Terrestrial > Soil > Wetlands ...
CATAAATCGCCCCGACAAGCGCAACGGGCTGAGCGGCGAGGTTTTGCGATCGCTGGCCGCGGCGTTTGCTTCCAATGGTGACGATCAAAGTCTGCGCGTCGCGATCTTGCGTGGCGCCGGTGAGCAATGTTTTGCGGCGGGGGGCGATCTGCGCGAGTTCGCGTCGATCACGACGCTCGAGGGGGCGGCGGAAATGGCGCGCGACGCGAAGGCCTCGCTCGAGGCAATTCGTCAATTTCCACTGCCGGTGGTGGCCGCGCTCAACGGCGATGCGATGGGCGGCGGCGCGGAGCTCTCGGTCGCGTGCGATTTTCGCATCGCCGCGGCGCACGCGCGAATCGGTTTCGTGCAGGGACGCCTCAACATTTCGACCGCATGGGGCGGCGGCATCGACCTGATGCGTCTCGTCGGCGCATCGCGCGGGCTGGGGTTGATGTGCCGTGGCGACATGCTCTTGGGTGGGGAGGCCCTTTCGCTCGGCCTCATCGATGCGGTTGCGCGCGAAGGCCAGCCGCTCGATGATCTGATTAAGGATTTCATCGGGCCGATTTTGAAACAATCGCCGCAGGTGTTGCGCGCGTTCAAGGCGGTGGCGATCGGTGTGCGCGCCGGTATGCAGCGCGACCGGCTGAACGATTTGGAGACGCGAATGTTCGCGCAAACCTGGGTGCATCAGGATCACTGGGCGGCAGCCGAAAAAATTACCTCCAAGTGGAGATCATAATGAAGACAGCGGCTCCACAAACCGGAAAACCAAGACGCACCACGCCCTCGGGAATCGAGATCCCGGCGGTGGCGACCGAGGCGATGCATAACGGGCATCTCGAGTTGCCGGGCGAGTATCCTTACACGCGCGGCATTTTTCCCGACGGCTATTTGGGCCGGCTGTGGACAATGCGCCAGTATTCGGGATTCGGCACGCCCGAGGAATCCAACCAGCGCTACAAATTTCTCCTCGACCAGGGCCAGACCGGACTCTCGGTGGCGCTCGATTTGCCCACTCAATGTGGCTACGACCCGACTGATGCGATGGCCCGTCCCGAGGTCGGTAAAGTCGGCGTCTCGCTTTCGAATTTGCGCGAGATGGAAATTCTGTTCGATGGAATCGACCTGGCGAAGATTTCCACCTCGTTCACCATCAATGGCACCGCCGCGATCATCTATGCGATGTACCTCGCGACCGCAGACCAGGCGGGGGTGCCGCGCGCGAAGCTGACCGGCACCATTCAGAACGACATCCTGAAGGAATTCGTCGCGCGCGGGACCTGGATTTTTCCGGTGCGTCCCTCGATGCGCCTGGTTGCGGATTCGATTCTTTACGCGAATACGCAAACGCCGCGCTTCAATCCCATCAGCATCGCGGGTGCGCACGTGCGCGACGCGGGATGCAACGCGGTCGAAGAGATGGCGTTCACGCTCGCCAACGGCCTCGCCTATGTCGATGAGTTGCTGGCTCGCGGTGGCGATTTGAATGGCTTCGCGGGCCGCCTCAGCTTCTTCTTCTATGTACACACCGATTTCTTCGAGGAGGTTTGCAAGTTCCGCGCGGGCCGGCGCATCTGGGCGCGGCTGATGAAGGAGCGTTACCGCGCGACTGATCCGAAGAGCTGCCTGTTCCGCTTCGGCGTGGTCTGTGGCGGCGCGTCGCTGACCGCCTCGCAGCCTTACAACAACATCGTGCGGGTCGCGATCGAAACGATGGCGGCGGTGATGGGCGGCGCGCAATCGATCTTCACCGCAGCCTACGACGAAGCGTTTCAGATCCCCACCGAGGAGAGCGCGGAAATCGCGCTGCGCACGCAGCAGGTCATCGCGCATGAGAGCGGCATTGCGCAGACCGTCGATGCGCTCGGTGGCAGCCATTACGTCGAATATCTGACCGACAAAACAGAAGAAGAGATTCTCCGCGTGATGCGCGAGGTCGACAACTATGGCGGCGTTATCAAGGCCATCGAGCAGGGCTACATCCAGCGCCGCATCGCGGAGCGCGCGCGCCAGCGCAAGGAGCTGCTCGATGCCGGCGAGCGCGTGGTGGTCGGAGTGAATCGCTACCAGCGTGAAGATCAGAACGGCACGGTGCGCGAGCTCTTCAAAATGGATCCGAAAACCGCGCAGAACATCGTCGCGAAATTCAACGAGATTCGCGACCGCCGCGACAATGGCGCCGTGGAACGCAACCTCGCGCGGCTGAGCGACGCAACCCCGAAAGATCGCGAGAACCTGATGCCGTATATTGTCGATTGCTGCCATTCATATGCGACCGTGGGAGAGATGGTGGCGACGCTCAAAAAGCATTGGGGAGAATTTCGCGAGCCGACCGGACTCTAGCCAATGAGCCTTCATCATAAGAGGATACTGGTCGCGAAACCCGGGCTGGACGGTCACGATGCAGGCGCGAAGATTATCGTGCTGGCGCTGCGCGACGCCGGCGCCGAGGTGATTTACACTGGGCTGCGCAAGACGCCTGAGTACATCGCGCGAGTCGCGATCGACGAGGATGTCGACGCGATCGGGCTCAGCCTGCTCTCGGGCGCGCACATGGAGCTGGTGACGGAAACCGTCGAGTGGCTGAAGAAACTGGACGGCGAGCAGATCAAGATTTTTATCGGCGGAACGATCCCGAAAGAGGACCAGCAAGCATTGCTCGATATGGGTGTGGTGGGAGTCTTTACCGCCGAGATGAAACTCCTCGATGTCCTCGCCGCGATCGATAAGGCCCTGACCTCGTAGTCACGTCCTCGAGACGATTTCTTCGAGCACGTCGGCGACCTGCTCGGTACCATCGACGCGGTATTGCGCGAAGCTGCGGCGCTCCGAGCCGACCAGCACACCAATCCCACGATGCCGCATGAGCGCGCGGAAAGCATCTTCGTCGGTAACGTCGTCACCGAAATAAGTTGTGTGCTGACCCGCGGCGCCGGTCTCGCGGATGAAAAATTCGATCGCCTCGCCTTTGCCCCCGATACCGCGAGGAATCGCCTCGTGGATCATCTTGCCATGCAGGAGTTGCAGCGTCGGTCGCTGGTTGACGAAAGCATCAAAGGCGGCGAGCGCTTGGCCCGCTTCGTCAGGCTGCGCGTTGCGATAGTTGATGGTGAGCGCGACGCCTTTGTCCTCGATGATGAATCCGCGATCTTTCGGAATCGAACGGGCAAGGAATTCGCGCACCTGCGCAATGTCGTCGCCGCATTGTTCGACGCCCGCTGCGAACCGCCGCACACGATCGCGTCCGATGAATTCCAGACCGTGAGTGCCGGCAAATAGAAGCCCATCGCGCAGACCCAGCAACCGCAGCAGGGTGTCGAGGTCGCGCCCGCTGATGATCGCAATCGTGAGGCGTTCCCGATGGCGAGCCAGTTCGGCGACGGCTTTTTTCGCGCGAGGCAGCGGGACTGCTTTCCACGGATCGCTGGTGAGTTCCGCAATGGTGCCGTCGAAATCGAGGCACAACAGAAGATGGCCTTGCGCGAGCTGATCGGATATCAATCCCCGGGGCAGCGCACGGGGCGTCTGCTGGGGCTCAGGCGCGCGCGATGCGTCGCGGCTCAAGGGTCGTCTCCGCGGTCAACGCGGTCAGAAAATTCCCGGACCACCGTTCGAGATTGTTATGACGAATTTTGTCCCTCAAGGCGCGCATCCGCTGGGCGCGAGCTTCCGGCCGCATCTCGAGCGCTTCCCGTATCCGATCGGCGATGGCGTCGGTGTTGTAAGGATTGACCAGCAGCGCATCGGTCAATTCTTCGGCGGCGCCCGCGAACTCACTCAGGATCAAGACCGCATCGTCGGCCGGATGCGAAGCGACGAATTCCTTCGCTACCAGGTTCATGCCGTCGCGCAGGGGCGTCAGCAGCGCGACATCGGCCGCCTGGTAATGCGCGACCAGATCCTCGGCGCCAAACTGAGTATAGAGGTAGCGAATCGGCACCCATCCGTCGGAGGAGAAACGACCGACCACGCGTCCCACGGCCTCGTCGAGCTGGCGCTTGAGCAGCGCATACTCGGTGACTTTGGTGCGCGAAGGGACCGCGATCAGAACCATCGTCACGCGGCGATGATAGTGCGGATTACGTTCGAGGAAACGCTCGAAGCCGAGCAGCCGTTCGAGGATGCCCTTGGTGTAGTCGAGGCGATCGACCCCGAGAATCACCTTCTCGCTGCGCAGCCCGCGGCGGATGCGCGCGCTCTTTTGTTGCGTGCGGGAGCTGGCCGCGAGGTTTTCGAAATAGTCGACCGGAATTCCGAGAGGGAAAGTCGCCACCCGCGAGGTGCGCCCCTCGAAGTGAACTTCGCCGCGCTCCTGGTCGACTTGCGCACCGAGGACCTTGCGGCACGAATTGAGAAAATGGGTGACGTAGGAATCGCAGTGGAACCCAATCAGATCGCTGCCGAGCATTCCCATCAACAGTTCGCGCCGCCATGGAAACACGCGATACAGCTCCACCGGAGGGAAGGGCACGTGCCAGAAAATTCCGATCGCGAGATCCTTGCGGCGCGCGCGGATGAGGCGCGGCGTCGCCGCGAGATGGAAATCCTGGATCCATAGCGCATCGCCATGGCCGGCCTGTTCGATAGCGGCTGCGGCAAACATTTCGTTGACGGCGAGATATTGCCGCCATTGTCCGACATTGAAGTGGCAGTTGGAGATCATGAAATGCATCAGCGGCCACAGCGCCCGATTGCACATCCCGTGGTAATACTGCGAGACGTCGCGCTCCCCCAGTTCGACGAACGAAAGATCGAAGCGCGGATGCTCGGCCGGCAGCGAGAGGCGCGGCGGGGTTTTCTGGCCGCCATTCCACGCAATCCAAAGTCCGCCATGAGATTCCAGCAGGCGCAGGAAGGTGGTGCCCACGCCGCCGACGGTGGGCTCGATGCGCTCTTCGTCGCCCTCGCGCATGACCTTGATCGGCGCGCGGTTGGACATCACAACCAGTTTGCGACCAGCCAGAACGTCGCCGACGCGGGTGCGGGGGAAAAGAGTGGAAGCTGCGATTCGCTCGGAAGTAGCCATCAGGTTTCACAGGGTGCGCGAAGAACGGTTCGCGCCGCTACACGAGGACTACCTCATTGTAACCCGCTACCCGCGACCGCGGCAACCAACCGCACCGCAGGAACGAAGTTCAACCGATGCCTGCTTCCTTCTGCGCGTGTTTGATCTCCTTGGTAGAGATAATCCGCCCCGAGTTGCGGCCCATCCGGGAAGATTGATTAAACGTCCACGGTCTAGATCGCCCGATGGGCTCTCCGCTGTCTGCAGGCATATCGCTCTCGACTTCGCGCTAGCAGCGGAGGCGATATTGGGCGAATAAATATCCCTCCTCAGGGAGTGTTCGCGAGCACAAATTTCCCGATCTTGTCGATGGCTTGCTGCCCCTCCGGCAGGATCTTCGCGAACGCGTGCCATACGTGAATCATGTCGTCCCACACTTCGAGGTCGACGCTGACTCCATGCTCCTTGGCGCGCTTGGCCACGCGCGTCGAGTCATCGAGCAGCGTTTCCGCATCGCCAACCTGAATCAGCAGCGGGGGCAGGCCGCGATAGTCGGCATGGATCGGCGACGCCAGCGGATGCTTTGGATCCTGCTCGCCGATGTAGTTCTTCGACATCCCGCGGAGGCCGTTGCCACCCACCATCGGGTCGCGATGCGCGCGCGTCTTCATCGAGTCGCCCGTGCCTTCGAGGTCGGCCCACGGCGAGATCGCCACCCCGGCCGCCGCCATCGGCAGCTTCGCATCGCGAATCGAAAGCAATGTGGCCAGCGTCAAGCCGCCGCCGGCGGAATCGCCCGCGATTACGATCTTGTTCGGTTGGTAGCCTTGCGCGAGGAGCCACTTGTACGCGGCGACGCCATCCTCAACTGCGGCGGGAAATTTATGTTCCGGCGCGAGGCGATAGTCGAGCGCTAGTCCCCGAGCTTTCGCTGCCCGGGCGATCCTCGCGATCGTCGCACGATGGGTATTGATCGAGCCCATCACATATCCGCCGCCGTGCAGGTACAAGATGACGCGATCAGAAGCAGCGTCGGGCGGAACGATCCATTCGGCCGCAATGTCGCCGACGCGTACCGCCTCGCACTTTACGTCGCGCGCGACGTGCTCGCTGGTCTTCTCCATCCCGGCGCGCATCTTCTCTATGGACGCGTTGGGATTGCGTGGTTGAGACTTCAGGAGTTCGAGAACTTTAGTTAGCTCGGCACTGGCCATGGCGTTCTTCCCACAGAGCACGTCGCCTCGCGACGCGGTTGCTTAGCGATGCGGGAGTATAAGCACTTCCGATCGCCTGGTTTCGGGGTCCAGCCTTACCAGATAGAGCGGAAAGTTGGTTTCTGCAATACCGACATTGGTACGGCCGTCGCAGCCGCATCGCGCGATGGTCGCATCGTTGATGTCCGAAAGACGATCCAGCTTGAGCGACGCCAGTTGCACCTCCTGGCGTTTAATCGCGAGGTCGAGCTCTTTGCCCTGCAGCGCCACCGAGGAGAACAGCGGGGTGCCTTCGACGCTGCCCTGTTTCGCGACCCATAAGACGAACTCGGGCTTGCTCATTTTGCGCATCGACGGGTGCTGCTGGCGCAGCGCCACGATCGCTGCCGACAGCTCCTTCTTGCTTCGCGGTCCGGCCCGGCGATCGCGCTGCACCACCAGGTCCCACATCCGGTGGGACCACTTCGCTACCACCGTGGGGTCGGCGCCGGGAGTGTTGAGGTATACCTGCGCGGCCTGTTCCGCATCGCCCAGGTCACCATTAGCGAGGGCCGCATTCACCTTTTCATAAGATGCTTGCAGGATCCGGTCATCGATCTTCGCGACGAACTCCGCGCTTCGGCTGCCGGGCTCCTTAGCGGCGTCGGCGCAAACGCGGCGCTGTTCGCTCGTCGTGTAAGCAGGTTCGCCGGCCATGAACGTGGAGACGCAGAGGTCATCTTTGACCTCGCGGCGTTGGTCGTCATTAAGACTTCCAATCGGAATTGCGAGCAATTCCTGACGCGCCGCGGCGTACTGGCCCGCGGCCATCTCCCGACGCGCGGAAGACAATTCGGTCGGTGCGCATCCCGATGCGAGAGCGATTAATGCTGCGATAGCAAAAACAGCGAACGTTTGGACGGTGGTGCGGCTCCACCAAGGGGGAGGCAGTCGGTCGTGCATGCATGTGACCTCGATATTGATGTCACCCCCAACCGAAGTCTGACGCGCATAACGCGCGTTGGCAAGCCTCGCCAGTGGCAGGATGTCCCAGTTCGCGACCGACAACGCTATCAGCATGGCGATGGCGATGGCACTTGGGACGTTTCAAAAAGAAGGCGGACCCCGGCGCGATCCCGCACCGACCCGCAACTCTGATGGCGTCGCCGCGTGGTCGCGAGTTTAACCCCAGCAGCGCCCATCGTAAGCATGTCCCATTTTGATTGCGGCGGACCTCGGCGACGCTGACGGCATCATCAAAAGTTCCCCGAATCCGGTGGCACGCGACCTGCACTTCCCCTGTCATCCGACGGTCGATCACATTCAGTCATATTCGCCAAACGAATTGATGATCGGATCGGGAAAACCACAACCGGAGATACTTATGAGCTTTCTGACCAGGATCTTTTCGCGAATCATCGAAACCAAACGCAGCCAGCACGGCCAGACCATGACCGAGTATGTGCTCATCATCGCGGCCATCGCGGTTGCGGGTTACGTCGCCTACCAAGGCCTCGAAACCGGCATCAACGGCATCATCACCAAGGTTACCGCGTCGCTGAACGCGGCCTAGGTCGGCAAGTACGCCGCCTTGGTCGGCAATCAAGTCCGAGCTTGGATCGCGCGCGGATTATCCGCGCGCGAGGTCCGTGCGGCGTGAACCGGTTGCTCAGAGGGGAAAATGAGAAGGCCGACAATTTTCCTGATGTTGGCGATGGTCGCGGCGGTGCTGGCGGCCATCGTGGTGTTTTCGGCGCTGAAAAACCGCGAGGCGCAGGTTCAAGTCGCGCTCGCACAGACCGAGGATATTGTGGTCGCCGCACGCGACGTGCAACTCGGCGAGAAGCTCACCGCGCCCGACCTCAGGCTGGTCAAGTGGTCGCGGCAGAGCGTTCCCGAAGGCGCATTCACCGATCCCTCGATGATCGGCAACAGCTACGCGCGCAACCAACTGGTCGCCGGCCAGCCCATCGTCCAGCACAACCTCATCCAGGCCGACCAGATTCCCGGCGTAATGCCGATGATGATCACGCCCGGCATGCGCGCGATGTCGATCGCGGTCGACGATGTCGGCGATATTTCCGGCTTCGTTAAGCCTCGCACCCACGTCGATGTCCTGGTTGCCATCTCCGGTACCGGCGCCGACAACAACAAACCGTATTCCAAGATCGTGCTGCAAAACATCGAAGTGATCGCCGTCGACCAGCAAATCGACAAGGGCAAGGACGAGGCCGAGGTGGCCAAGGTCGTCACCCTGATGGTCACTCCGCATGACGCCGAGAAGCTCGGGCTCGCCGGCCGTGAAGGCACGCTGCGGCTCGCGATGCGCAACTACAACGACGACAAGCTGGTCCCCACCGCGGGCAGCGATTTCGCCGATTTGCTGGGCCCCGGCGGCACCGGCATCGCCGTCAACACGCAGCCCACGTCCATTTTGATGCCCCCCGGGATTTCCGCCGGTTCCGGTCCGCGCCCCTTCGCGGTGGAGATCCTGCGCGACGGAAAGAGTGCCGAGACCGTCTCGTTCATTTCCGCCAGCGCCAATGGAATTTCAAATTCGACTCATCAAGAACCGCCGATGGTGGCGCCCGCCGCACCTCCAACCTCGAACCTGCCCGCGGCATCCGATGCTTCCAGCGCTGCTGCTGTGACCGGCGCTGCGGGAAACTCCAACCCTACCGACCGCGCGCCATCGGCATCTTTTATCCCAGTACCGAAAACACTGGAGGTGCCGTAGGCGATCTTCGCCACGGAAAATGCAGGGCACGATGAAACATAGAAGCTTACCGATGCTTGCGGTTGCGGCAGGATTTCTGGTCGTTGCGATGGTTTCCCTCGCCACCGCGCCTGCGCTGCGAGCCGCTGACACGATTCCATCGCAGACCATCAATCTGGATGCCGGTCAGAGCCGCATCATCAACCATCTGAAGGTCGGCACCAGCCCGTCGATTCGCGTGATCAACAATCGCTATGCGCTGGTGATTCACGGCGAAACGCCCGGCCAGTTGCTGCTGCTCGGCGCCGAGCGCGGAAAATGGGAAGTCACAGTGACGCGCGACGATGGCGTCCGCGTCGCGTATGAGATCGACGTCGCGGCGATTGCCGACAGCGCGCATCCGCTCGACCCGGGAACCGGTCCCGTAGCCCGCTCGGATTCGATGCTGCCGAGCACGACGGTAACCTCTTCGGATGACGACGGCGGTCCTCCGGAAATAATCTACCCTGCGAGCGTCGCCCTCAGTTCCGACCCGATGACGCCGGCGCGCGCGTCCAATGGTGCGGCTGCCGCGCAGTCACCAATAAACCGGCAGTCTGCATCCGCCGGAGCGCTGCTCCCTTCGGACCGATATAAAAGCGATCCGCTCGCGAACGATGACGAACCGGTAATCTCAAGCGGGCGGAACTTCTTGCCCCCCGACGTGATCTCGATGATGAGCGGGGCGTCGGAGATCATCGATTTTCCGCGCCGCTTGAAGCGAATTTCGATTGCCGACAGCACCATTGCGGATATCCAGGTCACCAGCCCGTATCAACTCAATCTGATTGGCCATCGGCCCGGCTTCACCACCCTGGCGGTGTGGGACGATCGAGGGCATTACGTGGAACGCCAGGTTCGGATCGATGCCGGTGGCAAGCAGCAGGTCATGCTGAATGCGATCGTCGCAGAACTGGATCGCACCAAGCTCGAGAACCAGGGAATCGATTTTTCGGCCGCGCTGTTGAAATCAGGAATCTCGCTAACCAGCCTGCCCGGCTCGGTTGCGACTCCCTACGGCCCGACGACGCAGCTCACGGGCGGAACCGGTGCGGTCCCAGGCGTATCGCCTCCCGGAGGCTCACTGTTGCCGCTGCTGCTGTCCAGCACCATGACCTACGGCTTATCGACCGCGAGTTCGAACCTTGCGACCGCGTCGCTCTTCCAGTTCCTCGAGTCACACAGCCTGGGACGGATCCTTGCGCAGCCCCATCTGCTCGCGAATTCGGGGCAGAGCGCCTCATTCCTGTCCGGCGGTGAAATTCCGATCGTAATTGCACAAGCACTCACCACCTCGATCGTATTCAAGCAGTTCGGCACGCAGATCGTTTTCCTCCCGACCGTGGTCGGCCGCGACGATATCGAACTGCTGGTGAAGAGCGAGGTCTCCGAACCTGACTACGCCCACGGCGTGCAACTGTTCGGCTTCACGGTGCCGGCCTTTGTGACGCGCAAAGCCGAAACGATGGTGCGGCTGAAGGACGGTCAGACCCTGATCATCGCGGGTTTGATTCTCAAAAACCGCACCGCGCAAGTGAACAAGGTGCCGTATCTTGGGGATCTGCCTTATGCCGGCGCGTTCTTCCGCAACACCAGCTGGTCGGACTCGACAACCGATCTCGTAATGTCGGTGCAGCCGCAAATCGTCGGCCCGTTGCCACTCAATGGAAAAGTATTCGAACCATCCGAGCGCGGACCCCTCACTGCGGATGAAATCCGCACCCGGCGACTCGACACCCCGGATGCAGCGCGTCCGCGTTTCTAGGATTCGAAGGAGTTTCGGTGTCAGTAATCGATTTAAATAACGCGCGGAAGGCGGCGCTGCGAATCGAGCTGGTGGGTCCTCCGTCGGAGGTTCGCGACGCGCTCAAGCAGGTGCTGGCGCGGATCAGTGAACCGCGATTGGAGCTGATCGAACCCGACGATCAGGATGCTGCCAATGCGGAGGCCGCTGCCGGCGATCCGATCGACGTTTCGATGGTGTTGTTTAACGGCGACGAGGAAAAATCGCTCGCTTACCTGCAAAACCATTCCTCGCAGACTCCCCGCCCCGCACTCTTCGGGCTTCTAAAGGAGCGCTCACCAGGACTGATGAAGCGGGTGATTCGCGCCGGCGCCGACGAGCTTTTGTTCCTGCCGCTGGATCTTGGCGATCTTACCCGCGCGCTCCTGAAAGTGAGCGAAACCCGCGTCTGGGCCGGCCGTCATGACGGCGGCACCGTGATTGCGCTGAGCAGCATCGTCGGCGGAGTGGGCGTCAGCACCATCGCCGCGAACCTGGCCCTGGCGCTGCGCTACAAGCTCGATAAACGCATCGCGCTGCTCGATCTCGATCTCCAAACCGGCGCGCTGGCGGTGATGCTCAACCTCGAGCCCGAGTTCACCATCATGCCGCTGTGCAGGCTGGAAAAGAAACTCGACTCGATTCAACTGGAAGCGGCGCTGACCAAGCACTCCTCGGGTGCCTATCTGCTTGCGGCGCCCAAGCGGATTGAGGAAGGCGAGCTGGTTTCCGACCGCATCGTCGGCGCGGTGATCGATTCCATGCGCGACATGTTCGATTTCGTGATCGTCGACTGCGGCCATCACCTCGATGAAAAGTTCGTCGCGGTGTGCGAGCGCTCCAACAATCTGATCTATGTGCTGAATCAAACCGTCACTTCGGTGCGGTCGGCCTGGCGATTCATCGACCTGTTCGAACGCCTCAGCCTGGCGGTGGAGCCGCACTTCGCGCTCAACCGCTTTCAAGTCAATCACAGCATCACGCAGAAGCAACTGGAAAACACTCTCGGCCATCCGATGTATGTGAACATTGCGCGCGACGACAAATCTCTGGAACTCGCGGAACTCAGCGGCAAGGACCTCTGGCAGGTCGCCGCGGCGTCGCCGCTGGTCAAGAAGTTCGAATCGCTGGCACGCCGGCTGGCCAATCTCGAAGCCGTTGTGGAACGCGACAAACCGCTGATGGCGCGGTTGTTCTCCGCGTTCAGCACGCATTCTTGAGGCAATATTATGGGACTCGCTGATCGGCTGGGACAAAAACGCTCCGTCGACGCGCGGCATGACTCCGATGCCGACGCGCCCAGTTCATTCATCGTTAGCAGCGCCAAACGCAAGCCGGACCTTCTTTCCGAAGGCGCCCGGCGGCTCAAGATCAAAGTTCACAACCGGCTCTTCGAGACCATCGATATCTCGAAGCTGGAATCGCTCGACCCGTCGCTGGTTTCCAGCAAGGTCATCGCCGCGATCACCGACATCCTCAGCGAGGACGGGCGCCTGCTGACCGAGGTCGATCGCGATCGGCTGGTGCAGGAGATCAAGAACGAGCTGCTCGGCCTCGGACCGCTGGAACCGCTGCTGCGTGACGAGGCGGTCACCGACATCCTGGTCAACGGCGCGCGTCAGGTTTACGTCGAGAAGGGCGGCAAGCTCCATCTCACTGATGTGCAGTTTTACGACGATGCGCACGTGATGCTGATCATCGATCGGATCGTGTCGCGAGTGGGGCGGCGGGTCGATGAATCATCACCCAAGGTCGACGCGCGCCTGCCCGACGGTTCGCGTATCAACGCGATCATCCCGCCGCTGGCGATCGATGGGCCCTC
>Ga0074044_10003888_pt1 | contig 12542 bp, 9 predicted proteins | sample BogForMeECP23OM1_FD_94443 | JGI IMG/M metagenome (GOLD analysis project Ga0074044, IMG submission 94443) | Bog forest soil microbial communities from Calvert Island, British Columbia, Canada - Bog Forest MetaG ECP23OM1 | ecosystem: Environmental > Terrestrial > Soil > Wetlands ...
TCGCCCACGCGCGGCGCGCTGGGCATGATCGGCGAGTCGGGAGCTGAAACGCGCCGCTGCCTCGAACGCTTCCTCGAAAAGCGCAAGCTCGATCCGATTGAATTCCAGGGAGCTCGCATTCCCGTCTACAACCGCTGGGTGCCTGTGAGGCGGCAGGTCGGCTCAGGTTCTGTCTACTTGGTTGGGGACGCGGCCGCCCAAGTGAAAGTCTCGACGGTCGGCGGCACGGTCACTGGTTTCCGCGGAGCGATGGGCGTCGCCGAGTCCATTCTCAACGGCGGCGCGAGCCGCGAATTGCGCACCTTGCGGCGGGAGCTCGACCTGCATCTCTTGCTGCGGCGCTCGCTGCATAACTTCCAGCAGTCGGACTACAGCCGCCTCGTGGACCTGCTCAACGATCCAGCCAAACAATCCCTCGGCGAGTATTCCCGCGACGAAGCGTGGAAGATTCTGTGGCGAGTCTGCTTGCGCCAGCCGCGTCTCGTTCTGCTCGGCTTGCGCGGCCTGATGATGCGCGGCCGCTCCCTCGACCGTCCCAAGGTTTAATTTCGCTCCGACATGAAGCCACCCCGTTGTAGGGGGTCCCCAACCTCCGAGGCGCTCTTGACCGCAGGACTCGGACGCCGCACACTGCTGGCGGAAACCGCCATGCCCGACGATAAGCTCGACACCTCCAACGCCATCACGGTCGAACCTCGCAGCTCTCGCCGTCGTCGGCGAATCATCCTCCTCGTTGCTGTGCTGATGCTCTGCGCGGCAGCGGTTGTCGCGTTTCGCGGTGTTGGCCGGTGGCTGGTTCGTGAGGATCCGCTTGCCCAGGCCGATATCATCGTTGTCTTGAGCGGAGCCATGCCCGCCCGCGCCGAGAAAGCGGCCGACATCTTTCGGATGGGCTATGCCCACGAAGTTTGGATAACCCGTCCGGATAGTCCCGGGAGCGAACTCGCGGACATGGGCGCCCACTACGTCGGAGAAGAGGAATACTCGCGCCAGGCTTTGATCCACGGAGGCGTGCCGGCGGGGGCGATTCGCATTCTGCCGGATCCGGTCGCCGATACGGAGCTGGAAATCGATGAAGTAACTCTTCGCATGCGGTTGGAAGGGCTGCGGACCGCAATCGTCGTCACGTCACCCCAGCACACGCGCCGCGTTAGGACGCTCTGGCGCAGACTCGCCGGACTCGAACTCACGTCGATTGTCCGTGGCGCGCCGCAGGATGGGTTCGACGCGAATCACTGGTGGCGCAACACGCGCGACGCTTTCTCGGTCGTCCGCGAATTGATGGGTCTGCTGAACGCCTGGACCGGCCTCCCCGTGCGTCCGCATTCCTCCTGAAGTCTATTTCCCGCCCGTCGCAAGCGGCATCGCCGCCGATTCCAGAATCTTCCAGCGCTCCCACTCGGATTTCTTGTTCAGATCGCGCAGCCGGAGTTGCCATTCGATCCCCAGCCCGTCGTTCCGGCCCGAATAGAACGCATGCCAGGAATTCGCGTTCGTCAAAATCTCTTCTGCGGCGGAATTCCCGCTTCCGTTCTCCGCGCCTTCCGAAGGATCGTGGCTTCGAAACTCCGCCAGCAGGGCCGTATCGAGAGGCACGCGAAAGAACGTGACCTGGTCGTGACCCAGCCCGTTTCGGCCTCCGTTCGTGGCGGCGCCGCCGGCGCTGGCAGAGAAGTGCCCGATCAGGTCCACTGAATTCTCCCGAAGCACCAGTTCCAGCGAAGGCGGGCGCTCGGCCGAAAGCCCCGGACGCGCGAGCGCAAGTTCCCAAAGCGTGAGCGCGTCCCCGCTCTTCGCGGGATCGGGATAAAAATCGAGCGAGCGCGTTTGCCACCCGGTCGCTTTCCGGTTCGGAAGCACTTCCGTGATCGTCGCCACCGTATGGCTGCGCCATCGTTCGAGCTTCACCGAGCCCACGAAGCTGCCGAACTCTCGAATGAACTTCAAGTCGTCTTCGGTGGTGTGCAGGGCGTCGTGCCAGAAGCGGTCGCTCAGGCGGAAAGTGAGTGTGAACACCTGCTCGAGGGGTACGGGAGTCGATTCGCTGAGCCGGCGGCGGAACTCCGGGTCGGTCATTTCCTCGAGGTCGCGGACACGATCGAGAAGCCGCCGGATGGCCCACGACTGCTGCCGCAGAACCCGCTGCCAGTGCTGCGCCAGCACGTAAAACACGAACATCACGATCGCGCCGATTCCCAGCGCGGGCCAGAGAATCTCCATTCCCTTCTGCTCTCCGGACTAGCTCGAACGAAACGCCCGCCGCACTCCCGATGCGCCGGGATTCTACTACCAATTTCCCGCTTCTTCTACACTGCGTCGCGCGCTCGCCGAGCGGGTTGCAGCCGAAGCGCCGGCGAATATATGATGAACTCGCCTCTCGACGGACGCTTGGCCATGAGAATCGCGACGGCAATCCCACTTTTTTTCGCCGCGGCCATCGTGTGTGCGGTGGCGCCCGCGCGAGCGCACGCTGCGCAGACCGGGCAGGCCGCGTCGAATTCCGCCGGCGCCAAGTCCTACGAACTCGACATCACCGCTTCCAAACAATGGGTCGACACCAATATCGATCTTCGCGCGGGCGAGAAGCTCCATATCACCGGCACGGGCACCATCACGTATCCCGCCGGTGAGTCCTCCAAGTCAAAGGCGCAATCGTTCGGCCCGGACGGCCTCACTCGGGGCTGGGCCGACTTGATTCATCAGTACGCCGTCACCGACGCCGGGCACGGCGCGCTCATCGGGCGGCTGGGTTCGAGCGACGCGGCGCAGCCCTTCTCGGTGGGCACGGCCAAAGACTACGAAGCACCCGTCGCCGGCCGCCTGTTCCTCGGCATCAACCAGAGCTACAAGGACGCATCGAACGCCCAGGGAAGTTTTCACGTGAAGATCGATGTCGTCGATCCGGGCCTGAGCACGGCCGCGGCGATGCTCGTTGGCGGGCCCGCCGAGGCGGCCATTCCTTCGATTACCGCTGCAATGCTCGGGGAAATTCCCCGGCGCGTCACCGACCCGCAGGGTAATCCCGGCGACATGGTCAACGTCCTGATCGTCGGCTCGGAAGATCAACTGGTGCAGGTATTCACCGCCGCCGGATGGGTGCAGGTGGATCGCTCGGTGCAGGACACCGTGCTGACGGGGCTGCTTGACTCGCTATCGAAAAAGGATTACCTGACGATGCCGATGAGCACGTTGTATCTCTTCGATCGGCCACAGGATGACGGTTTCGCGCACGCGGAGCCGGTGCGCGTCGCGATGTCGCGGAATCATCTTCGGGTGTGGAAGTCGCCCTACACCGCCGATGGGCAGCCCGTGTGGTGCATCGCCGCCACGCACGACATCGGATTCGAGCGCGACCAGCGCAATAACGGCGTCACCCACAAAATCGATCCCGCGATCGACGGCGAGCGCGAGTACGTCAATGATACGCTCTCGGGCACGGGACTCGTGGCCGCCCGCGCGCACGTCACGCCGTCGAGTCCCCTCACCGAAGCGAAAACAGCCACGGGCGGCAGTTTCCACTCCGACGGCCGCATCCTGGTCCTCGTCCTGAAGCCAGCCGCGACCACCGCCAGCAGATAGGGCGGCTTTTTCTCGAATCGGTCGCCTTCGCTACTGCGTCGCGGTGCCGCCCGTGATCTTCACTCTGAACCACGCCGTGCCGGTTGGGTATTGCGCGTCGCGGAACTCCACATTTTGTTCCTCGCCCGGCCCGATGCTGGCCTTCATCTCGCCCTGATTCTGCCCGATCACGTTGTTGTCCGCGCCACCGTACGTCGTTTCGTATTTGATGTGGCTGTAAGTGAGCGTCGAGGATGAATTCTTCACGTCAACCAGCCACACGGCGACCAACCCCGTGGAGTCCTTGTCCATCTTCGCGCTGAGCACGTGCAGATCCTTCGCCGGGTCGGCGTTGGCAACGACGGTTGGTGCGCTCGCTGTCGCGGCTGTGGACGATGAAGACTTCAGAGCCCCCGTCGAGTCCAGGTAGATGAGTGTGCCCACGATGGCCAGCACGACCACCACCGTGATAGCGATGATGATCCCCCTGGTACTGGATTGCTTATCCTCTTCCTGAGTTTCTTCAAACATGCCACTGTCCTCCCTGTGCTGCCCGCGGCGCGCCCATACTTCCGCCATTTCCGGTTGGCTCTCGTGCGAAGACGGGCTCGCCGAATCGCATGCCAACTTTCAAGCAGATCCATTCCCCCGTTTGGCGGACGGTAGCACAGGGGACTTGCCGGTTCAATAAAATCTGTTTTCCGGACGGGCGCGGAAGCTGTAGATTATTGCGACCCGCCGGAGCCGACGGACATCCAATGCTCGATGGGCGAATCCTGCTGATCCCACGGAGGAAAGATTCATGGCAACGATGAAGGCAGTTCGCATCCACGAGTACGGCGGGCCCGAAGTGCTGAAATACGAAGACGCGCCGCGCCCCCAGCCCGCGGCCGGCGAAGTCCTGATCCGCGTGCACGCCGCCGGAGTAAATCCCGTGGACCGCGGAGTGCGCTCGGGCTTCCTCAAGGAGCGGATCAAGTACGCGCTGCCCATGATTCCGGGATGGGATGTCTCCGGCGTCGTCGAGGCCGTTGGTCCCGGCGTTGCGCGGTTGAAAGCCGGCGACGCGGTCTACAGCCGCCCCGATATCGCCCGCGACGGCTCGTACGCGGAATACATCGTGGTGAAGGAATCGGAAGTCGCGCTCAAGCCGAAGTCGATCGATTACGTTACGGCCGCCGCGGTTCCGCTCGCGGCGCTGACGGCGTGGCAGGCGCTCTTCGACAATGCGAAACTCGAGGCCGGCCAGACCATCCTCATCCACGGCGCGGCGGGCGGCGTGGGCTGCTTCGCAGTGCAGTTCGCGAAGCTGAAGGGCGCGCGCGTGATCGGCACCGCGTCGCAGCGCAACCACGAATTCCTGCGCTCGCTCGGCGCGGACCAGGTGATCGACTACAACACGACGAAGTTTGAAGACGTGGTTCAAGATGCGGAAGTTGTCATCGACACGATTACCGGCGACACGGCGGACCTCTCGTACCAGGTGCTGAAAAAGGGCGGGATTTACGTTTCGATCCTGGCGCCGCCGTCGCAGGAGAAAGCCGCCGCGCATGGCGTGCGCATAGGGCACACGTTCGTGCAGCCCAACGTCGCGCAGTTGGACGAAATCGCGAAGCTCATCGATTCCGGGAAGCTCAAGGTCGTCATCGAGAAAGTTTTCCCGCTCGCCGAGGCCCGCGCCGCCCAGGACCTCAACGCCACCAAGCACACGCGCGGCAAAATCGTCCTCCGCGTGATTTGACCGGCAACGGCGAACGATATGGCATCGTCCCTCAGCTCACCGCAGTCAGACTTCGGATCGTGCGCCCCTTTGCGTGGTAGAGGGCGCTGTCCGCGTGCGCCAAGATAGCTAGGAGCGAGTCCCCTTCCTGCGGATAGACGGCTACGCCGACGCTCGCCGTGACGCGCGGTAGCTCTTCCTGGTTGGCGATGTTCTCGCAGATGCGGCGGGCCACCTCGCGCGCGTCGTCTTTTCCGGTTTCGGGCAGAATGAGGGCAAACTCATCTCCGCCGTACCGGGCGGCGGTGTCGATCGCGCGGCAGTTCAACCGCAGGGCGTCAGCCACGCGGCAAATCGCCCGGCTGCCGACCGCGTGTCCGTACGCATCGTTGATCCGCTTCAGTTCGTCGAGATCGAATAGCACCAATGAAAACGGTTTTCCCGTGCGCTTGGTGCGCTCGATCTCAGTCCCCAGCGCGTCGATCAGGCGCCGATAATTCGCAAGCCCCGTCAAGGAATCGCTCGCAGCCAACCGGCGGATATTTTCGAACAGGTTCACATTGTCGAGCAGCGCACCGCCGAGCAGCGCAGCGTAGCTCGTGAACTGGAGCCCGACCGCAAGAGCAAATGGCCCGTCAAGCCGATGCTCCGATTGGCTCGCGGCGAGACAGCTCGCCACATTCAATCCCGTCGTCACATACAGCGAATGATCAAATGCGGAATGCGCGCAGTCCAGGCGGCGATGGTATCCGATCGTTGCGAGCAGAAAGAGCAAAGCGGGAAACAGATTGCCGGGCCTCGGGAAGATTCCGCCGGGGTGCACAACGAAATACGCGGGCAGCCAGCCGTGCGTTTTGCCCAGCGCGACAGCCAGTAGCGCGATGACACACAACGCGATCGCGATCTCCCGGAGCGGGTGGCGAGCCGTAGGCTGGCGGCGCTCCTCGTATAGTGCCGCAACCATCAGGAGGGCAACGATCGTGGAGCCAATGACCCAGGTCGTTGGGTCGCGCAGCGTTTCAGCAGGGTCAGGTCGCGGATACCGAAAAATGACGAAGCTCGAGCTGATCAGGGTGACGCCGACGATGAAAAATCCGCAGGAGAGAATAAGGGAGAGGCGGTCGCTGGTTCCACGGAATCTTGCCATCGCGATCATCGCGAAGGTGAGCGCCAGGAATCCGGTCGTTAGCTCAACCTCGCCGTAGAGCCACAGATCAAGCCGGACCGGAAAATGCCGCAGACATGCGGCCAGCGCGAAAACACCGGCCGCCCCAGCAAGAAATAGCCACCCCGGGCGACGGGGCGTCAAGCGCGCCCACGCGCCATTCGAGTTATTCGCCCCAGATCCCACCTGGCCCGACCCCTGTTTTAAAGTTATCCCTGACTCCAGTGTTGTGGGGTGCTTAACTGGCAGAATGTGTTCGATATGTTATGAATCGCGTTTGCATTTACTCTTCGAGATCGAAGCGGGGTTCCCTTCGCGCTGGCGGCTCAGGGCAAGCGCTTCTTTTGCCAGGGCAGGCAGGATGACGATCCTCGTCGCCCGCCACAGTGGAGGCAAACGGCGCGGATCGCGATTGCAAGTACGCGCGCGGATAGGATATAACCGCGCCGGTTGCGGGAAGCCCGCCTACCTTTCGCGCTGCTGCGTTTTGGGTGTGGCTCAGGGGGACGCGGTCCTTCGGTCGGCTAGGCCGACCTCAGGGTGAAGAAACGCGAACGGGCTGCGGCGCGTCACAGTACGCACAGATGAGACTTCGGAACGTATTGGCCCTTCGCACACCGCTCGATTCGCGGCGTGACTCAGGGTAAACCCTTCGCGCGCACGGCGTGCTCAGGGTAAAGGGGACCTGCATGGATAAAAGCTATCGTTTGATTCTGTCGTTGTTGTTTGCGCTGCTGGTGGCCGGAGCGGTTGCGTCGGCGCGAGCGCAGGATGAGCCAGGGGCGACGCCGAACCCGGCTGCACAGGGGCAGGCGCCTCCGGCACTGGGTGCAGCGGCACCTGCGCGCCCGCCGCAGCAGCCTCCGGGACCGACGGGAATGCTGGCGCTCGGGTCGCTGCCGCACGGCACGGTGAAGGATTACAAGCCGGTGACGGACCAGGACCTTCTGAATCCGAGTCCGAACGACTGGCTACAGTACAGCCGCACGTACGACGCGTGGCGGTACAGCCCGCTGAAGCAGATCAACAAGAAGACGATCGGCAACCTGCACGTCGCGTGGGTGAAAGGCCTGCCGACGGGCATCACGGAGACAATCCCGATCGTCCACGACGGCGTGATGTATCTGGTGGCGCCGGGCGCGGACGTGATGGCCATCGACGCGACCAACGGAGACATCATCTGGCAATACCACCGAGCGTTCAAGGATCCCAGGGTCACGGGCCAGGAGCGGACCAAGGCAATCTCGATTTACAAAGACATGGTTTACTACGCGTCGCCCGACGGCTACGTGATCGCGCTCGACGCCGCGACCGGCCAAGTCCGCTGGGAAACATACAAGACGGACACGCAGAATACGTCCGGCACGATCGTCGTCGACGGGAAAGTGATTTCCGGCGGCACGTGCGGCAAGGGCCGCGAGAGCTGCTTCATCGAAGCGGACGACGCGGATACGGGGAAGGAACTTTGGCGTTTCTACAACGTCGCGGCGCCGGGCGATCCAGGCTACGCGTCGTGGAACGGCGCGGACAACACGAACTACACGGCGTCCACGTGGGGGATGCCGGGGAACTACGATCCCGTCCGCAAGGTGATCTATTGGGGCATCGCGAATCCGTCGCCGTACGAGCGGTTGGCGCGGCACGGCGGCGATCCCGACGGCACGTCGCGTACGGCACCGGCCGATCTGTACAGCAACTGCACCGTCGCGCTCGATCCCGCGACCGGGAAGCTGATCTGGTATTACCAGCACCTGCCGGCGGACGATTGGGACACCGACCACACGCACGAGCGGACGCTGGTGACCACGACGTTCAACCCCGATCCCAAGGCGGTGAAGTGGTACAACACCGAAGTGCCGCGCGGATCGAAACACGACGTGGCGGCGATGGTCGGAGAGAGCGGCATCATGTTCGTGCTCGACCGCAACAACGGGCAGTTTTTGTGGGCGGAGCCGGTGCCGGTCGACGCCCCGAACCTGGCGATTTCGAATGTCGATGGGAAAACCGGGCTGGCCACGATCAATTATGACGTGGTGATGAAGAAGCCGGGAGATCATCACGTGATCTGTTACTGGAACGGGCGCAGCTACTGGCCGACGGCGTACGATCCGGAAACGAATTCGCTGTATACCTCCTACATCGACAACTGCCTCGACATGACCGGCAACGGCCTGAGCGGAATCAGGAAGGGCATTCTGCGCGAGGGTTCCGACATCAACGCGATTGCCGGACTCGCGAAGATCGATCTCTCGACCGGGCAGATGCAGAAATTCGACGTCCAAAACTCGCCGGGCACGGGCGCGCTGCTCGCCACCGCGGGAGGTTTGATCTTCCACGGCGACATCAACCGGCGGTTCCGCGCGTTCGATGCCGCCACCGGAAAGCAACTGTGGGAGTCGATTCTGGGCGGACCGATCTCGGTGAGCACCATCACGTACGCGGTCAATGGAAAGCAGTACGTGGCGGTGATCACGGGAGACAATCTGGCGGAGCCGGTGCTCAGCAGGCAGAGCGGCGTCCATTTGACGACCGGGCACAACGCGATCTATACGTTCGCGTTGCAGTAACCGGAGGCGCGACCCCAGGAAAGCAGCAGCGCCGAGCAAGTTCACACGGGGGGATTCGCATGAGACATCGTTTACGTGTGGGTTTGCGTGTGGCTTTGTGTCTGGCTGCGTTGGCAGCACTGTTCCTGGCTGCGGGGCGCGCGTCGGCGCAACAGTCCTGCGAGAGTCTAGTGTCTCTCAAGATGCCGAACGTCACGATCACGATGGCGACGGCGATCAGCACACCGCCGGACTTCGAGGTGCCCAGTACCCCCGGACGGTTCGGCACTCCTCCGGGCCTGAAGGTCTCGGTTCCTTTCTGCCGCGTGGCCGGATTCTCGGCGCCGACGAGCGATTCGCATATCGGATTCGAAGTGTGGCTGCCCGTTGCGGCGAACTGGAACGGGAACTACGTGGGAATCGGAAACCCCGGATTCATCGGGTCGATCGGCTACGGCGGCCTGGTCCGGGAGATCGCGCGCGGCTCCGCTACCGCTTCGACGGACACAGGCCATTTGGACGTCGGCGCGACCAGCGAAGCGCCGGACGCCTGGGCCATCGGCCATCCGGAAAAGGTAGCTGATTGGGGACACCGCGCGGTCCACGAGACGGCCGTCGCGGCCAAGCAGCTCATTCAGGCGTACTACGGCAAGCCCGCGAAGTTGTCTTTCTGGAGCAGCTGCCACGAGGGCGGCAACCAGGCGCTGCCCGAGGCGCAGAAGTATCCGAACGACTACGACGGAATCGCCGCAGGCGATCCGGCCTATTACATCACTCATCTTCAGGCCGTCTCGGAGTACATCACGTGGGTATCGCTCAAGGATGGAGTGAAAGCTCCGGGTTACATTCCGCCCAGCAAGTATCCGGTGATTCATCGGGCCGCGCTCGACGCCTGCGATGCGCTCGACGGCGTTCGCGACGGGTTCATCGAGGACCCTACCCGCTGTCACTTCGATCCCGAGACGATCCGGTGCCCGGGCCAGGGGGACTATGCGTCGTGCCTCACCGAGCCGCAGGTGCAAACGGCGAAGCTGATCTACGCCGGGCCGAAATTCTCGGACGGCAAGCCGGTCTATCCCGGCTTCGATCCCGGCAGCGAGCTTGGCTGGGGCTTGATGGCCGCCGGCCCCGAGCCGCTGAGCATCAGCACGGGTTTTTTCAAGGCGATCGTGTTCGAAGATCCCAATTGGGATTTCCGTACGTTCGACGTGTCTCGCGATACGCGACTGGCCGACTCAAAGGCAGGAGCCGCGTTGAATTCTTTCGATCCGAATCTGAAGGCCTTCAAGGACCATGGCGGGAAGCTGCTCCTCTACGAATCGTGGGATGAGGCGATCATTCCTCCGAAAGGCGCGATCGATTACTACAACAACGTCTTGGCCGCCATGGGAGGCCCAAGCCAGACGCATGATTTCTTCCGTCTGTTCATGGTGCCGGGAATGGGAATGTGCCCCGGCTTCGGGCTCGGGAGCAACGGCACGTTCGACGCGCTCGATGTGGTCGAGAAGTGGCGCGAGACGAACGTTGCGCCGGACAAAATCATCAATTCTCACAAGGTCGCGGGCGCCGTGGACAGGACGCATCCGGCGTGCCCCTACCCGCAAGTGGCCATCTACAATGGCAGCGGCGACCCGTACGACGCCGCGAACTTCACGTGCGGCAATCCGAAGTGGTAACCGCAAGGAAGTAGAGAGACCGAAGCTAGGCGGACTTCAAGTTGTTCCGGCGGCTTTCCCACGCGTTGCTGAGGCGGCGGATCGTTTCGCGCAAGCGCACGGCGAGGTCGACGACGGTTGTCTACCGCCTTTCTGTGTGAAATGCATAATCACCTATGCAAGTATGGGAAGGGCCAAAATACCAAATTGGAAACGGACGTTGTTGGGGCTAAACTGGAGTTCGGGATGGCCCGCCGGAGGCCCCAGACCAACCCTATGGTCCCTGGCGACATCTGATTCATCGAGTTCGTTAGACCGCTTTCTATCCAGCAGAAGGCGCCAAGCCAATCGAAAAAGGAGAAGCAAATGAAGCGCATCACCGTGCTTCCGGCTATGGCTGCTTTGCTGGCCCTCATGTTCGGCAACGGAATGTTGGCATCTGCACAAGACCAATCGACGGACGCTTCGGCGCCCACGGCTGCGAAAGAGGTCGCTCCGGGGACGCGCTTTCTGATCAGCCTCGAAGAGTCGCTTAGCACGCAAGACTTGAAAGCGGGGTATCACTTCCACGCTCGGACTCTCGATCCGGTGCCAAGCGCCGACGGAACTACGCTGCCGCCCGGAGCGGAAATCCGGGGGCACGTCGACAAAGTCGAAGCAGCGCATAAGACCGGCCGGGCGCGCATGTGGCTTACGTTCGACGACATCAGGACGCCCGACGGCTGGATCCCCCTAGTGGCCATGGTTGACGACGTGCCGGGCGTGCACTCCGTCCGAGTCGTGTACGAACGAGAGGGCGAAATCGAGGCCAACTCGAGCAAGCGGAGTGACGCGCTCGATGCCGCAGCGGCCGCGGCATTCGTGGGTGCAGCAGCCGGAGTCGCCACACACAACGGCAAGGACGCAGCGATGGGCGCGGCCGTCGCCGCAGCCACGGCCTTCATGGTCGCATCAGGCCTCGGCGAGGAAGTGACTCTGGAGAAGGGCACGAAGGTCGAGGTGATCCTCGAGCGCTCGCTCCGCTTCGGCCGGAGCTGACCCGCGGGCGGTCCCGCGGCAGGAGACGCGCTCGCTTCTGATGACGGCATCGCGTGCTATTCGTGTGTGTGCGAAGCGGATGCTATGGGCGCGCTTCCCTTGGATTTCCCGGAGACTGCTGGTAGATTCAAATTCTGGATGGCTCCCGAAACTCAATCTCAGCAACGCATCCTCATCGTCGAGGACGAAGAAAACGCCCGCAAAGGCTACGAAGCCCTGCTCCGCCAGTGGAATTTCGCTGTGCTGGGCGTCGGCAGCGGAGAAGACGCGCTCGCAAAATTCCCGGAGTTCAGCCCGCAGGTGATTCTTGTAGACGTCGAGCTTCCCGGGATGAACGGGCTCGATCTGCTTCGCCATCTCGGCGAAGAAATCCAAAGGATCCCGGTAATCATCATCACGGGACGCGGCAGCGACGAGCGCGTGGTGCAGGCGATCGAAGCGGGCGCTTTCTGGTACATCGAAAAGCCGCTCAAGCCCCCCGTCCTGCGGGCGCTGCTGGATCGCGCATTCGGACGCGTCCGGGACAAACAGGTGGTCACGGCGCTGACGCGCGAACTGCGGGACGCCGGCAAACTCGGCGTGCTGGTGGGCACGTCCAGCGCGATGCAGGAAGTGATGCGGCAGGTGGAAATGGCAGCGCCGTCGACCGCTTCGGTGCTCATCACCGGGGAAACGGGTTCCGGCAAGGAAATGGTCGCGCGCTCGATTCACATGCTTTCGCCGCGCGCGGAGCGCCCCTTTGTGGCCATCAACTGCTCGGCGATTCCCGAATCGCTGATGGAAAGCGAAATCTTTGGCCACGAGAAGGGCTCGTTCACCGGCGCGGCCGAGCGGCGCATCGGCTGCTTCGAACTCGCTCA
>Ga0074044_10003889_pt1 | contig 12536 bp, 11 predicted proteins | sample BogForMeECP23OM1_FD_94443 | JGI IMG/M metagenome (GOLD analysis project Ga0074044, IMG submission 94443) | Bog forest soil microbial communities from Calvert Island, British Columbia, Canada - Bog Forest MetaG ECP23OM1 | ecosystem: Environmental > Terrestrial > Soil > Wetlands ...
CGGCCTCGCTTTCTTCCCCAAAACGCTGGACGAAGTTGACGGCATCAGCCGCACGGTGGCCCACGACATTCGCACCCAGTACATCATTGGATACAAACCGACGACGCCGAAAAACCAGGGCGGATATCGTGAAGTGAAAGTGGATGCCCATTCGCACAGCGGCAAACTCACCGTCCGCACGAAAAGCGGCTATTACGCTGGACCCGAGCCCCCTTCAGGGGCGCAGTAGAGTCCTGCTGTGAATTGTCATCCCGAGCGAAGCGAGGGATCTGCAACTCGCGGCGAAACTGCAGATCCCTCGCTATGCTCGGGATGACAAGGTTTGAATAGCCAATTCCTTGCATTGACGCTTCCCCTTCCCGTTCCTTACTCTGTAGAGTGGCCACATCGACAACCCGCTCCTGCCTGCGCCTTAGCGACGATATTTCGAAGCTCGTCGGCGAAACGCCGATGCTGCAAATGAAGAAGCTGGCTCCCCCGGGGGCGGCCGACATTTTCGCCAAGCTCGAATACATGAATCCAGGCGGCAGCGTGAAAGACCGCGCCGCCATTGGCTTGATCGCGCGCGCCGAGAGCGAAGGCAAGCTCAAGCCGGGAGGTACGGTCATCGAAGCCACCGCCGGAAACACCGGCATCGGCCTCGCTTTGATCAGCGTGAGTCGCGGCTACAAAGTACGGCTGTTCGTCCCGGAAAAATTTTCGGAGGAAAAGGTAATCATCATGCGGGCCCTCGGCGCCGAGGTGACCCGCACCCCGGAAGCCGAGGGCATGCAAGGCGCCATCCAGCGCGCCAAGGACCTGCAGGCAACCGACCCCGGCGCATTCTTGGCCGCGCAGTTTGACAACCCCGCCAATACCGACTACCACTACGAAACGACCGCCCGCGAAATCTTTGAGCAGATGGATGGGCGCGTCGATGCCATCGCGGTGGGGTGTGGCACGGCCGGAACTTTTACCGGAGTTGCCCGTTTTCTGAAAGAGCGACTGGCGAAGGTGCACGCCGTGGCGGTGGAGACGCAAGGCTCGATCCTGGGAGGAGGCAAGCCCGGTCCGCACAAGGTGGAAGGCATCGGCAACAGCTTTATTCCTGGAAATTTTGACCGTTCGGTTTGCGACGAAGTGATGATGGTGACCGATGACCAGGCCTTCGGGATGGTGAAAGAACTGGCTGCACGCGAAGGCGTTCTCGGAGGCTCGAGTGCTGGCGCCAACGTCTACGCTGCGGTCGAAATCGCCAAGCGTCTTGGGGCAGGGAAGCGGGTGGTCACGCTGATTCCCGACTCGGCCGAACGATATCTGTCGAAGAAAATTTTTGAGGGCGGAGTGTAAAGACGCTGTTCGCTGCTCGTCGTTCGCGGTTCGCGCGAAAAGCGAATAGCGAACAGCGACCCAGGAGAAATCCTTGACCACTAAACCATCGGGCTTCGCAACCCGCGCCATCCATGTCGGACAAGAGCCCGACCCGGCAACCGGGGCCGTCACTGTTCCTATCTACGCAACTTCCACTTACGTTCAGGAAGAGATCGGCAAGCACAAAGGTTACGAATACGCGCGCGTATCGAATCCGACCCGCGACCGGCTGGAGACCAACCTGGCCGCGCTCGAAGGCGGCACGGCATCACGCGTGTTCGCCAGTGGCATGGCGGCGATCAACGCCGTCGCTACGATGCTCAAGGCAGGCGACCACGTCGTTGTCGGCCACAATCTCTACGGCGGTACGCCGCGCCTCTTCGATCAGGTCCTCGTCAACTTTGGACTGACATTTACGTACGTCGATACATCCGACGTCAACAACGTGGAACGCGCATTCCAGAAAAACACCCGGCTGGCGTTCCTGGAGACGCCGACCAACCCTCTGATGGAGCTTTGCGACCTCCGCGCCATCAGCGAACTCAGCCACCGGCATGGCGTGGAAGTCGTCGTCGACAACACTTTCATGTCGCCGTATTTCCAGCGCCCGATCGAATTCGGCGCCGACATGGTCGTCCACTCGACCACGAAATTCCTCAACGGGCACAGCGACGGACTGGGGGGTGTCGTAGTCTGCACCAAGCCCGAGCAGGCGGAAAAACTCGCTTTTCTTCAGAAAGCCGCCGGCGCCATCCTGTCGCCCTTCGAGTGCTGGCTGATCTTGCGCGGGGTGAAGACGCTTGCGGTGCGCATGTTGCAGCACGACTGCAACGGTCGCAAGGTCGCGGACTATTTCTCGAAACACAAGAAGGTGCAGAAGGTTTTCTATCCCGGACTGCCGGATCATCCGCAGCACGAACTGGCCAAACGCCAGATGTCCGGCTTCGGAGCCCTGATCGCCTTTGAGACCGGATCGCTCGCCAACGCCAACAAGATGCTCCGCCAGCTGCGTGTCTGTTCGCTGGCCGAATCCCTTGGCGGAGTCGAAACCCTGATTTCGCACCCTGCTACGATGACGCACGCTGCCGTCGGCGAAGAAGGCCGCCGCAAAATCGGAATCACCGACGGCATGGTCCGCATTTCCGTTGGTATCGAGGACGTGGACGATATCCTCGCCGATCTCGACCAGGCGTTGGCGGCGATCTAGCTTTCGGGGATCAGGCGTCAGCCATCAGCCATCAGCCATCAGCAAAAAACTGATTTGCCTGAAGACTGATGGCTGATAACTGACGGCTGTCCTACCGCACTGACTCTCCAATCCACTCCAGGTATGCCGCGCTCCCATCTTCGATGGAAATCTCGATACACTCCGGTAGTTCGTAGGAATGCAGCTCACTCAAAGCCTCGCGCACACGATCGAAAGCGTCTATCGTCGTCTTGATTACGAGCAGCCACTCCGTCGCCGTCTCGACCTCGCCTTGCCAGCGATATACCGATTCAATCTGGGGAGCGATGTTGACGCATGCCGCCAGTTGCCGGTCAACCAGCGCATGCGCGATGCTGCGGGCTTCATCGAGCGAACCGCAAGTCGTAAGAACGAGCCTTTTGTCGGTCATATAGGATCGGTCGTAATAAGATTGAAACTTCGAGTTTCACTCGAAGCATACGAGGCAGGCGATGGCAACGCAAATCAAGTTTGGCACTTCTGGATGGCGAGCCGTGATGGCCGAAGAGTTCACGTTTGCGAACGTCAACCGGGCCGTGCACGGCATCGCGCGCTACGTGGCATCGCAGCGGTCGAATGGAGCAAAAGTCATTGTTGGCCGCGATCCGCGCTTTCTGGGCGAATCTTTCTGCGCCACGGCCGCCGGCATCTTATCATCCCACGGCATTACGCCGCTGGTCATTGCGGAACCCGCGCCTACACCCACCATTTCCTATGCCGTAATCCAGTCGAAAGCCGACGGCGCCATCAACTTCACCGCCTCGCACAATCCGCCCGAATACAACGGTATTAAATTCTCGACACCTGATGGCGCGCCTGCGCTCCCAGAGATTACGCAAGCTATCCAGTCTGAGGTCGCAGCCTTTGACGCGAATCCGCAAACGCCGCACGCAGGAAAGGCCGACGTGCAGGTCCAATCTATCGATCCTCGCCGCATGTATCTCTCGCGTTTGCGCGAAATCGTCGATCTCGATGTCATCAGGAAAGCCGGCGTCAAGATTGCCTTCGACCCCATGTGGGGAGCTGCGAGGGGCTATTCGGACGCGTCTCTGCGTGAGGCCGGCGTGACCGTCGCTACCGTACACGATACCCGCGACGTGCTCTTCGGAGGCCACGCCCCCGAACCCGACGATCATCTGCTCGAAGACCTGCGTCACAAGATGCGCGAAATCGGCGCGGCTATTGGCATTGCAACCGATGGCGACGCCGATCGCTTTGGGATTGTGGACGACGATGGCACGTTCATACAGCCCAATTACATCATCGCTCTGCTCTTTGACTACCTGGTCGAAACCCGCGGCTGGAGGAATGGCGTTGGCAAATCCGTTGCCACCACCAATCTCATCAACGCGCTTGCCGAGAAACACAAAATCGAAGTCCACGAAACCCCGGTCGGCTTCAAATATATTGGCGAACTCATCAAGCAGGACAAGATCCTGATCGGCGGTGAAGAAAGCGCCGGGCTCTCCATTCGCAAACACGTGCCGGAAAAAGACGGCGTGCTCGCCGGCCTGCTCTGCTGCGAGATGGTTGCTCGCCGGGGCAAGTCGCTGGGAAAGCAATTAGAAGAAGTATTTGTCGAAGTTGGTTCCTTCTATCCGCTGCGGGAGAACTTCCGCTTGACGCCGGAAGTAAAACAGAAGTTTACTGAGAAGTTACGTAGCGACCCGGGCGAGTTTCATGGCATCAAAGTTGCTCAGGTGGTGAGGACTGACGGCCTCAAACTCGTCTTCACCGACGGATCGTGGGTTTGCTACCGGCTCTCGGGCACGGAGCCAGTGGTGCGCGTGTATAGCGAAGCGCACAGCAGGGAAGAGCTCGCAAAGTTGAGTGCGGCAGCGAAAGCATGGATCTTCGACTAGGAGCACCGTCGAGAGCGCGCATCCTTCCACGTCGGGAGGAAAGCCTGCGCGCGGTCGTTGGTCATGCTGTGGATCAGGCGATGGATCAGGCCAAGGATCAGGCTCCCAGGGCAGAGGCGGTGGCGGCGCGCTGGGTCGAACGCACACGCCCGGTCTGGTCGTGGCTGGCGCTGGAGTGGCGTCGCCTGGGAACGGCGCTCGCTATCCTTCTTATCGCAGGACTGCTTCTGCACGCCATGTTCGGAGCTAACGGCATGGTCATTTACCGGCAGAAGCGCTCGGAGATGCAATCGCTCAAGAATGAGGTCGATCGCCTGCAGAAGGAAAACAGTCAGTACGTCGACCAGATCAAATCGCTCAAATCCGATCCTGCCGCCATCGAGAAGGAAGCTCGCGAGCAGCTTCACTACGCCAGGCCTGGAGAAGTTGTTTACGTCGCTCCCGATCCTTCGCAGAAGCCACCCACGGGGCGTGCCAAGAACGAAAGTAAGAACGACAGATAGATGCCGGTTGAAGGGCGCGGCTTCCCAGGTTCTTGACAGCGCAAACTTTGCTCCTCCTGTGATAAAGTTCAGGGATCGTGTGGGAACCAATTTTAAGGAGGGTGACATGCGAAAACTTCTCTTGTTGTTACTTGCCGTCGCGCTGATTTTGTTGGTCGCCTCGGTGTCATTTGCCAGCGATGCCCAAACCGTGAACGGCTGGGTTAGCGACTCGAAGTGTGGCGTTAAGGGAGCCAACGCGGACTCGGAGGCATGCACGAAGAAGTGCATCGCAGCCGGCGCCAAGCCAGTCGTCGTTACCGACAAAGACCAGAAGGTTCTGACGGTGGACAATCCCGATGCCCTCAAGGATCACTATGGACATCACGTTGCCGTGACCGGGCACATCGACGGGGACAAGATCCACGTTGACAGCGTAAAGATGCTCTAGGGCCAACCATTCCAACAGCTGCAAAGCGGGCGGCCTGGCGGCCGCCCAATGTTTTGCTCGTGTGCCCGTCGGACCCGAATTTCTATCTTTCTATCGCACAACGCCTTCCAGCGGCGAACTGGCAGTCGCGTAGAGCTTCCGCGGCATTCGTCCCGCCATGTAGGCCTGTCGCCCCGCCAGCACGGCGTGCTTCATTGCCTCCGCCATCAGCACCGGTTCCTGGGCGCCGGCGATGCCGGTGTTCATCAGCACAGCGTCGTAACCCAGCTCCATGGCAATGGCGGCGTCGGAAGCTGTGCCCACGCCCGCGTCCACAATCAGCGGGACTCCCGTGATCATCTCGCGCAGGATTCGCAAGTTGGCGGTGTTCTGAATCCCCAACCCGCTGCCGATCGGTGCGCCCAAAGGCATCACTGCCGAAGCGCCCGCGTCCACCAGCCGTTTGGCGAATACGATGTCGTCCGACGTGTAGGCCAGCACCGTGAATCCTTCTTTCGCCAGTACACCTGTGGCTTCGAGCGTCGCTTGCACATCCGGATACAGCGTTGCCTGGTCGCCAATCACTTCCAGCTTGATCCAGTCCGAGAGTCCAACCTCGCGCGCCAGCCGGGCGGTGCGGATCGTGTCATCGGCCGTATAGCAGCCGGCGGTGTTGGGCAGAAGGAAATATTTATTCGGATCGATGTAATCGAGCAGAGACTCTTTGCTCCGGTCGAGATTCACCCGGCGCACGGCCACCGTCACCATGTCGGCGCCACTGGCCTCGAGGGCGCGGGCGGTTTCCTGAAAAGACTTGTATTTGCCGGTCCCGACGATCAAGCGGGAACGGAATTGTCTGCCAGCGATAATGAGTGAGTCCGTCATGACCTTATTGTACGGCTCCATGGAACTGTGAACCATCGCGGAGGACGGGCGAGGCGCCCGTCCCTCCACCGGATGGATGTCATCTCGGAACCGCCTCCGTCTCTGCCTTTGCGTACATTTCATCTATCAGCGCCTGGTAGCGCTCCTCAATCCCCCGCCGCCGCACCTTGAAGGTATGCGTCATCGTTCCATCCGCCGCCGAAAATTCTTCAGCTACTACCAGCACACGTTTCAGTTTTTCGAAGCGCGCCAGGTTCTGGTTCACTTCTTCGATGATGCCTTCGTACAGCGCCTGCACCTTGGCGTTTGCGACGAGTGTTGGTCGCGAAGCAAAGTCAACCTGGTTCGCCCGCGCCCAATCTTCCAGAACAGGGAAGTGCGGCGAGATCAGCACCGCGGGAAACTTCCGCCGGTCACCAATCACCACCGCCGTCCCGATGAGCGGGTTCAGCTTCAGCGAATTCTCGATCGGCTGCGGCGCGATGAACTTCCCGCCGGAAGTCTTGATCAGATCCTTCTTGCGATCCGTGATGGAAAGGTATCCCTCGCTGTCGAGTTGCCCGATGTCACCCGTCTTGAACCAGCCATCCACAAACGCGTCGCGCGTTTCCTCCGGACGATTCCAATAGCCCTTGAATACCGAGGGCCCGCGCACCAGCACCTCGCCGTCGTCGGCAATCCGCACTTCGACATTCGCGAGCGGCTTGCCGACAGTTCCCAGTTTGTGCACCCCGGGCGTGCTGACGGCGATCACCGGTGAAGTTTCCGTCAGCCCGTATCCCTCGTGGATGGGAATACCGATATCGGCAAACCACTCCGCCAATTCCCGGCCCAGCGGCGCGCCTCCGGAAATGAACTCCTCCGCCTTTCCACCTATCCCCGCGCGCACCTTGGAAAAGACCAGCCGGTCCGCGATTTTCCAGGAGAGCGCAGAAGGTTTGGTTCCGTTCAGAGTCTCGGCGCGGTGAGCGCGTCCCACCGAAAGCGCCCAGCGATAGACCGCGCCTTTCGGAAAGCCCGTAGCCTTGAGGATCACCTGTTGACGAATCTTCTCGTACACGCGCGGCACAGCAATAAAGGTGTTGGGTCGCACTTCCGCCAAAGCCTGCGCCAGTTGCCCAATGTCAGGACAATACGCCAGCACCACCCCGCGGTAGAGCAGCGCGAGGTCCGCGTGCCGCGCCGTCACATGGGAAAGTGGCAGAAAGGATACGCTCACCTCTTCTCCTTTTGTCCCGACGCCGAATCCATCCAGCGAATACGTGATATTCGACGCTATGTTCCCGTGGGTCAGCATCGCTCCCTTCGGAGTTCCCGTAGTGCCTGAGGTGTAAATAATTGTCGCCAGGTCGTCCGGCCCAATCGACCGCGCGCGGGCATCGAATTCCGAATCGAAGTCGGTCGGACCTTGCAGCATCAGTCCCTGCAGGTGGACCGCGTGCGCAGTTTCGATCGCGTCCATCACCAGGATCCGCTCCACCGGCGTATGACTCTGGATGGACAGCACCTTTTCCAACTGGTGCTTGGTGGAGACCGCGATGACGCGCGCCCCGGAATCGCTGAGGATGAACGAAGTCTGCTCCGCTGTCTGTGTGGAATAAATCGGAACCGTTACCGCGCCTAGGGCGAGCGCCGCGAAATCAGTGATCGTCCACTCCGGGCGATTTTCGCTGAGGATGGCGACGCGGTCGCCTTTGCCGATACCCCAGGATTCAAGCGCGCGAGCCACCCCCACGACGCCGCGGTAAATCTCCGTGGAAGAGATCGGCACCCAGCCCAGAGCCTGTCTTTGCAGCATGACGCGCTCGCGGCGGCTATTGCAGACCGCCAGCAAAATGTCGTTTAGGGTCTGAAGGCTCATCCGATCCGATCAAGATCCAGCAATCATTGTCCCGCAATCATCGTACGCAGACATTGTACAGAGTCCGCAGAAGCGCGCCGACCTTGCCGCTCACCAAAGAACCGCGCAAATGAAGCGCTCCAGGAGCGGATCCGCGTGGAATCAAGATGGGCATGGGACCTCAAGAATTCAAGCGGACACGCCAAGGAATACCAGTCACGGGATGAAGTGCGAAGTGACTCATCTTGAGTTGCTCACTACGGATCTGCTGCCGCCAAGCGCGCCGGCCGGTTTGACCCTGCTTCATCACAACTGTTATGATTTTTCTGCGGGGTGGAGCAGTCTGGTAGCTCGTTGGGCTCATAACCCAAAGGTCGGTGGTTCAAATCCACCCCCCGCAACCAAATGGGGTTGCTGGCCAAAACGGCTGGTAACCCCTTCAGTATTTGTGGTTTATGAGCAGTGCAATTCACGAGCATTTCTCCTAGTTCACCATTCCCTTTTGACCTTCAACCCTTGTTTTGAGCACAGTTGAGCACAACTCGCTGAAAAAATTCTCTTCCAGCTTCTTCATTGACTCAACTTCCGAGTCGGGCTGCAAGTGAACGTAAACGTCACTCGTAATCCCGATACTGCTGTGCCCAAGAAAGCCCTGCGTCTGTTTCAAATTGCCCGTGACCTCCTGCATCTGTGACCCGGCTGAGTGCCGGAACAAATGGAAGCCATACGACCGCGCCACTTTGCGCTCAATTCCAGCCTTGTTCATAGCCGGATATAGTACCCGCTTGCGTAGGTCGTCTGGGTCGTAGGAGCGCCCAGCGCCGTTCACAAATAGGTAGTCCTCGGGTTGTCTGCCAGCGCATAGCTCACGATGGCTCTGGAGAATTCGTTTCAATCCACCCAGCAGGTGTTTTGCGCGAATGCTCCTTCGGCTTTTTGGCGTTTGCTCCGTGCGATGCCAGACCGAACGTCGGATGTAGAGCTTCGACTGCTCGAAATCCACGTCAGACCATTTCAGAGCGAGGGCTTCCCCGATTCGCAGTCCTGTCAGGTACAAGAGGACAACCAGAGCTTTGAGATTCTCTGGCATGTTGTCCGCAATGTTCTTGACTTGACCTGGGGAAAGAGCAGGCTTCTCGATTCGCTGCACCTTGGGCTTTGGAACCCGCTGAATAGGATTCGAGGTCAAAAGCTCCAATGCGACCGCAAGGTTGAGCATCTTCTGCAAAAGCACGTACAGGTTCAGCAGGGACTTCGGCTTCAGTCCAGCAGCAGACTTCTGCTTGAGAAAATCCATAATCAGCAGAGGGCTGATTGCCGAGAGTCGAAGTTTACCGAACATTGGCAAGAGATGCGCCTTTACGTTTGAGCGATGCGACGCTTTAGTTGAAGGTTTGAGGTTTTGAGAGATGTAAGTCTCCCAGTGTCCAGCGGCATATTCGGCGAAAGTGATTTCAACCGGAAGCCTCAGCCCCCTGTTGACCTCTCGCAGACGCTCTGCCAAGATTCGCTCCGCATCCTTGCGGCGTGGAGTGTTTACGGTCTCGGCCTTGTGCCGCCACTTGCCATCTACCGAACGCACCCGATAACGAATTACGTGAACCGTTCCACGCTCCGTTGTTCGGGTGAACACATACCCCTTCTGGAAACTGCTGCGAGTCAAATACGGCCTCCTTATCCGTGTGACTCGCTCTTTCCTTTCTCCTTGTTCCAACGCGCACTGGCCGCTTGTTGAGCTAGTTTGGTCCGTTGTTCGGCTGTCATCTTCTTCATCCGAGCCCGGCCACCCTTGCGTCCCAGGGCCACTGCCGCTGGGTCTTTGCGCTTCATGTGGATTGGTATATGCCAAGCGGTTAGTATGTGTCAACGCGTCTTTGTTCATCGCGTGCGCTCCGCAAGCCATTCCTGCACTGTGACCAGATCGAAGCGGACGTACTTCCCCACCTTGAAATGGGGAATGGGATCAGGGGAGTTCTGCCGGGTCCGGTCGTAGACAAACGAGGTCGGTACTCCGAGCAGGTTAGCGAGTTCCTGGGGCTTTAAGAGTTGGTTCAAAGGCGGGTACTCCTATATTGCGGGGATTAAGGACGGGTGTAAGGCAGGGGAATCGTGCTCAGACTGTGCTCAGGGCTTCCGAGGGGCCTGGGAAATCAGCAGCTTGGCACTGCCCGTTGGGTTCGCAACCCAAAGTTCTGCCCCTATGTAATTAGTTGCCGGAGAGAGGTGGATTCCGTCGCCGAGGATCAAATATTTTTTCCCGCCAGATTCTTGGCTTCGCTCATGCGCTGGCCACATGGCGGATCAGCGTAACGGTGACTATGCTGCACAAAGCTGGCCTAGCTCCTGCTCGCGCTGGCATCCACTGAGGATTGTCTTTACCGTGGCTGCAATCGTTTCGACGGCCTCAAGCAGCATCGCAGGCGTTACTTTGTAGACCGCCAGGTAAAAGTCAGAGGGCGACTGAATGCCGAAGTAAGAGCAAACGACGTAGGCCGTAGCCTCAGCCTCCAGTTCCCTCTGCTGCTTGTCGATCTCCTTGCCATCGCGGGATGTGATCTTGTGGCCGTCTGCCGTCCAATGCAGGAGAGAATGTGCGATCTCATGGGCCAAAGTCGCGGCTTGGGTCGTAATGTCAGTTGCGCTGGTCCTGATCTCGATCTCGTTACCCTTGGATGTTCCAGCCGCACCATTGAGTTTGCACTTTTCGACGAACTGAACTGTAATGCCCCGTGACTCTGCGAAGCGCAACAGACGATTCAGCATGTCTTGACCTCGTTCTCCGACAGATCTCGTGGGCAACTCGGGCAAAGGCGTCCCGTCAGTCTGGGAGATGTCGAACACGTAAACGACCTTGAACCAGACGCGCGTGGTTTCCTCGGCTTCTGGCTTCTGCTTGTTGTCCTTAAAGAACATCGGCGCAAGAATAGCAATGCCCTTTTCTCCCTTCCGGACATAGCGTCCACATTTCAGCCAGGTATGGAATCCACCCACGAAGCTCGCATCTGGCTTCTGTCTCCAGATGAGCATTTGGTTGTGCCAAGAGTAATCCCAGAACGCGGCTGACGTTTTCAGGTAATCGCGGAATTGCTGGGACTGCCTTGCTGCGTCGGTCTCTTGCGCAAGTTGATCTATTGTGCGTAGAATGCCAGCGTTTAATTCCGTTGCTTTGCTTTCCATGTTGCCCTCCCGCGATGCAGGACGGCAACCGAGTGACCACTTCGTTTTTGCCAAATGAATACGCTGGAGAGTTCCCCTGGAGCGGAGATGACGTGAGATTTTTCGCGCCAGGTTTAAGCTTATCGCTCCGGGGGTGCCTTTCAATTTGGGATGGGACCCGCCCGGACGAAAATTCTAGAAATTTGAATCGGGTCAATCAGTCTACGCAGAACGGTCTGGACGGTTCGCTATCATATCCTCGGTACGATGAAACAGGCTGATAAAAATCCCGCTGCCATGGTTCGGGCGTTTTGCAAGAAGCACGGCATTTGCGCCAGTTGCCGACAATGCTGGACGGAGCGTGGCACGACTCGCTGCAAGAGATGCAATACGGCACACGCCAAGTACCAGAAAGCACGACAGCAGCGAAGCTACCAGCGCGATACCAAAGCGGGAATCTGCGTGCGATGCCACAAGCGACGAGCGAAACCCACAAACAAGCGTTGCCAGAAGTGTCAGGATTATCACTATGGGCTCAAGAAACGGAACAAACTGGGTCAATGAGTGCTAACGCCTGGTTGCGTCAATGATTGGGAAGTCAGAAGGCACACGGCGTAAACTGGCACCGTGAAGTTCTCACAACGCTGGACGAATTTCGGTTTGGCAAGCATCGCCGCCATCATCATTGCTGCGCCTTTGTTCTGGATAGAGGGCGGATGCGGATGGCTGCAAACAAAAGTGTTTCCGCCGACGCGCCCTCGATTCATGCCCGTAAACTCTGTGTGGATTGATGCTCCATCACTTCCGATTTCATGGCATCGCGGGTGGTGGTTTGGATGTGGATTGTCGTCGTCACGAACGGCGAATTACTGCCGACTGGTGGAAGCTGAGGGGCCGCTAGTTTATGGCAGCGAGTATTTATCTTGCAGCAGCCGTTCACCGATTGATGAAAACAGTATCCATCTGGTGGCTCCGCCTCGTGGCGTGAGTATGTGGCTCTTTGGTGAGGGGAGTAATGGAGTGGTTGGGTTTCTCGCCAATGGCGACGTACTGCTACCTCTCTCTGTCCTCGATAAATGTGGTCGGGTGCAAACACGATTGCATCCCCTACCGCAGTAATTGAGGGCTTGGTTGGCGAAAAATCGCGATTACACTCATTGACCCGCAGCGGGCCAATTCTCAATGAGTGTAATTGATTCCATAACAATGTCGGCTCCCACGCCCGGGTAGACTTTGGTGGTACCAACCAACCAAGGCCCGGGAGAAAGGAGCCGAACGATGATCATTATAGGATGCGATTATCACC
>Ga0074044_10003890_pt1 | contig 12535 bp, 10 predicted proteins | sample BogForMeECP23OM1_FD_94443 | JGI IMG/M metagenome (GOLD analysis project Ga0074044, IMG submission 94443) | Bog forest soil microbial communities from Calvert Island, British Columbia, Canada - Bog Forest MetaG ECP23OM1 | ecosystem: Environmental > Terrestrial > Soil > Wetlands ...
AAATACAAACCGCCGAGGTATGAGAGCGCGAGGATCGGCGTCTGGAACCATCGCCAGGCCCGATACGAAACTCCGCTGAGATCGGGGCAGTAACGATCGGCCGGCGGCTCGCCAGCCTGCCAAAGCCATCGGAGATGCGCCCACCAGAAACCGCCCCAAATCGGGCTCGAGATGTCGTCCGGGGTGTCAGCCTTGGCGTGATGCAGGCGGTGGCCGGCGGCCCAACTGACCGGTGCGCCGGAACCGTTGAACATCGCGAAGAAAATCAGCACTCCGCGCGCCCACGGATTCAGCGTGAGCGAGCGATGCGCGATCGCGCGATGGTACCCGACCGTGGTGCCCAGTCCGCCGATGAATGCGAGCGCTATCGCGCCGAGCAACACGCGCCATCCGGGAATCGGATAAAACACGAGTCCAATCGCCGCAGTAATGTGAATGAGACAAACCCAGAACAGGATCGAAAGGTCGCGCCCCGAGGAGACGTGCCACCAGGGCATCTCCCACGGCGCGGTCTTTGTGGTTTTTTCTGTTGTCGTTGTGCTCGTCGTTGTGAAAGCTGATGCCATCCCTCTCTCCAGCAATCGCATTTACCCACGCCACCGCAAAATGAATGGCTGTTGGGCGGCACGTTTGATGATGCGGGTGGCAGGCGCGCTTGCGTACGCATTCCTCACTGCCGCCAGCATCAGCACATTTCTTCACTTTTCACCGGGATGCCTTCGATTGTAAGGCAGGGAGCGGAATGTGCTTGCCGTCGCAGTCGAAGACATTACAGCATACTGACACCATGCGCTACATCCGATTGTACGAACACGGCCAGGCGCCCGCGTTGCTCCACAGAAAACACGGGAAGATTAGGGCCACGGATTCATCGCGAGGCCGACTAGTCCGCCGCCAAGCACGAGCCATGCGGAATTCACACGATATCGAATCAGGATGAACGCGCTCGAAACTGCGAGCAGCATCGTGGTGAGGTCAACGATGGCGGTGCGGGCAAGAAACAACGTCACCGCCGCCATCAACGCCCACGCGCCGACATTGACGCCGTCGAGAAACGCGCCGGCAAGCGGAGAGCGGCGCAGGTGAGGAATCAGCGGCCCGCTAATGGAGACGAAGAAAAACGACGGGATAAAAATGCCTAGCGTAGCGGCCACGGCGCCGCGAAATCCACCGAGGAGGTAGCCGATGAAGGTCGCGGTCGTGAACACGGGCCCGGGCGTGACCTGGCCAACGGCAACGGCGTCGAGCAACTGCGCCTCGGTCAGCCATCGCAGTCGATCGACGAGGTCGGTGCGGATGAACGCCAGCAATACGTAGCCGCTGCCGAACAGCACCGCGCCGACCTTCAGAAAGAACAGAAACAGGGTGATAAGACTGAAAGGGACGGCGACCACGGTCGCCGCGAGTGCCGCTCCTTTCACGCCGGACGCGCGGGTGGCAACGGCAACGGTCGGGATTGCGGCGATCGTCGCGAGTGCACTGCTTCTATCTTCGAAGGCGCGAATCGCGAGCATAACGACTCCGCCGCCGAGCAGGACCACCATATCGTTCACGTCGAGGATCGATGCGACCAGCGCAATGATTGCGAGCGCAGCCAGCAGGCGCGACTTGATCGCAGTGCGGCCGAGTCCCCACAGCGCCTGCAACACGACCGCGATGATCGCGGGCTTGACGCCATAGAGGAGACCGACCGCCTCGGGCATCGCGCCGAATCGCACGTAAGCCCATGCGATAATCAACACGATCGCGGCGGCTGGGAAAATAAAGCACGCGCCGGCGACGACGAGGCCGGCAACTCCGGCGCGCTCTTGACCGATGTGAATCGCCATCTCGGTCGAGTTGGGGCCGGGAATCAGGTTGCAGACGCCGAGCATGTCGAGGAAGCGCGCGTGCGTCATCCATCGCCGGCGGCGAACGACCTCGTCCTCCATCATCGCGATGTGCGCGGCCGGACCGCCCATCGCGATCGTACCTAGTCGAAGAAACAGCGCGGCCAGATCCCGCAGCGCATCGCGGCGCGTTGTGGGCGCGGGATTGCCGCTGGTTGGCGGCTCGGTGATTTGGGAAATCGATTCGTCCATGCGACTGCGGATCAGCTGATCACGAATCGCGGGCGTATTCCAGCAGGCGCGCTTTGTCATTGGCGAAAGCCTGCGCTATGGATCGAGCCACTATGTCTACCCAAATGAAGCAGCGGGTGGTACGCGCGTCGAACCTGAATTTCACGGTGCTCGAGATCGGCGAAGGACCGCTGGTGTTGTGCCTGCACGGCTTCCCGGACACGGCGCATTCGTTCCGCCATCAGATGCCCGCGCTGGCCTCGGCGGGATTCCACTGCGTCGCGCCGTTCATGCGCGGCTACTCACCGACCGAGCCCGCGCCCGACGGCCGCTACGATTCGCCGGCGCTGTCGGAGGACGCGCTCGCGCTGATAGCGGCGCTCGGCTACAAGGACGCGATCGTGTTTGGCCACGATTGGGGCGCAGTCGCGGCGTACGGCGCCGCGGCGGCATCGCCGGATCGCGTAAGCCGGCTGGTCACGGCGGCGGTCCCGTACGGCTCGAAATTTTTCGAGGCGCTGGTGACCAACTACGCGCAGCAGCGCCGCTCCTGGTACATGTTTTTTTTCCAGACTGCGATTGCCGAGGCCGCGGTGAGTTTCAACGACTTCGCGTTCCTGGAAAAGGTGTGGGCCGACTGGTCGCCGGGCTGGAAATGGGCGCCCGAGGACATGGAAGAGCTCAAGCGATGCTTTCGCGCCAAGGGCACGCTCGCGGCGGCCATTGGCTACTATCGCGCCACGCTTGGGCCGGCGCTCAGCATGCCGGTCGATCTGAAGGCGATGGCGGCCGCGATGTCGGCACCGATCAACGTGCCCGCGATGATGATTCACGGGCGCGACGACGGATGCATCGGCGCGGAATTGCTCGACGGGATGGAGAAATTGTTCCCAAAGGGATTGAAGATCGAGGTCGTGCCAGGGGCCGGGCATTTCCTGCATCAGGAGCGGCCCGATCACGTCAATGAACTGGTGCTCAAGTTCCTGAAATCCTGAGCGCGCCTTAGACTCGGACCACCCGCACTAGTTGCGCTCGGACTTCCCACTTAACGAGTTCTAACAAGGACGAAGTCCCGCATCCCGCGGCGGTGCCGATTCTCTTGTCACTTTTCACTTTTCACTTTTCACCTTTCACTGGGTGCAGGGGTCACCCCTGCCGAAGGAAGTGTGACACCCACCGCGGGTTTCACATTCAATTAAGGTCCTCCGCTGGCGCGGCGGCCTCGGCGGCGCCACTGCTGAATCCTGCCGGCGCAGGAGTGCGCAGCAACCCATAAGCCGTCACCGCGAAGAAGACGGCCAGGTTGATCGAAGCTGTCACGATCAGAGCCGCGTTCGGATGGTCGGGAAAATATGACGAGGTGTCGGTGAGATGCTTGATGTAGATGAGGTTGAACAGGAACGTCGCGCTTACGATGGCGAGAATCGAGGTGAGAAAGCCGCTCTCCAACGCGATCGGAATCAGAAATACCAGCGGGTAGTATAGATATCGCTCATGCATCCGGGGCGCGAACACGAAGACCCCGAATAGCGCGACGGAAATCGCCAGCATCGCGGCGCGAGCGGCCCGCGCGCGCCAGATCAGATACGACGCGATCAGGTAAACGGCGCAAGTCAGCGAAAGGCCGAATGCGCTGTACGAAACGCCGCCGAAGATTTTGTCGGTGTCAGGCGTGCCCATCCCGCCGATCAAGCCCATGAAATTGAACGCGCCCACCGAAGCGTCGCTGAACCGCGTGCCGAGATCCTTATATACGTTGATTATCCAATCCCACGAATGTCCGAGTTGATACGGGATGATTCCAATCGCAACCGTGCCGAAGAATGCGCCCGCAGACCATCCGCATTCGCCGACTCCCGCGTTGAACAACGTCCACAGTCCCAGCGGCGGTGTGAATGCGATCGCTTGCGGCTTGGCCAGGATCGCGATCGCGGCGGCACTCCATCCCAGGCGATAGCGGCCAGCGAGGATCAGCATCGCGGCCGCGATCATTGGCAGCGCGACGATCGAGTCGCTCTGGCCCCATACCACCGTATCGAAGATGAGCGCCGGGTTAAGCGCGAACAGCATCATTACTATGACGGCGCGCAAGCCGCGTCCGTCGCGCCACGCCGCAAAGTACAGCGTGAGACCGATAAAAAAATCCGCCAGCAACGGCGGCGTCTCGACGATCACGCGGAAACCGTTTGCGGCCGGCTCGATCAACCTGCCGATCCATCCTGAGAGCCACAGCAGGTACAGCGACCCGGGCGGATAGGCGTCAACCGGCAGGCCGGGATCGTAAATTCGCGACGGGCCCAGAACGGCGGCCAGCAAGGCGCGATTGGTCTTCGCCCAGATGTCCCAGTAGAAGCCGGTGAAATGAAATAACGCGGCAAACTTGACCGCGGTGATCGCGAGCATGAGGCCTGCGGCGAGCATCCACGCCGATCGCCCGGCCGCCAGCGCCGGCCGCCATATTACGGCGAGCGCCCATCCCAGCAGCGCCAGCAGGATCGGGCCGGAGACGACGCCCGTCGCACGGATCGAGCCGCTAGCATCGGCCCGAGGCAGCTGATCCTTGTAGTGTTGGCGAATTGCGGCGAGATCGAATCCGCGCGCGCGGCGCGACGGCGGACTCGCAACCGCGATCACTTTGATATTGCTAAATGACGCGCGACCCGTATCCGGAAAACCCGCCACACCGAGCTGGCAGAGCAATTCAGTCGCATCGCCCCATCGATCTTCCTTCAGCAAGAACGAGAGTTTCTGCCAGCCCGTCGTGCCGTGCAGATGCGTCGATATGAGCCTGATTCCGTCGTAGGTGCTGACGGCTATATTCGCGCCGCCTGCGCGCGGCTGCGCACCCTCGACGCGTACGTCGGCGCTGATTTCGTAAATCCCGGGCCGTAGTATCAGCGCCTGATGCCAGCTCGCATAATTTTGGTTCAGATTGGAGATTCCAAGCGTGCCGCCCTCGGCGGGCGTATAGGTCCATGAAAACTTGCTCAGCTTCTTGTCGGAGGACAGCGCGTACCAATCGGCCGGCGCGCCGCCGAAGCCGGCGGTAAGGTCGCCATTGTTTACGAGATTAGTCTCAGCGAAGGCGCAAATCGGCCCGCAGAGCCATGATGCGCACATTGCGAGCGCCACAACCGCGATGAATCGCCGCATTGTTCGATTGAATCCGATGCCGTGAGGGGTACCGATCCCTGCGCATCCAATCAAGTCTCTATATGCAGATGCAAGACCTGATGCGTTTCAGGTGCGCGCCGACTAGGATGTTCCGCACCCCGCTTGAAAACCAGGGGGGAGGGATCCACGATGGCAGAGAAATCACGCGGCGCGACTCTCACAATCTTCGCGCTACTGTTCGCACTTCTCGCGATTTCAAACTTCCTCAAACCATTTCATCTCGATCCCAACGCCGGCTTCGTCTTTCTGGGCACCAAGCTAACCGGTACCGCCAATGCGATCATGGGACCGCTGTTCGGGATCATTCTCCTGGTCTATGCATACGGGATCTGGTCGATGCGCAAGTTTGCACTGCCAATCGCGTACATTTTTTTGCTATGGGTGCTGCTGAACGGAACTCTGTTCACTCTCAAGAACCAGAGCACGCAGCCGCTCGCTGCCAACCTTGTCGCCGCCATAGTCGGGATTGGCGTTCCGCTCGCAGCGGCGATCGTTCTGCATCGCCGCCGCGCCGATCTAGCATGAATCACGGCCGGAGGGATCCACGATGGCAGAGAAATCACGCGGCCCGGCGCTGACCATCTTTGCGTTGCTGCTCGCACTGATGGCGATTTCCAATTTCGGCAAGCCATTCTCGCATAATCCCGGCGTCGGCTTCGTATTCTTCGGCACGCGCCTTTCGGGAGTGCCCAATTTGATCATCGCTCCGATTTTCGGGATCATTCTCGCCGTGTACGCGTACGGAATCCTGGCGATGCGCAAGTTTGCGCTGCCGATCGGGATCTTTTACGCGGCGTACGTGATCATCAACATGCCCCTGTTCATCCTGAAGTACCACGGCACCGCGGTGATGCAGGAGCACTCGTGGGCCTACCTCATACCCTACCCTTTCGTCGCGATCGGCGTGTCGTCGGGCGCAGCCATGCTTCTTTACCGCCGCAAAAGCGAGCTCGCATGAGCGAATGCATCTCGCGTCCGGCGACGGCTTGGGGTTAGAATTGGCTGCGTTGTAAGCCAGCTGGCGGCCAACCCGCGGTTCAGCGAGGTGCTCAGATGAAACGATCGCGCAATGGATCGATCTTTGGACGACGCGAATTCCTGAAACGAAGCGTGCTTGCCGGCGTGGGCGTATCGATCCTGCCGCTGGCCGGCGCTGCCGGCGCCTCGGTCGAGACGGCTCAGCACGTTCGCCGTTACTCGACTCTTGGCCGCACTGGTCTCAAGATTTCTGACATCTCGTTCGGCGCCAGCCGCCTCAACGCCGGAAGTGAAGACCTGGTCCGTCACGCATTTGATTGCGGGATCAACTACTTTGACTCGGCCGAGACGTACACCGACGGCGAATCCGAAACTACGATAGGCAATGCGCTCAAGGGTAAGCGCGACAAGGTATTCCTGACTTCGAAGACGATCACGCGAGCGGATGACAGCCGCGGTTCGATGATGACCGCGCTCGAAGCAAGTCTGCGCCGCCTTCAGACCGATCACATTGACGTGTACTTCAACCATGCGGTCAACGATCCGGCGCGGCTGAAAAATCCCGAGTGGTACGAATTCGTCTCCCAGGCGCGCAGCCAGGGCAAAATTCGGTTCACCGGGATGTCGGGCCACGCCGGGAACCTGGCCGAATGCCTCGACTACGCGATCGACAGCGGCCACTGCGACGTAATCCTGTGCGCGCACAACTTCGGCCAGGACCCGCGCTTCTACCAGCGCTTCACGCGCAACTTCGATTTCGTCGCGATTCAGCCCGAGTTGCCGCGCCTGATGGAAAAGGCCAAACGCCAGGGCGTCGGCGTAGTTGTGATGAAGACCCTGATGGGCGCGCGCTTGAACGATATGCGCCCGTATGAATCCGGCGGCGCCACCTTCTCGCAGGCGGCCTTTCGATGGGTATTGTCGAATCCGAACGTGGACGCGCTGGTCGTCTCGATGACCAGCCGGCAACTCATCGACGAATACCTGGGCGCATCGGGAGCGCGCGCTACTGCCGCGAACGACCTGCCGCTGTTGAATCGCTACGCGAGTCTCAACGGTGATTCGCAGTGCCGTCCCGCATGCAACGAGTGCGCGAATGCATGTCCTTACGGCGTGCCGATCGCCGACGTCATGCGCACGCGGATGTACGCTCGAGACTACGGCGATATCCGCCTTGCGCGGAGCGAATACGCGATGCTCGCACAGAACGCCGCGGCGTGTCTCAGTTGCGATGCGAAGCCGTGCGCGGGAGCGTGCCCGCACGGAATCGCGACCGAAGTGTTGCTGGCGCCAACGCATCGCCTGCTCGCATAGCCGTCCGCGCCCAGCCGAATCTTCCGACACTTTTCACAAGGGAGTTCTGCCCGAGACGATCAGAACGGAATCCGCGCGGTCAGGATTAGGTTGTGGTTGTATTTTTCATGATAGGTCACCGCGACCTGCTCGCCGACGCCGAACGTCAGGCCAACGCGGTCATGAATCGGAATCCGCCCGATCAAAATCCCAGGCGTTAGATAGAGCGTGCTGTGCCCGGTGTCGGCGCCGTACGACTGCCAGGTGTAGTTGGTTTCAAACTCCGGCCAGAAATATTTGCAGAGGCGATACTGGAAGGCGGTATTCCAAGCCACCGGCATCCCCAGCCGGTCGAGAGTGGCGTGACCGCCGTTGGGGAACGTGACCCCGACCGTCGATTGGACGTCGAAGTCGCCGAAGCCTTTGCCGGCCGCCAGGGTTGGCGTGAAGAGCGCGTGCCCGTTGCCATTGACGTTCGAGCCGGTCGGCACGCTGAACCCCATGAAGGCGGTGACAATGTAGTTGCCGTGCTCCTCGTTGGAGGAGAGCAACCGCACCTTCACCAGGAACGGCCAGTCGCCGAAGCCGTCGGTGTTGCGCGGCATGTTGCGCTTCAGGAACGGCGGCATCCCGACTATGATTTCAGTATCTTGAAATGGGATGAGCTCCAATCCCTTGCCGTTGCCGAAGTTGTCGGTCGCCAGCCCGTTTTTCGACGACTGGAATAACTGATCGTAGCGCACCTCCTCCTCGAGCCGCGGGGTGACGGTCACCAGCGGAGTTACCCAGTGCGGCTGCTCGCTCTGGATTTGAGTGACACGCGGAAACCAATTTATGAAGTAGTCCTCTATCGCAGACCCAAACGACGAGCTGCTTTGCGCTCGGCACGGCGTCGCCACGGCGAGCGCGACGGCCAGAACGACCGCCCTACCTGCCGCGCGCGACAGGATGAACGAGCTTGCAAGGCTTTTCATAGTAGCGCCCTGTATGCCATGTTAAGAGCGAATTGACAAGTATTATGGCATCGAGTGGCAAGGCCCTGGCGCGCGCGCGATTGGCGCGGGATCTCACGCAGACCGAGCTGGCGCGGCGCGCGGCAATCTCGCGACAGGCGTTGGGCGCGATCGAGTCGGGCGCCTATCATCCGAGCGTGGCGATCGCGATCCGGCTTGCGCGCGAACTCGGCTCAAGCGTGGAATCGCTGTTCGGCGAAATCGACGATGAGACCTCAACCCTCGTCGACGCTGGTTGGTTCGACGACGAGCGCCGCCGCCCTGCCCGCTGGCAATCCCGTGTCGTTGTCGCGCTCGCGCGCGTGCGGGGAAAAGTCGTGGCCGTGGCGCAACCGGCGGCGCATCTCACCCTCGTGCCGGCGGCGGGGGTGTTGCGGCGTGCGAGGCGGCATCGCGCGGACGTCGCCACGTTTCAACTGCCGGATGAAATTGACTCGACGATCCTGATGTCGGGATGCGATCCGGCGGTCGCGATTCTGGTGGACTGGCTCGCGCGCCGGCGGTCGCCCGTTCACGCTGTGGCCCTTTCGTGCTCGAGTCAAGAAGCTTTGCGGGCGCTAGTCGATGGCCGCGCGCACGTGGCCGGAGTGCATCTCCGGGATCAAAAGAGCGGCGAGTACAACCTGGCGCCGATCAGCCGCGCTTTGGGCCATCACCGTTCGATCGTCGTGAACTTTGCCCGGTGGGAATTGGGGCTGGCGACAGCGCCCGGCAACCCGCTGGCGATCCGCGGGTTCGCCGACCTGGAGAGATCCGGTCTCAGAATCGTGAACCGCGAAGATGGCTCTGGCGCCCGCTCAGCTCTCGACCAGGCGCTCGGCGAGCTCGGCCTCCAGTCCGCGCGCATCGCAGGATATCAGTTCGAAGTCGGCGGCCATCTCGAAGTCGCGGCCGCAATCGCGGCGGGGCTGGCGGACGTCGGAGTCACTATCAGACTGGGGGCGGATGCCTACGGACTGCATTTTCTGGCGCAGCGAGACGAGCGCTACGACCTCGTGATCATGGAACAGGCGGCCGAATCGATGCCGATCAAGGCGATGCTCGACGCTCTGAATTCGCGGCGCTTTGCGAACGAAATCAGCCAGCTATGCGCGTACGATACCGGGCAGATGGGACAGATTATCCGCGCTCACTCCGCTCCCGCGCTGTGAATTTCCGCTAATCTTGGGCCCCTTGCAGCGTTAGAATTCGCGCGTTCGTAACAATCGACTCATCATGTCGTAACGTCGCCTCTTTACTTTGCCCCTGCCGCGGAGGGTGGACGCCGGTTTCCTGCACTGAATGGGCCCTTTGGCGTCCTAAAGGTTCTCGCCGGAAGCGGTTCGGCCGGCGCGAGTTTTAGTGGACAGGAGTCCAGGGAGGACGATGATGAGACGAACGATACGAACGGTTGCGCTGTCGATGCTTGGCGCGGCGTTGACGCTCGGCGCCGTCGCGATCACACCGATGCCGGCGCGGAGCGCGGAAGGGCAGGCGATCACGCTGTACACCGATCCCGCCAGCGGGCAGGTGTTCACCAAGCGATGCAAGCACTGCGTCAGGCTCGGCGAGTACATCCCCGCCGGATCGACCGAAGAGATCGAGCGCAAGGTCGAGCGGCGAGTTAACCAGCAGACCCAGGCGCAAATGGATGCGGACCGCGCTGCGATGAAGGCCGACCTCGAGGCGCGGCAGGCGCAGCAGCAGCAGTGGAACGCCGAAATGGCCAAGCAGGTCTCCGAGATTCAGCCGTTCGCGCGCGAGTTCGGCGATCGCTGGTTCAAGAAGATCTCGCTCGGCACGCTGGTGTACGGATATTACGGCATGTGGACGCACACCGGGTTCGGTCCACAGTTCATGGACGCCAACATGCAGTGGCCTGGCCCAGGTAACAGTAGCTTCAACGAATTTGCGATCAACCGTACCTATTTGGACCTCAAGTTCACGCCGGTTGACGACATCTCGATGCGGATTACGCCCGATATGTACGCGATGGTTAACACCGGGACCACTTGCACGGCGAGCTCAACCTCCAAGATTACGAAACCGCCCGGCGGCACCGTCACGACCACGACCACGTGCACCGCCAGCAGCGGCGACAAGGTCGGCCTCAACAGCGGATGGGGCCAGACCGCGGATGGAAACCTCGGACTTCGTTTGAAGTACGCATACCTCGACTACAATACTTTCTTCACAAAAGTGTTGCAGATCGCTCCGATGCGCGACGACAAATTCACCTTCGGCCAGCAGCAGAATCCGCTGGTGGATTGGGAAGAGAATCTCTGGGGCTTCCGCTATACCGCCCTGACACCGTGGAACTATCTGAGCTTGAGCTCGGCACAGGTCGGCCTCGCGATGAAGGGCCCGATCAAATTCCACGAGACGCAGTACGCCGACTACGACGTCGGCGTGTTCGACGACGCCAGCTTCCACGCCCTCGAGCAGAGCTCGTCCAAGCAGGTGATGGGTCGCGTGACGGTTAATCCGTTCGGCGCCAAGTCGCGCTACGACAGCTTTGGGATCACCGGCTTCTACGATTTCGGCTACTCAAACAAGTGCACGCCAGACGACAATTCCGTCGAAGGAAACAACAGCACGTGCGGGCATAGCGCGCGCGCCGCGGCGTTAGTGCACTACACCGCCGAGACCTGGGGCCTCATCGGCGAGTGGGATTATGGCCACAATGCCTTCAGCAGCAGCAACCTGTACTCGGGCAGCGGGCCTTCCGACGCAATCGGTATCGCCAGTCCGACCGGACCGTTCGGCACGCCGAGTTTTAAAGCCTGGAACTCGATGGTCGGCACTATTCTGAACACTCAGGCGGTGCAGATGGGCTGGGATTTCATGGGCCATCTCGATATCCCGCACACGCCGTTTACGGCCTTCGGCCTGTTCCAGCAGTTTCTGCCCAACACGCGCGTAGCGCACGACCCGCTCGACTTCGAGCGCTACGACTTGGGCGTGCAGTGGCTCATCAACAAGTATCTGCGCGTGGCGTTCGACTCACAGGCCATCATGTACTACCAGCGCCAGTTCACTTACGGCGAGCCGTTTGGGCCGGGCGTGGCGAAGAAGCAGACTTTTGTGCCGAATGCGGTGCCGTGGGACACCCATGCATTCATGCTGCATCTGGAGTTCAGATACTAGCTGCTGATCGGGAGGGCCGGCGCGAGCACGCGAAATGCTCGCGCCGGCCTTTGCTTTGGAAAACGCCGCCGCCGCAGCCATTCTTGTGACTTCGAGGCATGGCAGCTATCCTTGAAGTCGAAGTGTTGCGAAATTTTCTGAAATGCAGCGGACGAGCAATCGCCACGACTCTCCGCGCGGCGGCGTGCATCCTAAGCGTGGCAATGCTCCTTTCCTTCCCCATTGCCCGGGCTCATCACTTTGGCCAACACTTTGGCACCAGCGAGATACGCCAGAATATCGTGCGTCACACCTTCGTCGCGGGCCCTGAGGCCGGTGGCGTAGAGAAGATTGCGCTTATCGATGCGCAGCCGGCGATTCCGATGCCGCTGACTGTCGAGAATGTCGCCAAGGTCTTCTTCCCCCTGGCAATAGTTTCGGAAGTTCCGACTTTCCGTATTCTCCAACACTTCAAGCTCGGGCCTTCGCGCTCGGGCGCACCCTACCCGCTGCTGTAGCCTCTAAATTCGGCGATCGAGTTCCCATCGTCACGTACGTTTTGCGTACACCCGGCGGGATTGATCCGGAAACTTTGCTGGAGTTCGCTCCAGCCCTGATCACACGAGGTCACGTACAGTGCCTGGTTTTTCATTGCGCAATCCGCATGCCGTAATCGTGGGCGCGCTGCTCACGATAATTCTGGGTGTCGCGGCATTTCTCAGTATGCCCGTCGACGTCTTTCCCAATCTCGACATCCCGGTCGCGGTCGTCGCCACCTTCTATCCGGGAATGCCGCCGCTGGATATCGAGGCGGACATCACCACCCGCTTCGAGCGTTTCTTCACGCTCGGCAGCGACATCGATCACATGGAATCGCGATCGCTTCCCGGCGTCAGCATCATCAAGGTCTTC
>Ga0074044_10003892_pt1 | contig 12531 bp, 12 predicted proteins | sample BogForMeECP23OM1_FD_94443 | JGI IMG/M metagenome (GOLD analysis project Ga0074044, IMG submission 94443) | Bog forest soil microbial communities from Calvert Island, British Columbia, Canada - Bog Forest MetaG ECP23OM1 | ecosystem: Environmental > Terrestrial > Soil > Wetlands ...
GCCGCATGCGGTCCGGGCACCTACGCACTTCGATTCGCGCCGCGCGTGCGCGCCGTAGTCGGCCTCGATTACACGCCGGCCATGCTCGCCAAGGCGCGCGCCACGGCGCGCGAAGCCGGCATCGCCAACGCCAGCTTCTCCCGCGGTGATGTCACCGCGATTCCCTTCTGCAACGCTTCGTTCAACATCATCACCTGCGGCTTCGCCATCCATCATCTGGGGGATCCGTCCGCCGCCTTCGAGGAATTCGCCCGCGTGCTCGCGCGCGGCGGGCGGTTGGCCCTGATGGACATCATCGTGTCCGAGCCCGGCCGCCCGGAAGTCAACGACCGCATCGAGCAGGTACGCGACCCTTCGCACGTCCATACGCACACGCAGCCGGAGCTGCTGCGCTTGGTGGAATCCGCCCGCCTGCGCCTGCGCCTGGCGGAGCGCGTCGAGTCCCCGCGCTCGTTCAACCACTGGATGCACGTGGCCGGGCGCGCCCCGGGCGATGGCATTTACGAAGCGACGCGCCACCTCATGGAAGCCACCCTCGACGACGATTCGGCGGGTTTTCACCCGGAGCGTCCCGCTGCGCAGGGCGGTGATTTCTCTTACACGCAGACCATCCTCTATCTGATCGCAGAGAAGCCATAGCGGTCCACCGCATGGTCGGCTACGCGCCTCGCTCTCGCGCGCGCGTGAAGCGCGGGAAATGCCGCGCCTTTCTGGGCTTGCGTCAACATGTTTCACCTCACCGTGCTGCCGGCGGTCCAGCGGGAATGCCAAAAGTACCATCCACTGCTTCCACAAAGCTCCGCTCTTCGCGCAGAATAAACCGTTTTGATTGCGCCATCTCAAAGTTGGCGCGTCCTTCCGCGTCTGCTTTGATGCGTGCTCGGTAGGCCTCGTAGCTGGCCAGGCTGTCGAAGCCGACGAGCGCCCAGGCTATGTCGTTCGTTCCTTCGTGGGGAAGAAAATATCCCACCAGGTTTCCGCCGCACCGCGGAATGATGCGGCCCCAGTTCTCTGCGTACTTTTTGAACTCGTCCCGCTGGAAGGGATCGATCTGGTAGCGAATCAGGCATACAACGGTCATTGGTTCCTCCTCGGTGGCCGGTCTTGCCCGCCACCACGGCAGTATGCCGGTTGCTTGTACGGGACGCTTCGTCTAAGATCAAAGTATGAATGTAGAAGCCCACGCGGACACCGCTGTCTCCGGAATTGCCGCGGCCATCGGCGAGCCGGCACGCGCCCGCATGCTCTACTGCCTGCTCGACGGCCGCGCCCGAACGAGTACGGAGCTGGCCATGGTCGCCGGCATCTCCCCGTCAACGGCCAGCGTGCACCTCGAGCGGCTCAAGTCGCAGCGATTGGTCAAAGTTTTCCCGCAGGGAAAGCATCGCTACTACAGCCTGGAACGGGCTGACGTGGCCGCGGCGCTCGAAGCCCTGCTCGTGCTTGCCGGCGGATCCCGCAGCGCATTCGTACCGCGCACGCCGAACCTATTGCGCGCCGCAAGGACCTGCTACGATCACATCGCCGGTAGTTTGGGCGTCGCTCTGCACGACCGCTTCAAGACGCTGGGCTGGCTTTCGGCCGGCTCGCGTGCAAAACAGGCCTACGACCTCACACCGGCTGGAGCGCAGGCGCTCGAAGCCTTGGGCATTGACGTTGCCGCGACTCGCAAGCTGCGCCGCCGTTTTGCTTATGCCTGTCTCGACTGGAGTGAGCGGCGCCCGCATCTCGGCGGCGCGCTCGGCGCGGCCCTGCTCCACCTGGCCTTGAAGCGAAACTGGGTGGATCAGGATCCCGACGGCCGCGCTTTGGCCGCCACCAGGATTGGCCGGCGTGAAATGCTGGCTCGCTTCGGCCTTCACAGTTGACGCAGGTGCTCGAGCTCGACGCGGGGAAAACCTCACGCAGTTTTTCATACTGCTGGTCAGACGACACTCCCCCCGTTGTCCATGCGGCAGCCTGCCGGGGACATAAGGTCGGTCCGGGGAGATGAGAAACCAGGCGGAAATAACGGCAGCTTTCTAAAGTCTCCATTGAGCGACGACCGCCGACACTGCTCTCCTCTAACTACATACTGGACAACATGTTGCGACACATGTACCCGATCCTTGACATGGATATGGAACGGAAATAGCATGCTTATGTGATCAGATACAGGATACCGACACGGTGGATCCATTATGACGCAACGGCGTTGGTGCGGGAATTGACCGAGGCGAAGGGCTTCATCTTGTTGCTTAAGTCCATCCCTTATCAGCGCCGATGGGTGGACGCCCTTCAGGAGATGCAACTCAAGCTGGAGATTGCGGGCACATCGAAAATCGAGGGAGCGGATTTTAGCGGCAATGAGCTTGATGCAGCGATGAAAGAAACACCGGAGCAGCTGCTCACACGCTCGCAGAGGCAGGCGCACTCGGCTACCCAGGCTTATCGTTGGATAGCCACCCTACCTCCGGACCGTCCACTGAACGTAGATCTTATCCGAGAGATCCATAGCCGCATTATCACCGGCGCGGATGACGACCACTGTCCGCCGGGTAAGATTCGCGAGCCTGACCAGAATGTGATTTTTGGAACACCTCAACACCGCGGCGCAGAGGGAGGCGAGGAGTGCCGGCAAGCCCTTGAGAGTCTAGTTCAAGCCGCCAGAAATGAGTTTCCGGCCCACGATCCGCTCATTCAGGCGCTCGCCGTTCACTACCACCTCGGTGCTATGCACGCTTTCTTGGATGGCAACGGACGCACGGCCAGGGCTGTTGAGGCGCTGATGCTCCAAAGAGCCGGATTGCGGGACACCGCGTTCATCGCGATGTCTAACTACTACTACGACGAAAAGAAGCATTATCTGGAAAATCTTAACCAAGTCCGGGACTTAGGCGATGATCTGACCCCATTCCTGCGATTCGGACTGCGAGGCATCGCCCTGCAAAGTCAACGGCTTGCCAATGAAATCCGCGCGCATGTTTCAAAGGAGATTTTCCGTTCTTTGGCTCATGACCTGTTCACGCGCCTGGTGAGTCCGAAGAAAAGATTTATCGCTGAACGTCAGCTAGACATTCTCAAAGTACTTCTCGAAAGGGACGAAGTAGATTTTGAAGAGCTTGTTAAACTCATCACAGACCGATACAAATCTGTGAAGAACCCCAGAAAGGCCATCGTCAGAGATGTTAATCATCTCCTGGGACTGCGAGCCATTCACATCAAGGCACAGAAAGGCAATCGTTTCTTGATCTCTGTTAGGCTGGAATGGCCCGGGGAAGTGACAGAGGGTGACTTCTACGAATTGCTGAAGAGCCTACCGAAGTCCAAGACCACGTCATTCCTTGCGGGCGCTCTGGAGGTTTCGCCTGCTCGCCAGGAAAGCAGCGAGGGGGCGACAGCTCCCGAGGGGAAATCCTGAGCTGTAAGAATTGCTTCACGCCTCGTGAGCGCGCTACCGTACGCGGCTGCCATGCCCTTCCGTTTCGAAGTCCTGAAGACCGATCCCTCCGGCGCGCGTCTGGGGCGGCTCGAGACGCCGCACGGCGCAATCGATACGCCGGCCTTTATGCCCGTGGGAACGGCGGGAAGCGTGAAAGGGCTGACGCAGGGACAGCTCGAAGAACTGGGGGCGCAGATCCTGCTGGCCAACACCTATCATCTCTATCTCCGGCCCGGGCACGAGCGCATCCGCGCGCTGGGCGGGTTGCACTCCTTCATGGCCTGGCCGCGGCCCATCCTCACCGATTCCGGCGGCTTCCAGGTATTCAGCCTGGCGGATTTGCGCAAGATCACCGACGACGGCGTCACCTTCCGCTCGCATCTGGACGGCTCCGAGCACTTCTTTTCCCCGGAGCGCGCGCTCGAAGTGGAAATCGCGCTCGGCGCAGACCTGATCATGGTGCTCGATGAATGCATCGCGCTGCCCGCGGAACAGTCGCAGGCGCGCGCAGCAGCGCAGCGCACGTTCGAGTGGGCCCGCCGCTCGCGCGAATTCTTCTCCGCGCACGGCGACGCGCAGCAGCAAATGCTCTTCGCCATCGTGCAGGGCGGGGCCGTGCCGGACCTGCGCCGCGAAAACGCTGAGGCGCTCGTCGCGCTCGATTTCCCCGCCTACGCCATCGGCGGCCTCGCCGTCGGCGAGCCGCACGAGACCACCTGCGCCATGGCGGAAATCGTCACGCCGATTCTCCCGCCAGACCGGCCCCGCTACCTGATGGGCGTCGGCAAGCCGGAGGACATTGCGGATTACGTTATGCGCGGCGTCGATTTGATGGATTGCGTCATCCCCACGCGCAACGCGCGCAACGGCTGGTTGTTCACCAGCCGCGGCCGGATGGTCATCCGCAGCGCCCGCTACGCGGACGACCCGCGCCCGCCCGATGAGCAGTGCTCCTGTCCGGTGTGCCGCCGATACTCTCGCGCCTACCTCCGCCACCTGTTCGTCTCCGGAGAAATGCTCGGCCCCATCCTGAACACCCTCCACAACGTGCACTTCTATCTGGAGCGCATGCGCGCCCTGCGCGCGGCCATCGCGGATGGCACGGTCGCCGCTCGCGCCGCCCAGTGGAAGCAGGAAGCCGCCCGAGTGGACGAACCGTAACGGTCGTCTCCGGTCCCACGCCGCGTGGTCCGCAAAGCCATGCGGATTCTCCTGCGGACACGCCGCGCCGAATTGAAATTCGCGAGCTTTGACGCCGTTGCGTTTGCCGATTCACTTCCACTTGGTCGTCAGGACAAGTTCGTCTGCCTGCACACCCCGCCCTTTCCGCCTCCCGTTCTCCGCCACTTTTGCCTTGACATCACGCGCAAAATTCGTGAGGCTACTTGTTTCGGAAGTTGGCGCGATTCCGCGCAGTGCTTCGCGCTCGCTTCGAATCGGGCTCCGGCACGGGCGGCCCCGGGGACGGGGATCGCTAGGGCCTCTCGAAGCGTGTGACAGTAAGGGGAGACATTCGCGAAAGGTTCTTTCCGCAGAGGGAGTCCTTTCCGCTCTTCCGGACAGGCAGTGAGGCAAGGTGATGGCCGCAGTTTCCATTCCAGCGGACACTCTCGTTCTGGCGCAGAGCCAGCCGGGCGGCAGTGTGCTCACCGCCATCGCTCCGCTGTTCATCATCATGATCATCTTCTACGTGCTGCTGTTCGTCCCCCAGCAGCGCCGGCAGAAGAAAATACAGCAGATGCAGCACGAACTGAAAGCGGGCGACAAGGTGATCACCTCCAGCGGCATCTACGGGACCATCGTGGGCGTGGAAGACGAGACCGTGCAGCTCCGCATTGCCGAGCAGGTGCGCATCCGCCTCTCCCGCCAGTCCATCGCCGGGCTACAGACGGAATCCAAGGAGAGCTAGCGCCGCGTCATGCAGATGAATGTTCGAATCCGCGCGACTCTGACCGTCCTGGTCATCCTGGCCTGCATCTATGGGCTGTTCGGCCTGCCCGCGTTTCCCACCTCATTCGCACAGGCCCGCGACAATTTCACCGACCGCATCCGCCTGGGGCTCGATCTGAAGGGCGGCACCCACCTGATCCTCCAGGTGCAAACGCAGGAGGCCATCAAGCAGTTCACCGACCAGACCCTGGACCGCCTGCGAAAAGAGCTGAACGACAGCGGCATCCACGTCCAGGACATCAAGGAGTTGGACGACCAGGACATCGGCGTGATCAACGTGACGCCCGAACAGTCCGCGCGATTTCAGGACCTGATCCGCAGCTCTTATCAGGACTGGGAGCTCGCTCCCATGCCCGGCCAGAATTCCTACAAGATGAGCCTGCGCAACACTTCCATCGGCGTGATCCGCGCGGACACGCTCCGCTTGAGCGTGGAAACGATTCGTCACCGCATTGACCTGCTCGGCCTCACCGAGCCGGTGGTCAGCGAGTATGCTCGCGGCCAGGACGAGATCCTCGTGCAGCTCCCGGGCGAGGGCGATCCCACGCGCGCAAAATCCATCATCCAGGCCGGCGGGCAGCTTGAGTTGCGGCTGGTGGTGGGCGCGCGCTCCTACAGTTCGATGGCGGAAGCTTACGCCGCCCAGCCCAACGGAATCCTCCCGCCCAACACCGAACTGCTCCCGGGACGCGAGGAGGGCGGGCCCGGCCAGCCCGCCCATGCCGCGGATGTCTATTACCTCGTGGACCGCTACGCCCCGGTCACCGGCCGCGACCTGCGCAGCGCGAAGGCGGTGCCCAGTTCCGACAATCCGGGCGCGTACGAAGTCAGCTTCACCCTCTCGAATGCCGCTGCCAAGCGCTTCGGCGAATTCACCGAGGCAAACCTCCAGCGGCAGATGGCCATCGTACTCGACCGCAGGGTCTATACCGCGCCGGTGATCCAATCCCGGATCGAGGACCAGGGGAGAATCACCGGACGTTTCGGCCTCGACGAAGCCAACGATCTCGCGCTGGTGCTGCGCTCGGGCTCGCTTCCCGCCTCCATCAAATATCTCGAGGAGCGCACCATCGGCCCTTCGCTGGGCGCCGACTCCATTCGGGAAGGCGTGCGCGCCTCGGTGGTGAGCCTGGCGGTCGTGATGGTGTTCATGCTGGTCTATTACCGCCTCTCGGGCCTGAACGCCGTGCTCGCGTTGCTGCTCAACCTGGTCATCCTGCTCGCCGCGCTCGCCTACTTTCAAGCCGTGCTCACGCTCCCGGGCATCGCCGGCGTCATTTTGACCATCGGCATGGGCGTGGATTCCAACGTCCTGATCTTCGAGCGCATCCGGGAGGAACTGCGCAACGGGAAGCCCAATCCTTCCGCGGTCGAGGTGGGATTCAATCGCGCGTTTCTCACCATCATCGACACGCACGTGACCACGGTGGTCTCGGCCGCGTTTTTGTTCATTTTCGGCACGGGACCGGTGCGCGGCTTCGCCGTGACTCTCGTGATCGGCCTGATTGCCAACATCTTTACGGCCGTCTACGTTTCCAGGACCATTTTCGCGTGGCATCTGGGGCGCATGAGTCGCGAGGCCGCGCTCAGTATTTAGAAGCGCGAGGAAAAAGATGTTGCCTCGGTTTTTCGGCGGGCTCCCGGGGCGGCCGGCTGCAAGGCGGGGCGGGAACTTTTACTCCCCGCCGGTGTCTAAGCTCTAACGGAGAAATGACGTCGTGCTGGAATTTTTCGGACCGGTGAACATTGACTGGATGGGGAAGGCGAAGTATTTCGTTTCGACTTCGCTCGTGCTCCTCGCCGTGGGGGCCACCTCCTTGTATCTTCACGGCGGGCCGCTCTACGGGATTGACTTCCGCGGAGGCACCGTGGTTTACGTCCGCTTCCAGCAGAACCCCAAGATCAATGTGATCCGCGCCAGCCTGGCCCAGGGCGGATTCCACCAGGCCAACATCCAGGCGATTGAAAACGTGGCCCGCCCGGACATCCACGAAGTCATGATCAGCCTGGACGAGCGCGATTTGAACGAGCAGCAGCTCGATGCCGGGCGCAAGGCCATCGAGGACGCGCTCCACAGCTCCTTCCCCGCGCCCGATACCACCAAGCCGGACTTGAATTCGGTGGCTACGGCGGCCCTGGAGGAGACCCTGGTGCGGCGCGACCCCCTGGGTTTCGGCGCTTCCGTCGCGGACCACTACAAGGCCATTGCCGCCCTCATCACCAATTTCCGCGACACGCAGCGTGGTGGCCTGCTCTCCGGTGTGGACGAGCTGCGCCAGCCGCTCGCGGCCTCCAGCGACGTCCAGCTGGGGCACGGCGGCGCCGACGCCGTCCTGGGCGTTCTCCGCAACGCGTTCACCGTGGGTAGTTTTGCTATTCGAAACGTCGAGATTGTCGGCCCCAAAGTCGGGGCCGAACTCCGCCAGCAGGCCATCCTCGCTACCCTCTATGCTTTGGCGGGCATGCTGGTATATATTGCGTTCCGCTTCGAGTGGATTTACGGGGCTGCGGCCGTCCTGGCGGTCTTTCACGACGTTCTGATTACGCTGGGTTTGTTCTCTATTTTTCGATTTGAGATATCGCTGACGGTGATTGCGGCCCTGCTGACTCTGGTGGGCTACTCGATGAACGACACCATCGTGATCTTCGACCGCGTGCGCGAAAACCTGCGCATCATGCGTCGTGAGCGGCTCGCCGACATTGTCAACCGGGCCATCAACCAGACGCTTTCGCGGACCATCCTAACCAGCGGGCTGACCTTTCTCACCGTGCTCGTGCTTTTCCTGTTGGGCGGGGCGTCCCTTCGCGCTTTCTCCTTTGCGATGGTGGTGGGAATTGTGGTAGGTACCTACTCCAGTTTCGGCATTGCCGCCCCCCTGGTCGTGGCCTGGTCTCGCTGGCGGGACCAGAAAGGCACAGTCGGAGCGGGTTCTTTGGCAGGCAATCGCGGACGCTGAAGGGCCTCGCGGCCCTGCACTCGGCCCCTTGCGGGCGTGTCCGGGAGGTAGGTCATGTTCGACGAATTGGTGATCTCGGGTGGAAAGCGCAAGGCGGGCCGTAGCCGGCTCTCTATGTTCCTGTCTGCCTTGCTGCAGTTCGCCATCTTGGGGCTACTGGTTCTGTTCCCGTTGATTTACACCGAGGCGCTGCCCAAGAGCATGCTCACCACCATGCTCGTTGCGCCGCCTCCTCCTCCGCCTCCGGCGCCCCCGCCGCCTCCGGCGCCCAAGGTGGTCGTGAAGCCGGTTCAGCGCATCATTCAACAGGGCAAGATGATGGCGCCGACCGTGATTCCTAAAGACGTGAAAATGATCAAGGAAGAAGAGCTTCCCCCCGATGTACCGGTTTACTCCGGTGCCGGCGGCGTCCCGGGCGGCATTCCAGGTGGCATGCCCGGCGGCGTGATGGGCGGGATCATCGGCGGAATGGGCGGTGCGCCGCCCCCACCCAAGCCGGAGGCCCCCAAGCGCATCCGCGTGAGCACCGGCGTGCAGGAAGCGAAAATCATCAGCCGAGTGCAGCCGGTTTATCCCGCGATCGCACGGCAGGCCCGCATCCAGGGAACTGTGCGCCTCCACGCCATCATCTCCAAGGAAGGCACGATTCAACAGCTTGAAGTCGTCTCCGGTCCGCCGCTTTTGATCCAGGCGGCGACCTCCGCGGTCCGGCAGTGGCGCTACAAGCCCACGCTGCTCAGCGACGAGCCCGTGGAAGTCGAAACGTATATTGACATCATCTTCACTCTGGGCGGGTGATTCCAATGGTTTTCCATAACGAGGAGGAACAGACTCAATGCTAGTCCATACTGCTCTTTCCGGCCTACTGCTCCTGCAGGAGGAAGGCCAGGCGTACATCGGCTGGAACCCCATCCAGATCTACCATCAGATGAGTCCGGTGGCCCTGGTCGTGGTGTTCATCCTGCTCCTGATGTCCATCTGGTCCATCGGGATCATGATTGACCGCGCCATCACCTACAGCGCGGCGCGCAAGCAGTCGCGCATCTTCGTCCAGCAGGTGGCCGGCGCTCTGCGCGACGGCAAGCTGGACGAGGCCATCTCCATCGCCGAGCGGAACAAGAAGAGCCATATCGCCAAAGTCGTGGCCACAGGGCTCTCCGAATTCCAGTCGGCCTCCACCCAGGTGACCGACGCCGAGCTGATCGAAGCCTCCAAGCGCGGCCTGGATCGCGCCGTGGCCATCGTCCACGCGGAGATGAAGCGGATGCTCAACGGCCTGGCCACCATCGGCTCGACCGCTCCCTTCGTCGGCCTGTTTGGCACCGTGGTCGGCATCATCAACGCTTTCAAGGGCATCGCCACAGCCAAGGCCACCGGGCTATCCGCCGTTGCCGGCGGCATTGCCGAAGCGCTGATCACCACGGCTCTGGGCCTGTTCGTCGCCATTCCCGCCGTGTGGGCCTTCAACTATTTCACCAACAAGGTCGAGGCCTTCGACGTGGAGATGGACAACTCCTCGATGGAGCTGGTCAACTACTTCGTCACGCGCCGCTCCGCCACCAACAAGAGGTAGCTGCCCATGGCCTATAAACCAAAAGCCGACGATGTGATGGCCGCCCCGAATATCATTCCCATGGCGGACATCATGCTCGTGCTGCTGATCATCTTCATGGTGGTCACCCCCATGATTCAGAAGGGCGCCTCGGTGGACCGCGCCACGGTGGACAATCCCGAGGATATGCAGGCCGCGGAGAAGGAAGACGCCATCGTCGTGGCCGTCACCCGCGACGGCTCCATCTTCCTGGGCTCCCAGAAGGTTGACCAGTCCCAGCTCACCGGCCTTATCAAAGACAGGCTGGCCAACCGCACCGACAAGACCGTGTTCCTCAACAGCGACCGCAACGCTTTGTACGGCAAGGTCGTCACCGTGGTGGACGAGATCCGCTCCGCCGGTGTGGACCAGCTCGGCCTGCTTACCGAGAAAACGGAAAAGAAGGGCCCGGCTCCTCCGGCGCATCCGGGCGGGCAGTAAGTCGCGACTATGGCAAAGGGAACCTCCGGGTTGGGGAGAAAAGGAAGGCCGTTATGGGAATGAACATCGGCAAGCACAAGGGAGCCCTGGCGGACATGAACGTAGTGCCGCTCATTGACATCCTCCTCGTCCTGCTCATCATTTTCATGGTCATCAATCCGAACAAGGCCAAGGGGCTGGAAGCCCTGGTGCCTCAGCCCGCTCCCCCGAACCAGAAGCAAAATGAACTCATCAACGAAAAACTCGTCGTCGTCCAGCTGCTCAACGACGGCTCCATCAAGATCAATCAGGAAGCCTCGAGCTGGGACACGCTGGAGGCGCGGCTCACCGATATCTTCAAGACGCGCGCCGAGCGGGTGGCCTTCATCAAGGGCGATGATAACGTCCACTTTGAGAGTGTGGCCCGCGCGATTGACATCATGCACCAGGCCAACATTGACCACGTGGGGCTGATGACCACCAAGGTCGAAGCGGGCCAGTAGGCCGCCACGACCTCCTTCCCGCCCGCTTTCGACCGGCGGGATGCGCAAGTGAGGATGACTTTTCTGGGGGCAAAGAGAACCATGCTGAACCGCACTTCCGCGGCGGGCTCGCGCCGTCTGGGCACAGCCCTGGCGATCGCCGCCGCGATTTCCCTCGCCGCCACCGGCTGCAACAAGCTCAAGGCGCGCGACATGCTGAACAAAGGCGTCCAAGCGTACAAGGCCAATCAGTTCGATAAAGCCATCGAGCAATTCAAGACCGCCACGGAACTGGATCCGGACTTGAAGACCGCGCGCCTCTACTTGGCCACGGCCTACGCCAACCAGTACGTTCCCGGCTCGCCCGACGCAGCCAACCTCGACCACGCCCACCAGGCCATCACCGTCTTCAAGGATGTGCTCGGCCGCGACCCCAACAATCTCTCCGCGATTGACGGCATCGGTTCCCTCCTCTTCAACATGGCCGCCGGCCCCCCGCCCAACATCGACATGCTCAAGGAATCGCGCTCCTACCACGAAAAGCATATCCAGATTAAGCCGGACGATCCGGAACCTTATTATTGGGTGGGGCTCATTGACTGGACCCTGGCCTTCCGGGCCAATGCGCAGGCGCGCCTGGACTACAACAAGGATCAAATCCCCCGCAAGCAGATCAAGGACAGCGATCCGCTCCCCGAGAAGGTGCGCGAGCAGTTTGCCGGCGCCTACGGCGCCGACGTGGACGACGGGATTGCCTCGCTCAAGAAGGCCATCGTGCTGCGTCCCGACTACGACGACGCCATGGCCTACCTGAACCTGCTCGACCGCCAGAAGGCCGACATAGTTGCCTCCCCCGACGAGCGCAAACAGCTCCTGGACGATGCCGACGCCCTGATCGAAAAAGTCAAAGAGATCAAGCAGAAGAAGGCCTCGCAGCCCGCCCCGCCCCCCTCCTGAGCACGGGGTGACACAGACTTCAGTCTGTGACCAAGCTCTGCTCCCTTTCGCGCTCTCGTGTTCTCTGCCTTTTCTCTCTTGTCGGTGTTCTCTGTGTTCTCCGTGTCTCCGTGCTCTCTGTGTTAATTCCCCTCCCCCATCTTTTCCCCTGCGGACGCTCCGGCGTGGCACAGACTTTAGTCTGTGCTGCCGCTCGCCGCTCCCCGGTATCCGCATCAGCCCCCCGATTCCCCATGCCGTTCGTTCCCCTCCGGGACTACAATGGCTGAATCCCCATGTCCTCTCCTGGCAAACCGTATCTCGTAGGACGCACCGCCGACCAGCGCCTGGCCGCCCGCTTCGACGAACTCGTCGCTCGGGTCACCCAGCAGCGGCCCGGGAGCGACACGGAACTGCTCCGCCGCGCCTTCGAATTTGCAGCGGAGCAGCATCGCGGGCAGCTCCGCCAGTCCGGCGAACCTTTCCTGTCCCATCCCCTGGAAGTCGCCCATCTGCTCGCGGACATGCGCCTGGACGTCACCGCGCTGTGCGCCGCGCTGCTGCACGACGTGGTGGAAGACACCAAAATCCCCATCGAGCAGATCCGCGAGCGCTTCGGCGAGGAAGTCGCCCGCCTGGTGGCCGGCGTCACCAAAATCAGCCGGCTCGACCTGCGCGCCCCGGAGACCCGCCAGGCGGAAAACGTCCGCAAAGTGCTCCTGGCCATGGTGGACGACGTGCGCGTGGTGCTCGTCAAGCTCGCCGACCGCCTCC
>Ga0074044_10003893_pt1 | contig 12530 bp, 13 predicted proteins | sample BogForMeECP23OM1_FD_94443 | JGI IMG/M metagenome (GOLD analysis project Ga0074044, IMG submission 94443) | Bog forest soil microbial communities from Calvert Island, British Columbia, Canada - Bog Forest MetaG ECP23OM1 | ecosystem: Environmental > Terrestrial > Soil > Wetlands ...
CGACGCGGTTGAAATCCGCTCGCGCGTCCGTGCCACCATCGAAGAACTCGTGGCCGACTACGCCGCTTCCGCGCACGGCATCGAAATTCGTCAAGTCGCCGGCGGCTATCGCATGTCCACCAAGCCCGAGCAACACGATGTGGTGCGCGCCTTCGCCAAGAGCCTCAAGCCGCCGTTCCGCCTCTCGCTGCCTGCGCTTGAAACGCTCGCCGTCATCGCCTACAAGCAGCCCGCTACCGTCCCCGAAATCAGCGAAATTCGGGGCGTAGATTCCGGCGGCGTCATCGCCACGCTCCTTGACCGCAAACTAATCACGACCGCCGGTCGCAAAGCCGTCATTGGCCGTCCTATCCTCTACAAGACCAGCAAAGAGTTCCTCCTTCGCTTTGGACTCAAGGACATTCACGAACTGCCGAGCATGGAGGAATTCGAAAAGCTGCTGGCGGAATCGTTCCAGAGCGATCTGCTCGCGGGCGAAGCTGCGCCGACTGAAACATCTTCCGATCCTCAGGCGTCAATTCACTTGCTCGGCAGCTCCGATCGAAGTGACGAAGAAGCTGGCGTCGGAGAATCGAGCAACGAAGATCCAGCGGACTCCGAGGAGCCATCGGAGTCTGCCGAGCACGCCGAAGCTCCGGCAAGCGCCGAGCGCGAGTAGCCATGCCTGCCGAGCGCTTACAAAAAATCATCGCCGCCGCCGGTGTTGCCTCCCGCCGCAAAGCCGAAGAACTGATCACCGCTGGCCGCGTCCTCGTCAACGGCCAGCCCGCGACTGAACTTGGGACTAAAGCCGATGCCGAGATCGACCACATTCGCGTGGATGGCAAGCTGCTTCACGCGCCCGAGCGCTTTTCTTACTACGTTTTAAACAAGCCCAAAGGCTACGTGACCACCGTCAGCGATCCCGAACATCGGCCCACGGTGATGGACCTCGTACGCGGAATCAAAGGCCGTGTTTATCCGGTGGGCCGCCTCGATTGGGCCAGCGAAGGCTTGCTGCTTCTGACCAACGACGGCACACTTGCCAACGCCTTGATGAAAGCCGCGTCGCACGTGGCTAAAACCTATGTCGTGAAAGTTGCCAAGCAGCCCGATGAAGCCAAACTCGACAAACTGCGGCGCGGCATCTCGATCGCAGAAAAAGGCGGCCGGCGGGTGCGCACTGCTCCGGCGCAGATTAAGCTCATCAAGGAAGGCGACAATCCGTGGCTCGAGGTGACCATCATCGAAGGCCGCAACCGCCAGGTCCGCAAAATGTTCGAAGAAGTCGGACACCATGTGGAGAAGATTCGCCGCGTGCAGTACGGCCCGTTGGCGCTCGATGTGCCGCCGGGAGAATTTCGCAGTTTGACGCTGGAAGAAGTCGCAAAACTGAAGGCCGCAGCGACCGGATCGAAAAGACCAGAGTCGAAATCGGCTAAGCCGCGTCAAAAATCTCGACCGTAGTGTCGGTGACCACTTATCTCTGCCAAGCGTGCAGCCGCGGCAGCCATCGGCGCACGTTACGGCGATACTCTTCGTAATCCGCGCCAAACATCCTGGTGAGCGTCGGCTCCTCATAAAACCGCACAAACAGATCGACTCCGAGAACAACAAACACCGCGATTGCGATCGCCCACCAGCTTGCCCGGCCGAAAACCACCCATAGCCCAATCCATCCCCCGATGAAGCCGACGTACATGGGATTCCGCACGTACCGGTAGAACCCCACCACCACCAGTTTCTGCGGCGGAGCAATGGGCGCGGGCGTCCCGTGTCCCGTCCGCCCGAAGTCCCACACGCACCGGATTGCGACCGCGAAGCCGAGCACCGAAGGGACTGCGGCGATCCATCGCCACGACGCAGTGCGCGCAATGTCAACTTGGAAGCCAAGCCACGATGGCAGGAGCCAGAACCACAAGGCGAAGAATCCGCAACCCACGAGCAATGATGCCATCGTCGTGAGCAAAGGTGAGTCGTGATGCTCTGGCTTTGCACGCCCAACATTTCCGGTTGCCATAAGGCCTCCGTGACAAATTATGCGCCCGTCGTTCGTCCTCCGTCGTTGGCTAAAGGCCCCGCGAACTACGATTCGTTGCGAGCGACGAAGGACGGACGACGAACCCTACCTCATCGATTCCGGAATCATCGGCAGCCGCGCCGCGCCGTATAATCCCGCGTCGCTTCCGAGCAGGGCGCGGGTGATGATCGTCTTGCGCCCCTTCCCGGGTTCCACAAGCGCAGAAGCGCCGTGGTTGGCCGCGAGAGGATCGGGCGGCGCGGTCGCCGCGTACACCATCGAGCGCCATCGTAGCTCTTCGAAGATCGTGGGCGAGAAAGCCTCCCACGCGCTGGAGGCTCCGCCGCCAATCACGTAAATGGGCAGGTTCAGCGAATTCACCATCCCCGAAAGCACGATGCCCAGAGCGCGGCCCACGCGCCGGAACACCTTTCTTGCCTCTTCATCGCCCTGGATCGCCAGGTTGTAAATTGATTTCGCGCTGAACTCCACGTCCTCATGCGCCGCATGCGCCAGCCCCGATGCGGGGTTCGCCGCAATCGATTCCTTCGCCATCCGCACCACCGCCGTCGCCGAGGCGTACTGCTCCAGACATCCCCGATTGCCGCAGCCGCATGGATGCCCTTCGGGCTCCACGTTCGTGTGCCCAAACTCGCCCGCCATTCCATTCATCCCATGCCAAATTGAGCCGCGCAAAACCAATCCGCCACCGACGCCGGTGCCGAGCGTCAGCATGGCCATGTCCTCGAAATCCTTGGCCGCACCCAGCCATTTTTCGCCGAGCGCGGCAACGTTCGCATCATTCTCCAGAATCACCACCGTCTTCAGCCGCCGCTCGATCTCCGCGCGCACCGGATAATCCGCCCACCCGGGCAGATTCGGCGATTCCCGCAGCAGACCGCTCTGCATATCGATGATTCCAGGCACCCCGATTCCGATCCCCAGCAGAGTGGCCGAATTCCTGTATTTCTCGAGCACGTGCTCGATGGCCTCGCACATGTCGTCAATGACGTGATCGCGTCCGAGAGAAACCTTGGTGCCGAGCGTGACCTTCTCGACCAGTGTGCCCTGGTCATTCACGGCGGCGATGCGCAGATTCGTTCCGCCAAGGTCTACGCCGATTGCAAAATTCTTCATGATGACTCACCTCCTGTTGCAGTTCACATCCCTTGCGCTTGGCTACTTCTGGCATTTCGGGCAGTAATGACTGCTGCGGCCCGCCAGCACTACCCGCTGTATCGCCGTCTTACAAACGCGGCAGGGCTCGCCTTCGCGCCCGTAGACGCGATGCTGGAGCTGGAAGAATCCTTCCTCCCCATCCGCATCTACGTAGTCGGAAACCGAAGAACCTCCGAGTGCGATGGCTTCGCGCAGTACCTCCCGCACCGAGCGATAGAGCTTGGCCAATTCCTGTCGCGTAACAGCTGCCGCCCGCCGTCGCGGACGAATTCCGGCTCGAAACAAAGATTCATCCGCATAAATATTGCCCACGCCGCGAACCAGCTTCTGGTTCAGGAGCGCGCTCTTGATGGGCGTCTTGCGCCCGCGGAACAACGCGATGAAACGCTCCTCGCTCATTTCGAGCGGTTCGACTCCGCCGGGATCGAACCCCGACGAGTGCACGCTGAGTTTGCCAAACATCCGCGGATCGACAAACCGCAGGTCGCGCCCTGAAGCGAGTGTCGCGATCAGGTGCGTATGCTTGGCGACTTCGGCGGAAGGATCAGAAACGACCATGCGTCCCGTCATGCCAAGATGGACGACCCACTGGGCTGCGTTATTGTTCGATTGTTGGGATCGTTTGCCTTTGGGCGGTGGTGCAAAAGACTCTAATTCAAAGACAATATGCTTCCCCGCCCGATGCACGCGCTCAATCCGCGTGCCCTCCAGCGCCTTCACAATCGCCGCCGCCGGAGACTTCAACGGCTGTTTCCGCGATCCGATCCATACTGATTCGATCATGTCTCCAACAACGCGACGCTCCAACCCGCGCACGATCGTTTCGACTTCGGGCAATTCCGGCACCGACTTAGGATACAAGATCGCTGGGCCGACTCGGGCGTACTGAGAACTGAAATCGGAAAGCGGATTACTTACTGGCAACCGATCAGGACTGTGCATTCCCTGTTTGCCCCTCCATAAGGGGATTCGGTATGCTGAAACGTACACACCAAGCTCCGACGGGCATTCCATCAGTTTTCCAGAGCTGTCGATCCGCGGCGCGAGCTGTGTGCAGACCCCAGGGCGGCCTTTCAGCCGCGCACATTCCAATCGGAGCACGAATTGACTCGAGGCAGAACTGCGGTAATCGTCGGGGCCCAGTGGGGCGACGAGGGCAAAGGCAAAATTGTCGACGTCCTCACCCAGACATTTGAAGTCGTAGCCCGTTATGCCGGCGGCCACAACGCCGGACACACCGTCATCATCAATGGCAAGAAATTTATTCTGCAACTTGTGCCCGGCGGCATTCTCCGCCCTGAATGCACCAGCGTCATCGGCAATGGAGTGGTCCTCGATCCGCTGGCGTTTCTGAAAGAAGTCGCTTCGTTGCGCGCCGCTGGCGTTAAGGTTGAAGGCAATCTTTTCATTTCAAATCGCGCCCAGGTGATTCTTCCCTACCACCGCATGATGGAATTGGGCGCGGAAAACGCTCCCGGCCGTGTGAAGATCGGCACCACCTCTCGCGGCATTGGTCCCTCGTACGAAGACAAGATGGGCCGGCGCGGCTTGCGGGTCGCCGACCTGCTCGATGAGCAACTGCTGCGCACGCACGTCGAAAACGCCTGCCGCGAAAAGAACATGATTGCGCACTCGCTCTTCAACTCCGATCCGCTCGATGCCGACAAAATGTTCAAGGAATATTCGGCCGCTGCGCGGGAGATCGCTCCGTTCGTCCGCGACACAGCGCTGTTCCTGAACCGCGCACTCGCCGAGGGCAAGTCGATCGTCTTCGAAGGCGCGCAGGGCACGATGCTCGACATCGATCACGGAACGTATCCGTTCGTGACTTCATCGAGCGCGACTTCCGGAGGAGCCGTGACCGGGACCGGAGTTCCGCCGACCTCGATCGACACCGTGATCGGCATCACGAAGGCTTATTGCACGCGCGTCGGCGGCGGCCCGTTCCCCTCCGAACTTACCGGTGCCGAGGGTGAGGATTTGCGCAAGCGCGGCAATGAATATGGGGCCGTCACCGGTCGTCCTCGCCGCACGGGTTGGCTCGATTTGCCTCTTCTCCGCTACGCTGGCATGATTAATGGAATCTCCTGGCTGGTCGTCACCAAGCTCGACGTGCTCGATCACCTCACGGAGATTCCGGTTTGTGTGGGATACAAAGTCAACGGCAAGGCGACGGACGAAGTGCCGGCCCAGGCGTGCGGCTATGAAAAGATCGAATGCATTTACCGCAAGATGCCGGGCTGGGCGACTCCAACGCAGAGCATTCGAACCGTGGACGGATTGCCCAAGGCCGCTCGCGAATACCTGGCATTCATCGAAAAGGAAACAGGCGCGCGGGTGGGATTGATTTCGACCGGCCCAGACCGCGAGCAGACGATTCTGGTCCCAAGCTTTATCAGCGAACTGGGTTTGAAAAATCCGGCCTGACAAGTCCGGAATGGCAAGCCCGGTTTAGTGAGAGAGGAGCGGAGCGACGGATGGTAGTGTTGGCGGTAACCTGGATGGCAAAGATAGGCCGTGAATCCGAAACGGCCGCAATTTTCGAGAAACTTTCAGCCGAATCGCGCAAGGAACCAGGCTGCGTCATGTATCAGGTGCACAAGCACAAGACCGATCCGCGCCGGTTCTTCATCTACGAGCAATACAAGGACGATGCCGCGCTCGAAGCCCACCGCACCTCGCCGCACTTTCTGCAGATGGCAAAGAAAGACCTGATCAAGGTCGCGGACCGGACGGAAGGGCACTTGTTTGAGCCGCTGGGATAGGCCGGTTGCTGACGAACTCCCAATAGTTTGAGAGTGGGGGCGGGTCGCCCCCACGACTGCCGGCAAGGTGCCGGCGCTACGATCCTAGGACTGCTTGTCCGCCATGAGCACGCCGCCCGAAGCGTAGCTTTCTTTCGATACTTCCACAAACGTAACGACGATGGCTTCGCGGCGGGCGCCTGCTTCTTCCACCATTACATCGGTGATGCGCTGCGCGATTTTGCGTTTTTGATCGACGGTGCGGCCCTGCAGCATGGTGACTTGAACGAGAGGCATGTGAGTTCCTCACTTTTGCGTGTTGCAGCACGAGAAAGAGACGCGGCAAGCCGCGTCTCTACGCGTGTGATTGCTCGGGGCTCGAGGCCCGTAGCTCGAAGCTGTTACTGCGTCAATTCGTAGCCGGCGAAAAAGAAGCTCAACTCGTAGCGCGCTGTGTCTTCGGCGTCGGAGCCATGAATTGCGTTGTGCTCAATGTTCGTTGCCCACTTTTTGCGGATGGTGCCTTCTTCGGCGGTGGCCGGATTTGTTGAGCCCATCAGCTTGCGGAGGTCGGCGATGGCATTCTCTTTTTCCAGTGCCAGCACGACGATCGGCCCGCTCGACATGAACTCGGTCAGCGACCGGTAAAACGGCCGGCTCGCGTGCACCGCATAAAACTGTTGCGCCTGACGCTGCGAGATTTCGAGCATCTTCATGGCGAGGATGTGAAAGCCGTCCTTTTCGAACTGCTCAATGATGTCTCCGACCGCGTTTTTCTTGACCGCGTCGGGCTTGACGATAGTGAGAGTGCGTTGCAGTGTTTTCATGAGTACGTCGTCTGTCCTTGGTCGTTAGTCGTTGGCTCAAAATCCAGATCGTGTCAATGGTTGGACGAAATTTTACGGTGTCATCCTGAGCGTAGTCGAAGGACCTCTATTCCCTGATAACTCCCTGAGCCGACCGGCAATCGAGCTTCAGGATAGTTAACGGAGAACTACGCTCCGACCTTTGCTCCCAGCGCCGCTGCCAGCGTCTCACCGATGTCTGCCGGAGATTTCGCAACCTTCAGACCGGCTTTCTCCATCGCCGCGATTTTCTCGGCTGCCGTGCCCTTGCCGCCGGAAATGATGGCGCCGGCGTGACCCATGCGGCGTCCCGGAGGAGCTGTCTGTCCAGCGATAAAGCCGACCACCGGCTTCTTCATGTGCGTCCGGATGAACTCAGCCGCAGTCTCTTCGGCGTTGCCGCCGATTTCGCCGATCATGACGACAGCCTCAGTCTGCGGATCGCGGTTAAACAGGTCCAGTGCGTCCACGAAATTCGTCCCGATGATCGGATCGCCGCCGATGCCGATCGCGGTCGACTGTCCGATGCCGCGCTGCGTGAGCTGATGGACAGCCTCGTAAGTCAACGTCCCCGAGCGCGAAACGATGCCCACGCTGCCTTCTTTGTGAATCTGCGCCGGCATGATGCCGATTTTGCATTTGCCCGGCGAAATAATTCCCGGGCAATTCGGGCCAATCAGCCGCGAGCGGCGGTTTTGTAGAAACTCCCAGGCGCGGACCATATCGAGCGTCGGAATGCCTTCGGTGATGCAGACGATGAGTTCGATCTCCGCGTCGGCCGCTTCCATGATCGCGTCGGCTGCATACGGAGGCGGAACGAAAATGACGGTGGCGTTGGCGCCAGTTTTGTCGGCCGCTTCCTGCACGGTGTTGAAAATGGGCCAGCCTTCATGCGTTGTGCCGCCCTTGCCCGGTGTTACGCCGCCAACGATCTGCGTGCCATACGCGGCACAGGCTTTCGCGTGGAAGGTGCCTTCGCGTCCAGTCAAACCTTGCACGACTAACCGAGTTTTTTTATCAGCCAGGATTGCCATGATTGCTCTCTTTCCAAAAATCCGCTATTCGCTGTTCGTCGTTCGCTCCTCGCGTTTCCCGTGCTACGCGCCCTTCGCTGCGGCCACTACTTTCTCGGCGGCGTCTTTCATGGTCTCGGCGACAACAAAATTCAGGCCCGACTCCTGCAAGATTTTCTTGCCCTCCACAACATTGGTGCCTTCCAGCCGCAAGACCACTGGCAGTTGGATATTCGTTTTCTTCGCCGCCTCAACCACTCCGGTCGCCAGCATATCCACGCGCAGAATGCCGCCAAAGATATTGATTAAAACGGCGCGCACGCTCTTGTCGCTCAGCAGAATCTCGAACGCGTGCGCGACCTGATCGGCGCTGGCGCTGCCGCCTACATCCAGAAAGTTGGCCGGCATTCCGCCCGCATACTTAATAATGTCCATGGTCGCCATCGCCAATCCGGCGCCGTTGACCATGCAGCCCACGTTGCCGTCAAGCTTGATGTAGTTGAGGCTATACTTCGAGGCTTCGACTTCCAGCGGATCTTCTTCCGAAACGTCGCGCAGTTCCGCCAGGTCTTTATGCCGGAACATGGCGTTGTCGTCGAAATTCAGCTTGGCATCGAGCGCGAACAGCCGCCCATCCGTGCAGCTGACAAAGGGATTGATTTCCACCAGTGACGCATCTGTATCCAGGAACGCGCGGTAGAGGCTGGTCAGGAATTGCACCGCCGCATTTAGCTGCGATCCTTTCAGCCCCAGGGCGAACGCGATCTTGCGCGCCTGGAACGGCTCAAGCCCCATGCCGGGATCGATATATTGCTTGAGAATCGCCTCGGGACGCTCGGCGGCAACCTGTTCAATATCCATGCCGCCCGCGGCCGACGCCATAAAAACCGGCTTGCCTTCGCCACGGTCGACGAGGATGCCCAGATAGAGTTCCTTCTCGATCGGCAGCGTCTCTTCAATCAGCAGCCGGCGTACGACGCGGCCTTCGGGGCCGGTCTGGTGCGTGATCAGCGTCATGCCCAGGATTTTGCCGGCGAGTTCGCTGGCCTCGGCCAACGACTTCGCAATCTTGACGCCGCCGCCCTTGCCGCGCCCGCCGGCATGGATCTGCGCCTTCACCACTACGCCCGATGCGCCTGCGTCGAACAATTCTTTGGCCGCTGCCTCAGCTTCTTCGCGCGTAGTGGCCATGGTGCCGCGCGGAACGGCGACACCGTATTTTTTCAGGATGCCTTTTGCCTGATACTCATGAATTTTCATAATGATTCCTGGATTACCCTACGACCAGATTCCAAACCGGGAGGAACCGCTTGCGGCTTCAACCGTAGACCAGCAAACCGATGATTTTATAAGACCCAGACGAAATCGGCAAAGCACATTCGGTCACTCGACTTTGTGAGGAATGTCACAAAGGCCGCGAAAACGGGAAATGTGAATCCTGCGGCGTTGAAAGGAACGTTGAAAGGAACTCGCGGGTGCGGTAGTTTGGAGTTCCTGAGATGATCCTCGACGCCCTTTATCGCATCGCCAACCACCGCCAGTCGCTCTCACGCGCAGAGGCGCGCACGGTGATGACCGAAGTTCTCACCGGCCAGTGCACTGATTCTCAGATCGCCGCGCTGCTGGTGGCGCTGCACATGAAGGGCGAGACGGTCGACGAAGTGGTCGGCTTTGCCGAAGCCATCCGAGGGGTCGCTACGCCGCTCGAACTCCACACGAACCAGCTTCATGTGAACCGGGTGTTGGATGCCAGCGGCACCGGACGCGACGCGCTCGTCGATACCTGCGGCACTGGCGGCGACACCAGCGGCACGTTCAACATCTCGACCGCTACTGCCTTCGTGGTTGCCGGCGCCGGAGTGCGCGTAGCCAAACACGGCAACCGCAGCGTGAGTTCCAAGTGCGGCTCCGCCGATGTGATGGAAGCTCTGGGCGTGAACATCAACCTGCCTCCCGAGCGCCTGGCCGCATGCCTGGAGCAAGTGGGGATCGCGTTCTTGTTTGCGCCTGCAATGCACTCGGCGATGAAGTATGTGCAGGCCGCGCGCCGCGAGCTGCACCTGCGCACCGTCTTCAATCTTCTCGGCCCGCTGACAAATCCGGCGCGCGCCAACTGCCAGGTCGTAGGAGTCTATGCCGTCGACCTGGTCGACAAGCTTGCGGAAGCGCTCAGCATACTGGGCCTGCATCGCGCATTGGTAGTCCACGGCAGCGACGGCCTCGACGAGATCACCATCAGCGGGCCGACCAGAGTTGGCGAAGTGCGCGATGGCCAGGTACATACGTACGAAGTGACGCCCGAAGAGTTTGGCATGCAAAGGGCAACGCTGGATGACATCTCCGGCGGCGACGCCCAGTTCAACGCGAAGCTCATTCAGGAAATCCTGCAAGGCAAGAAGTCTGCCCGCCGCGACGTAGTTCTGCTGAATGCCGCCGCCGCATTAGTAGCGGCCGGAAGAGCCGATCATCTGCGTGATGCGCTGCCGTTGGCTGCGCATGCCATCGATTCGGGCGCAGGGGCGTCAAAACTTCACGCGCTCATAGGCTTCTCCGCCCACTAAGACCCGCGGCTTGCTACGCGGCACTGTGAGCCATCTCACCACCCACAGAGGCAAGGGTCACTGTCCAAACTCTGTCACGGGCTTCTAATCGAGGTGCTGAACCTGATCAAGTGCAGGAATGCACTGGGAGCCTCCCATCATGGCAGAACAGGAAACGAAGGTGAAATGTCCCCTTTGCGAAGGCCAAGGGGAATTGCTGGCCTCAGTCCTCATAGAAAAAGTATCCAATCCTGAGCTGCGGAAGCGGCTCGAAACCAGAATCGCAGAAATTGCCGAGAAATCAAATCTCGTGCCCGTTGGAACCAGCAAAGATTTTGATTTTCAAAAAGAAGTGCACACATGGAATCCGACCCTGCCGATCTGGCGGCGGAGTCCGAAAGAATAGGGTGCGGCCGGCCTGCGCTCTTTGAATTAAGAATTCGCAACGGACTCGCTGTTTTCTTGCTTTGGCACAAGCCTGAAGACTCTCAGAGGCGTGCGCACTTGCGGCCGTAGCGCGGATAGGAGTGTGCCACCCCAACGCGCCAAAACCGGGCGCGCTGGGGGCCCCGGTGTCCGCGCCACACAGGCCGAGCCGGTTTTCCTGCTACTTTCTTGCCCCCTCAATCTCATCGACGATCCGGTCGATGTGATACACCTTCCGCATTCCCTGGAGCAGGGCGCGGCTGTCTACGCAGATTGAGCGGTTCTTTGCCGCATCGTAGCCGTAGTCGCCGCCCAGCGAAAGAATATTGCCGTCGAAAAGCAGACCGACGACGTTCGCGTCCTTATCGATCAGCGGGCTGCCAGAATTGCCGCCAGTGGTATCGTTCGTTGTCGATAGGTTCATGGGCAGCAGCGGGTTCAGCCATGCCTTCGCTTTAAGCCAGCTTTCCGGCAGCGCGTACGGAGTTGCTCCGGTGGCCCGCTCGAACACGCCTCCGATGTTCGTGTAGGGCGCGACAAGCTTGCCCTCGCCGATCAACCCGGCCGGAGACAACCGTCAAGGAGAGCAGAAGAAAAGTGCCGCCCTAACAAAGCAAAACGCGGGAAGGATTGCTCCTTCCCGCGCATACTTATACTTCTAACTGGACTAGACGCGGGCGAGGGCGCCCGCGCCACACAGACTTACACCAGTCCCTGATCCAGCATGGCATTCGCGACTTTCAGGAAGCCCGCGATATTGGCTCCGTTCACATAGTTGCCCGGCGTGCCGTATTTCTCGGCCGCTTCCAGGCTTTCCTTGTGAATGGAGATCATGATCTTGTGCAAACGATCATCCACTTCCTCGCGTGTCCAGGCAATGCGCATGCTGTTCTGCGACATTTCCAGTCCAGACGTCGCCACGCCGCCAGCGTTCGCGGCCTTGGCCGGCCCGTAGAGCACTTTGTGCTCCAGGAACAGCTTGGTCGCTTCGAGCGTGCTCGGCATATTCGCGCCTTCGCTCACTACCTTCACGCCATTCTTAATGAGGTTTGCCGCATCTTTCGCGTTGATCTCATTCTGTGTGGCGCTCGGGAACGCGCAATCGGCCTTGATGTTCCAGAGCCAGTTGTGGTCGAGCTTCGGGTCCACCTTGTTGAACACGGCCTTCTTGAATTTCTCCGTGTACTCTTTGATGCGCCCGCGGCGGTTGTTCTTCAGATCCATGACGTATGCCAGCTTCTCGCGGTCAATGCCGTCAGCGTCATAAATCGCGCCGTCGGAATCCGACAACGTCACCGGCTTCGCGCCCAGATCCAGCAGTTTTTCAACCGTGTATTGCGACACATTGCCGCTGCCCGAAACCAGACACACCTTGCCTTCCAGCTTGTCTTTCTTCGTCTTCAGCATTTCCTGCGCAAAGTACACGCAGCCATAGCCGGTCGCCTCGGGACGAATCAGCGAGCCGCCCCAGGCAAGACCTTTGCCCGTGAGCACGCCGGTGAATTCATTCCGCAGCCGCTTGTACTGCCCGAACATGAAGCCGATTTCGCGTCCGCCCACACCGATGTCGCCGGCCGGGACGTCCGTGTCCGGCCCAATGTGCCGGCACAGCTCGGTCATAAAGCTCTGGCAGAAGCGCATCACTTCATTGTCACTCTTGCCCTTGGGGTCGAAATCCGATCCGCCTTTGGCGCCGCCCATGGCAAGCGTGGTGAGCGAATTCTTGAATGTCTGCTCGAAAGCCAGAAACTTCAAAATGCCAAGGTTGACGGAAGAGTGGAAGC
>Ga0074044_10003894_pt1 | contig 12530 bp, 10 predicted proteins | sample BogForMeECP23OM1_FD_94443 | JGI IMG/M metagenome (GOLD analysis project Ga0074044, IMG submission 94443) | Bog forest soil microbial communities from Calvert Island, British Columbia, Canada - Bog Forest MetaG ECP23OM1 | ecosystem: Environmental > Terrestrial > Soil > Wetlands ...
AGGATGAGGTTAAGTCTTTATGCCACAAACAAATTTGCCTCATCCTGAGGAGCGCCCCGAAGGGGCGCGTCTCGAAGGACCCACGACGGCACTGCAAGCGTCCTTGAGATGTGTGCATCAACTGGAAGAGAGAGGGGGTCGGACAATGACAGTTGTGTCGGACATTTTAACAACGAAAAAATGTAAATAAGTTTTATTTGACATCGAGAAAAGTGGCTATAGATTCGTGCTGGCGCCGATTTGAAGCAGACAGCTTGCGGGCGCGTTACAAATGCAGCTAAAGCGCCTGGCACCCGCCCGGCTCCGAGCTGCGGCGGGTTTCTCGTGAGGCCCGCCTTCCGCATCCACGGCTCCGCCCCCTGCGGAGCCGAGAAGACGAGGCCGCTCATGCCGAAGAAAGCGTTGCACGCTCCCCCCTCCCCGCTCGCCGCGGCACCGGCGCCCTGGCACCAGGCCTGGCGCGAAGCGGGCAAGGAGCCCGGTCTCCGCGAGGTCCTCGCCGACCCGCTTGTGCATCTCGTGATGCGCCGCGACGGTGTCACGCTCTCGCAATTGGAGGCCGTACTCGCCCGCGCCAAAGAGCGGAGGAGTCTTTGCTGCCTCTCTGCCGCCTGAGAACTTTGCCGAGGCCGAGGGCGCGCGCGAGCGCGAGCGCAACTGATTTCATCGGGAAGGACCGATGGAGATGAGCAAGGTGGAAAGCGATTTTCGCTAGGCTCTCCTCAGGCCGCGGACACAAGGTTGGCACGAGCTCTGGCGCAAGGAGGACTGGTGGGCGATCTGGCTGGGGCTAGGGATCGTCGTCGTCGCCTACCTTCTTTTCGCGAACGGCTTCAGCCTGAAATGGATCGCGGTGACGCCGGCAAAATGGTCGAGCCTTGCCCAGCTCGCCGGCCATTTCTCCGACAACCTCCGCCGCTAAGCCGTGCAGTTCGCCCTTTGGCTCGCGATCTTCACGCTCGCGACAGCACTCTTGGGGCAAAAGCCGGGGGAGTTCGTGCCGGCCTTCATCTTCCTCTACCTCGTTTCGGTGCTTATCCTCGCGCTCGGGCAGTGGGATCAGGCCAACCGATATAATTGACTATGGCCCGCGCTGCGGTACCTTTATCACTGATATGGCAGCGAGCCGTTTCGACCAATCCGAGACGTTCCAACGTCATTTTTCGCGAATAGCGACCTGCGCTCGGTGCTGACTCCGGCGGCTCCGAGCACCCGGCAGCGACGATATGAATGACGAATCAGAAATTAGCCGGCATCCCTCGGCTTGCCCCGACGGCTGGATCGCCGGTATAGCGGCGTTCACTTCTGTGGGCAGCCGGGAATCGGCGTCTCGTAAGTGTAGGTCTCTCCGGCGAACGGGATCGAAAGCCTGCCTTTTTCGCAGGAATGCACGGCACCGCCATCGAAGGCAAACCAATTGATGCCTTGCCCCGCGAGTCCAAGCGCCTGGCGAAGGCTTCCCTCGAGGGCAACCATCATGCCGGCAATGGCGGGCGGTATCTTATCCCCGGTCAGCAGCGCCAAGGGCTTCGAATTGCCATCCTCGGCTTGCGGCGTCTCGATCTCTTCAAATGATATAATTCCGCCAATTTCGCTCTTTGCATGGACTAGGCCAATAACGACATACTTATCGAGTAGCTCGTGCGCCTGGGGATTGTCCTGGAACATTTCCGGGGCGAGCCACAACACCAAGACAAGGTCGACAAGGCCGCCCTTGCCCCGGTTGTCCTGGATTTGGGCATAATCCTGGGCAAGCGCAGTCGCGGTCGGCTTCCACGGCCGGGAATATCCGGGCGACGCGCCGGCGATGCATAAAGTCGCCATAAGCAGCAAAATAAGAACGGCAGGGAGTAACCTTGGCACCCTGAATGCTCTGCTAAGTTCGTCTGCCACCTGATCGCGCTGCATGATGCATGTCCTCTATTGAATGGTCTCGCCAGCGCCGGGGCGACCGTGAACCACATACCATCTGGCATTCCCCAGATGACCTAAGCTTGCCCGCAACGATACGCCCAACCGGCCTTGTGGGCAAAGCATATGGACCGCGCCGGGTGCATTGAGCCACCGAGCTTGCGACTTTGGCTTCTTTGGATGCCGCATGCAGCGCTCCTTCCATCATCAAGACGCGCATCCCCCGCGTTCTTCCACACAACATTCCCGAAACCCTCACGTTCGCCAGGGCGGCGCCCGCAGTCGGGCGACGAGCCGCAGAATGTCCGCGAACATGCGCCTCGGCACCGCGACTTCGGCCAGCTGGAACGTGACGTAACGGCCATGACTGACAACTTTGGCGCCGATCTTGATCACCTTCTCCCGCGGGCTCGTCAGCGACCACGGCTCCGTCGTCTCGGGCATCGCCAGCGTCCGTATGAAATTTCCGAGATTGTAGGCGAGAGCATGAAGCTGAAGGCGGCCGGCGTTGGCGGCGAAGGTGCGGCACGACGGCCGCGTCCACTTGACCGCGCCCTTGCCGTCTTTGATCCACTGCTCGCAGGTGCCGCGATGGTTGTAGAAGGCCACAACCCGCTCGGCACGCCGGGGCAGGTTTGTCACCAGGAAGCCTACGCGATCGTCTTCGCCTCGCATTGGGCGAACCTGGCACATAGAGGGGCGCATTGCGCCCGACCAGCGGCGCCGAAACAAGGCAAGGAGAGCGGCGTGGCGAACGAAGGAGCGGGAAGCGCTGTCAATCCTGCGCCCATTTCCGCAACGACGCCGGCTATCTCGAAGCCGCGTTCAAGGGGCCCGCGAGCCTCGGCTTCGGCTCGGCGCGCGCCGATGACGGGCTTTGCCTGCGCCACGAGCGCTACCTCGACGCCCGCTCCTGGTGCGCCGATTCCACCCGCTCCGGCGAGGCCGCCGTGAGCCCGAGAGCGCCGCCAAGATAGGCGCCCCGCGACGTTATCCGCGCGCCGGACGCGCTCGGGGTGCTGCCTCCCGGCTTCGCGGCTTCCCGGCTCGCCGGCAGATCGCTATTATTCACGCCGACCCAGTTGTCGTGCGGGGAATGCCGGCCGAGGGGCTGATGCCCTCGCGGCCGCTGCGCCATCGTCGCGGACCGCCGGGCTCCGGTGAGCGCCAACGCGAAAATCGCCCAGGGAGGCCCTTGATGGCACTGCATGACGACGCCGGAGATGCGCCAGCTCCTCTCGCTCACGCCGTGACCCCGTCATGACCAGCAGCACCAGCACGCTCGCCTTGCACCGCTGGGTCGCGCGGGCGGTTCCGGTGACACCGGCGGAATTGAGCGCACTGCTCTGGTCGTTCGCCTATTTCTTCTCGCTGCTCGCCGGCTATTACGTGCTGCGCCCCTTACGCGACCAGATGGGCATCGCCGGCGGCGTGCGCAACCTGCCCTGGATGTTCACCGCGACGTTCGTCGTGCTGCTCTTGGCCCAGCCGCTCTATGGCGCGCTCGTCGCGCGCCTGCCGCGCGCGCGCTTCATTCCCTTCGTCTATCACTTCTTCGGCGCCAACCTGGCACTCTTCTGGCTGCTCCTCACGCTGCACATCGCCACGGTCGAGGTCGCCCGTACCTTCTTCGTCTGGGTCAGCGTCTTCAACCTCTTCGCGATCGCCGTGTTCTGGTCGTTCATGGCCGACATCTTCACCAGCGAGCAGGGCAAGCGCCTCTTCGGCTTCATCGGCGCCGGCGGCACCGCGGGCGCGCTGCTCGGACCCGTCATCACGATCTGGCTCTCGGTGCCGCTCGGGCCGGTCAATCTCTTGATCGTCGCCGTCGCGTTCCTCGAATTCGCCGTGCTGTGCGCGCACCGCCTGGAGAAGGCGGCGCTTGCCGGCGGCCACGTGCCGGAAAAGCCGCGCGCGCAAGCTGTCCCGCCGGCCGAAGGCGAGGAGGCGCGGATCGGCGGCAGCGCGTTTGCCGCCATCGTCGAGGTGTTCGGCGAGCCCTACCTGCTCGGCGTCGCCGTCTGGGTCAGTCTGCTCTCCTTCGGCGGCACCTTCCTCTATTACCAGCAGGCGAACATCGTCTCGGCGACCATCCACGATCCAGCACAGCAGACGCGGCTCTTCGCCGGCATCGACCTGGCGGTGGGTCTGCTGACGCTGGCGACACAGTCCTTCGCCACCGGGCGTCTCTTGAAGCGCTTCGGCGTGGGACCCGCGGCGGCGGCACTGCCCGCGGTCTACGTCGTGGCCTTCGTGGTGCTGTGGCTGGTGCCCGGCCTCGCCGCGGTGGTATTCTTCCAGACCATCCAGCGGACGATGAATTTCGCCATCTCCAACCCGGCGCGGCAGGTGTTCTTCACCGTGGTCTCGCGCGAGGCGAAGTACAAGGCGAAGAACCTGATCGACGTCGTCTTGTTCCGCGGCTCCGACGCGCTCTACGGCTGGCTCTTCGACAGCCTGCAGGTGCTCGGCCTCAAGCTTGCCGCGATCGCCGCCTGCGCCGTTCCGGTGGCGCTCGGCTGGTTGGCACTCTCCGTGGCGCTCGGCCGGACGCAGGAACGCCGCGCGGCGCTCATCGCTTCGGAGCCGGTTGAGGGAGACTGAGATGAACGATCTGACACGGCGCGATTTCACCGCCCTCGCCGCCGGGCTCGGCGCCGCATCTTTGCTGCCCTCCCTCGCCGCAGGGCAGACCGCCGCGGCACCCCTCGTCACCAAGGCGATACCGAGCACCGGCGAGCGCGTGCCGGCGGTCGGGCTCGGCACCGCCTCTGTCTTCGACGTAGGCCCCGACCCGGCGAGGCGCGCAGCACTCGCCCAAGTCGTGCGCAACCTGGTCGAGGGCGGCGGCTCGATCATCGACACCGCCTCCTCCTACGGCTCGGCGGAAGGCGTCGTCGGCGACTTGGTGGCTGCGGCCGGACTGCGCCGGAAGGTCTTCATCGCCACCAAGCTCGAGGCGCCGGACGCGGCCGAGCTGCGGCGCTCGTTGCAGCGGCTGCACACCGAGCAGGTCGATCTGCTGCAGCTCCATAATGTCGGCGACCCCAAAGAGGCGCTGGGACAATTCCGGGAGTGGAAGGCCAAGGGCGTGTGCCGCTACGTCGGCATCACCTCGACCTATCACGGCGATTACGCCGCGGTGGAAGCGGTGATGACGCGCGAGAAACCCGATTTCGTGCAGCTCGACTATTCGCTCGACGACCGCGAGGCGGAAAAGCGGCTGCTCCCGCTCGCCATCGAGATGAAGGCGGCGGTGCTGACAGCGCTCCCCTTCGGCCGCGGCCGCCTCTTCCGCGCCGTGCGCGGCAAGGCGCTGCCGGAATGGGCGAAGGAGTTCGACGCCGGGAGCTGGGCGCAATTCTTCCTGAAATTCCTGCTCGGCAACGCGGCGGTGACCGCGGTCATCCCCGGCACCGCCGACGCCGCGCACATGAGCGACAACTTGGGCGCGATGCGCGGCCGCCTGCCCGACGCGGCGCAACGCGCGCGCATGGTCGAGTTCTTGCAGTCGCTTTGAGAGGCTCTCTATGCCGCATGCGGCGGCTCGCGGCTTCTTGGCTTCCCGCCACCCCGGGAAATCGTTATGATGGATTTCATGTCAGGGGCCGTCCGGAAAAATACCGCCTGAAATTCGGCCTTCATCGGCGATCCCGTCCTCGGATGTGCTGCCGTCCGGCGGCGGAGTGCCTACCGCGGCGGCGGCGACGGGAGCGTCCAAAACCGCCCAAGGAGTCGATCATGGCAAAGCGTGATGTCGTCGATTGCTCGCGTCGCGATTTTCTCCGCATCGCCGGGAGCAGTGCTGCGCTCTTTGCGAGTGCGCCGCTCTCGGCATTCGCCGCCGGCCCGCCGAGTAGTGCGCCGCTCAAGATCGCGACCATCGGCGCCGGACACATCGGCAGCACGCTCGGCACCTTGTGGGTGCAGGCGGGTCACCCGGTGATGTTCTCCTCGCGCCATCCCGAGGGGCTGAAGGGCTTGGTCGACGGCCTCGGCCCCTTGGCGCATGCCGGCACGGTTGAGGCGGCGGTCGCCTTCGGCGACGTGGTGCTGCTTGCCGTCCCCTATAGCGCGATGCCGCAGCTCGGCAAGGACTTTGCGAGCGCGCTCGCCAGCAAGGCCCTCGTTCTCGACGCGAGCAATCCGATCGTCGCGCGCGACGGCGAGGTTGCGACCTGGGCCCGGGAGAAGGGTGCCGGTCTCGCCTCGGCGGAGCTGCTGCCAGGGGCGCGTATCGTCCGTGCCTTCAATGCGATCGGTTACATGAGGCTGCCGGAGGATGCGCATCGCCAGGGCGAGCGTATCGGGATTCCTATGGCGGGCGACGACGCGAACGCCGTCGCGCTGGCGTCGAGCCTGGTGCGCGAGATCGGCTTCGAGCCGGTCGTGATCGGACCGCTCGCCATGGGCAAATATTTGATCCCCGGAACGCCGCTTGCGGGCGAGCACACGCCGGAGCAGATCCGGCAAATCGTGACCACCCTCAACTGAGCCGGTCCCGACGGAACGCCGCGGACCCGGAGGTGTTTGCGCCTGCAGCGACGATCAAGTAGTGCGTAGTTTCACCTCATCCTCCGAGACGCCCGCGTCGCGGCCTCCTCAGGACGAGGTGAAACCCGAGCTCCAAGTCCTCATCCTGAGGAGCGTCGCGCTTGCGACGCGTCTCGAAGGATGGGGACTTGCGCAACGTGACCCACTACCGACGGTCACACTTCTCTCTTGCGCCGCCCGATCATGGGGAGGTGGCAAATCGAGCGGCCGCGAGGTGGTCGGGAGCTTCAGCCGTCGCCATATTCCTGCTATCTTTCCCGTGTACGAAACGGCCCTACCTTGACAACTAGCAATGCTGGAAGCGCCATGAAAACGATTGCAAAGCTTTTCGCCGCCCTCGCGTGCCTGATCGCGGCTCTCGTGCTGCCCCAGAAATTACCTGCGGCCCAACCCGATCCCATGATGGCGAGCCGCGTCATCCAATTGGTGAACCAGGCCCGCCAGCAGAGCGGGCTCCCGCCCGTGGCGATGGATCAGAAGCTCATGCAAGCGGCTCAGGCGCTTGCCGATGACCTCGCCCGACGGCGCACGCTCTCGCATATGGACTCGAGCGGCAATGGGATCGGCCAGCGCTTCCTCGCCGTCGATTACGTCTACGCCCTCGCCGATGAAGCGTTGGGCGGCGGCCAGCCGACGCCCGAGACGCTGGTCGCTGCATTGCTGGCGCAGCCGGGCAACCGCGATACGCTCTTGAATCCCGACGTGCGCGACGCCGGCGTGGGCTATGTCTTTCGCCCCGATGAAATGGGCGGCATCGGGCTCGGCACCTACTGGGTGATCGACCTCGGGCTCCAGGTCGAGCGCGGGCCGGGACCGTAAAGCCGCTGCCGTCGCCTGCCGCGGCGGAGCGCAGTCTCCGCCCGCGGCCGCGGGACGGAGCGTCATCGCGTGACCGTGATCGGCTCGCTGCGATAGCGCTCGACGACCGCCATATCGGGATCGCAGCCGAGGCCGGGAGCCTGCGGCACCTTGACCTTGCCGCCTTTCGCCTCGAGCGCGTCGGCGAAGGGGCTCGCCTCGAGCTCGAGATAGAGGCGCTCGAAAGGCACCTCGTGGACGAGAGTCGCGGCGAGATGGAGCGAGGCGAGATAGCCTGGACCGAAATAGGCGCAATGGGGTACGAGGCGCACGCCGTAGGCCTCGGCAAGCGCTGCGATCTTGCGCATCTCGCCGATGCCGCCGATCTTGGTGACGCTCGGCTGCGCGATGTCGACGGCCCCCGCCTCGAACATGTGGCGGAAGTCGTGAAGCCCGCTCGCGTTCTCTCCGGCGGCGATCGGGATTCCGCCCTTGCGCACGCGCGCCAGGCCGTGGTGGTTCTCGGGCGGCCATATGGGCTCCTCGAGCCAATGCAATCCGTAGCCGCGCAAGGCCTCGACGCTCGCGAGCGCCTCGGCGACCGACCACGGGCAGTTGGTATCCATCATGAGGCCGACATCGGGCCCCACCGCCTGCCGTGCGGCCTCGACCGGCGGGACCGCGATCTCGTGAAGCTTGACGAAGCGGTACCCCTCCGCGGCCGCGCGCGCCGCCATCCGGCCGACGATCTTCGGCTCGCCATAGCGCAGCAGGCTTGCATAGGCGCTGAGCTCGCGCTTGGCAGCGCCGCCGAGAAGGCGGTGGAGCGGCTGGCCGCAGCACTTCCCGGCGATGTCCCACAGGGCGATGTCGATCGCCGACAAGGCGTAGACCACCGGCCCATTGCGTCCGAAGAGGTGAAGCTTCTGCGCCGTCTCGGCCATGAGGCCGGCGATGTCCGTCGCATCGCGGCCGATGAAGTGGCGGGCGACCAGCGTATCGAGCGCCGCCTTGGTGGCCGGCGCCACGGCATGTCCGAAGCCCTCCCCCCAGCCGGTGACGCCGTCCTCGGTCTCGACCTTGACCAGGAGGATCGCCATGCGGCTCCAGCTTTGTCCGGCGAGCGATTGCGTGGGCGCCCCCGTCTCGTAAGGGATGTGCACGAGGATGGTCGAGATCGCGGTGATCTTCATGGCGCAAGCGTCTCCCTCGAGGGTGCGGCCGCGCTGCCGGATGAGCGATGGGGCCGATTGAGCGCCCGGGCAGGATATCCCCATCGCCTTGCGCGTGCCACCGGGCGCGTTGCTCGGCTTTCCCCCGGTGCTGCCGGCCCGACGATGATCCGCACCTCTCGGCACTCGCACGCACGGCGATGAGACGGTATCGTCTTCGTGATAGACTTCGGCCTGCTTGGGGCGAGGCGGGAAGCTTCGAGGGAGCCAGGAGGGCTGGGATGCGGCGGGTCACGTTGGGCGTCATCGTCGCCGTGCTTGGGCTCGGCGCGGCCCATGCGCAGCAGCAAAGCCAATCCCCATCGGGATGGATTGCCGACAAGAACGGCTGCCGCATTTGGAACCCGGCGCCGAAGGCGAATGAAAGCGTCAGCTGGGACGGACCCTGCGCGAGCGGCGTCGCCAACGGCAAGGGCGTGCTGCAATGGTACCTGGCCGACAAGCCGACCGACCGCTATGCGGGAGACTGCGTGGATGGACGCCCGAGCGGCCAGGGGGTCTACAGTTGGGCGAACGGCAACCGCTACGAAGGCGAATTCAAGGACGCGCTCCCCAACGGCCATGGCGTCGCCGTGCTGGCGAGCGGCTCGCGCTATGACGGCGAATGGAAGGATGGCCGTCCGAACGGACATGGCCTCTACGTTTGGGCGAACGGCAACCGCTACGAGGGCGAGTTCAAAGACGCGCTCCCGAGCGGCCATGGCGTCGCCACGACCACGGACGGCTTCCGCTACGAGGGCGAGTGGAAGGATGGCCGCCCAAGCGGCCACGGCGTCAAGCAGTGGGCGAGCGGCGACCGCTACGAGGGCGAGCTCATCGACAACCAGCGCAATGGTCATGGCGCGTTCGCGTGGGCCAACGGCGACCGCTATGACGGCGAATGGCGGGAGGGACGCCGCGAGGGCCAAGGCGTGTATGTCTGGGCCAACGGCAACCGCTACGAGGGCGAGTGGAAGGACGACCGGGCGCAGGGCCAAGGCACCTATCGCACTGCGAAGGGCAAGGTCTTTTCCGGCAGCTGGGTCAATGGATGCTTCCGCAAAGGAGCGCAGAGCGCCTGGGTTGACACCGAAAAGCCGGCGTGCAAGTGACTGCGCATGACAAGTGCCTCGAGACGCGCGGCACCTTGCTCGACGAGATGATCGAAATGCCCTTGCCGAAAGAAAGGCCGCAAATGTGGCGGATCGCATGGAGCGTCCTCGTTGCCGTGCTCGTGCTGGCGAAAGCCGAGGCGCAACAGCCGGCCGAGCCGCAGCCGGGTTGGATCGCCGACGCGAACGGCTGCCGGGTGTGGAACGCGGACCCGGTGCCGGGCCAAAGCATCAGCTGGAGCGGGCCCTGCAACGACGGCTTGGCCGACGGCAAAGGCGTGCTCCAATGGTCCGAGAACGGCCGTCCGAGCGACCGCTACGAGGGCGAGTTCGTCGAGGGCCACGCCAATGGCCACGCCGTCTTCACATGGGAGAACGGCGACCGCTTCGAAGGCGAGTTCAAGAACGATCACCGCAACGGCCATGGCGTCGTCCGCTTTGTGAGCGGCGATCGCTTCGAAGGCGAATTCAAGGACGATCGGCGCAACGGCTACGGGATCGTCGTCTTCGCGAACGGCGACCGCTACGAAGGCGAATGGAAGGACGGGCGGGCGGACGGCCAAGGCACGCGCACCGACAAGGACGGCGAGGTCTTCTCCGGCGTGTGGGAGAAGGGTTGCTTCCAGCAAGGCACTCGGCTTGCGTGGATCGGCGCCGATGAGGCGGAATGCCGGGCCTTGGCCTTTGCCCGACTGAAACGGCAGCAGCAGCAACAAGCGCAAACCCAAGGCCAAGCTCAGCCGCCGCAAGCACCCCCGCAGCCGGAGGCGCAACAGCCCCAGCCGCCCCAAGCGCAGCCGGCCCAAGCTGAGGCGCCGCAGGCCAAGCCGCCGGCTGAGCAAACCCAGCCTCCGCCGCAGCCTGGGGTGCCGCAGGCGCAGGCGGGGCCAAAGGTGCCGCCGCAACAACCTCAGCAAGCGCCGCAAGAGCAGCTCCAAGCCCCGCAGGCCGAGGTGCCTGCGAAAGAGCAGCCGCAGACCGAAGCGCCAGAGCAGGCGTCGGCACGACCGCAGCAGGCGGCAGGGGCAAACTGGATCACCGACGCGAAGGGCTGCCGCATATGGAACCCGGACCCGCGCGCGAACGAAAGCGTCGCGTGGGACGGAGCTTGCGCAGATGGTGTCGCGACCGGAGTCGGCGCGCTCCAGTGGTACGACGACGGCCATGCGAGCGAGCGCTATGAAGGTGCCATGGACGACGGGCGCCCGAACGGTCACGGCATTTATGCGTGGCCCGATGGCAGCCGCTACGAGGGCGAGTTCAAGGACGGGCGCCAGAACGGCCACGGCGTCAAGCATTGGCCCAACGGCGAGCGCTACGACGGTACCTTCAAGGACAACCAGCGCGACGGCCGCGGCCTGTTCTTGTGGACCAACGGCGAGGTCTATGACGGCGAGTGGAAGGACGGACGCCGCAATGGCCAAGGCGTATACGCCTGGCCGAACGGGAACCGTTACGAGGGCGCGTGGAAGGATGGCCGCGCGAACGGCCAGGGCACCTATCGCCAGTCGAGCGGCGAGGTCTATGCGGGCGCGTGGCAGGAGGGCTGCATCCGCGATGGCGCGCGCTGGGCGGCGGTCGGCGTAGATCCGGCCAAGTGCCGGTGAGTGATGCATAAGCCCCTTGCCCGCTTTCGCGCTAGGGGATGCACACATCTTTGCAGAGGCGCCGATCACGTTAAGCCCCTCTCCCGCAAGCGGGAGAGGGAGGGGCCCATTGCGCAGCAATGGGAGGGTGAGGGACCACTCCGACATCAGGCCGTCCCTCACCCTTCCCATCCCCGGGCACTTCGTGCCCGGGATGGGCCCCTTCCCTCTCCCGCAAGCGGGAGAGGGATTTCTTGCCTTCTCCCGCTGGCGCGGGAGAGGGGCTCATCGCGATCGGCACCTCGGCGAAGATTGTGCGAATGCCGTAGTGCGAAAGCAGGGACGATGACAAAAGGTTTCGACTTGGCGCGATCGCGCTCTAAAGGTGCTCCGGGGCGTTGAAGACGGCCTCGAGAAAACGGCCCCAATCGCGGTTCGACAAGGCGCGCACGCGATCGTCGCGGCCGATCGGATAGGGCCTGCTCGACACGCAGAGTGCCAGGATCAGCTTCCTCCAGAAGGGCCCGCTCATCGGCAAGCCGGTGTGGTCGTCCACGACCGCGCCATCCTTCTCGACCTCGAAGCTGCAGCCGGCGAGGTTGCGGCCGATGAGCCTGCGCTCGAAGTGCCCGTCCCACTGGTGGACGGCACCCGGGTAGCTGATGATCTCGACGGCACTTCCGCCCGCGCGAAGCTCATCTGCCACGGCGGCACAGCGCTTGGGGTCGGTGATCTCGTCCTCGGCGCCAAGCAGCATCAGGAGCGGTGCTCCCGTGGTGCGGTTGTCGTCGAAATGCGCAAGGCATGGGCCGTAGAAGGCCACGTGGCCGGCAAAGCGCACGCCCCGCGGAGCCAAGCCTTCCGCGATTTGCGCGTAAAGCGCATAGGTGGCGGCCATGGCACCTTCGGAGAAGCCGGCAAGCACGACGTGCCGGGCGTCGATCTCCGGCAGGCTCGCGAGGAAGCCGAGACCCGCGTAGGCGTCCGCCATCATCATGGTCTCGGTGATATGGACCACGCGATCGATGAAGCTCGTGGCGGAATCGCGCCGTGCCGCGAAGCTGTCGATGACGAGTGCTGCCGTGCCCATGGCGGCGAGTTGCGGGCCATAGGTGAGCTCGCGGTTGGCGATGACCCCGCCCGCGCCATGCAGGAGGACCACCGCCGGCATCGTGTGCTCGCCGTGGCGTCCCGGAGGGAGGAAGAGTGTGGCGAGGGCTGCCGTCGGCGCCGCGTCGTCCTTTTGCCCGATATCCTCGGGTGCAAAGGGGCTGCTGCTGGGGAAGCTCACCTTTTGGCCCATGATGCTCTCGACCGCGGCGGAAGCGGGCCATGGCTCCTGGAGCTTCGCTTGCGCG
>Ga0074044_10003895_pt1 | contig 12529 bp, 10 predicted proteins | sample BogForMeECP23OM1_FD_94443 | JGI IMG/M metagenome (GOLD analysis project Ga0074044, IMG submission 94443) | Bog forest soil microbial communities from Calvert Island, British Columbia, Canada - Bog Forest MetaG ECP23OM1 | ecosystem: Environmental > Terrestrial > Soil > Wetlands ...
AGGAAATGATACATCGCCTGCGCCGGCGTCAGCTTGGCGATCGGCGGCACGACGCCGAAGGCGTCGGCGGTGAGTAACACCACGTTCCGCGGCTGTCCGGCGCGACCGGTGCGCGAGGCGTTCGGGATAAAATCGAGCGGATAGGCGGCGCGCGTATTCTCGGTCTTCGAGTCGTCATTGAAGTCGCAAATGCGCGTCTCCGGATCGAACACGACGTTCTCGAGCACGGTGCCGAAGCGCCGCGTCGTGGCGTAGATTTCCGGCTCGGCCTCGGCGGACAGCCTGATGCACTTGGCGTAACAGCCGCCCTCGAAATTGAACACGCCCTGCGGACCCCAGCCGTGCTCGTCGTCGCCGATCAGCGTGCGCTTGGGATCGGTCGACAGCGTCGTCTTGCCGGTACCGGAAAGGCCGAAGAACAACGCCACGTCGCCGCCCGGCCCGACATTCGCCGAACAGTGCATCGGCATCACGCTCTCGGTCGGCAGATAGTAATTGAGCGTGGTGAACACCGCTTTCTTCATCTCGCCGGCGTACGAGGTGCCGCCGATCAGGATGATGCGCCGGGCGAAGTCGAGCGCGATGACGGTCTCGCTACGCACGCCGTGGCGCTTTGGATCGGCCTTGAACGAGGGCAGGCAAAGCATGGTGAAATCCGGCACGTAGTGCGAAAGCTCGGCGCGCTCCGGCCTGTTCAGCAACGCGCGGATGAACATCGAGTGCCAGGCGATCTCGTTATAGACGCGCGTCCTGATGCGGTATCTGTGATCGGCGCCGCCGTAGAGGTCCTGCGCAAACAAGGTCTTGCCCTTGGCATGCGCGATGAAATCGTCGAACAGCAGCTGGAATTTCTCGGGCGCGAGGCGGCCATTCCTCTCCCACCACACGGTTTTCTCAGTCTGTCCGTTGGCGACGACGAATTTGTCCTTCGGGCTGCGTCCGGTGTGCGCGCCGGTCTCGGCGCAAAACGCTCCGCCCTGGACGAGGTAGCCTTCGCGGTTGGCGATCGCGTGCTCGACTAAAGCCGTGTCAGGCAAATTCCAGTGCACCGCCGCGAGGTTCTTCAGGCCGAACTTTTCAGCGCCATGTGCGCCATTTCGCAGACCGGTTTCCTTCACACTCGCCTCCGCAGCTCGTCCGGCTTGCCCCTATATCGAGCATCCTAGCATCTGCCAAGACCGACTCCCATCATGACCGCGCGCGTTCCCGCGCTGCGCCGCAACCGGCGGCAAGCGTCTATCGAACGCAAACATCAATTGCCGGCGACGCCCGGACGCAGTGCCTACTTGGCCCGTGCCTTGGCGGCCAAATCCACCACCACCTTACGCAACTGCGCCGCGGTGGCGACGCGCTCGGGGAACGGCAGGCGCAACGTAGCGTCGCCGAGTGCAAAGTCGAGACCCTCCGGGTCGAGGCCGGTAAGGCGCCAGGGCCCATCTTCGGCGCCGCATAGCTTGATTGCATAGAGCCGTATTGCTTCCGCATGATCCGTATTCATGTGCGCGATTGCGTCCGCTTCGGCCTCGATCAAGTCCTCGGCGGCGGCGACATCCGTGATCACGTCGGCCGCTTTCAGATCGGCGGCGCGGCCGAAGCCGGCATTAAGGTGGGCGGAGACCACCGCGAGCCGCCAGAATGAAAAATCGCCAAAGCCGGCGTAAAGCTCGGATTTCGGGTGGCGGGCGAGGAAGCGGCGCCGGGCGCGAGGTTCCTGGCGCTCGTCGCGCCCGATCTGCGCGAAGGTACCGAGCAGCGTCAGCCGAGGGTGCGCGAGCGGGTCGCCCCTGCCGACGGATGCGAGCAGCAGCGAGGCGCGGCCATCCATTTCGAGATTGGCGGTATGGGTGGAGAGCCGGGAGATCAAGATCAGCGGCGAGCCGTCGGCATCGGTGGCCACGTTAACCAGCGACGCGAACGGATGGCCGGTATTACGGTCGATGGTCGCAAGCGTCCCGGCACGCGTCGTCCGCAGCAGCGCCTTGGCGGTCGATCTCGCGTCGAAGTCCGCCGCCGGTGCGTTTTCGGGCAGGCGATCCGGCATAGAGCCCGGTAACGGGGCGGTATCGTCGGCTTTAGCCATTCGTCTTCTCCGGTTGTCGCTCCTGTCGCAGCAATTGCCCCGATTTTGCCTTGTCTGGTCACACTTCCGCCCCTACATGGGTTTCAAAGGCTTACGGGGCCGGGGCTGGTAATGCTTGCGGCCGACTCATGCTAGAAGGCCGCCATGCCGACAATCGCTCTCGTCGATGACGACCGCAATATCCTCACCTCGGTGTCCATCGCGCTCGAGGCCGAAGGTTATCGCATCACGACGTATACGGATGGCGCCTCCGCGCTCGACGGCTTCAAGACCGCCCTGCCAGACCTCGCCATTCTCGATATCAAGATGCCGCGCATGGACGGCATGGAGACGTTGCGCCGGCTGCGGCAGAAGTCGGACCTGCCGGTGATCTTCCTCACCTCGAAAGACGAGGAGATCGACGAATTGTTCGGCCTGAAAATGGGGGCCGACGACTTCATCCGCAAACCTTTTTCCCAGCGCCTCCTGGTCGAGCGGGTCAAGGCCGTGCTGCGTCGCGCCGCGCCGAAGGACGGCGCCGCGCCGAAGGACGCCGACAGCAAGGTGCTGGAGCGCGGGCTGTTACGCATGGACCCGGAACGCCACACCTGCACCTGGAAGAATGAGCCGGTCACGCTCACGGTTACTGAATTTCTCATCCTGCAGGCGCTGGCGGGCCGTCCGGGAGTGGTGAAAAGCCGCAACGCGTTGATGGATGCCGCCTACGACGACCAGGTGTATGTGGATGACCGAACTATCGACAGCCATATCAAGCGGTTGCGCAAAAAGTTCAAGGCAAGCGACGTAGATTTCGATATGATCGAGACGCTGTACGGCGTCGGCTATCGTTTCAAGGAAGTCTAAGCGCTGGTTACGCGCAACAGGCCATGGGCTGCCTGGTCTTGGACCAACGATCCAAGCGCTGAGCCAGGGCGGCTGACTGAGACGGCCGACGTGCGGTAGTATTGGCGTCCATGCCCGCTAGAAGTGGGGCATGATCGAAACCCCGGCAGACCACGTGCTCGATCGAACCGCAGAAATCGCAGGGGCCGGCAGGGAGGCCCACGCATCGACGCAGGTCGAGGCCCCAATCGAGGCCGAGGCCATCGATGAGGCTCCGGCACGTCTCCGGCCCCGCGGTATCGCCAGGGTGGGCGGCTGGTTGCAGCGTGCCTGGCAGTTCTTCATCACCCAGAGCTTCTCGAGCCTCACCCGGCGCATCGTCTCGCTCAACGTCGCCGGACTTCTCGCGCTGTCCATCGGCATCACTTTCCTTTCGCAGTTCCGCGCCGGCCTGATCGACGCCCGCGTTCAGAGCCTGTTGGTGCAGGGACAAATCATCGCCGGTGCGATTGCCGCCTCGGCGACGGTCGAAACCGATTCATCGATCAACATCGATCCGGATAAACTGCTCGATCTGCAGCCGGGCGAAAGCTACGGACCGTCCGAGGATGCGCTCTACGGCATCAATTTTCCGATCAACCCGGAGCGCGTCGCTCCGGTGCTGCGACGCCTCGTTTCGCCCACCAAGACGCGCGCGCGCATCTACGACCGCGACGGCGTGCTGCTGGTCGACAGCCGCAACCTGTTTGGCCGCGGCGATGTGTTGCGTTTCGACTTGCCGCCGCCCACCGCTGAAAAGCCGGGTTTGTTCGAACGCGCGTTCATCGCCGTGCGCAGGTGGCTCGGGCGGGGCGATTTGCCGCTTTATCGCGAGCTTGGCGCCGGCAACGGGCGGGGCTATCCCGAGATCGCGCACGCCTTGAACGGCCAGAATGCCAGCATGGTGCGCGTCAACGACCGCGGTGACGTGATCGTTTCGGTCGCCGTGCCGGTGCAGCGCTTCCGCGCCGTGCGCGGCGCGCTGATGCTGTCGACCCAGGGCGCGGATATCGACGACATGGTGGAGGCCGAGCGGCTCGCCATCCTGAAAGTTTTCCTTGTCGCCGCCGCGGTAACGGTCACGCTCTCGATCCTATTGGCCGGAACGATCGCCGAACCGGTGAGGCGGCTTGCGGACGCCGCGGAGAGCGTGCGCCGGCGGATCCGGTCGCGTGTCGAAATTCCAGATTTTACGCGCCGGCGCGATGAGATCGGGCATCTCTCGGGCGCGATACGCGACATGACCAACGCGCTCTATAGCCGGATCGAAGCGATCGAAAGCTTTGCGGCCGACGTCGCGCACGAGCTGAAAAATCCGCTCACGTCGTTGCGTTCGGCAGTGGAGACGCTGCCGGTTGCCAAGACCGACGAGAGCCGCGCGCGGCTCCTCGCCATCATCCAGCACGACGTCAAGCGGCTCGATCGCTTGATCTCCGACATTTCCGACGCCAGCCGGCTCGACGCCGATCTGCAGCGCCAGGAGACCGCACCGGTCGACCTTGCGAAGCTGCTCAGCACGCTGGTTGCGGTCGCCAACGAGGTGAAGCGCGACGACGGCGTCAAGGTCACGCTCCGCTTCGAAGGCGGCGGCGCGCGCGCATTCCAAGTACCGGGCTATGATTCCCGCCTTGGCCAGGTCGTTGACAATCTGATCGAGAACGCGCGCTCCTTCTCCCCGCCGGGCCGCGCGGTGCGCATCACCTGCCGACGACTGAAGAGCAACGTCGAGATTTGCGTCGATGATGACGGCCCGGGCGTGCGGCCCGATGCGGTGGAGAAGGTATTTGAACGCTTCTACACCGATCGGCCGCACCAGGGTTTCGGTCAGAATTCCGGCCTCGGTCTCTCGATTTCCAAGCAAATCGTCGAGGCGCACGGTGGCGCTATCTGGGTCGAGAATCGGATCAGTACGCTAGGCGCGGATCGAACACCGACAGTGCTCGGCGCGCGCTTTATTGTGCGCCTCCCGGCGATGTGATGGCGGCACGATCGACGACGATGCACGCCTCGGCCGTATTGGTTGGTGCCCGCGCGGCGCTGATCCGCGGACCGTCGGGAGCCGGGAAATCACGGCTTGCGCTCGAACTGATCGAAGCTGCGCGCGTTGGCGCCTTGCTGTTCGCGCGACTGGTCGCCGACGATCGGGTCCATCTCGAAGCTGCCGGCGGCCGGTTGCTGGCGCGCCCCGCCGAGGTGCTGGCAGGCCTGATCGAGGTGCGCGGCGTCGGACTGTTGCGAGTGGCTCACGAGCCCAGAGCTGTAGTCGGACTCGTCGTCGATCTCGCCGCGGCGGATGCCGCTCGCCTGCCGGACCCCGACAAGCGGAAGACCGAAATCGACGGTATTTTCCTACCGCGACTTGCCGTCGCACCGGATACTGCGGCCTTGCCGGTAGTCCTCGCCTACATCAATTCATCCCGCGAGGGTTGGATTTAAGCGCTCCATTCGTGCTGTTTTTGACCTCTTCCGGGTTCTCAGATTCCGAAAAGCGGCTTGGTGTTTGGTTGGAGATTAGTAACCTTAACGCCAGTACACTCGCCGAGCCGTCCTCCGCCGGGGCCGGCCGTTGCTAGTCCCTCGGCGCCGCCACACATTCGATTCGACTTTGCGCTACCGCAATGCAACATCCCCTGGAATCCGCCGAGAATGCCTCTTGCGCTTGGCCTTCGGATGGTCAACATGAGCACCCTTTCGTGCGGTGCAACCGGGACGCGCCCGCGGGGAATTTCATGATTGGTGTTGTGCTTGTGACCCACGGGCGGCTGGCTGTTGAATTCCGCGCAGCCTTGGAGCACGTGGTGGGGCCGCAGGGTCAGATCGAGGCGGTCACCATCGGTCCCGACGACGACGTCGAGGAGCGCCGCAAGGACATCATCGAAGCGGTGAAACGCGTCGACACCGGCGACGGCGTCGCCATCCTGACCGACATGTTCGGCGGCACACCCTCCAACCTCGCCATTTCGGTCATGAGCCGGCCCAAAGTCGAAGTGCTCGCCGGAATCAATCTGCCGATGTTGGTCAAGCTCGCCAAGGTCCGCGACGAATGTCCGCTCGCGGAGGCGGTGGCAGCGGCCCAAGACGCTGGCCGAAAATATGTGACCATCGCCAGCCGGGTGCTGACCGGAAAATGAGCGCACCGGCCCAGCGCAGCGACGAATGTGCGCCCGAGCAGCCATTCCGCGAGGGCGCCATCGTCCGCAAGCTGGCCATTTGCAATCGCAAGGGACTCCACGCGCGCGCGTCGGCCAAGTTCGTGCAAACGGTGGAAAAGTTCGACGCCGACGTGCGCGTCATGCGCTGCGGCGAGACGGTGGGCGGCACCTCGATCATGGGCCTTATGATGCTCGCGGCGTCGCCCGGCACCTCGATCACCGTCGAGGCCACCGGCAAAGAGGCAGCGGAAGTCATCGATGCCTTGACCACTCTCATCAATTCGCGTTTTGGCGAGGGCGATTGACCGCCGCCGGTTCAAGGTAACGGGTCGAGGAGAAAGCAGATGGTTGATCCGACAGCTTCGCAGGATGCCGCGGCGGCGCCGTCATCGGCCACGCCACGCGAACGGCAGGCAGCGACAATCCGCTACATCGATCGGGCGGATATCGTGGAGACCTTCGCCGACGCGGTCAGCGGTCTCGTCTTCGACGGTCAAACGCTGCGGATCGAGTTCGCGGTCACTCGCCTCGACGACGTCAAGCCCAATTCGCCGATCACCGGCCGCCGTTATCCGGCATGTCGTCTCGTGCTGCCACCGGCGGCGGCGGCCGATCTTATCAACCGGATGCAGCAGATCGGGGCGGCGCTCACGCAGGCCGGCGCGGCGAGGACCGCGCCACGGCCGGGCGAGACACCACAAGCGGGTTGACGTCTAGAGCGCTAGCGCGCCTTCGCGCGTGCCGCGCCGCGAGAACTTGCCGCTGCAGCGAGCCGGCGCAGCGATTTGATCGGATCCGGGGACTTCGCCGCCATAAGGTCAGAATGCCGTCCTGCGGCCACGGTTCAAGCATGGACATAAAGGTATCTTTATGTCTTTAGTGCCGCGCGCCGACGGCCTGCCAGAGAGCTGCGAGCGTTGGCGAGCGCCATTCCCGGAAAGCCCAAACAAGCACTGCCAGCGGATTGTCAAAGGAGCACCATGAGTACATCGGTCAAAGCCCGCACTTCGCCGCCTGATTATGTCGTCAAGGACCTCGGCCTCGCCGAATGGGGCCGCAAGGAGATCGCCATCGCCGAGACCGAAATGCCCGGCCTGATGGCGACGCGCGAAGAATACGGGCCGGAACAGCCGCTGCGCGGTGCTCGCATCGCCGGCTCATTGCACATGACCATTCAAACCGCTGTGCTGATCGAGACGCTCAAGGCGCTCGGCGCCGATGTCCGCTGGGCGTCCTGCAACATCTACTCGACGCAGGACCACGCCGCCGCCGCGGTGGCGGCCGGCGGCACGCCGGTCTTCGCGGTCAAAGGCGAGACGCTCCACGACTACTGGGAATACACCCATCGCATCTTCGAGTGGTCCGGCGGCGGCGGCCCGAACATGATCCTCGACGACGGCGGCGATGCCACCTTGCTGTTGCATCTCGGCTCGCAGGCCGAAAGCGACCCGGCCGTGCTCAACCACCCGACCAACGAAGAGGAAGAGGTGCTGTTCGCGGCCATCAAGCAGCGCGTGAAGCACAAGCCCGACTGGTATTCCACCATTGCCAAGGGCATCCGCGGCGTCACCGAGGAAACCACCACCGGCGTGCACCGGCTTTATCAGATGGCCAAGGAAGGCCGGCTGCTGTTCCCCGCCATCAATGTCAACGACAGCGTCACCAAATCGAAGTTCGACAACCTTTACGGCTGCCGCGAGTCGCTGGTCGACGGCATCCGCCGCGGCACCGACGTCATGATGGCGGGCAAGGTGGCTATGGTCGCCGGCTTCGGCGATGTCGGCAAAGGCTCGGCGGCCTCGCTGCGCCAGGCCGGCTGCCGCGTCATGGTCTCGGAAATCGATCCGATCTGCGCGCTGCAAGCGGCGATGGAAGGTTACGAGGTCACGACCATGGAGGACGCCGCCCCGCGCGCCGACATTTTCGTCACCGCCACCGGCAACGTCGATGTCATCACCATCGAACACATGCGCAAGATGAAGCATCGCGCCATCGTCGCCAACATCGGCCACTTCGATTCCGAGATCCAGGTCGCGGCGCTAAAGAACCTGAAATGGCACAACGTCAAGCCGCAGGTCGACGAGATCGAGTTCCCCGACAAGAAGCGCATCATCCTGTTGTCCGAGGGCCGGCTGGTGAATCTCGGCAACGCGATGGGCCACCCGAGCTTCGTGATGTCGTCGTCCTTCACCAACCAGACCCTGGCGCAGATCGAGCTGTGGACCAACCCCGGCAAATACCAGAACAAGGTGTACACGCTGCCGAAACAGCTCGACGAGAAGGTGGCGCGGCTGCATCTCGATAAGATCGGCGTCAAGCTCACCAAGCTTTCCGACAAGCAGTCGACCTATATCGGCATCCCGGCCAGCGGCCCGTTCAAGACCGATCAGTATCGCTATTGAGGCGACGTTGCGCGCCTGCGCAATGGGTTAGTGCGATGCCGGCGGTACGATCAATATTTGATATTGCACGGGCCGATCGAGCACGCCGAAATGGCGACGCGCCAGATATGCAATCTCGATCGGGCCAGCGGCGTAGCGCGCGGCGTAGGCATGCATCGCGGCAATACAAGAGGTTTCCGGCTGGGGACAGACGATTCGCAGAGCCTTTTTGCAGCACCAGAGCATGCTAGTATCGTGCGCGCCCGGATAGAGCAATAACAGTGCATTGAATTCCGGAAGCGCATCGAGTTATCTCGGTCGGCGATGGATGGCATTTCACCGGTGAGTTCAGCGGCAGCGCTAGCGCGCCCGGACAAAGGTCTGGTGCGCCCGGCGCCGGAACTCAGCATTGTCGTGCCGACCTTCAACGAGCGGGCCAACGTTCCGATCCTGATCGAACGGCTGTCACGCCTGCTGCCTTCTGCCGACTGGGAAATCGTGTTCGTCGACGACAATTCTCCCGACGGCACCGCGGCCGTGGCGCGCGCCATCGGCGAAACCGACAGCCGGGTGCGCTGCATCCGCCGCTTCGGCCGTCGCGGTCTCGCCGGCGCATGCCTCGAGGGAATGCTCGCTAGCCAGGCGCGTTACGTTGCGGTCATGGATGCCGACCTGCAGCACGACGAGGAGTTGCTCGTCGCCATGCTCGATTGTTTGCGTACGGAACGGGCCGATCTCGTCGTCGCCAGCCGCTACCTCGGCGGCGGCTCAGCCGCGGGCCTCTCGAAGCGGCGTTCGCGCGTGAGCCGCGCCGCGAACGCGTTGGTGCGGCTCCTCCTCGGGATCGATGTTACGGATCCGATGAGCGGCCACTTCATGATCCGGCGCGAGGCCTTTGAAACGCTCGCTCCGGCGATCTCCTCGCAAGGTTTCAAGATCCTGCTTGATATTCTGGCGACCGCGCGCGGCCGCCTGCGTGTCATCGAACTGCCGTCCGCGTTTCGCGAGCGCCAACACGGCGAGAGCAAGCTCGACAGCAAGATCGCGCTCGATTTCGCCGCGCTGGTGACGGCAAAGCTGACCAATAATGCGGTTTCGGCACGCTTTCTGCTGTTCTGCCTGGTCGGTTTGACCGGCATCGGCATCCATCTCGGCCTGTTGCGCGTTCTGCTGGCGGCCGCCTTGGCGTTCGGCGCAGCGCAAACGCTAGCCACCATCGGCGCCATCACCTGGAATTTCGTCCTCAATAATCTGTTCACTTACCGCGACCAGCGGCTCGCCGGCTGGCGCTTGCTGACCGGCCTCATCCGCTTTCAGCTGATTTGCGCCATCGGTGCGATCTCCAATGTCGGTATCGCCACCTGGATCTACGACTACCAGAGCGTCTGGTGGATCGCGGGACTCGGCGGTGCGCTGATCGGCACGGTGTGGAACTTCGCGGTGAGCGCCGCCTTCGTCTGGCGCGCGCCTTAGAGCGGCACCTGCTCGAGCGGACGGCTTTAGCCCGCCGCGATCCCGGGTGGACGCCAAACCCCCGCCATCGCCGCGAGAGCGGCGAGCAGCACGATCGCGCCCTCGGTCATGAAGCCGTACACATGGGGAAAGTCGCCGAAAAACCATGCCGTCAGGTCGTTGGACGTGCCGGTCAGCAATATGAAGCTCGCCGCCAGCACCACGCCGCCATAGACCCGCATCCGCCGGTCATTGATGACGGCGGCGACCACCAGGATTACGGCCGGCAGCACCAAAACGAAATGGTAGCGGCTGGTCATCGGCGATAACGCCAGATTTGCGATCAACAACACCGCGCCGTCGATCGCGGCGTATTCCTTGTCGCGTGGCGAGATCAGCAAACACGCGGCAACCACCGCGGCAAACATGCCGTCAAGCGCGATCAGGATCATCGTCGGGCTGAGCCCAAAGACCGGCGCAGCAGCCAAACGATTGACCAGACCGCGCAGCGATTGATTGTTGAGGTTGTGTCCGTTCCAGGTATCCCAGAACGCAAGGTTCGACGAGGTGCCCGGCGCCATCGCCGGGCCCGCGACCTGCCGCACCCAGTCCTGGAAATAGCCGGTGTGGCCGCCACGCAGCGCACTGATCACGTCGGGCAGAAAACTGATCGCGACAAAGCAGGCAACGAACGTCACACCAGCCAGATAGCGGCGCTTCAGCAGCAGGTAAGGCAAATAGATCAGCGGTGTTGCGCGGATCGCCGCCGCTGCCGCCAGCCAAAACCCGCCCAGCGCTTCACGACCGATCGTGAGCGACCAGATGCCGAGCGTCATCATCGCCAATGCCGGCGCCTCGTAAGCCTGATAGCTGAGGACGTGGAGAATATGCTTCGAGCACAGAAACAGGCTCACGGTCCGCAGCCAGATCAGATTCCGGCCGCGCGTCGCGCCGGGGTACAGCCGCTCGGCCATCGCCTCCGTCAGGCGCACGGTGAGCACCAGCGAGCCGACACTGATCACGTACCAAACAAGCTTTTGCAGCGCCGCTGGAAGGACGGCAAAGGGAAGCAGCAGCGCGGCCAGCGCCGGCTGATAGGAAAACATCGGTTGGCAGGGTAATAACGCGTCACCGTGCCAAATGCAGCGGCCGGCGGCGGCGTAAAGCGCGATGCTTTGGACGCCCGTGCCGTAAAATGGGTAATAAATCGCCGCCAGGATAATCAGCGTGATCCAGCCGCGGCGTTGCCTGAGCCATTCTATCATGCGAAGGAGATTAGTCCGTGGCCGGCGCGACGGCGGCAGCCGACTGTATCATTGCCGCCGGCATGGGCAAGGTTCAGGAGCGACCACCACTCCTGACGGCGCGATAGAGTTTCGCGATGCCGGCGACTTCGGCATCGAGGCTGAATTCGGTGACAGCTCTTTCGCGCGCGCGCCGGCCCATGGCGGCGGTCGCCGCCGGATCGCGCATCAGGGTTTCGAGTGCGGCAGCGAGCGCATCGATGTCGCCGGGCGGCACCAGCAGTCCGGTTCTTCGGTCGGCCACGACGACCTCGGCGGCACCGGCACGCGCCGCCACCAGCGCCGCGCCCGCGGCCATCGCCTCCAGCAGAGTTAGACCAAAACCTTCATTGCGCGAAGTGAAGGCGTAGATGGAAAGCCGCGCGAACCAGCGCTGCACCTCCGGTGTCGGCAGCGCGCCGAGAAACAGGATGCGGTCGGCAAGTCCGGCCGCGGCGGCTTCGGCCCTTAGGCGTGCGGCGAAGGCGCGATGCGAGGCGGTGGTGGCGCCGATTACTACGGCGGTGTAGTCGGGATAACGCGGCAGCAGACGGCACATCGCCGTGACGAACAGGTCGGTGCCCTTTTGCGGGCGAATGCGGCCGAAGCAGCCGATCCCGTAGCGTCCGGGCAAGCCGCCGGCGGCCCATTCGGCGGCCCGATCGGCGGCCGGCGCGTAGCGCGCCGGATCGACGCCGTGGTGAATGACGGTCGCAGGCCGGTGCGCGAACGATGCGGACGCCGCGCTGGGCGCGATCACCGCGTCGACCTGCTTGATCATCCATCGGGTAATCGCCTTGTGATGGCGCTGGCCCGCCGAAGTAAAGATCAGAACAAACGGCCAGCCCAGAGATTTGAGCAACAGTCCCGCGGCCATCTCGATATTGCGCCGGGCGTGCCACACCACCGGCGAAGGCCGCGCGCGCAGCCGCATCAAATCACGCGGCATCAATGGGGTGACGCCATCGGGCCGGTCCGAACCCAGCCAAGCAACGCGCATGAGGCGCGCAAGCGCCGGCGCGATCGCCTGGTTGGTCGCGGTGCCCCCGGAATACCGCCACGATAGGTTGGGAATGACGACCTCGACCCCGTCGTCGCGTTGCCCGCGCGACTGATTTATCTCGTGCATGTGACGGCCTTGCATCGCGGCGCCTCTATCGCACGCAGGCATCCGATCGTCCATGAGGCGGCGCCCGCCGGTCGGCTTGAAGGCGCCGGTGCCGGGTGTTATCTCGCCCCCATGACGGCGGTCCCGATCCAGAACATCCGCAACTTCGCTATCATCGCCCATATCGACCACGGCAAATCGACGCTCGCCGA
>Ga0074044_10003896_pt1 | contig 12527 bp, 10 predicted proteins | sample BogForMeECP23OM1_FD_94443 | JGI IMG/M metagenome (GOLD analysis project Ga0074044, IMG submission 94443) | Bog forest soil microbial communities from Calvert Island, British Columbia, Canada - Bog Forest MetaG ECP23OM1 | ecosystem: Environmental > Terrestrial > Soil > Wetlands ...
CTGATTCGCAGGAACAGATTCTTCGCTCGCCGTACCCCGACCTGCTGCTCGAAATGGCGGTGGTACGGATGGCGTCGCTGGCGGCGGTGATCGACGCCGACGAATTGCTGCGTGCGATCGGCGCGGACAAGACTGCGGCGCCGCCAGCCTCGGGGACTCCACCGGCGACGTCCGGCGGCGGCTTAAGCAGCCGGGGTGCGGCGAAGCCGCAGGCCGCATCGAAGGAACAATCCAGCGGTGCGCGGCGGCTGCGCGTCGAGGGCGAAGTCAAGGCCGATGCGCCGCTGCGCCATGAGTTTCAAGACGACCGCCCGCGCGAACTTCCCGAGCTGCGCGATTTCATCCGGGGCCGGCGCGCCGCGCTGGCCGGTTTCATGGAGCAGGGCGCGGGACTGGTGCTCGACGGCGACCTGCTGACGGTCACGGCGCGAAACGAAATTTACGTCCGCTATCTCAACGACAACAAGCTGGTGATTGCGGAGCTTGCGAGCGAGCATCTGGGCCGCGCGATTCGAGTCGAGCTTTCGACCAACGGGGCGGCGAAGCTTGGCTCTGCCGGCCGCGCTACGATCCCGCTCGGCGGCAACGGCCGGACGGGAGAATTGCCGTCTGCGGCGGCGGATACAACTAATCCGGTTGCCGCGGAGAACGCGCAAAAAGAGCCGGCGCCATCGAAGCCGGTTGAATCAACCAGAGAACTCGCGCCGGCGCCGCCGGCGATGAATGCTCGGCTCCGCGCAGCGACACCCGAGGAACGGCAAGCGGTGCTTGCGGATCCCGCAGTGCGAAGAGTGTTCGATACGCTGGACGCGCGGCTGGTGGAACTGAGAATACCGAATCTCGCGCCGGCTTCGACGAAGGAAGGCGCGGCCCTGAATCAAAGCAGTACGCCGCAAAGGGGAGCCCGCGGCAAGGAGCAATCAGAGTGGCAGAAATAGATTTGTCGGCATTGATGCAGCAGGCGCAAGAGCTGCAGTCGCGAATGAAGGAGATGCAGGACACGGCGTCAGCCAAAACCGTTGAGGCTCAATCGGGCGGCGGGATGGTGCGCGTGGTGGTGGACGGCTCGCTGCGCCTGCGCAAAATAGAAATCGACGCCGCGATCGTCGCGGCCAATGACAAGTCGATGCTCGAAGACCTGATCCTGGTCGCCGTTAACGACGGTATGGCGCGCGCGCAGAGGATGCTCGCCGACGAGATGGGCAAGCTCGGTCCGCTCCAGGGTCTGCAGATCCCCGGCTTCGGCGCCGAATGACGGAGCGCGAGATGCCGGAAAACCTGAAGCGGCAGGACGGACTGCCTCCTGCGATGACGCGGCTTGTCAAAGAACTGTCGCGGCTGCCCGGGATCGGCGAGAAGACCGCAGCGCGGCTGGTGTTCAATCTGCTCAATCGGCCGCGCGACCAGGTGATCGCGCTGGCCGAAGCGCTGCTCGAAATGAAAGAGCGTGTCGGTCTGTGCTCGGGATGCTTCGGGCTGTCGGACCATCCACGCTGTCAGATTTGCGACGACGAGGGGCGGGAACGGGAAGTGATTTGCGTCGTGGAAGGGCCGGCGGACTTAATGGCTATCGAGCGGGCGCGCAGTTTTGGCGGGGTGTATCACGTGCTCAATGGCGCGCTCGCGCCGTTGGACGGCATCGGCCCCGACGACATCAAGATGAAGGAACTGATTGCGCGCGTGAGTCCGCCCGCGGTCGTTCGCGAGGTGATAATCGCGACCAATGCGACCGTCGAGGGCGAGGCGACCGCGCTTTACATCGCACGCGCACTGAAACCGCTCGGCGTGAAGACGACGCGGCTGGCGCGCGGACTGCCGGCGGGCGGCGACCTCGAATACAGCGATTCTGCGACTCTGACCAGTGCGCTTAGCGGCCGCCGCGAACTCTAGCCCGCGTGCAAATGATCTTCGGCCATTCTATCAGGGCAGGAACCGCGGCGCGGGCGCGACGGCAAGCGTGGCTCGGCGCGTGCGTGGCGATATTGGCGATAGCACTGTCGGCGTGCGGTCCGTCAAAGCCGTTGACGCCGGCAGAGAGGGGGCGAATCGTGTACGTGACCACCTGCATGGTTTGCCATAACCGCGATCCCAACCTGGCCGGCAGCAAGGGACCGCCGATCGCGGGTTCGTCGCGCGAGTTGGTTGCCGATCGCATTCTGTATCTCAAGTATCCGCCCGGGTACAAACCCAAGCGCACCACGCATAACATGCGTGCGCAGCCTCAGCTTAAGAATAAGATCGACGACCTGGTGGCTTTTCTGGCCGAGGCAGCGAAGAAGACTGAGGCGGCGAAGAACCAGCCGGTGAAGGCCGACGCAGCGAAGAACGAGGCGGCAAAGAGCGACGCGGCAAAGAGCGACGCAGCGAAGAACGAGGCAGCAAAGAAGAAATGAAGCAGCCGCGGGTGGCGCTAATTCCGAATCGGGCGTAAGATTACCTCCCCAATTTCGGGATCGATCTTTTACCCGCAACCGGGCGGCGGCGCATCGCATTTCGCGTCCGCGCCCGAAAGGATATTTCACCATGGCTTTTGAACTTCCGAACCTCCCATACAGTTTGGACGCGCTGAAACCCCACATCTCCGCCGAGACGCTCGAGTATCACCACGGCAAACATCACAAGGCCTACGTCACCAAGCTCAACGAACTGGTCGTGGGCAGCAAATTCGCGAGCGCTTCGCTCGAAGAGATTGTGAAGACGGCGGAACCGGGGCCGCTGTGCAACAGCGCGGGACAGCATTGGAATCATTCCTTTTACTGGAAATCCTTGAGTCCGAAAGGCGGCGGCGAACCAAAGGGACCAGTCGCCGATGCGATCAAGAAAGACTTCGGCAATTTTGATGCGTTCAAGAAAAAATTCAGCGAGCTTGCCGCCGGTCACTTCGGCAGCGGATGGGCATGGCTGGTGCGCGCGAAGGACCGCTCGTTGCAAGTCGTCGCGACCCATGACGCGGGATGCCCGATACGCCAGGATCAGACGCCGATAATCACCTGCGACGTTTGGGAGCATGCGTACTACATTGACTATCGCAACGCGCGCCCCAAGTACGTCGAGGCGTGGTGGGAGCTGGTCAACTGGGATTTCGCCAACGCGAATCTCAGGTAGTCAGCAGTCGCGACGATCAAATCTCGGGCTTGGGCGAAGGTGTGTGGCTGATTGTCGTTGATCGGTGTTTATTTAGGCCTTGACGGCGCCACTTGGATGTTGGTAGTGTCCGTTCACCTTCAGGGAACTCGCGCTATCAGGTAGTTCATTTCGTTCCAGACCGCGAAGAGGAGTGCCCCGGAAAGCCTGAAACCTTGCTGAGGTTTCAGGCTTTCTGTGTTTTTTCTCTTCGGGAATTTCTATCCATCTGGTTACCCTGAAACCCAGGGATCATCGATTCGAATGTCTATCGGACAACTAAAGCGGCTAACTTGAAAGCAAGCAGAATAGGACGTGCGGCAACCTACGCGGCGATTGCCGTGGTTCTGACGATGTTTTCGGCAGGTCGCGCGTCCGCTCAGGATAGTTGGGCGACTGTGGCCTCGGATCCGAATCCCCAAGTCAGTGTCGCCAGCGGCGAGATCAGCGGGCTCATCTACGTGTATGGGTACGACGCCGGCGGCCCTCTGCTGAGCATCTACAACCCAACAACGGATTCGTGGACAACCGGGGCGGCGCCGAGTCTCACTCGCGCGTACGTAAGCGCCGGCATCATCAGCGGCCTGATGTACGTGGTCGGCGGCTGCATAAACTCGGACTGCAGAATCGGCGTCACGAACGCGCTTGAAATCTACGACCCGGTTGCCAACACGTGGTCGACCGGGGCATCCATGGTGACGGCGCGCTATGGAGCCGCGGCGGGTGTCATCGGGGGCAAGCTGTACGTCAGCGGCGGAACGACGGCATGTCCACCATGCGTTAACACGAACACAACTGAGATTTACGCCCCGACCACGAACAGCTGGACAACGGGCGCCTCAATCCCAATTTCGTGCGACCTCATGACGGGCGCTGTCGCCGGTGGACTGCTCTACGCCATCGGCGGCTACGAACGGGGCTCCGTCAACGCCGTAATCGGTAACCTGCAAGTGTACGACCCTACTGCCGACAGTTGGTCGACGCGTTCGGCGATGCCGACCTCGCGGGATGCGGCGGCCGCCGGTGTGATCAATGGAGACATCTATGTGGTCGGGGGAAGCAGCACGCTCGACCTGGCAATCAATGAAAGCTATGACCCTTCGGGCGATACGTGGACTGAGCGCACGCCGATGCCCACCGCTCGGAACGCCGCCGCCGGAAGTGTCGTCAACTCGAAACTATATGTGATCGACGGCAGCAACGGGGGCGCGCTCGGGACGAACGAAGAGTACACGGCGGTCTCGCCCTCCCCGACCCGTACTCCAACCGCCACTGCAACCGCCACCTCAACGGGCCTAGCCCGGACAGCTACTCCCAGCGCGACACCAACTACCACCTCGACGGCAACCGGCACGGCCACCGCGTCGCCAACTGCGACTTCCACCGCAACGCCAACGGCTACGGCAACCGCCACCGCGACGGCGACGGCTTCCCCCACGCCGACGGCGACCGCCACGGCCAGCGCGACGCCGACTCCAACCATCACGCCAACGGCCACGCCAACCCCGGTGCAAGCCGCGCTCAAGGCCGAGCCGCAGGTGATTAAATTCGGCAAGGTCTTCGTTGGTGTGACCAGCAATCCCAAAAAGCTCGCGCTCATCGACCTGAAGAACAAGAAGCAAGACGCGCCCATCACGATCAACTCGATTCAGCCCACCACCAGCGAGTTCTCCGCCGCGCAGAACTGCCTGGGTCAGCTCGCCGCGGGCGCCAAGTGCGAGGTAGCAATCACCTTCACCCCCGCCGGCGTCGGCCTTCGCACCGCGAAGCTCCTCATCGCCAGCAACGCGACCAATCCGTCGCTTTCGGTAACACTTGAGGGCACCGGCAAAGCCCGAAAGGTCACCCCGACCCCGACCCCAACTTCGACGCCTACCGCGACGCCGACCACGATCGCCTCGCCGACTCCAACTTCCACGGTGACGGGCACACCGCCGACACCCACCGCCACTCCGACGCGTACTGCGACAATCACCGCGACTCCGACGGTTACTGCGACACGCTCCGCAACTCCGACGCGCACCCCGACGCAGACGCCCACCTCGACTCCGACGCCCATATCGATTGGCGTGAACGGCTGCAAGGTGTCCTATCTGACCGGAGGTGCAGATTGCTCAGTTTCCGGCACTCCCGGCTTCGACACTTGTACCGGTAGCGTCAAGGTCGATGTCAAATGCGCTATTACAAGCGGCGCCCTCGTTGTGACCCTGGGAAGCAATAGCGACTTTATTGTCTGCAATAGTACGGTTACTCCGGGGAGTGTTCCGGGCACGATCACCGTTCCGTGCACTGATCAACCGATTGTTCAAGGAGATTGCCCGCCCGGAGACCTCATCGTTGTGGGCGACGACAATACACTCACGATCGGAGAGGGCACCGTGCCGTTTGCTTGGACCTGCGAACCGGGCGCCTAAACACCGTGCTCGCAATGCCCAAGGCGATGCACGAAAATTGGGCCAGGCCGGCGGGTATCGCGAGACCGATCGTTTATCTGCGCCAAGACGATCGCCGCGTCACGTCGGGCTTGGTCCAAATAAGGCGCACGGAATGCGAAACCGCGAGTCGATCTCATCTTTGCGTGCGAACAGGATCTCGTCCTCTAATCTCGATAGTGCGTTGGACCAGCCGTAGAATTGTATCCTGGAGAACTCGCTGACTCTGACGGCGTCAACTGTCACCATCCGATTGGCGCAACCGGACACACCCTTAACTCGCTGCTGCGAGGAGTGCAATTTATCTTCGGCAGCCGCTCGCGAATTTCGCGCGGCATCCGGACTTCGTTGCATTAGCGGTGGCTCGATCTTTGCGTGCCGATCATTAGAAAGAATTAACGAGTGACTAAGGTGCCGCATCAGCGGTGACGCGCCTTGAGTGAGGGACTCATGCCATGACGACTCCCTTGACGACTCCTGTTCGTATGATCGCGTCACTGTGCCCATCGATCCCTCTGGCCCTCGAAGTGTACTCCCGGTTCCGTGAACCAAAGCAGGTGACTTGCCCAGAAAACGGCGAGCTTGCGATGGTTCAGGTGGACCCGAAGATGGCCGCGGCAACCGCCGTGGTGGGAGTGCCCGAGCTTCGAATCATTCGCTGCACGCAGTGGCCTTGCGCCTGTGGTCGAGGCTGTCTGGGCGAGCTCTGTAATCACGGCCCAGCGTAACGATTGGCCAAGATAACTTGGCGAGCGCTTTGGAGGCGTGAGAGCAATGTCTGAAAAGTCTATCGAAATTGAAAAGCTGAGCCATCGGCTCACTGGTCAGGACGCCTCATTCATTTACGGCGAGTCGCGCAACGGGCCGCTGCATGTCGGCTCGTTCTCGTTCTTCGAGGACCAGATCACGTATCCGGAGTTGATTCGGCACTTCGAGAGCAAGCTGCATCTGGTTCCTCGTTACCGTCAGCGCCTGGTCCCGGTACCTTTCAACCTTAATCACGCAACGTTCGAGGACGCCCCCGATTTCAAGATCGAGAATCACGTCAAGTTTCATCAATTGCCGGCCGATACTTCCGAAGCGCAGCTAATCGAGGCGGGCCTGGCGGTCTTCCGCAAACCGCTGGATCGCAAGCGGCCACTGTGGGAGGTGCACCTGTTCAACGGCTTAAAGGGCAATCGCTCCGTCATCATGTGGTCGATTCACCATTGCCTGGTCGATGGCGTGTCAGGAATGGAGCTTTTGAACGTGGTCATGGATTTCCGGCCGGACCCACCGGCGACAGAATCGAATGTTGAGCCATGGTCTCCAAAACCTCTCCCGGGCCCGCTGCGACAAATGATCGGCGCCACGCTCGACCGCGCGCAGGAGCAGGTCGACTCGATGCGCCGCCTGAGTCAAGCGGCTTTGAACTTTCGGTCGTCAGTCAAGGAACTCGGATCGGATGCCGGCACGCTTGCCAGGTTGGCCGGGCAGATGATGCGACCGATCGCGGCTACGCCATGGAACGCCGGCCTGGTAAGCCAGGAGCGGACGCTGGCCTGGCTGCGCACGTCGTTTGCAGATTTCCGGGCGATTCGCGCCGCCTTCGGCGGTACCATCAACGATGTCGTGCTGACGATGCTTAGCGAGGGAGCCGCGCGCTACCTCCGTGATCATGGCGGGCAGCCGGGCGCGCCGCTGCGAATCGGATGCCCGGTCAACGTGAGACGTGACGACGAAAGCGGGTCGCTGGGGAATCGGGTGTCGATGATGTTCCCCGAACTACCCGCAGAACCGATGGATCCGGTGGCCAGGCTGAAACTCGCCACTGCGGAGACCCAAAGGATCAAGGAAGCCGGGGAGCCGCAGGCGCTCGAAAGATTGATGAGTAATGGCGCGAGCGCCTCGCCGCCATTTGTCGCGATGCTCGCCGGAATTGCGACCACGGCCATGGACACCGCAGTGTCGTTGCAGCGAATCTTGCCGTCATGGGCCAGACCCGCGGCGCAGCCGCTGGGAATAAACTTCATCGCCACCAATGTTCCCGGCTCACAGGTGCCGCTCTATCTCGCCGGCCATCGGATGGTCGACTACATCGGCCTGCTTCCGCTGGGCGGCAATCTCGGATTCGGCGTGCCGATCGTCGGCTATAACCAGGCTCTCTATTTCACGATGATGGCTGAGCCCAATCTGATGCCCGATCCCGATCGCATGAAGTCGCTGGTGGAGGAGGTCTTCGAGGAACTCAAGCGGGCCGCCGTTGCCCAGAGCGTGCCTGCGGCAGCGCAGCCGCCTCGTGTGCAGCCACCGCGTGTGGAGTTACCGAACTACGTGGGCACGCCGCCCGCGAGTGTCAGTGACTCTCCACATCCAGGGATGGTCTCATTGAACGCCCGCTGATCGGCGCCGCGTTCACCGGAAGTCGGGGATTGCTCGAAGCAATGACAGGGAGTCACGTCAAAGTATCAAGCGCCAGAGATTGAGACTGTTTGGAGCCAGCCATGAAGCAGTTCACCGTCGGTCATCGCTGCAACTTTTGTGGACAGGAGATAGCGTCTCTGCTGCCCGACTCACCCACCGAGGGGTTCGGCGTGCTTTTCCAGCAACGCACCTTTCTCGAGCTGCGCTCGGCAGAGATTCGCGATCCGTCGCGGCAGGTCGCGGAGTACTGCTACTGCTCCGATTACTGCGCGCGAGATGATCTCGACGTACGCATCAGTCAGCGAGAGGAGCAAATGCGGCAGCATTCCAACGCCGGTAAGCTCAGTTTTGGGATTCGCGTCGTGGCCTGATCGAGCTCAGACAGGCGCATAATTCTCGGTGAAAAACTCGCGGAATATCGGACGCGCGTAAGGGCGCGCGCCGGATTCAATTCTTCGCGGCCGCGGCGCGTGAATCCGCCAATCGGAGCCGCGGTCTATGCGGCATCGCGAGCCGATCCGCGATCACGCGGTACACATCGGCGTTCAATGCCATCCCGACGTGACTGCCCATCACCTCGACGTTTTCCACCGTCGGCGCGCCGCTCAAATCGACACAGCTTTCCCAGTGCACGACACCGTCGCTGCGCGAGTACACGTGCGTGGCTGGAACGTGCGCTGGCGATTCGTCGCTCAACATCATTCCGCACTGGCACGACTCACTGAGGCATCCGTCAGCCTTGCCGCGAAGTGCGGCCATCGATCGCGCAACCGCCTGCACGGCAATGTTGGCCGCGTGGCGCGGTTGCCTGAGGGGTGATCCAAGCGAGATCACCCGCTCGACCATTTTGGGCTGCTCGCGGGCAATCTCGCGCGCGTAAACGCCGCCGAGACTCTGGCCGATCACAACGATCGGCTGCTCGAATTTCTCATGGGCCAGAGCGATCCGTGAGTTCAATTTCCGCATCGTTTCGCGCGGGCACTCGGAGTTCGACCAGATTCCCGCATAGACTGCGCGATGGCCGAGCCATCGGCAAAAATTCGCCAACGGCGCAAGCGTCACATCGCCAGCCATGAAACCCGGAATAAGCATGACGACTTTGCTGTTGCCCGGCTGTACGTGCGGCCAGGGATGGGCGAGCGCGCCGAGCCAATAAATGGTGGCCTCGAGCGGAACTCGTAACTCGCCCAAGGCGTTGAGCAGCGAGGGGCGGCTGGGTTGTAGGGCGATTCGAGAAGAAGCTTGCGCGCTACTTGGAGTCATACGTCTCCTTTGTTAGGCAGTTCGCGCAGGCACCGTCTTCATCGGCAGGCGCATGCAGGGCGAAACCGCAACCTCGTCATCCCATTCATCCTGGAAGTGAACATAACCATTTTTGACCAGTTACGCAATGATTTCTAATGCAAAATTTGATGATTTCGTAAGCATCGGTGCTTTACGGCGTCTAATGGCTTGCACACTGACGCGGCAACCGTCCGCGTAAGCGTGAAAGGAGCCGTCAATGCTTGCGAATGCACTGTTCAAATCCACGCCAACGCCGACGCGTCGCCTCGTCGCGCACGACCGAATGTGCCGCGATTTTCACCATGAACGCGGCGTGTCGTGCGCGTGTCGTGCGTTGGAGAGAGCTCAACGGTTACGCGCAATTGGATTTCTTGAACGCTGGCCGGTCTGCTAGTCTAGCCGACTCAAATCCCGGTTGTTCTTTGAGGCACAAATGGAGTTTGGAATACAGCTTGGCAATTTGGAGCCCGCCCAGTATCGGGCCAACGCGCAAACCGCTGAGGCGCTCGGCTACAACCTGATCGTCTTTCCCGACCATCTTGTTAACGAAGGTCCGGAGCGGCAATACGATCCGACGTCGAAGGCCTACGACCATATCGTGATGGCCGCCGCTGTAATCGAAGCCACCAAAAAAATCCGCGTCGGCCATCTCGTGCTGTGCAATCTGTTTCGTCATCCTGCGATCACGGCACAAAGCCTGATGACGCTGGACCGGCTGAGCGGCGGCCGGCTGGTCGCGGGACTCGGCTCGGGATGGACTGAGACGGAATTCAAGATGACCGGGATTCCGTTTCCGCCTATCACCGAGCGGCTGCGGATGCTCGACGAAGCGATCAGCTGCATCTTGTCGCTGTGGAAGAACGAGCGCACGAATTTCGACGGCGAGTTCTACCATTTCAAGGATGCGATCCAGTGGCCGAAGCCTATCCAGCAGCCGCATCCGCCGATAATCGTCGGCGGCGGAGGCAAAGGCCTGCTGCGGCTGGCAGCCAAGTACGCGGACTACGTCAACATCATTCCGGATGCGGGCAAGCGCGGACATATCTCGATGGAGGTCGTGAAGCGCACGACCGACCAATCGTTCCGCGAGAAGGTGCGCTTCGTCCGCGACGAAGCCAAGCGGTTGGGCCGCAAAGCTGACGCCGTCCGCATCAGCAACTTCATTTTCTCGACGATTATCTCGGACTCGCGCGAAGCCACCCGCAAGACCGCCGAGATGATGGCGCCGATGTTCGGCCAGACTGCCGACGAGATACTGGCTTCGCCGATGACGCTGATCGGAACGGCGGAGGAATGCATCGTCGAGCTGAAGCGGCGCGCGAAGGACTGGGGCACATCGCAGGTTATCTTTACCGGCGAGGTCGGGCAGGACGAAAAGCTGATCCGCAACCTGCATGAGAAGGTCCTCGCGCACGTGTGAGCAAGCGACGTTCTAGATGCTGTAGCTGATTGCGTGCTTGCGCTTTTCCGATAGCGCTTGCAGCGTCACTCGGCGCAGGATGCCGTTGACGCAGTCGCGAACCTCGCTCCATACGTCGCGCATCGCGCACGACTGATCGCGCGAGCACATCGACGAACTTTCCTCGAGGCATTCAACCGGGGTGTAGTCGCCCTCGATTATTTCCACCACGTCCGCCATCGTGATTCGCGCCGGCGGCCTGGCCAGCATATATCCGCCGCTGGGCCCTTTCTGGCTGGCGACCAGACCGCCGCGCTTGAGTTCGATCAGGAGCCGGCGCAGGTAGTTTTCGGGGATGTTCTGGGCCACCGCTATTTCCTCGACTCGAACCGGCAAAGTGGTAGGATAACGGTCCGCCAGTAGCAGCAGGGCCTTCAGGGAGTAGTCAACGCCGACGCCGAACTTCATTTTTTTCCAGAGCTTCCCCGCCTATTGTTAGCATAATCGATCAGTATGGGGAATAGGCGACTGGCTTAGTCATCTACTTAGTTGACTAAATCAGTAACCTAAGTTATCTTTTGTGTCAGCAGGAGATTCGATCAGTGCCGAAGAGAGAGCCGCCGGCTTGGGAAATGGTCTTGAAGCGCAATTCAGTCGAGCGCCTCAAGCACGAGATGTTTCCGACTGAGCTGGCGGGTCAATGGGACCGGCTGGCGCAGACCTCGTATGAAAAACTTCCCGAAGAAGACATCGTGCGGCTCCAGTGGTTCGGCATGTACCACGACAAGCCGAAGATCGGAACGTTCATGATGCGGGTGAAAATCCCCAGCGGCATCCTCAGCGCCGAGGGACTGCGGGTAATCGGTGAAATCTCCGAGACCTACGGGCGCGACCAGGGCGAGCTGACCACGCGCCAGAATTTCCAGCTTCATTACATCACGCTCGACAAGTTCCCCGAGATTCTGGGGAAGCTCAAGAGCGCCGGGCTGACGACGATGGGCGGATGCGGCGACGTGGTGCGCAACATCACGGGATGCCCGGTCGCGGGCGTGGATCGGGACGAAGTTTTCGACGTGACGCCGCTGGTCGCCGAGGCCGCGGGATTTTTCTTCGGCAATCGCGAGTACTCGGACCTGCCGCGCAAGCACAAGATATCGATCGCCGCATGCCAGCATCAGTGCAACGCTCCCGAGATCAACTGCGTCGCGCTGGTCGGGATGCTCAACGGCGGGCGCGAGGGCTTTGCGGTGCGCGTCGGCGGCGGACAGTCGTCCACGCCGCGCCTGTCGCGGCATCTGGGCGTGTTCATCACGCGCGAGCAGGCGATGCCGGTGATGCGCGCGATCATCGACGTGTGGCAGGGGACCACCGAGTACCGAATCTCGCGCGTCAAGGCGCGGCTCAAGTTCATGATCGACGATTACGGGCCGGAGGAATTTCGCCGGCTGGTCGAAGCGCGGCTCGGCTTCGCGCTCGAGAATCTCGCCGTCATGCCGATCCCCGAGACCGAGAGCGATCACATGGGCATCCGCGAGCAGCAACAGCCCGGGCTCAACTACGTTGGCTTTCCGGTTTACCTGGGTCTGATGAGCGGGCGGCAGATGCGCGAGATTGCGGCGCTCACGGCCTCGTTCGGCGGCGACATCCGTCTTACGCGCCGCCAGAATTTCATCATCACCGGGATTCCGAGCGCGCAGCTCGACGACGTTATCGCGCAAGTTGGCGCGATCGGTTTCCCGCTGGATGCGAACGGCCTCTACGCGTCGTCGATCGGATGCATCGGCGATCCGCATTGCAACTACGCCGTCACTCCGACCAAGACCAAGCTCGCGACAATCATCGAGCGGCTGGTGAATCAGTTCGGCGAGCAGGTCGGCGGTCTCAAG
>Ga0074044_10003897_pt1 | contig 12525 bp, 11 predicted proteins | sample BogForMeECP23OM1_FD_94443 | JGI IMG/M metagenome (GOLD analysis project Ga0074044, IMG submission 94443) | Bog forest soil microbial communities from Calvert Island, British Columbia, Canada - Bog Forest MetaG ECP23OM1 | ecosystem: Environmental > Terrestrial > Soil > Wetlands ...
CGGCGTTCTGGCCGGAAATCATCGATCGCATGGACAGCGACGTCTATCGGCAGATGGCGCGCGCCTTCAAGGATCGCGGCCCGGCGCCGGGCCTGCTCAACGCGACGCCGGGATTTTTGCATCAGGACGTGTTCGGCCGCATTCCGCATCAGCAGCGCCTCGGCGAGGCGGTTCCGGGCGGACGCACCCACGCCCAGGTGACGCTGGTTCAGCGCGCCATGGACTCGATGGGCATCGACTACATGGTGGTGTTTCCGACGCCGATGCTGGTGCTCGGCATGCATCCGCAGATCGAGATGGAAGTCGTGATCGGCAACGCCTTCAACAAATGGCTGACCGAGGAAATCCTGCCGCAGGATCCGCGCATCAAAGCGATGCTCTATCTGCCGTTCAATCATCCCGAAGCCTGCGTGAAGGCGGTCGAGACCTATGCCGATACGCCGGGCGTCATCGGTTATTCGGTCACCTCGACGCGGTTCCGCGCGGTCAATCACGACAGCTACATGCCGCTCTATTCCGCCATCCAGGCGACCGGAAAGCCGCTGGCGTTCCATTCCGGCTTCCACTGGGGCGACCAGTCGATGCAGCAGTGCAACCGTTTCATCTCCATGCACGCCATCTCGTTCGTGTATTACAATCTCATTCATCTCACCAATTGGATCGTCAACGGCCTGCCGGAGCGCTTCCCGAAGCTCAAGGTGCTGTGGATCGAGAGCGGGCTTGCCTGGGTGCCGTTCCTGATGCAGCGGCTCGATTCCGAATACATGATGCGGTCCTCGGAGGCGCCGCTCTTGAAGCGGCGGCCGAGCGAGTACATCGCCGACATGTATTTCACCAGCCAGCCGCTCGAACGCTCGAACATCAAGCTTACCGAAGCGACCTTCGAGGCGATCAAGGCCGACACCCAGCTGCTGTTCGCATCCGACTGGCCGCATTGGGACTTCGACCTGCCGAACTCGATCACGACGCTGCCGTTCCTCAGCGAACAGGCCAAGCGCAATATTCTGGGCTTCAATGCGGCGCGCTTGTTCAATCTCGAAGTGCCGAAGCACAAAATGATCAAGGCCAAGCCGAGGAAGGCGCCGGCCGTTCGCGAGCCGGTGACGGCCTGAGTGCTGGATACGAAAGCGGCCAAGAACACGACTATGCCGAGAGCGACGCAGCGCAAAGCGGCCAAACGCGCCGGCAAGCCAAGCCGGAAAGTTCCGCGCCGCGGCGTGGCGGCCGCGGATTTCTGCGCAGTCGCGCGCGCTGCGCTCAAGCGCGGCGAGCCGGACGCGATTTCCGATCATACGCTGCAGCAGGTGCTGACCGCCGCGGTGAAGGTTTATGCCGCGAAGGTGGAACGGCGCGGCCACGATGTCGCGCCATTCGCGCAAGGCACGGTGACCGCGACCGAGACGGTCGTCACCGCCTGCGGATTGATCCGCGCCGCCGATCTCAACATGTTCGACGTGGCGATCTGGTTTCATCGCCCGCCGGGGATCGAATAACGCGAACATGACCCCGTAAAGTGGAGAGCGCGATGGAGGAAATCGCAGTTGGCAAGCTGACCGATATTACCGATGGGGATTATCGGGTTTTCGCGCTTGAAGAGATCGAAGTCGGCATCTTCCGCACCGGCAGCAAAGTGCTGGCCTACGAGAACGTCTGCCCACATGCCGGCGGCCCGGTTTGCCAGGGCAAGATTTTCAATCAAGTCGAGGAAGTGATCACTGCCGACAACAAGAGCGCCGGGCTGCGCTTCGGCAAGCAGCGGCACATCGTCTGCCCGTGGCACGGCTACGAATTCGACCTCGCGACCGGCTGCCATCCCGGCGATGCATCGGTGCGCCTGACGCCGGTCAAGGTCGCCGTGCGCGATGGCCAGATTTACGTCAGCGTGCCGCGCTAATCACAGCAACTGCCCTTCGCTGAGCGGGATGTCGCGCAGCGTGCTGGGCGCGAACAGCTCCTCGATCTTGAGCCGGCGCGGCGTCAGGCCGTGCTCATGGGTGTATTGCAGCAGCGCCTCGATCGACGGCCGGTTCGCCTCGATGCCGTAGGGATACCAATCCTTGCCGATGATCGCCTGCTCCTCCTCGATCAAGGGCTGCAGCCAGGCGAACGAGGCCTTGGGCGATCCGCCCTCGACGAGCAGACTGAAGGCATAATCCTTGGCCCGGCACAGCCCCTTGTAGAGGCTCATCGCCAGCCACGGATCGCGCTCATAGACGTCGCGGCGGATCACCACCGTGTGCATGATCGGATAGATTTTGGTGCGGCGATAATAGTCCTGCTCAAGCTCGCGGTAATTGGGAAACAACCGCTTCACGTTCGGCGCGCCGCGGCGGAACGACAGCGGATTGTTGGCGGTCATCAGGAAGTCGATTTCGCCGCGCTCGAGCAGGTCGCCGAGTTCGCTCCCCGCCGGCGCCTGGGTGAGCCGAATGTCCGGCGGCAGCTTATGGCCGAGGCGGTCGGCGCGACCCTGCACCCATGCGATGTCGCTCGGCTTGACGCCGTATTCGTGCTGCAGGAGGCCGCGCATATAGACCGCGGCGGTCATGCTGTATTCCGGCACGCCGCCGCGCTTGCCTATGAGGTCGCTCGGGCGCGCGATGCCTTTCTCCGTGTTCACGAAGAAATAGCCGTGGCGGAAGACGCGCGACGGGAACACCGGGATTGCGACGAACTGAGCGAGGCCGCTGCCGACCAGCGTCGTGTAGTTCGACAGCGACATCTCGGACGCATCGAACTCCTGGTATTGCAACATGCGCCAGAAAATTTCCGCCGGCTGCAATGGAATGTAGGTGATATCGATGCCCTCGGGCCTGATGGTGCCGTCGCGCAAAGCCTGGGTGCGATCGTAGGGTCCACACGCGAATGTCAAACGCAGATTGGCCATGGCTCTCCCCGTTTCCTTAAGCTGGCGCAGCGGCGGCAAACTTCCGTGACGATCGGATACTGTCAAGCGCTTGGCATGCGCCGCCCAAATGCCTTAGCTTGCCAGGCGGAGGCAGCCATGGATCTGTCGGATCGTCGCGCGGCGGTGACCCGCCGGATGGCGGAACAAGCGATCGATATCCTGATCGCCGCATCGAGCGGCTTTCGCCCTTACGATTTTCCCGACCCGGTCACCTTCCTGAGCGGCTACCAATCGCTCGGCGAAAGCTTGTTCCTGCTCAACCGCGACGGCGACGCAACTTTGCTGGTCAGTCCGGCCTGGGACGCCGAGCGGGCCGCGACGGACGCGCGTGGTTTTCATGCGATCGCCGCGGACGATGTCGCGCAGGAATTGCCCCGGCACGTTGGCGACAACGGCAAAGCGCGGATTGCAACGGCCGGATGCGGGGCCATCGCGCCGCCATTCGCGGCCCGTCTCGGCGCCATCGCCGGCGGCGTGGCGCGCGCGTTCGACGACAACCTCTACGCCGCGTGTGGGCGCAAGACCGATGCGGAAATCGCCAATGCGCGGAAGGCGGCGTGGATCGCCGAGCGCGGCTTCGCGCGGATGATCGAGTTTGCGCATCCCGGCTTGCGGGAATGCGATCTCGCCATCGAAGTCAACCTCACCATGAAGGCGCTCGGCGCCGACGATAATTTCATGATGATGAGCGCGCAGCCGCACGCGCGCGGCATCATGCCGTCGAGCATGCGTCCGCTGCAGAAAGGCGACATCATCCTCGCCGAGTTTACGCCCGGCGTCGCCGGGCAGTTCGTCCAGAACTGCCGCACCGCCGTGCTCGGCCCGCCGAGCGCCGAGCTTGAGGACAAATACGCGCTGGTCGTGCGCGCCATGTGGTCCGGCATCAAAGCGGTGCGGCCGGGCGCCCGCGTCGCCGACGTCTGCTGCGCCGTCGATCGTGTGCTGGAAGACGCGGGCTTTGCCGAATATTGCCGGCCGCCGCACATCCGCCGGCGCGGCCACGGATTCGGGCTGGGCTCGACCTGGCCGGGCGATATCGCGCGCGACAACGCTATCGTGCTCGAGGAGAACGACGCCTTTGTGGTGCATCCCAATCAATATTTGCCCGGTCCCGGTTACATGCTGTGCGGCGAGCCGGTGCGCGTGACGGCGGACGGCGTCGAGGTTTTCAGCCAAACTACCGCGGCGTTGGCCGTCATCGATTGCTGAAATCGTTCCATGCGGATGCTCGAAACCACGCTGCTGACCGGCCCCTATGATTGGGACGCTGCGCTGGTGCCGCGTTCCGAGTTCGCTGCCCGGATCGCCGCCGTGCGTGCAATTCTCCGCCAGCGTGGCCTCAACGGTCTTGTTGTCGGCGGCACCAGCCCCGAGCACGGCGCGCTCGGCTACCTCACCGGCTTCGTGCCGAAACTTGGCCCGGCACTGGCGTTGATTCCGAGCGACGGCGAATTGCGCATCGTCTACTCGGGCGGCGCGGCCATGCTGTCGTCGGCGCAACGGCTCACCTTCATCACCGACGTGCGCGCCATGCGCGATCCGGAACAGGAATTTGCCGCCTGGCTGCGCGAGACCAAGGGCACCCGCTTCGCGCTTTGGGGCGACTACGCCATCACCAGCGATGTGCGCCGCGCGCTTGACCGCGTCGTCCCCGCGCCGCTTGTCGTGCTCGATGGCGAGCTTGATGCGCTGCGCCGCCGCAAATCGGCGTGCGAACTCGCGCTCATTCGCCGTGCCTGTGAAATCCTGGATGTCACCTTGCGCGAGTTGCGCGCGGCGACGGTGAGCGGCAAAGGCGCGCGCGCGGCGTCGCTCGCCGCCGAGCGCGTGGCCTATGCTCACGGCGCCCAAGACGTTCGGATGCTCGTGAGCTTGCGCGACGGCGGCATACCGCAACCGCTCATCGGAACAGACGACCCTCATGTCGACCCCCTGCTCGCCTGCATTGCCGTGCGCTTTGCCGGCTATTTCGCCGAAGGACTCGCCACCATCACGGCAAAGCCGACGGCAACATTCGCGGCGGCCGGCGCCGCCGGCGCCGCCGACGCCGCGCTTGCTGCCATGCTGCAAACGGCGCGGCCGGGTGTCGTGGCATCGCAACTGACCGCAGCTGCGCGCCAAGCGCTGGCGGGCGCAAAGCTTCATCCCTTGGTCGCCGCGAGCCCCGGCAACGGCATCGGCGTCTCGCGCCAGGAAGCGCCGTTTCTCACCGACTCTGATTCATCGCCGCTGCAAGACGGCGATGTCTGCACGCTGCGCGCGGGCGCCTATGCCGGCGCCACCGGCAGCGCGATCGTCTCGGCCATGGTCCGCGTTGGACAAAGCGGCGCGGAAATTCTCTGGAAGTAGCATCGCAGCATTCATCGTTCTCGCGACGCATGCGCGCCCGAGTTTTGCAAAAGCACTTTCAAGTCCTCCCGCAAACGAGGGGAGGCGGAGCGCCGACAGGCGCACCATCTTGGCCGCGCCAGCGGGCGCGACCGCGCGTCCAGCGGGACGCGCTCGCCTCTCGGCGCTCCACCGCGGCACTCGCCAAGGCTCTTACCCCTCGGCTCAGCTCCGGGCCCGCGTTTCCTGAAATTACCGGGTGCAAACGGGAGGACCCTCCCCGGCGTCAGTGCAGCGAGCTCCTCGCGGACCGGTCATAGTGCCGGACGATCGGTTCCCGAAGCCGCCCGGGAGCGGGGTATGTCGTTCCGCGCGCGGGCACCGCTCTCGCTCCACTTTCGAAAGCACCCTCGCGAAAGGTCCCTCGATGAGCAAGATTTGCCACGTATAACTGAAATAGGGACGGATGTCAAGAGTTGTCACTGTGGCGGCGACAAGAATTTCTGTTCGTCCTTGCCGGGCTTGACCCGCCTGCGCGGCCATAGCCTGCGGCGGGGCCAGAGCCCTCATGCTTCGGCGTGGCGAAGGCCCGCCTGCGCGGCCATAGCCTGCGGCGGCGCGTCAAGCCCGGCGGTGACGAGCGGAAGGATCATTCACCGCCATTCGCTCCAGTCGTAGGAAGCATCGATCCAGTCATCGATGACAGCGTTTTCAGGATGGCGCGGCAACAGTGCTGCTTCGCGCCGGATAGCGGCGCGCACGCGCGGATCGCGCAGATCGGGCACCCAATGCTGTACCGACCGCAGACCTTGCGCGCGCAGCCGCTTGCGCCGGGCGCTCCCGCCCTTCGGTGCCGTCTTGGGTCGCGGTCGCTTTGGCTTCGGCATGAAGAATTTTCCGTCTTAGCCAAGCAGCCCTCTCACTCGGCAGCGTCGACGTTTTTTGCGCCCGGCCGCCGCGCGTTCCGCCAATCGCCGGGTGCCAGGACCTTGCTCGCGGACAGGATTTCGATGCCGACGATTCTACCCTCGACATCGAGATCGTAGAAAAGCGGGTCTGCCCCCGCCTGACGATCAATGTCCCCGCGCCCGACATAAATATAGACGGCGTCGGCTTCGGGATCATAGGTCATGTCGATCATGACTTGCTTCTCGCGTTCCGGTCGAATATCCGGCTTTTACCACATGATCGCAGGACCCGGCGACTATGCTGATCAAGGTGCGTAGAGCTAAGGCGGTTGGCGGTTATCGGCTCGCCATCGAGTTTTCCGACGACACAGTCGGCGAGCGGGATTTTTCCTTCATAACGGACGAAACTGGGCCAATGTTGGAGCCCCTGAAGGACCCCGCCTATTTTGGCCGCGTGTTCGTGGAGGGCGGTGTCATGACCTGGCCGAACGGCTATGACTGGGACCCGATCGCGCTGCACGACGAGATGAAGGCAGCCGGAGAGCTTCGTCCTGTCGGCGATGCTGCCGAATAGTCGCACCCTCACACATCCACCTTCAGCGCCGCGATAAACGCCTCCTGCGGGATGTCGACCTTGCCGATCCCGGACAGCCGCTGACGCGGCTTCCGGGAGGCGCATGCGCTTTTTGCCTTCTTTCTGCTTGTCGAGCAGCTTGCGCTTGCGCGTCACGTCGTTCCATTAGCTCGACGGCCCGCCAGCAGCGTCTCTACCCGTACGAGATTCGCTCGTGCAACCGCGATGTAATGGTCGGCACCGGCCGGCTCAAAGACTGCGAGTGCATCGCGATAGGCGGCACCCGCTTCCGCAAGCCGCGCCGTGCCGCTCTCGCGCTCGCCGAGGCGCATAAGCGCGCTGCCGAGATTGTTCTGGGTCATCGCCCATTGCAGCGGCACGCGCTCGCGCGTCCTTTCCTGCAAGGCGTCGCGATAGGCGGCAACCGCTTGCTCCAGCCGCGCCGTGCCGCTCTCGCGCTCGCCGAGGCTCGTAAGCGCGCTGCCGAGATTGTTCTGGGTCGTTGCCCATTGCAATGGCACGCGCTCGCGCGTCCTTTCCTGCAAGGCGTCGCGATAGGCGGCAACCGCTTCCGCAAGCCGCGCCGTGCCGCTCTCGCGCTCGCCGAGGCTCGTAAGCGCGTTGCCGAGATTGTTCTGCGTTATCGCCCAATCGAGCGGCACGCGCTCACGCGTCCATTCCTGCAAGGCGTCGCGATAGGCGGCAACCGCTTCCGCAAGCCGCGCCGTGCCGCTCTCGCGCTCGCCGAGGCTCCTAAGCGCGTTGCCGAGATTGTTCTGGGTCGTCGCCCATTGCAGCGGCACGCGCTCGCGCGTGTATTCGTTCAAGGCGTCGCGATAGGCGATAACCGCTTGCTCCAGCCGCGCCGTGCCGCTCTCGCGCTCGCCGAGGCGCGTAAGCGCGTTGCCGAGATTGTTCTGGGTCATCGCCCAATCGAGCGGTACGCGCTCGCGCGTCCATTCCTGCAAGGCGTCGCGATAGGCGGCAACCGCTTCCTCCAGCCGCGCCGTGCCGCTCTCGCGCTCGCCGAGGCGCGAAAGCGCGTTGCCGAGATTGTTCTGGGTCATCGCCCAATCGAGCGGTACGCGCTCGCGCGTGTATTCCTTCAAGGCATCGCGATAGGCGGCAACCGCTTCCTCCAGCCGCGCCGTGCCGCTCTCGCGTACGCCGAGGCTCGAAAGCGCGGTGCCGAGATTGTTCTGGGTCGTCGCCCATTGCAGCGGCACGCGCTCGCGCGTCCTTTCCTGCAAGGCGTCGCGATAGGCGGCAACCGCCTGCTCCAGCCGCGCCGTGCCGCTCTCGCGCTCGCCGAGCGTTGAGAGCGCAGTGCCGAGATTGTTCTGGGTCGTCGCCCATTGCAGCGGCACGCGCTCGCGCGTCCATTCCTGCAAGGCGTCGCGAAAGGCGGTAACCGCCTGCTCCAAGTCGTCGTTCGATCCTGCCTGTTCGCCAATGAGCGCTCGCGTCAACGCATAGCTGTGAAGCAAGGAGCCGCGCGTATCCGGATCGAAGACGGCGTTAAGGCGTGCAACGATCGGCTGGAATCGTTCAGCGGCCGAACGCAGCAACGGCACCAGGTACTTGCCGCTGTTCTGGACGGCCGGCGCCACGCTCAACGCGACGCGGGCAGCAATTGCCGCGCCGAGTTTGGAGACAAAATTCGCCGGCAGGTCGAAGGTCTCGGTCAGTTTGTAGGATTCGGGGTCGTGGCTGCCGATTTCCGCGATGGTGAACCGCAGCGCAAGAACATTTTGGCCCTTGACCCGGCCCCAGACGAGCAGATCGCAGCTTTTTTGCCGCAACCATTTTTGCGCGGTGTCGTAAGCGCCGCGTTCGACATCGTATTCATGGCCTTCGCCGATGCGCAATGGTTCGGGCCAGGTTGTGATCGACACGGCATCGCCAAACTCGCGGCGGATCGTTTCGCGTATCGTTTCCCGCAGCGCTCCGGACTCGGTGTCGCCGTCGAGGCGCGCCAACATGATGCTGAGCTTGCCGCCGAAGGAGCCGCGAATGAGATTCTGCGTGCGCTTGCGCAGGATAGCGCGCCAGATCGGACCGCAGATCCAGCCCAGCGGTTTCTCCGCAATTTTCCAGAGGAAGCCCCACTCGATCACATCGTTTCCCCGCGTCCGCGGCAGGATAGGGGGAAAGGATGAGTGGATACAACTACCGCGTCAGACGATCGGCCTCACACATCCACCTTCAGCGCCGCGATGAACGCCTCCTGCGGGATGTCGACCTTGCCGATCCCGGACAGCCGCTGACGCGGCTTCCGGGAGGCGCATGCGCTTCTTGCCTTCCTTCTGCTTGTCCAGAAGCTTGCGCTTGCGCGTCACGTCGCCGCCGTAGCATTTTGCCGTCACGTCTTTCCTAAACGCGCGCACGGTTTCGCGGGCGACCGTTTTATGCCGCTTCTATAAGAAGCTCTGGGGAAAGCTGCGCCCTGGCATCGAGCAATTCGATGCCGACGATCCGCCCTTCCGCGTCATAATCGAATACGACGTCCGGGGCGACTTCGGCGCTCTCCAGCACCTTGCCCTGCGACAAACGGATATAGGCCGCGTTATCCTCAGGCCGATACGTGATCGTCGGTGTCATGACGGCTTCCGCGCATCCCGGTCGAAAAACACGGTTAGAATACGAATTTCGTTTGCCGTTTCAAAGCAGGCCACGCGCAGCACGCGACCGCCAAACTCCGGAACCGTACGGAACCTGCACTCCACATCGCGCCGTCGCGGGTCAGGACGAGACCACTCTGGATCCCTTACGGCTCTCTCGGTCTGACGGCATTCCGCGATAGCGTTTTCAAGCGTGACCTGAGATAGCGGATGGCTGTTTTGATCCTGTAAGATAGATTGAGCGCAGCCAGCCCGCGCCTTTCAGGATAAAGGACTCCGTTGAAGCGTGGGCAAGCCGACCGGCGCCCGCTCTACGGTTGTTCCAGCAGATACGGGAGGGATGTGTAATGAAGCTCATATTGCACCCTGGTTCGAACGAATTGCAGAAACTTTACGAGCGCGCGTTTAGGGAAGCGCGCGAATTGTATATCGTATCCGCTTATTTGACTGCGTGGCAGCCAGCACGAAGGCTGAACGGGAATTGTACCTTTCAAATGATCGTTGGAAAGGACTTTGGGCTAACGCGGAAAAGAGCTTGTCGGGACTTAATCAAATGGCTTCCCGCTGCACATAAAAACGATCTTTATGTTGCAAATTATATCGGCGGGTTTCACCCTAAAGCGATGTTTTGGAAAGATCACAATGACAAACGTCACATACTCGTCGGCTCTTCAAACCTGACCGAAGCGGCATTCAAGACCAACTTCGAGGCAAATCTGTACTCGGAAATAAGCTCAGTCATTTACGAGCGAGCAGTTCAATGGTTTCGGAACGTGCTCGGAAAATCGCGCCCGCTCGACGAGAATTGGCTTACTAATTACAAGGAAGCACAATTGACTGGCAAGCAATCACGAAATGGGGATGAAATTCCGAAACCATTGTCAGAATCAGATGATTTCATAGCTCCAGGGAACCTCCAAGAAATTTCGCAAGATCAGCTGAACAGCCGGCGCGATACCATCGTTGCCTTCGACTCCAATCGTCAACATCTCACCAAACTATTTTCGACTGGCGCCGAGGGGCCACTCACGAACCGCCAAATTTATGAAGGGTTTATGGGCATCTGGGGACGCCGCCTCATCCAAGGTCCGCAGTGGACTATGAAAGGAAAAGAAAGCAATTGGCGACGCTTCGCTCGCGGAATAATGAAAATATTGCAGGCTAAAGAGTTGGAACGTGACAATGTGGTAAAGTCGGTCATTGATGAATTTGCTGAAAGGGCGCTCCCGACCAGAAAATCCCTGCTTACGGAATTGCTTTGCATGTATTATCCGAAGCACTATCCGATCATAAACAAACCCGTCCAGTTGTGGATCAAGGAGAATAAGTACGGGTCACCACATGGATCGAGCGAGGGAGCGAAGTACCTCGACATGGCCGTCAAAATGCGATCGACCCTTGCACACAGCGGAGTAGCGAATTTGATCGAACTCGATCTCCTGATCTGGAGCAGGTACAATTGATAACACCGATACCTGCTGATACCAGCCCCTTCACACATCCACCTTCAACGCCGCGATGAACGCCTCCTGCGGGATGTCGACCTTGCCGAACTGGCGCATCTTCTTCTTGCCTTCCTTCTGCTTGTCCAGAAGCTTGCGCTTGCGCGTTACGTCGCCGCCGTAGCATTTCGCTGTCACGTCCTTGCGGAACGCGCGCACGGTCTCCCGCGCGATGATCTTGCCGCCGATCGCGGCCTGGATCGGCACCTGGAACATGTGCGGCGGGATCAGCTCTTTCAGTTTCTCCGCCATGGCGCGGCCGCGGCTCTCGGCGCGGGTGCGATGCACCAGCATGGCGAGCGCGTCGACCGGCTCGCCGTTGACCAGCATCTGCAGCTTGACCAGATCGGACGGCTTGTAATCGGTGAGGTGATAATCGAACGAGGCGTAGCCTTTCGACACCGATTTCAGCCGGTCATAAAAATCGAACACCACCTCGTTGAGCGGCAGGTTGTATTTCACCAGCGCGCGGTTACCCACATAAGTGAGTTCTTTTTGCTCGCCGCGGCGGTCCTGGCACAGCTTGAGCACAGAGCCGAGATATTCGTCGGGCGTGAGGATCGTCGCCTCGATCCATGGCTCCTGCATTTCTTCGATGTGGTTCGGGTCCGGCATATCGACCGGATTGTGGATTTCCAACTGTTGGCCGTTGCGCAGCTTGATCTTGTAGATCACCGACGGCGCGGTCGCGATGAGGTCGAGGTTGAATTCGCGCTCGAGGCGTTCTTGGATGATTTCAAGATGGAGCAACCCGAGAAAGCCGCAGCGGAAGCCGAAGCCGAGCGCGGCGGAGGTTTCCATCTCGTAGGAAAAGCTCGCGTCGTTCAATCGAAGCCGGCCCATGGCGGCGCGCAGATTTTCGAAATCCGCGGCATCGACCGGAAACAATCCGCAGAACACCACCGGGATCGCGGGACGGAAGCCGGGCAGCGGCGCCGAAACCGGCTTCCTGTCGTCGGTGATGGTGTCGCCGACGCGGGTGTCGGCCACTTCCTTGATCGAGGCGGTGAGGAAGCCGATCTCGCCCGGTCCGAGTTCGTCGAACTCGACGCGTTTCGGCGTGAACACGCCGACGCGGTCGACCTCGTAGGCGGCGTTGGTGCCCATCATGCGGATGCGCTGGCCTTTTTTCAGCACGCCGTCGACGACGCGGAACAGCACGACGACGCCGAGATAGGCATCGTACCAGCTGTCGACCAAGAGCGCCTTGAGCGGCGCCGCCGCATCGCCCTTGGGCGGCGGCAGGCGATGCACGATCGCTTCCAGCACTTCCGGCACGTTCTCGCCGGTCTTGGCCGAGATCAGGATCGCGTCGGAGGCGTCGAGCCCGATCACGTCCTCGATCTGCTGCTTGACCTTGTCGGGCTCCGCCGCCGGCAAGTCGACCTTGTTGAGCACCGGGACGATCTCGTGATTGTTGTCGATCGCCTGGTAGACGTTGGCGAGCGTCTGCGCCTCGACGCCCTGGCTGGCGTCGACCACCAGCAGCGAGCCCTCGCAGGCGGCGAGCGAGCGGTTGACCTCGTAGGCAAAGTCGACGTGGCCCGGGGTGTCGATCAGGTTGAGGACGTAGTCCTTGCCGTCGCGGGCGCGGTATTTCAGCCGCACCGTCTGCGCCTTGATGGTGATGCCGCGCTCGCGCTCGATATCCATGGAATCGAGGATTTGCTCGCGCATTTCGCGC
>Ga0074044_10003898_pt1 | contig 12524 bp, 8 predicted proteins | sample BogForMeECP23OM1_FD_94443 | JGI IMG/M metagenome (GOLD analysis project Ga0074044, IMG submission 94443) | Bog forest soil microbial communities from Calvert Island, British Columbia, Canada - Bog Forest MetaG ECP23OM1 | ecosystem: Environmental > Terrestrial > Soil > Wetlands ...
CACATCCAACTGCTGCTCGTCTTTTCCACGCATACTTCTTCTTATCAGGTTGGGCTGTGGAAACAAGAGAGTTTCGCGGTACTCCGTTCGCTTTAAATCGAGTTTTTCCGCAACCTGCTAGGCGTACTTCTTGGCACCCGCGTGATTCCGGCCACGCACAACACGCATGCCACGATCACCCCGGCGGTAGCGATCAACTTCGTCCACTAGCACTGATGAGCGGCGATGAAGCCGGCTCCTTGATCACCACAACTTCCTTGCCCATCCGCTTGCCGACTTCGACGGCGGCGGCTAGCGTGTCGTCATCGGTTTCGAGCGCGCGCACAATTTCGAGCAGCTTCATCTGGTGCACGGGATTCACGAAGCGCATGCCGACGCACTTCCTGGCACGATAGGTCGCGCTGGCGATCTCACTGATGCTAAGCGACGAAGTATTCGAAGCAAGAATCGTAGCGGGACGGCAGAACTTGTCGAGCATGATGAAGATCTCTAGCTTCGATTCCATTTCGTCGGGGACGGCCTCGATAACGAGATCGGCCTCGCGCGCGGCTTCATCGACCGAACCGGCATACTCCAGCCGGGAAAAGGCTGCGTCGGCATCGGCGGCATTGACCTTGCCGAGTTCGACGGCTCGGTCCAGGTGGGCGCGAATCTCCGTCTCGGCCTTGCGCAGGGTATTAGGAAGAATGTCTTCGAGAATGGTGCGATAGCCGCCGAGAGCAGCGGCATGCGCGATGCCCCGACCCATGACTCCGGCGCCGATCACAGCAACCGTGCGGACTTCCGTCACTCCTCTTCGCCTTTGCGCGCCGGCTCTCTGCCCGCCTGTTCGAGGTGCTGAAGCACGCTCTCGTAGCTCGGTTCGGACTTGCGGATATATTCGCCGAGGCGGGCGCACTCCTCCTTGGTCATCGCCGGGATGCTGGCGCTGATGCGGCGCAGAGTGGTGGCGATGTCGTCGATGTAATTCATCAGGCGGATAAGTTCTCCAGTTGCGGGCATGAAGGCTCCTTACGTTTTCCCCGACGCGCCGGCGGAACTAACCGCCGCAGCCGGAGCAACTATTCATTGTTCATCAGGCAGGCGGATTTGGCAAAGGCGCTGTTTCGTTTTCTGGACAATCAGCCTTCGAGTTTGAAGCGGGTTTCGGCGAGGCGATAGAGACGCCGCCAGAGCAGGCGGTTAGTGGTAACCACCACGGCGGCCAAGGCGATCGTGCTGGCGAGAAGCAGATTGAAATTCTTGGCATCGGTGGCCGCGGAGATCATGGCGCCGACGCCCACGGTCGAGTAGGTCTGGCCTTTGAAGTGAAAGTATTCAGCCACGATGCTGGCGTTCCAGGCGCCGCCGGAAGCCGTAATCATTCCTGTAACAAGAAAAGGAAAAATTCCGGGCAGGACCAGGGTGCGCCAACGCTCCCAGCCGCGAATGCCGAAGACGTTAGCGGCTTCTTTCAAATCGGTGGGAATAGCGATGGCGCCAGCGATCACGTTGAACAGGATGTACCACTGCGTACCGAGCAGCAGAAGAACGATCGAGCCCACGCCCAAGCCTCCACCCATGCGAATCAGGACCAGCAGCACAACCGGGAATAACGCCGTGGCCGGAACCGAGGCAGCAATCTGCGCAAGGGGTTGCGCGATGCGCGCCAGGCGCGGGTTGAATCCGGTGGCGACACCAACCGGGATCGTCCAGAGGGCTCCAAGCACCAGCGTGAGATTCACGCGCAGAAAGGTCGCAGCGAGGCCTATGCCGATTTGGTGGAATTCCGAACCGGGCAGGCCGGTCAGGATCATGACCACGCGTACGACGGCGTATCCGATCGCGCTGAGAGCCGCGATTCCGACGACTCGCCAGAGCCATAAAAGCGCGTGGTTCTCTCCGACTGATTCGGCGCCAACCTCATGCCGGGGCGCGAAGTAGCGAATCATCTGTTCGCGGAGGGGACGAACTGCGCGCTTGCGGAAGAGCGCAACGCCACGGGAACGCTTAAGAAAATCGAGCACCCATGAAGTGGGGACGCTTGCGCTCTCGACTTGCTCCATTTTGAATTTTTCAGCCCAGGCAATCACCGGACGCCATACGAACTGATCGATGAGCACAATCACGGCGACCATGGTGAGAATGCCGAGGAGAATGGAGCGAGTGTCGCCATTGTCCGCCGCGGCCTGGAGATAAGAGCCGAGGCCGGGCAGGCGGAAGTCGCCAAATTGCTCGCACGCCATGAGGAAGAACCAAGCTCCGGCGACTGACATCATGGAATTCCAGACGAGGCCAATGGTCGCAAAGGGCAGTTCGATCTGAAGGAAGCGCTGCCACCAGTTGAAGCGGTAGATGGTGGCCGCTTCTCGCATCTCGCGAGGAATACTTTTCAGCGACGCGTAAAAGCTGAAGGCCATGTTCCACACTTGTCCGGTAAAAATGAGCAGGACCGCTCCTAGTTCGACGCCTAGCTGACGTCCGGGAAAAAGCGCGGCCATGGCCAGCATCACGCCGGGAAGAAAGCTCAATACTGGAATGGATTGCAGAACGTCGAGCAGCGGGATCATGAAACGTTCCGCGCGCGGGCGGTAAGCGGCGATGTATCCGTAGGTGACGGCGAAGAGCAGACTCAGTACGTAGGCCAGCGCGATGCGCAACAGCGAATATGCGGCATAGATCGGAAGATCGCTGAGGCTGCGACTGATCTCCACATGCGGAGTGAAGGGGCCGAGCCAGGTGCGGCCGACTTCCACGATGCCGTAGAAAAGCGCCAGCCCGCCGGAAAACATGATGAGGTCGGGCAGGCTCGCCGTGCTGGGATGCGGCAACACCGACCAGATGCGAACCAGCGGCTGGAAAACAATTCGTTGCGGACGCTTCACAACTGCACCGGAGTGGTGGGCGGATGGGGCTCTCCGACGGGCTCGGCGAGAATCAACCGGTGCGATTCGCGATCGAAGTCGAAAATCTCAGCGTATCGACCCCAATTCATGGCGGTATCGAATTGCCGTTCGACTTCATCCTGACTGAAGTGCTCGTCGAGGATGTCGTAGAAAAATTCCTGCGAAATAGAGTGATCCGCCTTGGCATGCAAGACACCGTCGATCTGCTGCAGGATCATGACGTGGTTCAGCGCGGCCTGGCGAAAGAGAATTTTGCGAGTGAGGATGTCGGCTTCAACGAAGCCAGCGCCCTCGGCGGTAATCTGAACGTCGCCTTCTTTCAGGGTGGCGAAGCCGAGCAGCACCGAAGCCTCGATGATCGGAAGCAGGTCTTCGGCATCCAGGATGAGGACCTCGGCGAGACGATGAAGATATTCCTGCCCACCGCGGTCCTGCAGCAATTCGAGCAGGCCGGCGATGCCCCCGACGCGCGCGTGCGGAAGCATCTGGTATTTCTGGCGAGCCGGCTTTTGCGCGGCTGCCGCAGCGTCGGGCACCGCCAGCGCGAGTTGGGGCTGGGTCATGATCTTGTAGATGTAATCCACCAGGTCGACAAAGCGCGGCGATTTGCGATCGCGGGGATGCGCGAGTTCAATGGGGAAATCGGCGCGCACCCACGCCGGATTTCTTGCCAGCACGATTACGCGATCCGCCAGCAGCACGGCTTCTTCGATATTGTGCGTGACGATGAAGATAGCGCTGGTCGGCATCTTCTTGCTGAGCCAGAGTTCGAGCAATTCGTTGCGCAGGTTTTCCGCGGTGAGCACGTCGAGCGCGGAAAAAGGCTCGTCCATGAACAGGACTTCGGGCTCCACCACCAGGGCGCGCGCGAAGCCGACGCGCTGTTTCATGCCACCCGACAACTCCTTCGGGTAGGCGCTCTCGAAGCCATCGAGGCCGACCGTATCGAGAATGCGCAATGCGCGTTTGTGGCGCTCTATGGCGGGAATTCCACGCGCTTCGAGCGGAGCCTCGACGTTGTCGAGCACGGTCAACCAGGGGAACAAAGCGAAACTCTGGAAGACGATGGCCACGCCGGCGTTCGGCGACGTAATGGGCTGCCCGTGCCACAGAACTTCGCCCGATGAAGGCTGGCTGAGTCCGGTCAGAATCCGCAGCAAGGTGGACTTGCCGCAGCCGGAGGGACCGAGGAGAGTGATAATTTTGCCAGGCTCTACGTCGAGATCGACGGGCGCAATAACTTCAATGCGATTTCCATCCGGCTGGTCGTAGAACTTTTCGACAGCATGGGCGCGGATGATGGGCTCAGTGGGCTCGGTCACGGCGTCGTACTCCAGAAGAAACAAGGTCTTAGGTCTTAGGTCTTAGGAAAAAACTGCTAATGACGCCCCGCTTGAGACCTGACACCTGAGACCAGGCGCTTGATCAATTTGCTACGCCAGCGAGAATACACTACTCAGGCTACCCACTCTTCACCGTCGTTCGCGCTGGTAGTCGCCGGCAACGGCTGCGGAAGGCGGTCGGATACTGCGGCGAGTGTGGCGAGTTTGTCCGCCAACTCGGGGCGCAGCAACTCGGCGGCAAAACGCCAGCGCCAGTTCCCTTCCTGGCGGCTTGGAACATTCATGCGCGCATCGCTTCCCAGCCCCAGCACATCCTGCAACGGCACTATCGAAAGGCTGGCCACGGAATTCGAGGCGGCGCGAATCATCGCCCAGTGGACGCCATCTTCACATGGGCCCAGGTACGCTTCCGCTTGCTGGCGTTCGTATTCAGTTGCGGCCGATTCCCACCAGCCGAGCAGCGTGTCGTTGTCGTGCGTGCCGGTGTAAACCACTTTTTCGGTGCTGAACGTGTGGGGCAGATGGGCGTGCGCGCCGACATTGCCAAAACCAAATTGCAGCACCGCCATGCCGGGAATCTTGAGGCGTTCGCGGAGGGCGTGCACGTCGGGTGTGATGTATCCGAGATCTTCCGCGAAAAATGGGAGCCCGCCCAGAGCGGTGCGCAGCTTCACGAATAAATCGTCTTTGGGGCCGTCAACCCATCGGCCATGAACCGCGGTCGGCTCGCTGGCCGGGATCTCCCAGTACTGCGCAAACCCGCGAAAATGATCGAGGCGGATGTAGTCAAAATTGTGCGTGGCCCAACGCATCCGGTCGATCCACCACGAGTATCCCTGCTCTTTCATCACGTCCCAGCGATAAAGGGGACTGCCCCAACGCTGGCCGTCTTTGCTGAAACAATCTGGAGGCACACCGGCGACGACTTCAGGATCGAGGTCGGAGTTCAGGCGAAACAGATCTGGGTGGGTCCAGACATCGGCGCTGTCGAAATTCACGAAGATTGCGATGTCGCCCACGACGCGAATGGAACGCTGCGCGCAATAGGCACGAAGCGCCTGCCACTGCTCGAAGAAAAAGAACTGCACGGCGCGGCGGACATCGAGATCGTCGAGCATTTCCGCGTGCGCCTTCTCGATCGCCGCGGGATCGCGATGCGTCAGTTCGCGGGGCCACCGGTTCCAGCTTTCCAGGTGGAAACGGGCGCGCAAAGCGTCGAACAGCACGAAGTCGTCGAGCCACCATTGGTTTTGCCGGCAGAAGGTCTGGTAACGCAAGCGTGCATGCGGCGGAGCAGAGCGCACAAAGTTGTGCGCCGCTTCAAATACCAGGGGCAGCTTGTGGTGGAAGACCGACAAGTAATCGACGGGCTCGACAGCGGTGGTTAAGGCGTCGATATGGGCGCGGTTAAGCCAGCCGCGATCAGCCAGTCGCTCCAGACTGATCAGCAGCGGATTTCCGGCAAAGGCCGAAGTGGAAGAATAGGGCGAGGCTCCATAACCGAGTGGGCCGAGAGGCAACACCTGCCACAGACCCTGGCGCGCGGAGGCAAGAAAATCAGCGAAGGCATACGCCGACGGCCCAAAGTCGCCGATCCCGCCGCGCGAAGCGAGCGAGGTGGGATGAAGCAGGATTCCACTGGCGCGCGGGAAAGGCATGCAAAATCAGTTCTCAGTTGTCAGTTCTCAGTTCTCAGTGGATGGTCATCAGCTCGCAGCACCGACTGAGAACTGAGAACTGGGAGCTGAGAACTTCTTCGCTACGAACCTTCTTGCGGCGTCTGCCGGGTCAGGTTTTTCATTTCTTCCTGATTAACCTTGAGCCGGTTGGATTTTTCCATGTCCTTGCGCAAGTTGGTAACGAACAGCCCGAACAAATCGTTCTGCTTGGCTTCGAGGAGCGACTGGCGGATCTGGTCCTTCTTCTGGGCGAACTCCTGATCCGTCGGCGCCTGTTTTTCGAGAAGCTGAGCGACCACGCCATTGCTGCCGGCGGCAATCGGTCCGCTGATCTCGCCGGGATTCAGCGAGAAGATCGCGCCTGCATTGGCCATTGAACCGATGTCGGGAACCTGGCCATCGGGCAGCACCAGTTCGCTGGTCTTCACCGTCGCACCCAGATCCTTGGCAGCTTTTTTCAAATCGTGCGCAGCCTTGGCTCGGTCCGAGAGTTCCTGCGTCTTCTGTTGCAGCAAAAAGGCAGCGCGCTCGTTCTTGAACTCGCTTTCAACCCGCGACCGAATCTCCTCAAAGGTGGGCGTAGCCGGGGGCTTGATGGCGAGCAGTTGGAAAACCACGTAGCCTTGCGGAACCTGCACCACATCGGGCGGGGCCTTTTCCGCCTCGTTGAAGACGGCCTCCATAAACTGCGGATTCGCCGCCAGTCCGGGCAAGTTATCGGTTCGGCCGAAAAATTCGGTGGTGACTGCCGTCTGGCCTTTGGCCGCGGCTGCCTTGTCGAATCCGTCAGTGCGCGCCTGGCTGAGCAAGGCATTCGCCGCCGCTTCGGTGGCGCGCGCCGTTTTCTGCTGCTTCACTTTTTCTTCGATTTCGCTCTTCACCTCGGCGAGCGTCTTGAGATGAGCGTCATGCTTATCTTCGACGCGGATGATGTGGAAGCCGTAACTGCTCTTGACCAGGTCGCTGGTCTGTCCCTTGCCAAGCGAAAATGCCGCCTTCTCGAATTCGGGGACGGTGCGGCCGCGGCCGATCCAGCCGAGTTCACCGCCGCTCTTGGCGCTGCCCGGATCGTCAGAGTATTTTTCCGCGAGCTTCGAAAAGTCTCCACCCGCCTTGAGTTCCTTTAACACCCCTTCGGCCTTCGCGCGCGCGTCGGCCATGGCTTTCTCATCTTCCTTGGCGCCGGGAGCGGGCAGAGGAGTCTTGATAAGAATGTGGCTGACTTTCACCTGTTCGGGCACGCGGTACTCGTCGCGGTGCTGATCGTAATAGGCTTGCAGATCCTGATCGGTCGCCGTTGCCGCCGCAGCAATTTTCGCGCTGTCGACGACGACGTACTTAATCTGCCGCTTCTCCGGGATAGAGTTGTTGTAGGCTGCTTTGTGGCTTTCGTAATAAGCCTTGAGTTCCGCGTCGGCGGGATGCAGACCCTTCAAAATGTCGGCCTGCGTGACCACGGCATATTCGAACTTTACCTTGGTATTGCGGCGGATGAACTCGTCGCGAACTTCGGCGTCGCCCACGAAGGCGCTGCTTGAAACCAGGGCTTGCAACTTGCGGATGAGAATGCGGTCCTTTTCGCTCTGCTCGAACTGGGCAACCGTCAAATCATTGCGCTGGAGGAGGTTCTCGTATTCCTCCTGGCCGATGAACTTGCCATCCGGGAAGAACGTGGCGGAATATTGCCCGTGCTGGAACTCGTCGCGCAGTTCGTCGTCGTTCACGCGCAGGCCCATGTGATGCGCCTCGGCGACCAAGGCTTTCTCATTGATGAGTTGCTCGGCAGCCTGACCGGCAAAATAGGGCAGTAGCATGCTGGCCTGCGCTGCGGCGCGGGGACCCTGCTGCCGGATCATGGCGCGGGCTTGACGCTGCACCTCGTTCACGGTCACGGTTTGGTCGCCAATGGTGGCCAGGACGCCGGCTGGGGGCGCGCCAATGCCGAGGCTGGAGCCGATCCCGCCGGGAATCAGCGTAATCGCCATCGAAGCACAGATGAGAACGAGAAGCGCACCGAGAATAATCTTCACGGTTGGCCCTGCATTTTGAAGCTGTCGAATCATAGTCGGATAACTCCGGATCAGATAATTCCGTCGGATTGCTCCGCGTGGGAAGCGAGAATTCATGATTATAAACTAGGCGCGAGTCATCCCGAACGAAGTGAGGGGTCTGCATCTCGCGGCGAACTGCAGATCCCTCACTTCGTTCGGGATGACAATTCATGCAAGGTGCCGGCTCACACCCAGCGCCGCTCGCAACTACCCGGCAGAACTCCGCTATTGAATCGAATTAATAAAGGTGTTATGAACATAGGGCGGTTCCAGCACGACGATTGGTCGGCAATTCATTTCTTTCTTAAGGATACTTTTTATGAAGACCTCGCGACTCCTGATCCCGTTCTTCTCGCTGGCGGTCGCCGCCGCCCAGCCCGGCCTCCCTCCGGCCCGGACGCTTCCTTTGCGCGATGGGTGGACCTTGCAGTCTTCCGCGAAAGTGACGGCGACCGGAGAGGCGCTCTCGGGCGCGGCGTTTAAGACCGGCGACTGGGTCCAGGCGAATGTTCCGACGACGGTAGTGGCAGCGCAAGTCAAGAGCGGGTTGCTGCCCGATCCTTTCTACGGCATGAATCTGCGGCAGTACCCAGGCGTCAGTTATCCCGTCGGCTTCAATTTTTCAAATATTCCGATGCCGCCCGACAGTCCCTATGCGGTTTCGTGGTGGTATCGGAAAGAATTCACCCTGCCCAATCAGTTCACTGGAAAGACCGTCTGGCTGAACTTCCGCGGCATCAACTATCGCGCCAACATTTTTCTCAACGGAAAGCAGATTGCCAATTCGAATGAAGTGGCCGGCGCGTGGCGGACTTACGAGTTCAACGTAACGTCCGCCGTCACACCAGGAACGAATGTGCTCGCGGTGCAGGTGTGGGCGCCGACAGAAAACAGCCTGGCGATTACCTTTGTGGACTGGAATCCCGCGCCGCCCGACAAGAACATGGGGCTGTGGCGTGAGGTGTATTTGACGGCCAGTGGGCCGGTCGCGCTGCGGCATCCGGCCGTGCTCTCTAAAGTGGATTCGCCCGAGAACAAAACCGCGCACTTGACGGTAACTGCACTGGTGAAAAATGCCAGCGATCACCCCGTAAAGGGGACGCTGAAAGGCAAGATTGAAAACATCGAATTCGCGCAACCGGTAGAACTGGCGGCGGGAGAGTCAAGAGACGTGGTTTTTTCACCCGAGCAATATCCACAGCTCAATCTGAGCAATCCCCGGCTGTGGTGGCCGGCGCAGATGGGGACACCGAACTTATATGAACTGCATCTCTCGTTCGAGGTTAACGGCAAGGTTTCCGATGAGTCCCATACGAAGTTCGGCATTCGCGAAATCACATCCGAAGTCGCGGAGCAAGCGGCGGATCGCTTGAAACGCCTGTTCAAGGTCAATGGCAAGAACATCCTGATCCGCGGTGGCGGCTGGACGCCCGACATGATGCTGCGCCAGACCTCGGAGCGTCTCGCCGATGAGTTTCGCTATGTGCGCGATATGGGATTGAATACGGTGCGGCTGGAAGGCAAACTCGAGACCGAGGACTTCTTCGAAATGGCTGACCAGCAGGGCATTCTGGTGATGGCGGGATGGTGCTGTTGCGATTTCTGGGAGCACTGGGGGAGTTGGAAAGACGAGGACTTCGAGATTGCAAAAGCCTCGTTGCGCGACCAGATGTACGGGTTGAGAAGCCATCCCAGCCTGGTGATGTGGCTGAATGGCAGCGACAATCCGCCACCGCCGGACGTGGAGGAGATGTATTTAAAGATTGAAGCAGACCTGCGGTGGCCAAATCCGATCATATCTTCAGCCACGGCGAAGCCGGCCACGGTGACGGGCGGAAGCGGCGTCAAGATGAGCGGGCCTTACGAATATGTCGCGCCCTCGTATTGGGTAACGGATCCGCATCTTCGCAGCGACGAGAAAACCTGCAATGAGGGTGGATGTGGAGGCGCTTACGGCTTCAACACCGAAACCAGCATGGGGCCGGCGGTCCCGCCGATCGAAAGCGTCGAGCGCATGGTTCCGAAAGATCATCTTTGGACGGTGGATGGACCGCTGGATGAATACTGGAGTTTCCACGCGGGCGGCGGCTCTTTCAAGACCATACATGTGTTCACCGATGCGCTGAATGCGCGCTACGGAAAAGCGGGTAGCGCGGAGGATTTCACCTACAAATCGCAGCTCATGGCCTACGAAGGCGTGCGCGCCATGTACGAGGCCTACAGCCGCAACAAGTACACTTCGACGGGCGTCATCCAGTGGATGCTGAATAACGCGTGGCCGTCGATGATCTGGCATCTGTACGACTACTATCTGCGGCCGGGCGGCGGATATTTCGGCGCGAAGAAAGCCATGCAGGCGCTCGACCCTGTCTACGGATACGACGATCACTCGGTGTGGCTGGTGAGCAGCCAATATGCGGATGCCAAGGGCCTGAAGCTCTCGGCGCGCGTTTTCAATCTGGATGGAACGCAGAGGTTTTCCAAGGACACGGCGCTCGATGCGGCCGCCGACAGCACGGCGAAAGTGTTTGAGATTCCGCAGATCGAAGGACTGTCACCGGCATACTTCCTCGATCTCCGGGTCACCGATGGCAGCGGCAAGCTGGTCGGGTTGAACTTCTATTGGCTCTCGACGAAACCGGAAACACTCGACTGGGCAAAATCGAACTGGTATATGACTCCGACCGAGTCGTATGCGGACTACACCTCACTTGCGCAGTTGCCCAAGGTGAGGCTGAATGTATCGAGTCGCAGCGAAACCAAGGGCGACGATACGATGACCCGCGTGACCGTGGAAAATCCCAGCAAGAACCTGGCGTTCTTCGTGCGCCTGAAGCTCAAGGGCAAGGGCGAGGAAATACTGCCGGTTGTCTGGCAGGACAACTACATCTCGCTGCTGCCCGGCGAGAAGCGGGAGATCACAGCAACCTATCACGCCAGCAGCCTGGGCGCGGCGAAGGCAGCGGTCGAAGTGAGCGGGTGGAACGTGGAGTGAGGCAATTGCAGAGGTCAGAAGTCAGATTGCAGAGGTGGAAATCCAAGTCTAGTGGTTTTTCACCTCTGCAATCTGACCTCTTACTTCTGACCTTCTATTCCTCGTCCGGCGGCAGGTCAAAGTTGACCAGGTCTCCACGGAAACCGCGCGTCTTCCAGGCTCCGAAGGCGATGCCAGCGGCCATCCAGAGCGCTCCGAAGATCCTGGCTTTCGTACTGAGATTCCACCAGAGCAGCAAGCAGATGAAGAAACCTAAAACCGGCGGAAGCAGATTTGTCAGTTTCTTCTTCTCCTCGCGCAGGTAGTAACGGACGAAGGCCGCAGCATTGACGCCCATGAACGCGATCAGGGCACCGAAGTTAAGTAGGTTCGCACCTAGTTCGAAACCTGTGGCTTCGCCTGCCACAGCGGGAAGAACGAAAGCGCCCGCCAAGGCCAGTACACCCACAAAGAGCACGTTGTTGCGCGGAACGTGCCGCTTGGGATCGATCGCGCCAAAGAACGATTTCGGCAGTGCGCTGCTTCGTCCCATTCCGTAGAGCAGCCGCGCCGCGCCCAGTTGCGCACCCATACCCGAGCCGAAATTCGCGACCACCAGCGTGAATCCGACGAGAGCGAACAAGGGCTTCCAGGCGCGGCCGGCGACGAAAGTGAACGCCGTGTCCACGTTTGGAAACGCTTGCGAAGCCGGCCACACCAGTTGCGCGACATACACCTCCAGAGCGGAAAGAATCCCAATCACCACGCAGGTGAGCACAGTCGCAAGTAGGATGTTCCGCCTCGGGTTCTCTGCCTCTTCGGAAAGGGTGGAGATGCCATCGAACCCAATGTAAGTAAGAACCGCAACCGAAGTCCCACCCAGAACCGCCCTGGTATTCCAGGAAGCAGGGTCATAGAAGGGCCGCGTAAAGAACGTAGCGCCGTCATGTGGATGGCCGAAGATGTAGCGGGCAGATACTACAAAAAAAATGGCGATGACGACGCCCATGCCTGCCGCGAGCCCGGTGTTGACACGTGCCGAGGTCTTCACCCCCTGGACGTTGAGAAACGTAAACACCGCGGCGAAGAAGACGGCCCAAGCTGCATACGACACTCCGGGGGCGAACACATGAGCTTGCTGGCTGATCCAGATGATGCAGATCATCGGATTGAGCATGTAATCCATCACCATGCTCCAGCCGGTGACGTAACCAAGAGCGGGATTGATTTCCTGGCCGACGTAGGTGAAGGCCGAGCCGGCGCTGGGATAGGCGCGCGCCATGCGGCCATAGCTGATGGCGGTGAACAGCATCGCCACCATGGCGATCAGGATGGTCGTAACCACATGCCCGCGTCCGCGGTCGCTGAGCACGCCGAACACGGACATCGGCGCAACCGGCTGAATCACGATGACGCCGTAGAGAATCAGGTCCCAGAGCGTGAGTGAACGCCTCAGGCGAGGGGCGTTAGAGGGCGGGTTGGCGGTAGAACTCATTCACAATCTCAAAATAAAACCCCATTATCCTGCGGAGAGATAACGGGGTCCGGGGGAAGGATATCTTCGTGGATCGCGGGATGGCAAATCGCGCTGC
>Ga0074044_10003899_pt1 | contig 12520 bp, 11 predicted proteins | sample BogForMeECP23OM1_FD_94443 | JGI IMG/M metagenome (GOLD analysis project Ga0074044, IMG submission 94443) | Bog forest soil microbial communities from Calvert Island, British Columbia, Canada - Bog Forest MetaG ECP23OM1 | ecosystem: Environmental > Terrestrial > Soil > Wetlands ...
AATCCGCCCGCCCAACGCTACACGGTATTCACCGGCGAGTACTCGCCGAAGATCCTGCGCATCGCTTCCGAGATTTCCCCAAGCGTGCACCATCCGCGCACCGCATCGACGATCGGCGGCATCAGGTTCTGCCCGTCGCGCGCAGCCGCCTCGACCCGCGCGAGCGCCTTCTTCGCCGTCTCCGCGTTGCGTTCCGCTCGCACGCGCGCAAGGCCCGCCTTCTGTTTCTGCTCGAGCTCCGGCTTGACCCGCAGAATTTCCCCCGGCGGTTCGCCGCCTCCGGTAAACTGATTGACGCCTACGATAATTCGCTGCTTCGTTTCAATCTCGCGCTGGTAAATAAACGCCGCGTTCTGAATTTCCCGCTGCATGTAGCCGCGCTCGATCGCGGCGACGGCGCCGCCGAAGTCGTCGATCTTCGACAGGTACTCGACGGCTTTTTTTTCGAGCTCGGTTGTCAGCCGCTCGACGTAGTAGGAACCTCCAAGCGGATCGATCGTGTCCGCGACCTCCGACTCGTGCGCGATCAGCTGCTGCGTGCGCAATGCCAGCAGCACAGAAGATTCCGTCGGCAGTGCTAGCGCCTCGTCCTTGGAGTTGGTGTGCAGCGATTGCGCTCCGCCGAGCACGGCAGCCAGCGCCTGCATCGTCACGCGCACGACGTTGTTGTCCACTTGCTGCGCGGTCAGCGTCGAGCCCGCGGTCTGCGCGTGAAACCGCATCATCATCGAGCGTTCGTCTTTCGCGCCGAAACGCTCCTTCATTATTTTCGCCCACAGCCGCCGCGCCGCGCGAAATTTCGCGACTTCCTCGAAGAAGTTGTTGTGCACGTTGAAGAAGAACGACAGCCGGCTTGCGAACGCGTCGATTTGCAGCCCCGCTTTCAGCGCCGCATCGACGTATGCAATGCCGTCCGCGATCGTGAACGCGAGTTCCTGCGCCGCGGTCGAGCCAGCCTCGCGGATGTGGTAGCCGGAGATCGAGATCGTATTCCAGTTCGGAACTTCCTTCGTCGCAAAACTGAAAATGTCGGTGATGATCCGCATCGAGCCGCGCGGCGGATAGATGTACGTCCCGCGCGCCACGTATTCTTTCAGGACGTCGTTCTGGATGGTGCCGTTGACCTTGTCCCAGCTGACGCCGCGGCGCTCTGCGGTGACCAGATACAACGCCAACAAGATCGACGCGGTCGCATTGATCGTCATCGAGGTCGAAATTTTGTCGAGTGGCAGCCCGGCGAGCAGCACCTCCATGTCGGCCAACGAACAAATCGGAACCCCGACACGTCCGACTTCGCCGTCGGCCAGTGGATGATCCGAGTCGCGGCCCATCTGCGTTGGCAGGTCGAACGCGACCGAGAGTCCCGTCTGCCCCTTCTCGAAGAGGTAGCGATACCGGCGATTCGATTCCTCCGCGCTACCGAAGCCCGCATATTGGCGCATCGTCCACAGCCGCCCGCGATACATCGTCGGCTGCACGCCGCGAGTGAACGGATACTCGCCGGGAAAGCCGAGGTTGTTCACGAAATCGAAGTCGTTCAGATCTTCGGGATCGTACGCGCGCTTGACGTCGATTCCCGAGCTGGTGACGAACTTCTCTTTGCGCTCGGGGCCGCGCTTCAGGGCAGGATTGAGTTTGCGCTCTTCCCAATTTTTGCGGGCGTCTGCGATTTTGCGATTGTCTTCAGGCATCGTAACTTGCCTCCGGTCGAATCCGGCCGCGTCTCCTACTCAATAACAATCATCAACTGGCCCTTCTCGACCGCCTGTCCCGCGACCACCTTCACTTCCACGACCTTGCCAGCCTTGGGCGCTTTGACCTCGTTTTCCATCTTCATCGCTTCGACGACGACAATTCCCTGCTCCGCATTGACTTCGTCTCCCTGCGCAACCAGTACATTGACGACCCGACCCGGCATCGCGGCTTTTATTTCCACGCGGCCGCTGACCTCGCGCCGCTTGCCGGCTGCGCGCGCCATTCGTCGCGACGCATCGGCGACCGTAAGACGCGTCGAACCGCTCCGCGACGCGACCACAGTTTCTTCGCCCTCGCGCGCGACGTCGAAATCGAACGAGCGATTGTCGACGATCACCGAGAAAGACGCCGGCCCCACCTTGCGCAAATCGGCTTCGAAACTATTCTTACCGAAACTAATCGAGAACGAGTCCGCAGTGAGCTCTTCAATCTCAATCTCGTGTTCCTTCCCGTCGAGCGTCGCGAGGTAGCGCATCGTGTAGGTGTCCTGGCTATCTCCGCAGCATGTCGAGCCGGCCGAGCATCCGCCATGCGGACGCATTCGGCGCGGCTGCCGGCTGTGCGCCGGCGCCGTTGCTGTGATTGGCGTTCGCCTGCGCTGCGATCGCCGCGAGAAAGATCGCGGCCAGCTCCGCACCGCGCGGCGCGGCACCATTTTCATTCGGATGGTATTCGTGATCGATAAAATAGGTATCGAACTCGCCTTTCAAAAACTTGGGATGTGTCATTAACCAGCGATGGAAGTCGAGGTTGGTGCGCAACTCGCCCGAAATTACGAATTCGCCGAGCGCGCGCCGCATCCGGTCGATGGCCTGCTCGCGATCCGCGCCCCACACCGCCAGCTTGGAGATCATCGGATCGTAAAAGACCGACACTTCGGCGCCCGCATAAACACCGGCGTCGTTGCGCACGCCCGGACCGTCGGGAAATCTGAGCGTTTCGATCTTTCCCGGCGCCGGTACGAAACCGGCAGCCGGATCTTCCGCGTAGATTCGGCACTCGATCGCCCATCCGCGCTGCGTGAGATCTTTCTGCTTGAACGGCAGCTTCGCGCCCGCCGCGATTTCGATTTGCGCGCGCACCAGATCGATGCCCGTCACCATCTCGGTCACCGGATGCTCGACCTGGATGCGCGTGTTCATCTCGAGGAAATAAAAGTTGCGTTCCGCGTCGATCAGGAACTCGATTGTTCCCGCGCTGACGTAGTTCACCGCTTTGGCCGCGCGCACCGCGACCTCGCCCATCTCGGCGCGCATCTTGGGCGTAACAAACGGCGACGGCGATTCCTCGACGACCTTCTGATGGCGCCGCTGAATCGAGCATTCGCGCTCGAAGAGGTGGACGATGTTGCCGTGCGCGTCGGCGAGCACCTGCACTTCGATATGGCGCGGCTGCTTAAGGAATTTCTCAACGTAGAAGCGCCCGTCGCCGAATGACGACTTGGCCTCGCTTGAGACCGTGCGCACGATCGACGCGAGGTCTTTACCGTTCTCGACGAGTCGCAGTCCCTTGCCGCCGCCGCCCGCCGCGGCCTTCACCATGATTGGAAACCCAATCTTTTTCGCGATTGCGGCTACTTCGGCTTCGGTCTCCAACGTTCCCGGCGAGCCCGGCACTACAGAAACTCCGGCCTTCGACATCAACTTGCGCGCTTCGACCTTGTCACCCATCCGCTCGATCGCTTCGGGCGGCGGCCCGATCCAGGTGAGGCCGGCCTTCTGCACCGCGCGTGCAAAGGCAGCGCGTTCGGAGAAAAAGCCGTAACCGGGATGAACCGCGTCAGCCTTGAGGCGTTTCGCGGCTTCGAGAATCTTCGCGGTGTTGAGGTAGCTCTCGGCCGCCGGCGCGGGACCGACCGCGTAGGCGTGATCGGCTTCACGCACGTGCAACGCGGCGCGATCGGCATCCGAATAGACGGCGATCGATTCGATTCCCAACTCGCGGCATGCGCGGATTATCCGCACGGCGATCTCGCCGCGGTTGGCGATTAAAATCCGCTTGAACATTAATCTTCCCTGGCTTCCGGTCATCCTCGAACCGGGCTCATCACTCTCCAAATTCTATACTGAATCCGGCTCGCGCGAGCTAACTGCGGGCGGCAGCCGGGCCGACGCTCTTCCTCAAAGTGGAATGTTGCCGTGCTTGCGCGGCAGATTTTTTTCGCGCTTGTTCGCGAGCGCCTTCAGTGCGCTGATCACCTTGGGACGCGTGTCGCGCGGCATTATCACTTCATCTATATAGCCGAGCTCGGCCGCCTTGAACGGATTCGCAAAAGTCTTGCGATAGTCCTCGGCCAGGCGCGCGCGCTCGGCGACCGCGTCTTTGGCTTTGGCGAGTTCGTTGCGAAAAACGATGTTGATGGCCTGCTCGGGGCCCATCACCGCGATCTCGGCGCTTGGATACGCAAAGTTGAAATCGCCGCGAATATGCTTCGACGACATGACGTCGTACGCGCCGCCGTAAGCCTTGCGCGTTATCACCGTCACCTTCGGCACGGTCGCCTCACAAAATGCGTAGAGCAGTTTCGCGCCATGCCGGATAATTCCGGCGAACTCCTGCTGGGTGCCGGGCAGAAAGCCGGGGACATCGACGAACGTGACGATCGGGATATTGAACGCGTCGCAGAAGCGCACGAATCGCGCAGCTTTCACCGACGCGTCGATATCGAGCGCTCCCGCCAGGAACGACGGCTGATTCGCCACGATACCAACTGAGTACCCGCCCATCCGCGCGAACCCGATCAGAATGTTGTGCGCGTAGTCCTTCTGCACTTCCAGGAAATGGCCGTCATCGACCACGCGTCGGATAATCTCGCCCATATCGTAAGGCTTGGTGGGATTTTCGGGCACAATCGAATCGAGCGCCGCCTCAGTGCGAGAGGGGTCGTCACTGCTCGCGACGAACAGCGGGTCTTCGACATTGTTCGACGGAATATACGAGACGAGCTCGCGAATCATCGCGAGCGCGCCCGCGTCGTCGTCGGCCTCGAGATGGCACACGCCTGACTTCTGGCTATGCGTATCGGCGCCGCCGAGCTCCTGCATCGTTACTTCCTCATGCGTGGTCGCCCTGATCACGTCGGGACCGGTGAGGAACATGTACGACGTATCGCGCACCATCACGATGAAGTCCGTTATCGCCGGCGAATAGACTGCGCCGCCGGCGCACGGTCCCATGATTGCGGAAATTTGCGGGATCACTCCGGACGACATTACGTTGCGCAGAAAAATATCCGCGTAGCCCGCCAGCGACACTACGCCTTCCTGGATTCGCGCGCCGCTGCCGTCGTTGAGCCCGATCACGGGGCATCCGGTTTTTACCGCGAGGTCCATCACCTTGCAAACCTTCTCCGCGAATGCGCCCGACAGGCTACCGCCGAAGACGGTGAAGTCGTGGCTGAAGATGCAGACCTGGCGCCCGTCGATCGTGCCGTAGCCAGTCACGACGCCGTCGCCAGGGATTTTTTTCTCCGCCATGTCGAAGTCGGTGATTCGATGCGTCTTGAACTTGTCGATCTCGACGAACGAGCCACGGTCGAGGAGAAACTCGACCCGCTCGCGCGCGGTCATGCGGCCCTGTGCGCGCTGCTTCTTGACCCGGTCCGTGCCGCCGGCCGCCTCCGCTTCGCGGGTGAGTCGTTTGAGTTGTTCGAGATTTTCTTTAAGGCCCATTTGTCACAACCGCGTATAAAGCTGGATAGACGGCAAACAAAAAGGCGCCCGCCGCGCGCCACCGGCAAGATAGATACCGCATGTTGGCAGCCGGTTAAAGCGCCCGACTATTCCAACGCGTGCGCTGAAAATCCGGAGAAGTCCAGGCGGTCGCCGGACTTGATTTTGTTCTTTGCGCAGAAACCGCCATTTACTTCGAGCACGTACTCCGAGTTGCCCTCGACGCCGAGCAGCTTGTCGGAGTACGGCTGAGCGTTCGCGACGATACCTGTTACCCGGCCGGCCGCGTCCGCGAAAATCATGTCGAGCGGAATCGGTGTGTTGTGCATCCAGAAATTACGCGGCGCCGCATCGGGGAAAACAAAGATCATCCCCGCGTTGTCGCCGAGATGCTTGCGATACATCAGGCCGAGCTCGCGCTGCGCCCCGGTGCTGGCAACTTCGACCGCAACCGTGGCGCGCGGCTTGCCGTCAGCGCCGACGATCGAGACGCATGGACCGCGCGCGCATCCGAGCAACGCGAACAGGACGACCACGAATGAGAACTGGCCGATTCGGATGCGTCGGCAGCGATGCAGCTCTGCTCCCATGTTCGCCGCAATCTAGCGCGTCAATGAGTCGCGGGAAATCAGATCGCGTTCGCTTCGGGCGAGATATCCTCGAGCTCGCGTCCCGAGGTTTCAGGAAGGAACCACATGATCATCGGCGAGATTATCCAGAAGACGGTCAGGTAGCAGACTGCGCGCGCGTGCGAGCCGGTGAAATTGTACAGCACGCCCTCGAGGAACAGCCCAAGTGCGCCGCCGGTCGTGCCGGCGACCGCGAGCGCGCTTCCCGCCGTCGAACGATACGAGGTGGGAAATAACTCCGCGCTGTAGGCATTGAGGATCGTGCTCGCCGCGATGTCGAAAAATGTTTCCAGGATCCACGCGGGAACGATCGACCAGCCCGGCGCCGTGTACATCCAGATAGTCAGGATCGGCGACAGGAACAGGAACGCCGCGCCCATCACGCGCCGCCCGTGCCGATCGCTCATGCGGCCCGCGACGATCGAGCCCATTATCCCGAGCGCACCGCCGAACAGAAACAACGACGAAACGTTGCCCGGCGACCAGTGATGAGTCTCTTGCAGAAACTTCGGGAACAGAAAGCCCGATGCGTTGCCGCCCATCGAGCCCAGGAATGCGATCGATAGCATCATGATGAGTCGCCGCGGGTATGCGCTGTATAGCTGAGCCAGCGGCTCCCAGATTTTCACCGGTTGCAGCCCTTCGAGTTTCTCCTTCTCGAAGCGCGCGCTCTCAGGCAGCGAGCGGCGCAGCGGGATGATCAGCACGAGCGGCAGCAACGCGATCGCGTACAGTCCGCGCCACCCATAAGGAATTACATTGATAAATGCGAACACGATCGCGGCCAGGCCGTAACCGATCGACGAAACTCCACCCAGCAGGCCGATCGCCCATCCGCGATGGGCCGCGTCAACTTCTTCCGCCACGATCACCATTGCGATCGCGGCTTCGGCGCCGGCGAATGCGCGCGCAATTATTTCAAACACAACGAAGGTCCGCTCACCGGGCGCAATCGCGATAAGGCCGGTGAAAATCGTGTAGCCGAAGACCGTGTAGAGCAGCAGGCGGCGGCGCCCGAACACGTCGGCGAAGGGAGTCATCATCAGTGACAGCAAGTAGCCGAGCCGGACCAGCGAGAGCATCGCGCCCAGGTGGGATTCCGCAATCTTGAGCCCTGTCTGGATTTGCTTGAGCGCGAGACTCAGCAGCGCGCGATCGTACTGATCGAAGAATCCCGCCGTCGACGCGATCCAGAAAACCCGGCGCTGCCTCTTCGTGAACGGCGGCGTCCGGCCCAGGAATCCGAGGTGGATGCTCTTACGGTCGGCATCCTCAGCCGAAGATTCGGGTTCGGGCTTCAAATCGAGCTTGGCGGCGGGATCGCTCATCGGAATTAATCGATCGCAACCGGCAATGATTCGAGGCCGCGCAAAAAGTACGATCCCTTGTAGGACGGTTTCACTGCGGGGTCTTTCAGCCGCAGCCGCGGGAACCGCTCGAGCATCGCCTCGAACGCGAGCCGCGCCTCCATCCGTGCCAGCGGCGCGCCAATGCAGAAGTGAATGCCCTCGCCGAACGCTACGTGCTCATTCGGATCGCGCGTGAGGTCGAATTTTTCCGGATCCTTGAATTGCTCGGGGTCGCGATTTGCCGCCGCCACTATCATCAGCGCGAATGCGCCCGCGGGAATCTCGGCTCCCCCAAGCTGCACCGGCTGCTTCGTGAATCGCACCGTCGATTGCACCGGCCCGTCGTAACGCAGCATCTCTTCGATCGCGCGCGGCAGCATCGCAGGATCGCGCTTGAGCGCGTCGAGCTGATCGGGATTGCGCCCGAGCGCCAGCATACCGTTGCCGATCAGATTAGTCGTGGTCTCGTTGCCGGCGACCAGCAACAGCGTGATAAAGCTCAACAGGTCGGCCGCCGACATCACCTCGCCCTCGTCGTGTGCCGCGACCAGCGCGCTAACCAAATCGGGACCCGGATTGGCGCGGCGCTTTTCAATCTCGGCCGTGAAGTAGTCGCCAGCTCATCGATCGCGCGAATGGTTTCGGGCGGCTGCGGAGCGCCGGGAACATTGTTGTCACCGCCGATGATCGTGTCCGACCAATGTTTGAACTTCGCGTTAAACTCAGGCGTCACGCCGAGCATCTCTGCGATCACCGTAACCGGCAGCACGTTGGCGAGGTCGGCCATCACGTCGAATTCGCCCTTCGCCTCGACTTTGTCGAGCAGCTCCTTAGCGATCTCGCGGATGCGCGGTTCGAGCTCGCGGATTCGGCGCGGAGTGAAATCGCGCGACACCAGCCGGCGCAGGCGCGAGTGCTGCGGTGGATCGGAACCCAGCATGTTGCGCGAGCCCGCAAACCGCCCTTGATACGCATTCGGCGGAGGTGGCGGCCCGACACTCGAAAGACGCTCATGGTCGCGGAGGCCGGCCGTGACATCGGCATAGCGCGCCACCAGTGCGAACGTCATCGGACCGGCGGCGATGATCGGCGGCGGCCCCGCCAGCAGCGGAGCGTAATGCGCATAAGGATTCGCGCGAAACTCGGGATCCCAGATGTTGAAATATACTTCCTGGGCCACGATTGATTCCCCCGCCTAGTCTGTCGCCATCGTAAGAGACGCCAGGCCGCGAAGGAAGTAAGAACCTTTGTAGGTCACCGGCGCGGCGGGATCGGCCAAGCTCAGGCGCGGGAAGCGCTCGAGCATCGCGCCGATCGCGATTGCACCTTCCATCCGCGCCAGCGGAGCGCCGATGCAAAAGTGAATGCCCTCGCCGAACGCGACGTGGTCGCGGGGCTCGCGCGTGATATCGAAACGATCGGGATCTTCGAACTGCACCGGGTCGCGATTCGCAGCGGCGAGGATTATGAAGCAGCCCTGGTTGGCCGGGAGATCCGTACCGCCGAGGTTGATGTCTTCCTTGGTGAAGCGAATCGTGGATTGCACTGGTCCGTCGTAGCGCAGGATCTCTTCGATCGCGCGCGGCATCAGCTCGGGAGTCTGGCGGAGCAGATTCATCTGCGCGGGATTGCGCCCGAGCGCGAGCATCCCGTTGCCGATCAGGTTTGTAGTGGTCTCGTTGCCGGCCAGCAGCAGGAGCAGCACGAAGGCCAGCAGTTCGTCGGCGTTCATTGCTTCGGTGTCGTCGTGCGCAGCGACCAGAGCGCTTATCAGGTCCGTGCCGGGACTTTTGCGGCGCCGATCGATCTCGTCGGCGAAATAGTTGCGCAGCGCCTTCGTTGCGGCGTGAAATTCGTCAGGCAGCGGAGTTCCAGGCAGTGTGTTGTCGCCCGTGACCACCGTGTCGGACCAATGCTTGAACTGCTGGTACTGGTTAGGCGGCACGCCGAGCATCTCCGCGATAACCATCACCGGCAGCGCGTTCGCAATACCGTGCATTACTTCCAGTTCGCCCTTGCCGACGGCATGGTCAATGAGGTTTTTGGCGATCTCGCGAATGCGCGGCTCGAGGTCGCGGATTCGGCGCGGCGTGAAATCGCGCGAGATCAGGCGGCGCAGCCGGGTATGTACCGGCGGATCGGAAAACAGTACCGTCCGTGCGCCGGCAAACGGCCCCTCGTCATTAGGCTCGGACGGATCGCGCGGCCTCACGCTCGAGAAATGCGCATGGTCACGCAGTGCGGCGGTGACGTCGGCGTAGCGAGTGACCATCGCGGTCGGCCCGAATAAATCGAGAATCCGCGGCGGACCGGCGAGCAGGGGCTTGTAATGAGGATACGGATTGGCGCGAAACGCCGGGTCCCAGGGGTTGAAATAAATGTTCTCTGCGGCCTGGTTCATTGTGGGATTTCCTCTTCGGTAGATTTCATTTTGATCGGGCCGCACCGCAGGCATGCGCGCTGTGTAGCAGGATGCAACGGCAATGCCACACCGCGGACCTAAGCGGCTACGCGTGTTTTCACTCGGTGGACATGCATCAATGCGACTGCACGCAGTCCCGCGACGTCACCTGAGAGCCATTTCGAGACCGCTGAGCCCGCGCAGAAAATACGAGCCCTTGTAGGTCACTGCGGCATCGGGATTTTTCAGCCGAAGATGTGGGAATCGGTCGAGTGCCGCGCCAATCGCGATCGCACCTTCCATCCGCGCCAGCGGCGCGCCGATACAAAAGTGGATCCCTTCGCCGAAAGCCAGATGCTCGTTCGGTTCGCGAGTAATGTCGAACTTTTCAGGATTCTTGAATTGGGCCGGGTCGCGATTCGCCGCCGCGATTATCACGAACACGCCCATCCCCGACGCGATCGGCGTACCGCCGACGGTCGTGTCCTTGGTCGCCGTGCGGAACGTCGATTGAACCGGACCGTCGTAACGCAGCATCTCCTCGATCGCGCCGCGCATCAGCTCGGGCTTCGAGCGCAGCGCCGCCATCGAGCTCGGGTTGCGCCCCAGCGCGAGCATCCCGTTGCCAATCAGGTTCGTAGTCGTCTCGTTGCCCGCGAGCAGCAGCAGGACGACGAACTGCAGGAGCTCGTCGGCGCTTAGCGCTTCGGCTTCATCGTGCGCCGCGACGAGCGCGCTCACCAGGTCGGAGCCGGGACTTTTGCGGCGCCGCGCGATCTCCTCGATAAAGTATGCCTTCAGTTCGGTAAAGGCGGTCTTGATCTCTTCGGGCATCGGCATCCCGGGGAGCGTGTTGTCCGCTTCGATTATCTTGTCCGACCAATTTTTGAATTGGCGGTATTCCTCCGGCGGCACGCCGAGCAATTCGCTGATCACCATCACCGGCAGCGGATTGGCGAGATCCGCCATCACATCGAACTCACCCTTGCGCTCCGCGGCGTCGAGCAAATTCTTCGCGATCTCGCGGATGCGCGGTTCCAGTTCGCGGATTCGGCGCGGAGTGAAGTCGCGCGAGACCAGACGGCGCAGCCGTGTTTGCGTCGGGGGATCGGAGCCGAGCATCGTCGGCGCATCGCCGAACAGCTTGGTCTGCTCGTCGAATCCCATCTCGGCCGGCTGCACGCTCGAGAACGTCGCGTGGTCCATCAGGATCGCGCGCACATCGGCGTAGCGTGCGGCGAGCGCGAATTTGAAACCCATATCGACAATTCGCAGAGGCCCCGCGAGCAGCGGGCGATAGTGCGGATACGGATTGGCGCGGAAGTTCTCGTCCCACGGATTGAAGTAGATATCCTGCGAGGTCTGCGTCTCGATTGCTCCGCTCATCGTGGGGTCACCTCTCGCTTATCGACTCGTTCCGATGAATCCAGATCACACACCAACGCGGCGCTGACGCGTTTGGCAGTTTCCAGGCCGCGCGCGAACTCCGGCGGATCGATCTCGCCGGGGGGAAACAGCACGCGCTCGAGCGCCAATGCTTCAAGCTGTCCGAATAAAATGCCGATCAAATCATGAAGTCTGTCTTCGCGATCCGCAGGCCAATCGAGCAGCGCGGCGAGACCGATGCGGAACCCATCGCCGAAATGTACGCTCGCCGCGCGCACCGCGTCGTTCAGAGCAGGATCGGTGCGGCTCGCGACCACCAGCTCCAGCCACGCATAGAAGGTCGGCCCCTTGAACATCGGCCACATCGCGTCGATCAACACGGCCAGGCGATGCTCCCGGCTGCCGGGCGGCGGCTCGGCGATCGCGACGCTCATTTCGCGCAGGCGCAGTTCGAACACGTGCTCGAGCGCGCTCACCACCAGCTCGTCCTTCTTCGGAAAATGATGCAACTGCGCGCCGCGCGAGACTCCGGCGCGGCTGGCTATCTCGGTCGTCGTCGTGCCCGCGTATCCGCGCTCGAAAAGGCACGCCACGGTTGCGTCAAGCAACCGTCGCCGAGTCTCCGCGCTCCGCTCTTCTTGCAGCGACGACATCTATATCCCTCGGCTTGTTGTGTCATCTGAAACTGGAACCAACATCGCTCTGAGGTAAACATACAGGCATGATTGTGACAAGCAGGCATGACTGTTTTTAGATGCGCGCGATTCATTGGGACAGCCGCAAATATCCGGGCTCAGCGGCCCTTGAAATTCGGGCCGCGCTTTTCCAGGAACGCGCGCACGCCCTCGCGATAGTCCTCGCTGTCGAAGCATCGCGTGACCATCGCGGAAACCGCCTTCGCGTCCCGCTCCTCGCGATCTTTCAGGCTCTCGCGAATCGCCAGCTTTGCAGCCGCCATTGTTAGCGGCGCGTTGGTCGCCATCTTGAGCACGTAGTCGCGCACGTTTTCTTCGAGCTTTTCGGGATCGACGACGCGGTTGACGAGCCCCATGCGTAGCGCCTCTTCCGCGTCGAACAGCCGCGCCGACAGCAGGATGTCGCGCGCGTTGGCGGGACCGACCGTATGCGCGAGCATGTTGACGCCTTCGAGCGGATACGCGAGTCCGAGCCGCGCGGCCGGAACCCCAAAGCGCGTGCCGCGCGCCGCAATCCGGATGTCGCATGCGAGCGCGACCTGCACGCCACCACCAATGCATACGCCGGCGATCATCGCGATGACTGGCTTGCGGCATTCGACCAGCGCCGCGATCGCGCTGTTAGGCGCGTCGC